>Ga0153922_1000382_pt1 | contig 17979 bp, 21 predicted proteins | sample TSNJ006MetaG_FD_104723 | JGI IMG/M metagenome (GOLD analysis project Ga0153922, IMG submission 104723) | Attine ant fungus gardens microbial communities from New Jersey, USA - TSNJ006 MetaG | ecosystem: Host-associated > Fungi > Mycelium > Unclassified | place: USA: New Jersey, Brendon T. Byrne... | reverse complement strand
CGCCCAGACCTTCCAGGCTCTGTGACCGGCCGTCGATATCGTGGACGAAGGCGCGGACACGGTGGCCGGCGTGGCGAAGCAGTTTCACCGTCGGTGCCCCGGTGTTTCCGGTGGCACCCGTGACCAGGAACAGGGCGTCTTTCGTGGCCATGGGTCTTTCCCCTCGACGTACTGCGTTTAGGCGAGGCCCGCGTGAAAGGTCGTCAGCCTCGCCATCGTGGGCCTCCCTGGATGGGCCGACCGAACGGCTACCAGGTACTCAGTCTGAATACTCCATCAGGTACGCTAACACCACTGAGTATAGAAAACAAACCTTCCCCACGAGTGTGCTCTGTCGCCGATGCGCTCGGGTTCGGCCATGGTGGAGGCCGGCGGCGCCGCCCGCGATTGGTTCGCCGAGCACCTGACCTAACCCCAAACCCACTCCCTTGGAAAGGAATGTCATGACTGAGTTGCGCTACGAGGTGCTGGTCCACGACGGCCTGCCGCGTCACCGCGAACAGCGGCTACCCGACGGAAGCCCCATCGTGTCCTCACCGGTCGCCTCCACACTCATCCTCGGCCGCGACGACGCCGCGCTGGTCGACCCGCCGTTCACGCACGATCAGGTGCAGCGCACCGGCGATTGGATTGAGAACTTCGGCAAGACGCTGACCTACGTCTATGCCACCCACGGGCACGGCGATCACTGGTTCGGCACCGACCTGCTGTTGCAGCGCTTCCCCGGCGCCATCGCGTACGCGACCGAAGGCACCATCGCCAAGATGCACGAACAGGCCACCGAGGGCCGCGCCCAGATGTGGGACGTCGACTTTCCCGGTCAGATCCCCCCGAGTCCGGTTGTCTACCAACCCGTCCCTTCCGAGGGATTCGAGTTGGAAGGCCAGCGCCTGCTGGCCGTCGAGGTCGGCCACACCGACACCGACGACACCACGGTTCTTCATGTCCCATCCATCGGACTGGTGGTCGCTGGCGATGTCGCCTACAACGGCGTGCACCAGTACCTACTGGAAAGCGCCGACGGCGGGATCAAGGCGTGGCTGCATGCACTCAACAAGGTCGCGGCGCTGCATCCTCGCGCAGTAGTGGCCGGGCACAAGAACAAAGACCTGCCCGACGATCCCAACATCGTCAATGAGACTCGCGACTACCTGCTGGACGCCCAACGGCTGCTCGCAGGCAAACCCAGTCCGCGGGAGTTCTTCGACCACATGATTCGCCTCTACCCGCACCGGCTCAACGTGGGCCCTGTCTGGTACAGCGCAGTGGCGCTGCTGTCCTGACAGCTGACTGCCACGACCATCCAGAAAGAAACAACATGAGCGACAAGGAAATTCAAACGGCGATTTCGGGGCAAGACGAAGTGACGAACTGGTTCTTCGATGATTACCTGCCCACGTGGGTCGGCGTAGCGGCGGGCAGAATCGAACGGGGACCAGAGTTCATCCTCGACTACTGGGGAGCGCCCCTGCGTTACAGCACCGACCAGGGCGGTCACTGGCTGCCAGACGCCTCGGCCGTGGCGGCATTCCTGGAGAAGACCCAGTCCCGGCTTCGCGCGCAAGGGTATGCCTACACCGATGTGCCAGACCACAAGGTCAGCGTCTATCACGACGACGGCGCGGCCATCGAGGTCATCTGGTCGCGCCGTCGTGCCGATCAAACCGAGATTGAGCGACTGGCGGCTCATTTCGAGCTCACACGCAGCCCTGCGGGGTGGCGGATTGTTGGCATCCAAACATCGGCAACGACCGCGGACAAGTTGAGCGAGGCATGGCTGACGACGAGCTGACCGCCGACGGTGACTCGCTTGACGAAAACCACCGCGTTTCACCAGATTCACACAAGGAGACAGTCATGATCATCGATACCGCAGACCTCGACCCCACATCCAGCTACAAACTGCTCATTGGCAGCGTGCTGCCCCGCGCGATCGCGTGGGTGAGCACGCGTTCGGTTACCGGAGTGGGCAACATCGCGCCCGTGTCCTTCTTCACCGTCGTCGGCAGGTTTCCTCCCATCCTGTCAATTTCGCTGCAGCCCCGCTCCGATGGCGTCACCCTCAAAGACACGTTCGTCAACATCCGCGACACCAATGAGTTCGTCGTCAATATCACCACGATCGGACAGGCCGACGCCGTGCACCGGTCGGCCTTCGAGTTCGACAGCGGCGTTGACGAGTTCGACGCACTCGGACTGGAGAGGGCGCCGTCGGAGGTCATATCGGCCCCGCGCATCGCCGGTGCGCCGATCTCGTTCGAATGCGTCGTGGACCGCATCATCCCGATGCCGCCGCTACCCGACCACGTCGTGTGGGGACGGGTCAAGCGCATCCACGTGCGCGACGATCTCTACCTGTCCCGGGGACGCATCGACGTCGGCGCATTGGGGGTATTCGGCAGGCTCGCAGCCGAGTACACACTCGTCGACAACATCTTCACCACCCCGTTGCCCGACGACCTCGTCGAGGAACTGAGCGTGCAGCGTGCAGGCCGTCTCGACGGGCACTCAACGGATTACTCGCCCATCGACACCGCCGAATGGTCACCATCCGGCTCAACGAAGGCGGAGACGACATGACCACCACAGCCGATGGCCACACCGTCAGACAGACGTCGGCGAGCGTAGACGGCGCGCCCACACTGCTGTTCATTCATGGATTCCTCGATGACGCGACGGTATGGGACGGCGTGATCGCCTCGCTCGCAGGCAAAACCAACACCGTCCGCTACGATCTACCCGGATTTGGCTCGCGTACCGAATCCGTCGCCGATCCCCGGGACCTGTCGATCGAATCTTTGGCCGCCGAAGCCGGCGAGATCCTGACCGGTATCGACACACCGGTGATTGTCGTCGGCCAGAGCCTCGGCACCCAAATCGCTGAACTGGTCGCCGCCGAGCACGCCGAACGCGTCGACGGCCTCGTGCTGCTCACCCCCGTTCCGCTGGGTGGCACACGGCTGCCCGACGAGGCGGTTGCACCGTTTCGCGCCCTCGGGGGTGACCACGATGCGCAGCGCGTCGCACGGACCCAGCTCTCGCCGGCTCTGGACGAACAACAGGTCGAACGGCTCGCCCAGATCGGAGGATCGGCGTCACCGGACGTCATCGCCCGCTACGTGGACGTCTGGAACGACGGAGTCAAGGATGCCCCCGCCGTCAGCGCTTTCACCGGCTCGGTTCTCATTATCCGCGGCGGCGCCGACGCCTTCGTGACCGAGCAGCTCCTCGGCGCCATCAGCCCGCGCTTCCCCCAAGGCCGCGTAGAAGTTATCGCTCGCGGCGGACATTGGCTGCATGTCGAATACCCGGAGGAGGTCGCCGCCACGATCCTCGAATTCAGCGAGGCAATCGCTAATTCCAAGAGGGCCGCAGGATGGCGTCGTGGTTTCGCCGAGCAGTCCCAAACCATATTCGTCGACGAGTTCGCCGATGCGATCGTGCTTGAAGCCAGCACTCTGGTCACCTCGATCGAAGGCAAGGAGCGTGTCGCAGCGATTCTGGCTGCAGCGAGCTCGATTTACGAAACGTTGGAGTTCACCGCGGAGGCAGGGGCCGGGTCGACGAATTATCTGCAATGGCGTGCAACCGCTTTCGGCGGCATGGAAATCAAAGGCGTCACCGTGCTCGAACGAGACGCGCACAGCAAGGTGATAGCGGCCGCCATTCACCACCGGCCGATGGATGCCGTGCTGCGGTTCTCGGCCGAAATGCGCGACCGACTCGCCGGCGTGATCCCCGCCGACCACTTCATCCAGGAGACACCGTGACCTCGTCGCTGCACTACGAGCTTTTTGTCGCAAGCCAGATCCCGCAATCGGGCCGTGGGCCACTGCCCGACGGCGGCACCCGAATGTGGTCGCCCATCACGTCGACCCTCATCCAGGGAACCCACGACGCCGTACTCGTCGACCCGCCGCTCACCACCACCCAAGCGGCCGACGTCGGTGATTGGATCGATGTCACCGGCCGACGACTCCGACAGATCTACATCACCCACGGGCACGGCGATCACTGGTTCGGCGCGATCCCATTGCTGGAACGCTTTCCCGGCGTGGCCGTGCGAGCCACCGAGGGCACCAAGCAACACATGGCCATCCAGAACACCGCGGAGTTCCGCGCCGACTTCTGGGATCGGGTCTTTCCCGGTCAGCTACCGGCCGGTGAGGTCGACGTCGACGTCGTCGACGAACGTGGCTTCGAGCTCGAGGGTGTCCGGCTGGTGCCGGTCGAAATGGGTCACACCGATACCGACGCGACGACGATGCTGCACGTGCCGCAGAGCGAACTGCTTGTGGCCGGCGACGTCGTCTACAACGGCGTGCATCTATATCTGACGGAATCCGGCGGCGTCGCGGGTATCGACGAGTGGCTTGCCGCGCTGGACGTCGCCGAGGCCCTCAGACCCGTTGCGGTTGTCGCCGGCCACAAGAATCCTCAAAGAGCGGACGACCCATCGCAGATCCAGGCGACGCGGCGATATCTGACCGACGCCCGCCAATTGCTCGAGTCTTCGGCGAGAGCAGAAGAGTTCTACAAAGGCATGCTCGCCCTGTACCCCAACCGGATAAACCCCGGCGCGCTTTGGGGTGCCGCAATAACCCTGCTCCCTCAGGCATGACCGTATTTACGCGGCCGCCGGTAGGCCATCGGTCCGTTTGCACAGCAGGGTGAGCAGTCCCTCGATCTCAAACGGCGGATTCTAAACCGAGAAAAAGGGATGGAATCGACACCGCGCTGGTGCACAGCGTCTACCGCAAAACCAGTGGTAGGGGCATCGCCATCCGCGCGGATTTTGAGAAGCTACATCAGCGGCGGTTCATGCCAACCCTGCTGAGACGAACCCGCATCTGCGGCTGTTGGTTCGCTTGCGGCGGCGGTTGCGCGGAGCTTCAGCGTTCGACGGTCCAATGCGGGTGGGTGCCGCCGGTCACGGTGAGCTCGCCTTCGCGCAGGGGCTTCTTGCAGGCCGCGCAGACGGTCAGTGGGTGGAAGTCGGCGCCGCAGGTGTGCTGGAAGATGACCGGCTCGGCGCCGGGGTTGACGTGTCGGTCGCCCCATTCTTTGAGCGCGAGCAGGATCGGCTGAAGGTCTCGTCCCGCATCAGTGAGCAGGTACTCGTGGCGTGGCGGACGCTGCGAATATTGCCGGCGCTCGATCACGCCGGCTTGTTCGAGTTTGCGCAGCCGTGCGGTGAGTACGTCGCGCGGCGCGCCGGTGCTGGTGGCGATGTCTCGAAAGCGGGTGTGTCCGTAGCGAATCTCGCGGGCCACCAGCAATGCATAGCGGTCGCCGACGATCGAGAGCGCATCGGCGACAGAGCACACTCGTGGGGACGGTTTGCTTTCTGGACTCACTCCTACTAACGTACCCGATGGAGTAGGTATAGTATTCAGACTGACTACCTGGTAGCCGTTCGGTCGGCCATCCAAGGAGGCCCACGATGGCGAGGCTGACGATCTTCCACGCGGGCCTCGCCCAGACGCAGTACGTCGAGGGGACCGACTTGTGCTTCGCCTACCGCGTTTCGACGCTGTGATCGGGCGTTCCGGCTCGAGACCCTCGTTTGATCACCACTGGAGCTATCACAACGCCAAGGGGAGCGCCCGTGTATGTCCTTGAGGTCCGCGACGCCGAACTGATCGAATCCCTCACCCAACAGGCCGCCGAACAAGGCATCGGCTACGCGGCGATCGTCGCTTTGATCGGCGCCGTCGACAGTTTCACCGTGTCCACCAACCCCGCCGACGACGCGACCGCGCACACCATCACCAGCTACCCGCTGCCCGCCGAGATGACCGCCACTGGTGAGATCGTCGACGGCAAGCCCCACATCCACGCCGTGATGGCCGTTCAAGGAGACCGGACCATCGGCGGGCATCTGCACACGGCGCACCTTGGCACCTCGTTCGCCCGCGCCTACGTGATCCCCTCTGAGCACCATGTCGCCGTGCCCGCCCACGAGCAGATTGTGTTCGCACAGTTTCCTGATAAAGACGCCCCTGCCGGCCGGGGCCGTCTCAACGACACCCGAGTCGCGGCGCCGACCCCTCTTGCTACCGGCTCGCCTCCCGCGCCTAACCCCGGCTAGAGCAAGGAGTTCTCACACGCAGTGAAACGCGACTAGCCGAGTCACCATGCCTGCGATTCGCAGACGTGCCCCACACTCGGAGGGTGAAACCAATTGAGAGAGAAAGTGAGTGAATACCTATGTCAGCTCAGACCTCGTTGACCAAGTACGACGGAGTCCTTGTCACGATCCGCTCCAAGAAGTCATTTTTCGAGGTGACCAAGGCCATCGAATCCAGCCTGCAGCGCTTCTCGGTGCCACGGTTGATGGAATACGTGGTCCACGAAGACCTTGCAGGAATTGAGGCCTATGTCGATCAGGTCGCCGCGCCGAGCAGTTTCTCCATCTTCTGGGAAATGGAGCAGGGCACCACGATGCGACTGGCGGGAATCCCCATCGAGTCGAAGTTCTACCTGGTCGGCAACGCCGTCATCGCCAGGGGTCTGTTCCGCTACACCGCCGCCTCAGGGCTGGGAGCCCCGGTGCGTGTCTGCGTCTCCCAGCGCGACGGTGAAGAAACCCGCATCGACCTAGACCAGGTCACCGCCTTCTTCTCCAAATTTCCTGAAACCGCGCTATCTGAGGTTCCCCAACTGCTCGATACCAAAATGATCAAGGTCTTCGAAGACGCCGCCAGCTAGCCATCGTTGGTGACCCGAACGGGAGGGGACCACCCCCCACAGGCGCCCGAGGGCCACCCAGGTGCGTCCAAACCGTTTGGATCGTCCCGGCGCACACGGCGCAGCGAAGGGCTGGCGCGCCGGGCGGTATGGCAACTCGCGGTGGCCGTGCGCCGTGGAACACCGCGGCGCACATCTTGGGTGAACTGCAGGCAGCGACCACCAACCAGGAGCAGATCATGGACACAGTTGAGACCTTGACTCAGCGAAACACACAGTTCGCGGCGCACCGGTTCGCCGCCGGCCTCAAGATGATGCCGTCACTGAACACCATCATCATCGGCTGTGTCGACCCACGGGTGGACCCGGCTCACATCCTGGGAATCGACTTAGGGGAGGTTGCGGTCATCCGCAACATCGGCGGGCGCGTCACGGCTACGACCCTGCAAGAACTGGCATTGCTGCGCAAGCTCACCCAGGCCAGGGGAAGCGACCTCGATCAGGGATGGGACCTCGTCGTTCTGCAGCACACCGACTGCGGAATCGTTCGCCTACAAAGCCAGCCGGCGATGTTGGCCGATTACCTCAACATCAACGGGGAAAGCTTGGCCGCGTGGAAGGTCGGCGACCCCACGGCAGCCGTCGAACTCGATATCGCCGCCCTCAGAGCCGCCCCCGCCCTCCCGAGCGGGTTGCGTATCTCCGGGTTCGTCTACGACGTGACGACAGGACAAATCGAAACAGTAGTCGCGCCCCCAGAACAACAACTAACCTCCGACGGCTAGTGCCGGCGCTTAGATTGTCCGAAGGCAGATCGGGCCCGACTGGTATCCGAGCGCCGATTCGTCGACGACGACATCCAGCACGATCGATCAGCACGACCTCGATCGACGGCGTTTCCGCGAAGCACCCGCCTTGTTCGACATCGGGGGCAACCACCCGTCATCGAACAGCTCGCAAAACTGTTCCGCGTCGTCTCCGCACTCGGAGCGGGCCGGAGCCACGTCATGACTGGAGAAACGAGAAGGAAAGCAATGAACGAACTCCTTGCCGAAATCCTTGAAGCCCATGGTGGTCTGGAGCGGTGGAACCAGTACCAACAGGTCGAGGCCACGATTGTGACTGGCGGGGGCCTGTTTCCGCTCAAGGGGGTGCCGCAGGATTCGAGTCCGCGCCGCATGACCGTCTGGCTGCACGAGGAACGCTCGTCAGTCTTTCCCTACGGGGCTCCCGATCAGCGCACGATGTTCACGCCCGAGCGGATCGCCATTGAAAAACTCGACGGCACGCTCATCGCCGAGCGCTACGCGCCCAGAGACTCCTTCGCCGGTCACCAGATGAGCACGCCTTGGGATGCGCTCCACCGTGCTTATTTCAACGGCGAAGCTCTGTGGACTTATCTGACCACGCCGTTTCTTCTGGCGATGGACGGCGCGCGAGTCGAGGAGACAGAAGCATGGCGCGACGGCGCGGAGACGTGGCGCGTGTTGCGCGCCTACTTTCCTAGTTGGATGGAGACGCACTGCTTGGTTCAGGATTTCTTCTTCGGCGAGGATCTCTTGCTACGCCGCCACGACTACAGCGTAAACATCGCGGGAGGTTTCGGCGCGGCGCAACTGACTTCAGACTATGTAACGGCGAATGGCCTTCGTCTGCCAACCAGGCGTCGTGCCTTCACGCGCGGACCCAGCCGCCGGCCAATTGCGGAAATGCTCATGGTCTCAATCGATTTGAGCGAGATCCGATACGAGTAGGGAATTCTTGAGATGCCTATGTCGATGCGCTCGAGTTCGGAAGGGGGTTCAGGTCTGTGACATCCAGCACGGCCCGGTGCACGGGTGAAGATAGCCGGGCCCGCGCGCAGTCAACCGACGCACACCAACCGATTACACAGTCGCATGATCTGGCGCTATCGGAGGGAATGGAGTGGCTGTCCCTGGCACATTGCAGAGGCCAGCCAACGGAGATTTTCTTTTCCGACGAGAACGAAAGGGGCGCAAAGATGCGCCGGAATGAGCTGCGCGCCAAGCAGATTTGCTGGTCCTGCCCCGTGCTCGTGGCCTGCCGCAACTATGCGCTCAACAGGCACGAGCAGTACGGCATTTGGGGTGCGTTGACGCCGTCGGAACGGAGGCACGTTTTGGCAGCTTTCGCCCGACACCCCCTTCGTTAGGAGTTTGTTCGAACGCGATCTGCTTCGTCGGGGGGCGCCGCCCCGGTCAAATCCGACACCGATCGGTCGGTGCGTGAGGGCGGTTGGTGTGTCGGCGCGGCTGGCCGGTTGGGGACTGCTTGATGCTGGCAAATACCGAAGTCAGTGGGTATGTCCGAGCTTTCGTCAACAGAAGTCACATGAGGTTGGCTGCGCGCGCCCATGGGTTGCACGTGCAGCAATTTGACACGGAGGTTTATGGGGTGGGCATGGTCGAGCACAAGTTCGTCACCGTCAACGGCGTGCGGCTGCATGTCGCCGAGCAGGGCGAGGGCCCGCTGGTTGTGTTGCTTCACGGATTCCCGGAGAGCTGGTACTCGTGGCGGCACCAGATCGCCCCGCTCGCTGCGGCGGGGTACCGGGCCGTGGCCGTCGACCAGCGTGGCTACGCGCGCAGTGAGCGGCCCGAAGCCGTCGAGGCCTACAGCCTGCTCCATCTCGCCGGCGACATCATCGGGCTGGTCGATGCACTGGGCGAGAAGAGTGTGGTGCTTGTCGGTCATGACTGGGGCGGATTTGTCGCCTGGGTGACGGCCATGCTCCGCCACGACGTCGTGCGCGCGGTGGCGGGCCTGAGCGTCACGCCGGCACTGCCCGCAGGGATGGGTCCGCCGTCGGTCGCACGGAAGAGGTTCGGCGACGGCTTCTACCAGGTCGCCTTCCAGGAGCCAGGAGTCGCCGACGCGGTCCTGGCCCGGGACCCGGTGAGCACGTTCCGCCGGATACTTTTCGGCCTGTCGGGCGACAACCCGTCCAACGATCCGCCGGGCCCGTGGATGGTCCCAGATGGTGGCACCGTGCTGGACGCTATGCCGGAGCCGACACGGCTGCCGGGCTGGCTCACCCAGAACGACATCGAGGTCTACGTTGGCGACTGTGTTGGCCATGGCGACCGTGCCTTCACCGGTGCCCTGAACTGGTACCGGAACACCGAACGCAACTGGGAGCTACTTGCGGCCTTCCGCGGCAGCCGGATCGAGGTGCCTGCGCTGTACGTCGGCGGGGACCGTGACATGGTCGTCGCCCTGCGCGGGGGCCCAGACGCCACGCTGACGGAGGTCGGGCAGGCGGCACCGCGGCTGTGGCGCGGCGTGATCCTGCCCGGCTGCGGCCACTGGACCCAGCAGGAACGACCCGACGAGGTCAACCCGGTGCTCTTGGATTTCCTCGCCCAGCTGCCCAAACCACCGTAATCGATAGCTCAGGCCCAGTCTTTCATCGGGCTGGCAGTGGTTGGTCACTGGTCGCGGCCTAGAAGCAGAGACGACGGCCCCGATGACGAACCACCGCGGTTTATCTAAACACCGTGATTCGTCCTGACCTCCGCAGATCGTCACGCGGTGAAGACGCACTCGGTCAGACTGGTGACCGCATCGGCCAGCACTTCACGTTCGGCCCCTGCGGCGGCCAGGGCCTCCAGTCCGCGCAGTGTGACCAGAATGTGGCGGGCGATCCGCTGCGGATCCCGGGCGGCGGCGATGTCGCCGGCGCGCTGTGCCGCGGTCACGCTGTGCACCAGAATCGTTTCGAGCCGGTCGAAGGCGCGCCGGGCGCGGGCCTTGACCTCCTCGTCGAGCGCAGCGAGTTCAGCGCTGGCCTTGGCAAGAAAACACGCCCGCGGCACCGCCGAACCGGCAGCCGTCTGCGCGGCGCCGTCAAGCAGTGCTCGCAGGCGTTTTGCGGCGCTGTCGTCTGGGCCGGCCAACCGGGCATCCACCCGCTCGACGACCTCACTGCAATAGCTCTCGAACGCGCGCAGATACAGCTGATGTTTGCTGCTGAACGCGTTGTACAGGCTGCCCTTGGTCAGGCCGGTGGCCTTCACCAGATCGTCGAGGCTGGTCGCGGCGTAGCCGAACGTCCAGAACTGCTGCTGAGCGGCGTGCACGACGGTGGCTTCGTCGAACGCTCTCGGGCGTGCCATCACCCCAGGCTAGCCGGTTTTAGACCGGATGGTGTAGAACTAGTTATAGACCGATCGGTCGTAAAGGTGGAGAGGAATAATCGTGGGCCAGTTGGACGGCAAGACGGCGTTGGTGACGGGTGCGAGCACGGGAATCGGACTCGCCACGGCGCGACGGTTCGTCGCCGAGGGGGCGCGGGTGTACATCACTGGGCGCCGCGAGACTGAATTGAATGCTGCAGCGGGCGAACTCGGCCCCTCAGCGGTGCCGATTCGTAGTGACATCTCCGACGCCAACGATCTGGACCGATTGTTCGCGACGGTAGTGGCCGACGGGACCGGGCTAGATGTGCTGTTCGCCAACGCCGGCGGCGGTGACGGGCTGGCCACCATCGACGACGTCACGCCGGAGAGCTTCGATCGCACCTTCGACATCAATGTGCGCGGGACGGTATTCACTGTCCAAAAGGCGCTGTCGGTGCTGAATCCCGGGGCGAGCATCGTGGTCACGGGATCGACGTCGGCGCGCCGAGGCACCCCCGGCTTCGGCGTGTACTCCGCCTCGAAGGCGGCGCTGCGCCAATTCGTGCGGGTGTGGGCGGCCGAGTTGGCCCCGCGCGGCGTGCGGGTGAACACTATCGTTCCCGGACCGACCGACACGCCCGGCCTGCGGGGCATCGGCCCCGACGAGGCCTCAACCGCCGCGCTGCTGGACTACTCGGCGCACTCGACGGTGCTTGCTCGCATTGCCGAGCCGGACGAGATCGCCGCCGCGGTGTTGTTCCTGGCATCGCCGCAGTCCAGCTTCGTCACCGGCAGCGAGTTGTTCGCCGACGGCGGCGAGGTCCAGGTCTACCCCTAAACATCCCGCCGGCACGTCATTCTGGTCGCGGGCTCGATGCGGGAGATGATCTGATCGGCGCACTTTTTGAGGGTGACCAGTTCGGTGTCGTCGAGTGCGTCGAACACGAGGCTCCGCACGGTGGCGACGTGGCCGGGCGCGGCAGCGCGCAGGTGCTGGTAGCCCTCGTCGGTCAAGACGGCGTTGGTGCAGCGGCGGTCGCCCGGGTGCGGAACGCGCCGCAGGTAGCCGCGCTTTTCCAATCTGGTGACCAGGTGAGAGATACGAGACAGCTCGGCGTTGGTGAGAACCGCCAACTCGCTCAACCGCATCGAGTGGTCGGGTTGTTCGGACAGGCCGGCCAGGACGTAGTACTCGACGTAGCTGAGCTGTGCGTCGTGCTGCAGTTGGACCTCCAGGGCGGTCGGCAGCCGTGCCAGCACCGTCGTAATGCTTTGCCAGGTCGCCAGTTCGGCGGCGGGCTTGCCGGTCGGCGACGGTGCAGCCGAGGGTCAGTTCGACGTGGGCGTCGCCGAGCACGAGGCTGATGAACGAGAAGTACTCGAGCCTCGATGAGTCGATCCGTGCCGCATACGTCGACCGATCAACGGCAACACTGAAGCGTCGCCACGAACCGCGCTGCTGGCGACGCTGTCTTCGGCAGACGAATTCGCATTATGGCTTTGCGCACAGGGCGTATTGCCGATCCTGGATCGACTTGTCACCAATGCGGATTCGCTGGCCGAAGAATGCGAGAGCCAGACCATCGACGGGGGCGTGGCTCAACGACACGGCTGACACTCAGGTCATCGGCTAAGAAACCAGCACTCGGGATGGGGCCGAACTTCTCGCTGAGGTCGTAGCTGACCTCGGCAGATGACCGATCGGTTGGCGAAAGGTGGTTAGGTGAACACTATTCCAGTGACCATGAGAAAGCCCCCGCGCTCCGGCGCGGGGGCTTTCTCATTTCGTGCACTGCACGTAGTTCGTCGGCGTGGTTGGAAACCACAAATCTGAGTAACACGCGACAGTCTTACGCCGGGAATATGTCGAATCTGTCGCTGAGGCTTCTGCGCTGCCGGCCTACGTATTGACCGGTTGGAACGGTGTCTTTGAGGCTTTCCAGGTAACGCTTCTCCCACCTGCGCTGACGCCACCTGCGGATGTGCCGACGAACCATGTTGATAACCCTTCCTGGACTATGTCTCCTAAGAATGTGTTGCGCGCCACCCGATGTCGTCCGTGCTGCCGCCAAATACGGCTTCCCGCTAGCCGGTAACCACAACCCCGCCGCGCCTCACCGCCCGCCGTGGCGCCCGATATGGGATTCGGTGCGCATTCGCTCGATCATGTGTGGGTAGTGCAGTTCGAATGCCGGCCGCTCGGAGCGGATTCGGGGTAGCTCGGTGAAGTTGTGACGCGGGGGTGGGCAGCTGGTGACCCACTCGAGCGAGTTGCCGTGACCCCACGGGTCGTCGACTTTGACCGGTTCGCCGTAGCGGTAGCTCCTGGACACGTTCCACAGGAACACCAGCGTGGAGGCGCCCAGGATGAATGCGCCGATGGTGGAGATGGTGTTGAGGGTGGTGAACCCATCGGTGGGCAGATAATCGGCGTAACGGCGGGGCATGCCCATGTTGCCGAGCCAGTGCTGGACGAAAAACGTGGTGTGGAAGCCGATCAGGGTCAGCCAGAAGTGCAGCTTGCCCAATCGTTCATCGAGTAGCCGGCCGGTCATTTTCGGGAACCAGAAGTAGATCCCGGCGAACATCGCGAACACGATCGTCCCGAACAGCGTGTAGTGGAAGTGGGCGACCACGAAGTAGGTGTCGGTGACGTGGAAGTTGATCGGCGGGCTGGCCAGCATCACACCGGACAGCCCACCGAGCAGGAAGGTCACCAGGAAGCCCACCGACCACAGCATCGGGGTTTCGAAGCTGAGCTGTCCTTTCCACATCGTTCCGATCCAGTTGATGAACTTGATGCCGGTGGGCACCGCGATCAGATACGAGGTGAACGAAAAAAACGGCAACAGCACCGCGCCGGTGGCGAACATGTGATGTGCCCACACGGTCATCGACAGCGCCGCGATGCCGATCGTGGCGTAGACCAGCGAGTTGTACCCGAACACGGGCTTGCGGCTAAACACCGGGAAGATCTCGGTGACGATTCCGAAAAACGGCAGCGCCACGATATAGACCTCCGGGTGGCCGAAGAACCAGAACAGGTGTTGCCACAAGATCGCCCCGCCGCTCGCCGGGTCAAAGATGTGGGCACCGAGATGCCGGTCGGCGGCCATCCCGAACAACGCCGCGGTCAGCAGCGGAAACGCCATCAAGATCAGCGCGCTGGTCACCAGGATGTTCCAGGTGAAAATCGGCATCCGAAACATCGTCATCCCGGGTGCTCGCATACACATGATCGTGGTGATCATGTTGACGGCAGCCAAAATGGTGCCCAGACCCGAGACGATCAGTCCAGCGTTCCACAGGTCGCCGCCCGGGCCGGGTGAATGCACCACATTGCTCAGCGGCGTGTAGGCGGTCCAGCCGAAATCCGCTGCGCCGCCGGGCGTGATGAACCCCGACAAGACGATGAGCCCACCGAACAAAAACAGCCAATACGACAGCGCGTTCAGCCTCGGGAACGCCACGTCGGGCGCCCCGATTTGCAGCGGAACAATGTAGTTGGCGAAACCGAACACGATCGGGGTCGCGAACAGCAGCAGCATCAGCGTGCCGTGCATCGTGAATAACTGGTTGTACTGCTCGGTGGAGAAAAACTGCAGTCCCGGCCGGGCGAGCTCGGCTCGCATCAACAACGCCAGCAGGCCCCCGGCGAGGAAAAACGCGAACGAGGTCACGAGATACATCAGGCCGACCATCTTCGCGTCGGTCGTCATGAGAAGTCCGAGGACGACCGAACCCTTCGCGCGCCGCCGCGGCGGAAACGGCCGATCGGCCGCCAATTCATCAGGTCGAACTATCGCTGTCATAACCAAGCTCCAACGCCCGCCGGTTGGCCTACGTCGCGGCGGGTGTGCTTGGCCAAACTTCCAGTCTGGCTCGGACCGAAGCCAGGCGTTGCTGGAGTTCGGTTTCGTCGATGACCCCGCGCACCACCAGGGAATGTGCAAGTGAAACGAGCTGGTTCTCCGGGTGGGGCAGGTCGGAATAGACGGTCGCCGACAGCAGGTCCTCTTCACGGCGGCGATCGGGCATGCTCAAAATGTCTGGGCCGCAGCCGCCTTGATCAAGCGCGTCGCAGATCCCATCGAGGCTGGACTTCCACGGCGGCACCGGATTTTGCACACCGTACTTGGCGGCCATGCGGCTCCAGACCTGGTGGCGTTCAACGATCTCGTCCAGCGGCGCGATCTGGACGCGATCGATCGGGAAATTCTCCGAAGTACTCACTTGTTCTCTCTCGCGCCGGGTTAGTGCTGTACCGGATGGATGGCCGGACGGGTGTCGACGATCGCGTTCGACGTCACGCCGACCTTCGGCAACGCGACACCGACCAGGCAATCGCGCGTGATGATTTCAGCCAGCTGGTCCTCGTCCCAGCCGTCTGTCCCCTCGGGGCGCAGCGGCAACACCATGAAACGGTGTTTCTGGTTGGAGTCCTCGACTCGGATGGCGACGTCCTCGGGCAGATACAGCCCGAATTCGGCGAGCACCTGCCGTGGCCAGCGCACCATGCGCCGGCGGTAGTTGGGTGTGCGATACCACTCCGGTGAATTGCCCAGAATTGGTCGCGGATAGCACGAGCACAGCGCGCAGACGATCACGTGGTGCAGGGTCGGGGTGTCCTCGAGGATATGAAACGCCGTGAAGTCGCTGGGCGTGCCGAAGCCGGTGGGCTCCAGCCAGTCGACACCGACCTCCCTACTGGCGGCCATCGGCTCGGCAAGGGCGAGCTTTTTGAACTCGGGATCAAGCCACGCCCTGGCCACCAGGTGTGCGCCCGGGGTGGGGCCGATCCGTTCGGCGAACTCGGTGAAACGGCGGTGATCCCCGGCGGTGAATATTCCCTTTTCGATGCACAATTCGCGAAGCGCGATCTCCAGCACTTCGAAATCGGTGACCTCGTCCACCATGGGCGCGACGGTGCGCGTGTGATCGTGATCGTGATCGTGATCAGTCATGTGAATCCCTTTCTTGCAAGGCGTTACTCAGAGTTGTTAGGTGGCTGCCTGCAGCCAACGTTCGGGCAGTTCGGTTTGCAGGGTGTCGGTTGCGGTGCCGGTGTAGCCGTGCCACAGCCGCGAGAGGTTGAACCGGACGATGTAGAACCATTCCGGTTGTGCGTCGGGGCGGTCCCAGCTCTCGTCCTCCGCGGCCGGGCTTTCGTAGGAGACCCTGGCGATCTCGCCGGTGGCGCCGCGCACGTACTCGGGGGCGCGGGTGTAGAACAGCGCGGGCAGTTCGCGCACCATCACCGGGTCACCGACCTGAAACTTCGGCTGACCGGCTTGGCCGGCGTAGACCTGCGGGTCGCCCTTGCCGACGGCATGCGTGTGGTGACGGTTGCGTTTGACCGCCGAACCGTCACCTTCGAACTTCGGTCTGGCCTCGAGAGTCTTTCCGTCAAGGCCGCCTTCATAGCGCGCCTTGACCTCGACCATGCGGTCGGTTAAGTCGCCCCAGCTGATGTGATGTTTGTCCAGCAGGATGCGGGCTGCGGCCAGCAGCCAGCGACCGTAGTAGGGAAGCCCCAAATAGATCGTGCGTCCGACGTCCACGTTGCCGATTCGGCGACGCTCCTCGGACAGCCAGATTCCGCGCCACGCAAGCACTTCACACGTGACATAGGTGTTTTCCTCCCATGCTTCGTACTGCTTGTTCTCGAATTTCTCCGGCGCGGCCGGCTCCCCACCCACGTCGTGGACCGTCTTGACGTATGCGGTGAACCGCTCGTGGTCGATGAGGTCAGGGGTTGGCGCTTGGGGAAGGTCAGTGAATGAGGACCTGAGCCGGGCGATCAGATCCAGATGGGTTACCCGGTCCAATGGGGTTGCCATGAAATCTCCTCCGTTGTGATGTTTGAGCGATGTCGAGCCCTGATTTCAGATGCCAACGCCGGACGGGGCTGTCTGCCAGCGGCTCTCGGCGCCGGAGAGTCGCCAGTAGGCGATGGCGCATGCCCAGGTGACGATGAACAGCCCGACGATGGCGAAGCCGACGTTGTTGAGGTTGAGCGCACTGACCCAGGTGGTGACCGGGTTGATCCAGTTGAGGTTGTCGTGCAGCACGCTGACCAGTTCGACGGTGCCGATGAGCAGCGCGACGGCGACCGATAGGCCGGTGATGGTCAGGTTGTAGAAGATTTTGCGGGCCGGGTGGGCGAAGGCCCAGTCGTAGGCCACGGTCATGAACACCCCGTCGGCGGTGTCCATCAGGCTCATGCCGGCGGCGAACAGCACCGGCAGTGTGAGCACGGCGAACCAGGGCAGCCCGGCCGCGGCGCCGGTGCCGGCCAGAGCCAGCAGCGCCACCTCGGTGGCGGTGTCGAAGCCGAGCCCGAACAACAGCCCGACGGGAAGCATCTGCACCGGCCGGGTGATGCGTTTCATGATCGGCCGCAAGATTTGGGCCAGAAATCCGCGGTTGTTCAGATGCTCTTCCAGCTTGCGCGCGTCGAAGTGGCCGGCGCGCATCGCGCGGAAGATGCCCCAGATCCCGATCAGCGCAACCAGGTTGATGATGCCGATCAGATACAAGAACCCGCCCGAAGCCAACGTCCCGGCCATCCCGAGAGCGTGTCGGGCGGGCGAATCGTCGTCGAGCAGCGCCCCGGCGGCCTTGGTTCCGAGGATGACCAGCACCGCCAGCACCAGCACCGTCATCGAGTGCCCTACCGCGAACCAGAAGCCCACCGTCTTGGGCTTTTTGCCGTCGGCGGTGAGCTTGCGGGTGGTGTTGTCGATGGCGGCGATGTGGTCGGCGTCGAAGGCGTGCCGCAGCCCGAATGTGTAGGCGGTGATGCCGAGCCCAAGACCCACGACCTGCTCGCCCACCCGATAGTGGTGCGGGGCGACGATCAACACCAGTGCGCCGAACCCGACCACGTGCAGCAGCGCGATCGCGGCGAACAGTGCCACCAGTTCGAGCCGATCACCGGACCGGCGTGGATGTGCTTGTGTCGCAGTCATTCTCGTTCCCTCAGGCGGACATTTAAGCGATGGGTGGTGCCGGGGCTGCCGACCCGATGACTGTCACGATTGCAGCCCCGATCGGTACAGGTCGCTGCCGCTGGCACCTATTTGGCATACCTGCTAGCCGGAAAAGATCGACTACTAATAGTTAGTGGCCAAACTATTTGCTTAGGGTG
>Ga0153922_1000381_pt1 | contig 17984 bp, 17 predicted proteins | sample TSNJ006MetaG_FD_104723 | JGI IMG/M metagenome (GOLD analysis project Ga0153922, IMG submission 104723) | Attine ant fungus gardens microbial communities from New Jersey, USA - TSNJ006 MetaG | ecosystem: Host-associated > Fungi > Mycelium > Unclassified | place: USA: New Jersey, Brendon T. Byrne... | reverse complement strand
TCTGAACGCCGATCATGTGAGGACACCCGCGCATACACCACCACCCGGCCAGTCGCAGACTCCGCCGCAACGTCCACCCAGATCGTCCCCGACTCCAACCGACTAGCGGGCACCGGCATCTTGCGCTTTCGCGCGCCCGAGCAGATGACGGTCGCGGTGGGTGCCACGTACGACGAGACGATCGCCGAAACGAGCAACCTCCATCGCCGGGTGATCCTCATCTGCCTGTTCGCGATCGGCGCGGCGGCGGTGTTGGGCTGGCTGCTCGCGTCGTTCGCGGTGCGGCCGTTCAAACGCCTGGCCCAGCAGGCCCGCTCGGTCGATACCAGCGACGAAGCACCGGACGTCGAGGTCCGCGGCGCCACCGAAGCGGTCGAGATCGCCGACGCGCTCAACGGCATGCTGCAGCGCATCTGGAAGGAGCAGGACCGCACCAAAACCGCGCTCGCGTCGGCGCGCGACTTCGCCGCGGTGTCGTCGCACGAACTGCGCAAGCCGCTGACCGCGATGCGGACCAACCTCGAGGTGCTGGCGACCCTGGACATGCCGGACGAACAGCGCAAGGAGGTGCTGCACGACGTGATCGGCACCCAGTCGCGGATCGAGGCGACGTTGTCGGCGCTGGAACGACTGGCTCAGGGCGAGCTGTCGACGTCCGATGACCACGTCCCCGTCGACATCACCGAGCTGCTCGATCGCGCCGCCCACGACGCGATCCGGATCTATCCCGATCTCGACGTCTCGCTGATGCCATCACCCTCGGTGATCATCGTCGGATTTGCCCGCGGGGCTGCGGCTCGCGGTCGACAACGCCATCGCCAACGCGGTCAAACACGGCGGCGCAACGCTGATCCAGCTTTCCGCGGTCAGCTCCCGCGCCGGGGTGCAGATCGCGGTCGACGACAACGGCACCGGCGTTCCCGAACAGGAGCGCAAAGTCGTCTTCGAGCGGTTCTCGCGCGGCTCGACCGCCTCGCAATCCGGTTCGGGCCTCGGCCTGGCACTGGTCGCGCAGCAGGCCGAATTGCACGGCGGCACAGGGTCACTGGAGGCAGGCCCGCTGGGCGGGGCGCGGCCGTTGCTAAGGCTGCCCGGACCCACCCCACAGTAATTACGAGTAATTACGCCGAGTGTGAAACGGGCGACGGGTCGCCTGGGTGCCGTGCCGCTCATTTCACTGTCGGCGCGCCACCGGGCACACTGGTGGCGTGGCAGACGACAACGACACGCTGACGCGGATCAACAACCTGGTCGCCGAGGAGAAGGACTTGCGCGCCAAGCTGCAGGCCGGCCAGATCAGCGGCGATGAGGAACATGCGCGATTGCGGCGCGTGGAAACGGAGCTGGACCAGTGCTGGGACCTGTTACGCCAGCGTCGGGCGCTGCGCGAGACAGGCGGTGATCCCAAGACTGCCCAGGTGCGACCGGCCGGCCAGGTCGAGGGCTATCTGAACTGACCGCATACGACACCATTGTGGTCGGCGGCGGCCACAACGGGCTGGTCGCCGCGGCCTACCTCGGCCGCGCCGGCAAGCGGGTGCTGGTGCTCGAACGCCTCCCGCAGGTCGGCGGAGCGGCAGTGTCGGCGCAGCCCTTCGATGGGGTGGCCGCCCGGTTGTCGCGCTACTCCTACCTGATCAGCCTGTTGCCCTCGCGGATCGTCGCCGAGCTGGGCCTGCCCATCCGGAGGGCGCGAAGGCGGTACTCGTCGTATTCGCCAGACCCGGCGGCCACGGGTCGTACCGGTCTGCTGATCGACCACCGCATCGGCGTCGCGGAAGACTTCTACCGCCGCTGCCGGTCGGTGACCCAACCGTTGTGGCCGACGATGACCGAACCGTTGTTGACCCGCAGCCAGGCACGCAAGCTGGTGGATGCCCAGGCGTCCTGGGTGGCGTTGATCGACGAGCCGATCGGGCACGCGATCAGGGCGGCGGTATCAGATGATCTGGTGCGTGGCGTGATCGCCACCGACGCGTTGATCGGCACCTTCGCCCGCCTCGACGAGGATTCTCTGCGGCAGAACGTCTGCTTCCTCTACCACCTCATCGGTGGTCAGTGGGACGTCCCGGTCGGCGGCATGGGCGCGTTGACCGATGCGCTGGTGCAGGTGGCCCACCGGTACGGCGTTGAAATCCTCACCGCCGCCGAGGTTTTCGCGATCGACCCGGACGGTGAAGTGCGCTACCGGACCGCCGATGAGGAGCGCAGGGTGCACGGCCGGCTCGTCCTGGCCGGCGTGACGCCCACCGTGCTGGCCTCACTGCTGGGCGAGGAAACGCAACCTGTCGCACCAGGGTCGCAGGTCAAGGTCAACATGGTGCTGCGGCGCCTGCCCCGCTTGCGAGACAACAGTGTGACCGCCGAGCAAGCGTTCGCCGGCACGGTTCACATCAACGAGACGTACGGCCAGCTGGCGGCCGCGTACGCTCGAGCGGCCGACGGCAGGCTCCCCGATCCGCTGCCATGCGAGATCTACTGCCACTCGTTGACCGATCCGAGCGTCCTGTCGCCGTCCCTGCGCGCGTCGGGCGCTCAGACCCTCACGGTGTTCGGGCTGCACACGCCGCACGGCCTCGGCAGCCGTGCGGAAACCACCGAGGCGGTGTTCGCATCGCTGAATTCGGTTCTCGCCGAGCCCATTCAAGATGTCGTGATGCCGGGCTGCATCGAGACGAGGACGACACATGACCTCGAGCAGACGCTCGGCATGACGGCCGGGAACATCTTCCACGGCGCGCTGACGTGGCCGTTCGCCGAGGACGACGAGCCGCTCGACACCCCGGCACGCCGGTGGGGCGTGGCTACCCAGCACGACCGGGTCCTGTTGTGCGGTGCAGGCGCGCGTCGGGGCGGCGGGGTATCGGGCATCGGCGGGCACAACGCCGCCATGGCGGTCCTGGAGCGCCCAGCGCGGCCTCGCCCGCCCCAGTATTGAGCTAAGCCTTACCTTGGTGTAGCTTTGCCTGGCATGTCGTTCGGTCAAATTGCGATGCTCGGCGCGATCGCGGGCGCGACGATCTTCCTCGGCCTGCCGATCGGTCGAATCAACGCAGCTCTGCCCCGCCTCAAGACCGGGCTGAATGCGCTCGCGACCGGCATCTTGATCTTCCTGTTCTGGGACGTCACCACACACGCGTGGCAGCCGACCGACGATGCGCTGAGCAAGCACGATCTCGGCACGGCGCTGGTCAATGGTCTGGTGCTGGCGCTCACGCTCGGTGTCGGTCTGATCGGGCTGGTGTGGGTGGACCGGGTTGCGGGGCGCAGGAGTGATGTCCGCCCGACCGGTCCCGGCGCCGCGACCGTGGCGAATGTGCCGACACCGGTGTGGGCCAGCGCGGCGGGCCGGCTCGCGGTGATGATCGCGGTGGGCATCGGATTGCACAATTTCGCCGAGGGACTGGCCATCGGTAACTCCGCGGCGTCCGGTGAGATCAGCCTCGCAGTGATGCTGGTGATCGGCTTCGCGCTGCACAACGGCACGGAAGGCTTCGGCATCGTCGCTCCGCTCGCCGGCCAGCGGCCGTCGTGGGCGTTCCTGGCGCTGCTCGGACTGATCGGCGGCGGCCCAACGTTTCTGGGCACCCTCGTCGGCCAGCATTTCGTCAACACCACGGTATCGGTCGCGTTTCTCGGGCTGGCCGCGGGTTCGATCTTGTATGTGGTGATCGAGTTGCTCGCGGTGGCCCGCAAGGCGAATCTGAAGATGATCACCACCTGGGGCATCTTCGCGGGCCTGGTGCTCGGGTTCGCCACCGACGCCGTGATCACCGCCGCCGGCGCCTAGCGGCCAGTCCGCGGCGCGAAGCGATCGATCATCGCGCGCAGCGCGTGCAGCTGTTCGTCGCTCAACCTGGCCAGCGCTTCCGGCGCCGGGTCGTCGACCGCGTCGATGATCGCCACCACGTCGCGGCCCGCGTCGGTGAGTGAAACCAGCTTGCACCGCCGGTTCTCCGGGTCGATGCGCCGCACCACCAGTCCCCGCCCCTCGAGATCGTTGACCGCGACGGTTGCCGCCGGTGCGTCAACGGTCACGGCGGCAGCGATTTGCTTGACCGTCATCGGCGCCCGCGCCAACCGGCGAAGGATGCGAATCCGGCTGAACGGCAACCCGGTTCGCTCGACCGCCGCGCGACGCCAACTCTCCCTGTTGTCGAACACGAACGTCGACATTTGCCGCCACAACTGATCGGCCAAGGGCTTACCCGGCACGCACAGGCTCCTTTAGACCAGGCTCCGCGATCAGCGGTGCCAATCGCTTCTCCGAACGTACCGCCCGCGGCGACGTCGAGACCACTGCCAGGACGGCGATGATCATCCCGAAACCGGCGCACACCAACCACAGCGGCCGTGCGGCGGCGGTGAAGTCTACATTCGCGGCCAGCGCCGCTCCCGCCAGCGAACCACAGAGCGCCACACCGACACTCACGCCCACCTGGCGGCTCGTCGACGCCACCGCCGATGCCGCGCCGGCCCGGTCCGTTGGCATGCCGCTGACCGCCGCGGTAGTGATCGGTGCGTTGACCATGCCGAAGCCGATGCCGAACACCGCGAAGATCAACACCAGCGCCCACATTGGCGTCGTCGCGGTCAACCCGGCCAGCAGAACCGCAGCCACCGTCAGCAATACCCCGGCGACGAGCAGCGACGGGCGGGCGCCGACCCGCCCGACGAGTCGCCCCGACAGAGGCGAAAAGATCAGCACGCCAAGGGCAATCGGCAGATAGATCAACCCGGTATGCACGGCGGTGAGGTGCCGCTCCCCCTGCAGGTACAGCGACATCATGAACAGAAACGCACCGTAGGTGGCGAACGCACACACCGCGACGATCGTGGCCGTCGAGAACGGGACACTGCGGAAGAACCGCAGCTCGATGAACGGATCGTGGCGGCGCCACTCGTAACGAAGGAACGTGGCGAAGGCAACAACGCCGATCACCGAAATCACTCGCGTCGGCAAAGCGGTCCAGCCCGTCTCCGGGCCTTGGATCAACACGAATACGACCGCGAAGAGGAACGTGACCGCCAGGCCTTGGCCGATCGGGTCGAGGTCGCGCATTGCCGAGGAGCGTGACTCCGGCACGAAAATTGCGGTCAGGACGATTGCGGCCGCGCAGATCGGCAGGTTGATCCAGAACACCGACCGCCAGTCGACGTACTCGATGAGCGCGCCGCCGACCATCGGGCCCAGCGCCATCGATATTCCGATGACGGCGCCCCACATACCAACCGCGCGGGCGCGCTCGACCCGGCCGGTGAACACCTGGGTGATGATCGACATTGCGACCGGATTGAGCATCGAACCGCCGATCGCCTGCACGAAGCGCGCTCCGATCAGCGCATCGATGGTCGGGGCCAGGCTGCACAGCAGCGATCCGGCGGCGAAGACGGTCAGGCCGATCTGAAAGACCCGCCGCCGGCCGAACCGGTCAGCAGCGGCGCCGGCCAGCAGCAAAAGCGACGCCAGCGCGAGCGTGTAGATGTCGATCACCCACTGCAACTGCGCCCCCGATGCCGCGAGCTCGGTACGGAGAGCAGGGATCGCGACGTTGACGATTGTCGCGTCCATGGACACGATCAGCAGGCTCAGGCAGCACGTCGTCAGGATGATCGTCTTGCGCCGCGGGCTGAGCGTGTTCACTAAACAATTGTAAAATTACAATCGTTGCCGCGGCAACGTGATGTGCGCAACGGCAAAAAGAACTATCGGCGGTCGATTCCGACGTAGTCCCGCTCGCCGTAACCGACGTAGATCTGGCGCGGCCGGCCGATCTTGCCGCCGGCCTCGTCGTGCATCTCGCGCCAATGGGCGATCCAGCCCGGCAGCCGGCCCAGCGCGAACAGGACGGTGAACATCCGCACCGGGAAGCCCATCGCCCGGTAGATCACCCCGGTGTAGAAGTCGACGTTCGGATACAGCTTGCGCTCGATGAAAAAGTCGTCGGTCAGCGCCACCTCTTCGAGCGCCTTGGCAATGTCGAGCAGTTCGTCGTCGCCGCCGAGCTTGCCGAGGATCTTGTCCGCCTGCTCCTTGACGATGCGCGCCCGCGGATCGTAGTTCTTGTAGACCCGGTGCCCGAAGCCCATCAACTTGACGTTCTCCTCGCGGTCCTTGACCTTCTTGACGAAGTCGTGCACGTCGCTGCCCTTCGCCGCGCGGATGTCCTCCAGCATCTCCAGCACCGCCTGATTGGCCCCGCCGTGCAGCGGCCCCCACAGCGCGTTGATTCCGCCCGAGATGGATGTGAACAAGTTGGCCTGCGACGATCCGACCAGCCGCACCGTCGACGTGGAGCAGTTCTGTTCGTGGTCGGCGTGCAGGATGAACAGCATGTCCAGCGCCCGGACCACCTCCGGGTCCACCTCATACGGCTCGGCGGGGAACCCGAACGTCATCCGCAGGAAGTTCTCCACGAGAGTCAACGAGTTGTCCGGGTAGAGGAACGGCTGGCCGACCGACTTCTTGTATGCGTAGGCCGCGATCGTGGGCAGCTTGGCCAGCAGCCGGATGGTGGAAAGCTGCACCTGCTCGTCGTCGAACGGGTCCAGCGAATCCTGGTAGTACGCCGACAGCGCGTTCACTGCGCTGGACAGCACCGGCATCGGGTGCGCATTGCGGGGAAAACCGTCGAAGAACCGTTTCAGGTCCTCGTGCAGCAGGGTGTGCCGCTGGATCAGGAAACTGAATCTCTCCAGCTGCTCTGTGGTCGGCAGTTCGCCGTAGATCAGCAGATAGCTCACCTCGGGAAAACTCGACTTCTCGGCCAGTTGCTCGATCGGGTAGCCCCGGTAACGCAGGATCCCGGCGTCACCGTCGATGTAGGTGATGGCACTCTTCGTCGACGACGTATTGACGAATCCGGGGTCATAGGTCGTGTACCCGGACTTGGCAAGAAGCGGGCCAAGCGAGATGCCGTCGGAGCCTTCGGTGGCGTGAACGATTTCCAACTCGAGCTCGCCGGTTGGGTACCGAAGGGTGGCGACCTCTTTAGCGTCGGATGAGTTATCGGCCACGGGAATCCCTTCTTCGCAGCGAGGGTGGTGTTGCCCTACCAAACGGTAGCCGCATTCGGGCGTACGTGCCCGCGGGGGGTGCGAACAGAACGTTAGACCGATCAGCGGGGGCCGGTGCCTTGGGCGTTGACTCTGCGCTGAGGGCGTGGGTCACTCGAACTTTTGCGCCCTGAGCGCAGAGTCAATGGTCGGCTGACCCGAGGCCAAACCGCAGGTAAGCGGCCTATCTCTCGCTGCCATACGTACAAATAGCGATGAACTGCTTGTAAGTGTCGTTAAGCAGGTCGACGAGTTCGTCGGTATCGACGTCGTGCGCCCAATCAGTGTCCAGATCCAGTTCACCCGGCGCGGTCAGCAGGATCGCCGACCAGACAGCAACGACCAACCGCAGCTTCCTGTCGTTGAGGTCGACACCCATGCGCTCGGCGAGCACCCGGGTCACCGAGTTCGGCCGGAATTCACTGGCAGCCAACCGCAGCGTGGGCGAGGAGTTCACGATCCGCGCGGTCGTCGTGAGGCGCTCCGTGGTGAAGCCGTCGGGCGGGGCGCCGGCCGTTGCCTTGACCATGTCGACGTGCGCGGCCAGCAGCGCCTCAAGTTGGTTCAGACCCGGCGGCTGGCGCTTCAGCTGCACTGCGATCGCGTCGACCATCTCGTCTATTAGGGCAAGGATGACAGCGTCCTTGGTGGCGAAGTACCGGCTGAATGTGCGTGGCGACACGTCGGCCACCGCCGCGATCTGGTCGACGGTCGTTTTGTCGAACCCTTGTTTCTCGCACAGCCGGACCGCTGCGTCGATCAGCATCGCACGGGTCCGCATTTTCTTGCGTTCACGCAAGCCGGGAATCCCCGCCTCGACCACCTCCGCCACCACGATGTGGATCGTATCGCGGGGATAGGGATGCCTGTCATCATCAAGAGGCTGACCGGAGGCGACGAGCGCCGCCGACGACCACGCCTTCCCGATGGTCGGCGATCGCCACCCCGGGGATGTCAAGGATTAGCCCTTCGGGCAGGCACACCCGAAGATCGCCTGCTCGCGATGGGCTGGGTGGTCGCTGCGGTCGCGGCTCGGTAAGGAGTTCCATGTCTGATCGACGAGGACTACGAGCAGGAACCCGGCATGGAGGTGTTGGACCTGGCCTGCGGTCACGGGCGCATCGCCGCCCGACTGGCGCAGCGGGGATGCCACCTCACGGGCCTGGACTCTTCGCCGCTGTTCCTGCAATTGGCCCGCCAAGATGCCGAAGCCCGCTCCGTCACGGTCGATTACGTTCACGGCGACATGCGCGACTTGCCATGGAGCGCACGATTCGATCGGATTATCAACTGGTTCACCGCGTTTGGCTATTTCGATGACGCAGACAATCGGCGCGTTCTCGCCCAAGCCGCGGCCGCGCTCAAGCCCGGGGGGTCGGCTGGGCGTCGAAATGATGAACTATCCATCCGTGCTGCGGCACTTCGCCGCCTCGAACGTTGTCCAGCGCGGCGACGACTTTCTCATCGACCAGCATCGGTTGGATCTGCTCACCAATACGATGGTGATCGACAGAACCATCATCCGTGACGGGCGCACCCGCCACGTCCCCCTCTTCGTGAGAATGTTCACCTACACCGAGCTGCGCGACGGGCTGTTCGGAGCCGGTTTCAGCGCGGTCACCGGCCATGGCGGCCACGGCATAGCCGGCCCGGGCACCGATCAGAATCGGCTCACCATCGACAGCAGGCGGATGATCGTGATCGCGCACCGTTGAGGCGGTGCACGACGCGATGCTTGCGGCCGCCAGCTTCAGCACACGGTTGCAAACAGCAGGGGTCAGGGCTGCAGTCGTTCGACTCGCTCGCCACTGATTTTGATCCTGTTGTGCAGCCGGTCCTCTCGGCCCTGCCAGAACTCGACGACCTCGGCCGCCAACAGGTAGCCACCCCAATTCGGCGGGACCGGCACCTCATCGAGGTCGGCGAAGCGCTCGGTCATGTCAGCGAGTTTGGCCACCAGATCGGCCCGAGACGCGATCGGCCGTGACTGCGCCGACGCCCACGCGCCCAACTGCGAACCGCGCGGCCGTTTGGACCAGTATTCGGCGGTGGCCTGCGCGGTGACCTTGCTCACAGCACCGCGGACATGCACCTGGCGGCCCAGCGCGTACCACGGAAACGTCGCGGACGCGTACGGATTCGCGGCCAACTCGGTGCCTTTTGCCGAGTCGTAGCTGGTGAAGAACGTGATGCCCGTCTCCTCCACAGCCTTGCACAACACCGACCGGCTCATCGGCCGTCCGTTCTCGTCGACGGTGGCCAGCACCATCGCGTTCGGCTCCGCCACTCCCGTGCGTTCGGCATCCCCAATCCACTTGCGCAGCAGCGCAACCCACCCGTCAGCCAGCCAGTCGACGTCCAGGTCCGGGCTGCCGTCCTTCTCCACCGACGCGTACTCGATTCGCATCTTCGCCAAGTGCTCGTTGCCGGGTTGCGCCACCGTGGCAACGCTACGCCGCGGTGCTTACCGACCGGTAGTAAGCCTCCCAGCTGGGGGTGGGACAATCAGCCACATGACTGTGGTGCCCGATAATTTCGTTAGCGGATTAGAAGGCGTCGTGGCCTTCACCACCGAGATCGCGGAACCCGACAAGGACGGCGGCGCGCTGCGCTACCGCGGGGTCGACATCGAGGAATTGGTCGAGCAGCGCATCACTTTCGCCGACGTGTGGGCGCTACTGGTGGACGGGAGATTCGGTCGGGGTCTGCGCCCCGCCGAGCCGTTCCCGTTGCCCATCCACACCGGCGATGTGCGCGTCGACGTGCAGGCCGGCCTGGCGATGCTGGCGCCGATCTGGGGGTATCAGCCGATCCTCGACATCGACAACGACACCGCGCGCGAACAGTTGGCGCGTGCGTCGGTGATGGCGCTGTCATACGTCGCGCAATCCGCCCGCGGCATTGAACGCCCCGCGGTCCCTCAGCGCGAGATCGACCAATGTGCCACTGTCACAGAGCGTTTCATGAAACGGTGGAAGGGTGACGTCGATCCGAAGCAGGTCGCGGCGATCGACGCGTACTGGGCATCGGCCGCCGAACACGGCATGAACGCCTCCACCTTCACCGCGCGGGTGATCGCGTCGACCGGCGCGGACGTGGCGGCCGCGCTGTCCGGCGCAATCGGGGCGATGAGCGGCCCGCTGCATGGCGGCGCGCCCGCACGCGTGATCCCGATGATCGAGGAGGTCGAGAGTACCGGCGACGCGCGCGCTCTGGTCAGGGGCGTCCTCGACCGCAAGGAGAAGCTGATGGGCTTCGGGCATCGGGTGTACCGCGCCGAGGATCCGCGCGCCCGGGTGCTGCGGGCCACGGCCAAGCGGCTTGAGGCGCCGCGCTACGAGGTGGCCGCCGCGCTGGAGCAGGCGGCGCTGGCCGAACTCCGCGAGCGTCGGCCCGACCGGGCGATCGAGACCAATGTTGAGTTCTGGGCGGCCGTCATCCTCGACTTCGCCGGGGTGCCGCCGAAGATGATGCCCGCGATGTTCACTTGCGGCCGCACCGCCGGGTGGTGTGCCCACATCATGGAACAAAAGCGCCTCGGCAAGCTGGTGCGGCCGGCGGCTGTCTATGTCGGACCGGGTCCGCGTCCGGTCGAGACCGTGGAGGGTTGGTCGCAGGTCTCGCACGTAGGGGTCTGATGACGGGCGCCGGCTGACCGGCACTGGCCTGCCCGGTCTCCGGCATTCACCGGCTTGTCGGTAGGCCGTGATTGCATGGGTGGCGTGCCGATGAATTGGGCGCCCTGGTCCGGTCGGTACACATGGCCCCGTTCGGGGATGACTGAAACGACAAGGAGATCACCGTGGCGATCGAAGTTACGCCTGCTGTGTTGCCCCACCTGACCGTCGATGACGCCGCGGCGGCCATCGACTTCTACGTCAGGGCGTTCAACGGCGTTGAGCTGGGCCGGGTTCCCGGACCCGACGGCAAGAAGCTCATTCATGCCGCGGTGCAGATCAACGGCTCGACGGTGATGCTTAACGACGACTTTCCCGAGATGAACGACGGCAAGTCCAGCACCCCCACCGCGCTCGGCGGCACGCCGGTGACCATTCACCTCGTCGTCACCGACGTGGACACACAGTTCCAGCGGGCCGTCGACGCGGGTGCCACGGTCGTGATGCCGGTCGAGGACCAATTCTGGGGCGACCGCTACGGATTGCTTCGCGACCCGTTCGGGCACAGGTGGTCGATGGGTCAGCCGGTGCGCGAGGTGACCCCGGACGAGATCAAGCAGGCGGTGGGCTAGCCGTGAGGGCTTGCGAGTCTCAACGCTGAGAGCAAGCCCCGCGGGCGTGGCGCGACGACATCAAGCATCTCCTCGACCGTCGCGAACTTGTCACGCGGCCTCCGGTCGGCTTGGCCGCGTTGGATCTCGGCCCTGTCGATAGCGCGCCACCGGGCGTGATTGACGACATCCCTTTGCCGGGCGCGCACCAGCCGCTCCAGCGCACGCGGCCCGGCGACCGGATCGGGCAACCGGCCGGCGTTGTAGTCGTCGACGAGCGCGTTGACGGTCTGCTGAGCGCATGACTTGTTGGTGCCGATGAAGCCCGTGGTACCGCGCTTGATCCAACCCGCGACATACGAGCCGGTTATCGGCGAACCGGTTCCCGGGTCGACGACCCGACCGCCCCGATTGGGCACGACCGCGGCTTCGTCGTCGAAGGGCAGGCCCGTCACGGGCCGGCCACGATAGCCGATGGAGCTGAGCACCAGACCCGCCTCCAGCTCGCGAACTTCCTCGTTGCCTGTCACCACGAACTCGACGCCGGCGGCGCGGCGTTCACCGAGCACCCGCGACGGCGTGAGCCGGTACGCGAGCCGGATCAGCGGCGAATCATCCTGCTCGGAGTGCACATCCAACGACGCGAGCAGTTCGAGCTTCTGCCGCGTCAACGCGTCGGCGCAGTCGGCGAGGTCGGCGCGGACCAGCTCGTGGTCGTCGGCGCTGAGCACCACCCGGGATGCGGCCGTCAGCCCGATCAATTCGGGCAGCGTGAACGCGGACTGAGCGGGTCCGCGGCGGGCGGCGACGACGACCTCGCGCACCTTGCTGTCGCGCAGCGCGGCCAGCGCGTCGCGCGAAATATCGGTGCCTGCCAACCGCTGCGGCGAGGCGGTGAGGATCCGCGCAACATCCAACGCGACGTTGCCGTTGCCGACGATCACCGCCCGCTCGTGCTCCAACGGCACCGCGAAATCCACGTGGTCGGGGTGCGCGTTGACCCATGCGACGAACTCGGTCGCGGTGGCAGTGCCTGGCACTCCGAAACCTTCGATGTCAAGGCGGCGGTCCGACGATGCACCCACCGCATAGATCACACCGTGGTGGTGCCGCAGCAGCTCCTCATGTGAAAGATGTTTGCCGACTTCGACATTGAGATAGAACTCGAAGCCTTGATGCTGCGCCATCCGGTCGAACAACTGCGTCACCCGCTTGGTGTTCTGGTGGTCGGGCGCCACTCCGGCCCGCACCAGACCGTACGGCGTGGGCAGCCGCTCGAACACATTGACGCGCACCCCTTGCTGTGTCAGCAGTTCGTCGGCGGCATACATCGCGGCCGGGCCCGAGCCGACGACGGCGACACGTAACGGCCCGCTGCCGCGCCGCCGGATCATCGGCGCCTCGGTCACCGGCGCCAATTTCGATGTCGGCGGCAGCTTTTCGCCCGCCGGCCGCCTTGGGTAGAACGACGCGTTGATCTCGATGAACGGCAGCTGCTCGACGGTCAGCTTGGTGTCGGGCGCGATGGCCCCGACCGGGCAGGCCGACACGCAGGCACCACAGTCGACACAGGCGAGTGGATCGATGTGCAACATCTCAGCGGTCGCGAAACCGGGCTCGTCCGGTGAGGGATGGATGCAATTGACCGGACAGGCGTAAACACATGACCCGTCGCTACAGCACGACTGGGTGATGATGTGCGGCATAAATTCCTACGCGGCCGTGACCGGGGTTGGGTGGGCCCCCCGCTTGCGAGGGGAGTGCGCGCGTGCCGGCTCGCTCCGGTACCGCGACGGAGGTCCGTCGATCTTGCATATGCGCCACACCAGTCGGGCGAACGGGTTCATCAACCCGGTGTCGTGGCACAGCATGCGCACGTCGCCGAACATGTCGCGCAGGGTCTGGCGGGCGTCCGGCGCGTCGAAAAACAGCTCCTTTCGCACCGACTTCGGGATGTCGAACTCCGTGAAGAAGCCGCGTGGCGGCACGACGATCGCCGAGCACAGCACCCGCATGATGATCGGCACGTGCAACGACAGCCAGAACTTGCGGCGTGGGCGCATGTTCGGGACCCGCTTACGCAGGTACTCGTGCGCGAACGAGATGTGGCGCGCCTCCTCGGCCACGTGGATGGCCATCACCTTATCCATGATCGGATGCAATGACTTGCCTTCGCGCAACACGTTTTTCTGCGTGTGGTCGATCGGCTCCTCGCCGGCCAGGACGCCGAAGAAAAAGACGATCGGCAACGGGCCCGCCGCCAGTGGGATCAGCGGCGATACCCAGCGCAGCAACCGCGGCATGCCCGGCACGTCCACGCCGATGCGGTTCACCATCTCCTGGAACATCATCGTGTGGTTGCACTCTTCGACGGACTCGTGCAGGCAGTAGCGGTACTCGGGTGACCCGTTGGGCACCCAGAACGTGTATTGCATCAAGCCGCGGATGAGGATGCTTTCGAAGTGCAGACCGACCTTGGCGACGTTGGCCTGGCGCCACATCCCGATTGCGATCTGCTTCTCCAGTGGTTGCGCCTGGTACCACGGGTGACGCCCTAGCGGATCGGTCGACGGCAGCACCCAGCGAGAGTCGTTCTCCGTGACCGCGAACTCAGGCGAATCCCAGTCGATGTCGGTGTAGGGGTTGAAATTGCGGCGCACAGACCCCTCAGACAGCGTGGCCAGCGTGGCGACGTACTCCTGGTCGTCGCCGACCTCCATGTTGGCTTTCCACCGCTTCACAGTGCGCGTTCGAGCCATTCGGACCCTCCCTGTGAGGTTTACATCGATGGGTCTTGTGTCCACAAACGGTACCGTAGGTCCCAGGTTTAATCCAGACCTGAAACGACAGATGTGCGCGACCGGCACTTGACGCCCGTCACGTGATTTGGATCACACGGCCCGCGGCGCGGTTACTCGGGGATGTAGTCGAACTTGTCCGGGTGCGGACCCCTTTGACCCGTGTCACCTCGATCGAGACTCGAAATCGCCGTCATGGCGTCGCCGCCGAGCTCGAAGTCGAACAACTCGAAGTTCTCCTTGACGCGCTGGCGGGTGACCGACTTGGGGAACACGATGTCGCCGCGCTGGATATGCCAGCGCAGCACAACCTGCGCGGGCGACTTACCTACCGCTTCGGCGATCGACACGATCGTCGGGTCGTCGAGCACGGCACCCTGGGCGATCGGCGACCATGCCTCGGTGACGATGCCGTGCTGCTGGTCGTACAAGCGGACCTTGTCGTTGGTGAAATAAGGGTGGACCTCGATCTGATTGACTGCGGGCACCGTCTCGGACTCCTGCACAAGCCGATCGAGATGGGCCGGCTGGAAGTTGGATACGCCGATGCTTCTGGCGCGCTTGTCTTCCTTGAACTCCTCCAGAACCTTCCAGGTCGAGATGAAATCGCCGCCGTACAGGGTGGGCAGCGGCCAGTGGATCAGAAACAGATCGACGTAGTCGGATTGCAACCGGCTCAGCGTCTCATCGAACGCCCGTCGGGCATCGTCGGCTCGGTGATAGCCGTTGTTCAGCTTGCTGGTGATGAACACCTCTCCTCGACCGAGCCCGGCGTCGCGGATACCCTGGCCGACCTCCTTCTCGTTGCCGTACATCTCGGCAGTGTCGATGTGTCGATAGCCGATCTCCAAGGCGGTTCGCACCGCTTCGGCGGTCTCCACCGGCTCGATCTGAAACACTCCGAAGCCGAGCTGCGGAATGTCGTGGCCGTCGTTCAGCTGAATTACCGGTACCGTGCTCACGTCGTTCGCCCTTCTGTCGTCGCTCTCCTCTATTGACTAACTACTCCCCGCGCCAAAAGCATCCGAACCTTCGCCCGCTGATCGCCTTGAGCGGACCCATGATTAACCTGGAACTCATGGCCGAACCAGCGCTCACCATCCCCGACTCGATGAAGCCCAAGGACGGCAGGTTCGGGTCTGGTCCATCGAAGGTGCGCCCCGAGCAACTTCAGGCCTTGGCGACCACTGCGGCGCCGCTATTCGGCACCTCTCACCGGCAGGCGCCCGTCAAGAATCTGGTCGCACGGGTGCGGTCGGGGCTGGCCGAACTGTTCTCGCTGCCCGATGGCTATGAGGTGGTGCTGGGCAACGGGGGCGCCACCGCGTTCTGGGACGCCGCGGCGTTCGGGCTGATCGACAAGCGCTCGCTGCATCTCGCGTACGGCGAGTTCAGCTCGAAGTTTGCCGGCGCGGTTAAAAAGAATCCGTTCATCGGCGAGCCGATCGTGGACGAGGCCGAGCCGGGAACCGCTCCCGAACCCCGCTCGGACCCGTCGGTCGATGCGATCGCGTGGGCGCACAACGAAACCTCGACCGGCGTGGCCGTGGGGGTCTGCCGGCCCGCGGGGTCTGAGAACGCGTTGATCCTCATCGATGCCACCTCCGGGGCCGGGGGTCTGCCGGTCAACGTGGCTGACGCCGACGCGTATTACTTTGCGCCACAAAAGAATTTCGCAAGCGATGGCGGATTGTGGCTGGCGCTGCTGAGCCCGGCCGCGCTGGAGCGCATCGAGTCGATCGCCGCCTCCGGCCGCTGGGTGCCCGACTTCCTGTCGTTGCCCATCGCGGTGGACAACAGCCGCAAGGACCAGACGTATAACACCCCTGCGATCGGCACGCTGGTGTTACTGACCGAGCAGCTCGACTGGCTGCTCGGCAACGGCGGCCTGGACTGGGCGGTCAAGCGCACGGCCGACTCGTCCCAGCGGTTGTACTCGTGGGCGGAGGCAACGCCGTACGCGACACCGTTCGTCGCCGATCCGGCATTGCGGTCACAGGTGGTGGGCACGATCGACTTCGCCGACGAAGTCGACGCCAGCGCGGTCGCCAAGGTGCTGCGAGCCAACGGCATCGTCGACACCGAGCCATACCGCAAACTCGGCCGCAACCAGTTGCGGGTGGCGATGTTCCCGGCGGTCGAGCCCGACGACGTCAGCGCGCTGACCGAGTGCGTCGACTGGGTGGTCGAGCGTCTGTAGCCTCCAACAGCGTGTCAGCACCGGTTTCCGCCGGTCCTCGTCTAGAGTGCGCAGCTAACGGGCTCAGCGCGGCGGCCCGGAGGAGGTCGGCATGCGGGAACTCACGGTGGTTGGCCTCGACGTCGACGGCAAACACATTATCTGCGAATCCGCCCAGCCCGGTGAAAGTTTCCTTCTGCGCGTCGACGATCGACTGCGCGCAGCCGCGCGGGGCGAAGCGGTTCTCGGCCGGCAGGCTGAGATTGACACCGAGGTCATAAACGTGCTCAGTCCCAAGGAGATTCAGGCCCGCATTCGAGCAGGAGCCTCGGTCGAGCAGGTCGCCGAATCGGCCGGGGCGGACATCGCGCGGGTGCAGCGGTTCGCTCACCCAGTGCTACTGGAGCGCTCGCGGGCTGCCGAGCTGGCAACCGCCGCACGCCCGGTGTTGGCCGACGGCCCGTCCGTGAAGAGCCTGCTGGAAACGGTCGCGACCGCACTCGTCGCCCGCGGCCTCGATCACGACGCCACGTCATGGGACGCGTGGCGGAACGCCGACGGCCGGTGGACCGTGCAGCTGACGTGGCAGGCCGGGCTTTCCGAGAACGTCGCGCACTTCCGCTTCACTCCGGGCGCACACGGCGGCACGGCGATGGCCCTCGACGACGCCGCAAGCGAGCTGATCGACCCGGACTTCGACCGGCCGCTGCGTCCGGTCGCACCCGTCGCTCAACTGGAGTTCGAGGACCAGCCCGGGTCGGTCGAACCCGCAACCGACGATCCGGTGGTGACGCCCACGCCGACCCGGCGCCGTCGGCCGCCCGTTCCGGCGTGGGAGGACGTGCTGCTTGACATCCGCTCAGGCGGGCGCCGATGAGCGCTTGCGCGAAGAGGAACGGGCGCCGATGAGCGCTTGCGCGAAGAGGAAAAGGCACCGATGAGCGCTTGCGCGAAGAGGAAAAGGCGCCGATGAGCGCTTGCGCGAAGAGGAAAAGGCACCGCTAGGCCGCCGAGCCGCCAACGGTTCAGGCCGCGATCGCGATCAGCGCCAGCCAGGCGGCGGCGACCCCGGCGCCGCCGCCGAGAACGAACCAGCGCCGCACCGGAAGTGTCCGCCATCCCCACAGCGTCGGCGCAAGACCACCGACGGCCACGATGTTCAGCCCGACCGCCAGCAACGGATGCACGCGTGACACGCCGAGGCTCAGCACCACGATCGCCACGGCGGTCACGGCCGCGACGAACGCGGCGACGGTGAGCCCGGTCCCCCACGGCGTGCGCTCGTCGTCGGTCACCGCGCGAGCTTAGCCCGCTCATAGAAGGCAAGCGCGGCCGCTGTTGCGACGTTTAACGAGTCGGTCCCTCGCGACATCGGTATCCGCACTCTGATGTCGCTGGCCCGCATCGTTTTCTCCGTGAGGCCGGGGCCTTCGGCGCCCACGAGGATGGCGACCTTGGCGCCGGCCAGCGGCGCCATCGCGTCGGCGAGCGATTCGGCCTGTGGTTCGGGTGTCATTGCGAGAAGACGAAAACCGTTGTCTCGTAAGATGTACAGATCGGCCGGCCACGAATCCGCGCGGGCGTAGGGCACCAGCAGCGCATGTCCCATCGACACCCGCACGGCGCGGCGGTACAGCGGATCGGCGCATCCCGGGCCGAACACCACCGCGTCGACACCGAGACCCGCCGCATTGCGGAAGATCGACCCGAGGTTCTCGTGGTC
>Ga0153922_1000378_pt1 | contig 18014 bp, 15 predicted proteins | sample TSNJ006MetaG_FD_104723 | JGI IMG/M metagenome (GOLD analysis project Ga0153922, IMG submission 104723) | Attine ant fungus gardens microbial communities from New Jersey, USA - TSNJ006 MetaG | ecosystem: Host-associated > Fungi > Mycelium > Unclassified | place: USA: New Jersey, Brendon T. Byrne... | reverse complement strand
GTAGCGTCCTCCTCTAAATCACTTCCTGCCCCTGCTCCTGCTGCTGTCCCTTTCTTTCCAGACGATGATTTCCTCTTACTGCTTTTGTCGACTTCTTTACCCTTGTTCTTCTTTTTGAGTCCTTCAGTAATGGCAAGGTCACCACTAGCATCCGATGCAGTTGCTGCTCCTGATCCCTCAGAATCGCTATCACTCGGTGACCCTGAATCTGATTGTGATGCCTGAAAGTCATCTTGAGAAACGCAAAAAAAATCGAGGGTTCGACATTAGAAACCAGAGAAAAAAAGGTTACGAGATAAACACGTACTATCTTCACTATCGTCGTCGTCCCTCTGTGACGGTTTACTTGTCTTACGCTGATGATCACCACCTGAATCAACACTCCGTATCTCATCGTCTTCGTCATCTTCATCATCATCATCATCATCTCCAGCACCCACAGCCAGCATCATTTCCACATCTGGTACATTCTCTGTCTTAATCTTCACCTTCTTATCCTTCAAATACGCATCCACACTCTCATGCTCCTCTTTATTGACCGACGTAAAGTTATGTTCTGGACCACTCTTGGTGATTATTTTGAGATCAAAAGTACGGCCTGCAGTAGCTCCTATACCAGCGCCAACACGGGAAAAGACAATCTGATGAATATCGGAGATTTCAACGAGTAATGGAGATTTCGAGACGAAGAAGATGTATTTTTCGAGGAGGAAGAGGTCGCCTTGGACGGCTTTCAAGTTGGCTTTGATACCAGGGTACCCATCCCGGCTGTAAGTAAAGGAAATCGAGGTGAGATACAGTGAAATTCAAAAAAAGAACAGAAAAGAGAGTTCACCTTTGAAAGCTACCGGCACCAATGATCTTCTTCTTCGCGAGTGCGCGGAAGACACTAGAAACAACTTCGAAAGTTGGGTCTTCATAATTCTTTTTGAGACGGTCGTATTTGGCGATTTCCTCACTGTTTGAAGAAAAATAAGTCAGCAGCGACTTGGTCAGGAGAAAAATGATTTGCTCGTACTCGGACAAGTTGAGTTCAGCGGTGATCTCTTCTTCTCGACTAAATTGCATAACTAGATACTGATACCGCGTCTGGCCTTGTCGGATGGGTGTATTGAGACCGAGCTACGTTTTCATGAGCGATATAGTAATCAAGTGCAGACGAGGCGAGAAACTGACAATGAACAATACACGCTGATCATCCTTTGGCAAGAGAAATAGCTTTGAAATAGAGCTATAGATGATCTTGTAGTCGTAAGTTTTACCGCGCAGTCGGAGAAAGTCGTAGGACATGTCCATATCGTATCTACCACGCGGAGTGAGGACAAGAATCTCCTCAAAGCTGAGAATAAGGTCGCCAGAAACCTGGCCAAGCTCGGCCTTCTCTTTGATTGTGTCGTGGAAGACTTGTGCTGCACTGACATCATCCTCTTCGTCGTCAGACTTTTGCGAACCGTCCTCTGAGCCAGTAACCCTCGACTTTTGGGTTCCAGGTACGTGAAAACGGATTTCTACCATCTCATCTCCCAATCCCTTCGGGCCCTTTCCGCTGCTTGGCGCATTCAAAAATTCAAGAGAGACTTCCGTTCGGCCAGCAATATTGGAATTTGCGACATGCCGTAGGGGTAATTCAAAGGCAACCTTTTCTTGAACTATAAATGCAAGGTCCTGGCCTAGGAAGATCAGGATCAGTATAGTAGAAAAGGGTTAAGAAATGTGCTCAGACGCACCTTGGAAATCTGTTACACCCCAGTTCCACCCTTTGAAAGAAACCTCTCTAGTTTCCAGAGTGACGCCAAAGTGATCCTTCAATAATTTAGCAAGCCTGTCATGATCCTGCAGGGGGGTGGGGAAATCAACATGATTCGAGAATGACGATAGGAGTTCGAATGCACCTCTCGCATAAATCCGTCAAACTTCTCCCTGCGATGATCTCTCATGCCAACGCGTAGCTGAAAGTTCCGAGCCACACGAATCCACTGTGCCCACTTGATATCCGCCGAGGACATCGGGATGACGCCCTCAGAATCCTGGCCCTTCCAAGCCATACCACTCGTAGCAACACGGAACTCTGTCTGACGATGAACACTGGGGCCGACGGCAAAACAAATCAAACTCTCACTTCCGACTTCCGATTGAAGTCCATGGTAAATATGGTCGAATTGAACGGTAGCTGCCATGGTGGTTTTTTGAAAAGACGCGAAACCGGACTTTGAATTAACGCGTTCCTCATTTGGGGCAGTTGATCAAACTTGTTTGCCCACTTAGCCTATGGGCTGCTCCTCTCGTTCCTTCCACTACCCGCCTTTACAATGGGTTCCCTCGAGGAACGCTCACGGACCGTACAAGAAAGAACATTCTGCAAATGGCTAGTTTCGGCTTTGGATTGTTTTATTTTCCTAGACTGCCGCTCAACGATTTCAAAGGCTCAACACCAAGCTGGTGGCGAACGAATACCCTCCAATGAACTCGCTCGTGAAAGATCTATCGGACGGAGTACGGCTGATTCAACTAATGGTATACATACTCGTTGGCTCGTCTTTGCGATACTTACCCTGTTATCTAGGAGATCATGGGTAGGCCGAATTAGTCTCTTCGTCGACGTCACTCATCGTGCTCAGGAGATACTTCATTGGGTCGTTACAATAAGAACCCGAGAATGCGAGTACAAAAGGCAGAGAACGTAAACAAGGCTCTGGAATTTATCACATCTAGAGGAGTCAAGCTGACCAACATTGGGCCAGAAGGTGTGTGATTATGCCCTGATAATTGTGGTGGATCCTCAGATATCTTACTTGTTGTAGATATTATTGATGGCAATCTCAAACTCATCCTTGGGATGATATGGACCCTCATTCTGCGGTTTACAATTGCTGACATCAGGTATCTACCAACAGTTCACGTTTTGGTCATTACTCTTATCGGTAATCAAGTGAAGAGGGTCTATCGGCAAAAGAAGGCCTGCTTCTTTGGTGTCAACGAAAAACGGAACCTTATAAAGAAGTCGATGTTCAAGACTTCTCGTTCAGTTGGTCGGATGGGCTTGCTCTGTTCGTGTTCTGGCGTATCTGAATCTCTCTCAGACACTTATGTATCTCTGCTGCACTCCCAGATGTGCGCTCATCCACTGTCACCGGCCCGATCTTCTCGATTACGACAAATTGGACAAGGTGAAAAATAGTTTGCACTAATTCTTAAGATCATCCTGACTTTTAATAGAACGACCGACACAGCAACACACGTCTAGCCTTCCAGATTGCTGCTGAGCACTTGGGAATACCAGTAAGGACCCGTAACTTTTTCCTTTTCAGTAGTACTCAGACGTTTCCCAACTAGCAATTGCTAGAGGTTGAGGATCTGTGCGATGCTCCTCGTCCCGATGAACGAAGTGTGATGACCTATGTGGCGAGTTACTTCCACGCCTTTTCAACGATGAGTATGTCTCGAGTTCCCAAAATCCATTCTAAATTTCATCACTCTTCTAAAGATCAGGCCGAGACTGTCGCCCGACGTGTTGTCAAGTTTGCGGAATTAATGCAGTCCATGTGGATCTCCCGAAATGATTATGAACGACGCGTTCGTCAGGTATGTGCTTTGACTGAAAATGAATCAATAAGTTTGACAGTCAGTGATCCTCATCCCAAAGTTTCTCTCTGCACTTGACGATGTTCAAACTCATTGGAGCGCGATCGTTTTTGATGGATCCTATAACGACGCCAAGCAACAGTCTGCTGATTTCGCCACATACAAGGAAACTACGAAGCACGAGTGGGTCACTGAGAAACAAGATATTGCTACGCTCTTTGGCAACATCCAAACCAAATTAAGAACCTATGGCTTACGTGAATATTCCCCTCCTAGTGGTTTGGCGCAAGAGGATGTCGATAATGCATGGAATGCTCTGTTGGAAAGCGAAGCGAAGCGTTCGAGGAACATCAACGCTCAGATCAGAGAGTCAGGCATCTAAGAGTTTTCTCTTTGGTCACTTGCTAACGTGTTTCTAGGATCAAGGAAAACTTGAGAAAGAAGTTCGCTCAGGTTGCGAACGAATTTCAACAGCGACTGCATCACATCAGTCGCGAATTGGCCAATATTGAGGGTCCACTTGAGGTGAGCTAAGTTTCCTCAGGCTGAATCGTGGTGATAAAACATCAATTTGCTCACCTTGCAGTCTCAACAAGAGCAAGTCAAGGAAATCCAGATTCGAATACCGGCCCTTTCTGAAACACTGGCTGGTGTATCTGTCGTGGAGGAAGAGTGCGAAGCTGCTAACGTTGAAGAAAATGACTATACCATTTTTACTTACCAGGATCTTGCCTTTGAGCTCGAGTTAGTTGTCCAGAACATCGCTAAAAAGATTGCTTTCATTGATAACCAGGTACGTGGCTCTTCTATAGTAATCGCTATTGCTGACACGATTTTCCAAGATCGTATCGCGGAACAATACGAACCTCACACCTGCTCAGCTCGAGCAGTTCGAGGGCACATTCCGGTACTTCAGTCGGGACGAGTCAAATACCCTGAATCTTGCAGGAATGATTGCAGCCTTGGCGAGTCTTGGTGTCGTATATTCAGAAGAGGATATGAACTATCTCTATGACGAGTTGGTGCAAGATTACGGCGCAGTGACCTTTGAAGCTTTCATCAATCTCTTGGTGAGCTAGTTCTCCATATAATTTGAATAGTATCTCAATATGTGGACAAGGTTGACATTATGGAGGATCAGACCTCACGAGAACAACTGCTGGAGGCATTTCGCGGCATTGCGAATGACAAAGTATGAGGTTTTTCTTTGCGACACATGCCTATCTCAACGAGCTGATATAGCCCATCGTCACGGAGCTCGATCTCCGGATTGCAAAGCTCCCTGTAACTGCCATTGAATACCTGCGTAACGCCATACCCAGCATGCCGAATGAAGTCGGGGAACCAGAATATGATTATGAAAGGTGGTTAGGTGAGGTCTTCGAAGCGGATTGCGATTAGTACTCTAGTTCTAGATATCTGAAAATTTGTTATATAAATTGTGACCGCTACCTTTTTCGGGGATCCACTGGGCCCACGGGTCGGCTCCCACTAAATGCACAGGTCTGTGCCGCTTAGTCATAGGATAACAACAGCCAAATTCAACGCGAAATTCCACGCGTTTAATTCCACATCAACGCCAAAAAATATCTTGAATGCCTCTGGATCACACGTAGACCTAATGTATTAATGATATATCAACAGTATATTGTTAGACCAAGCTACAGAAACAGTCTAGCACCCACGTTCAAATAGAGACATGCCATAGATTCATATAGTGTTTCATCAGGTAGTTGTTCTACTCTGACGCTTGTCTAGTATATTGGGAGGCCGGTGGCTTCGATCGCATGCATATCAAACAGTTAAGAAGCCCGTTTTCTCTTGTATTGACCTCTGGGTTGTAAACGCGTAGCCTCTCGATTTAGCCCACACATTAATTGACACAAATAGGGCCCCTCGCGACTCAAAATAGCCCTCAGGAGGGAGGCAGTCGGCTGGGAAGGCCATGGCCATGGTCGCATTATTCGAGTCGAATTCGTTGGTGTGGAATTAAACGCGTGGAATTTGGCTGCATTAGTGTTATGTTAGTGTTATTCTGATAGCTATCTTATGACTGATACATTTATGGTAAGCGGCACAGACCTGTGCTTCTAATGCGACCCGTGGGCCTAGTGGATTCCCTTCTGTAGACTGTTGATTGTCCACAGCCATTGAAGTTCATACCTCATCATCTATCCCGCACAATGGCAAGTATCTATGCCTTTTCATGAAATCTGACCATTGATATTCGAACACCAGTCTACTACTGGTGTTGGAGTTTCCTCAGAGTGTCTCGAGGCCTACCTCAGTTTAAACCAACAAGGAGCCGAAAAGACGAGCAAGAAATATATCATCTTCAAGCTGAATGACGAACTTAATGAGATCGTCGTGGAGAAGGAGTCCGATAACGCCAACTATGAAGAATTCTTGGAGAGTCTTCCTAAGAATGCATCCCGATATGTTGTCTATGATTTCGAATATGAGACGGAGGATGGTGAGCGACGAAACAAGCTTGTGTTCATATCCTGGTGTGTCCGAGGCTTGAACCGTGACACATAGATAGCTGATCACTAGGGCGATGTGCAGGGTCCCTACTCTTTCAAAGATCAAACCCAGAATGGCGTACATTAGGTCAAAAGAAGTTTTGAAGAAACTTTTGACGGGAATCAGTACTGAGATAATAGGTACTGATCCAAGTGAAGTTGATTATGACAGTATGTGTTTGCGATGCCGTCGCGCCGAATGAAGTCGGGGAATCGGAATATGACTATGAAAGTTGGTTAGGTAGAGGTTTTTTATCCACTGATAGTCGTTTGCATGTGATGTTTAAACGTCATTGATTGGTTTCCAAACAAGACCTATCACGATCATCAATTCTCGATAAAGTAATCCATTCCTGATGAAGGAATTAAACCTCAACTGCCCAAACGGTCGGATCTGACGTAGCCCTACGGTATAGCGCTGAAGAAAGAGAGTGCAAAGAATCGCACTAATCTCAGGTACGCAGCCACGAAGGCTATTTTCTTCCATTTGATAAGCCATTTGACTTGAAACGTACCGGATCATGGCATAAAGTATCAAGTATCCGTAGACCTAGGAAATGCTGGTGACATTAGGCATGGACGTAATCTCAGCGCAAAACCCGGAAAATTGATAACCTCGTGTAGCTTGTATGCATTACTTCAATTACAAACGGTGCGTGATGCTATTCCAAATGTAATGGTCTCTTGTAAACTCCATCAGTGTTTTCTAAAGTTAGAAATCCACTTAATACAAACCGGATTATCTACCACAAAAAAAGTGGCTGACCGATAATGCCTCAGTGGAGTTAGTCGGCTTCATTACTCAGCCAAGCCTTATACGATGACCGGCACAAGCGGTCTCTTTGTCATGATAGCCACGCAAGCCTTTCTTGAGCCATAATAGCGCTTTTAATTCTTTCGCCAACACATATGTCCCTACAATCTGAGGTCTAAGGACCTGCAAGCCGGACCCAAACAATCGGGGTTGAAGCGGGTGTTACGGACCAAAGAAGGAGTCAATAGAACGGTAACGGGTTACATCATGCCAAGCAATCTGACAATTTCCCAAAAGATAAGGCAGACACATGATTTCGATAGGATGTAAGAAATGACCTTAGCTCCTCGAAGCGGCGCGAGAACTAAAGTCTACACTGGGCTCTAAGAATCAAGATAGCCAGGAAAAGAGTGAAACTGAGACATGTCCCGAGTTTCCATTCCAACATAGGATAATTCAATGGAGAAGCAACGGAAGAGCCGATGGACGTTGTCATCCTGCTGTTGCAGTTTGAGACTTCGACTGGCCCATTTGATATCAGTAAACCGTTGACGAGGCTACATGTAGGATGTCTATCATTGGCGCAGTCCGATCGAGGCAGTGACAAATGAAAGAGGAAGTCATTTAATATATAGCAATGGAAACATTTGCTTGGCGTTTCGGCAAACCTTTCACTAAACGAACTAACTTGAACAGTGCTTGGGGGCAGATAAAAGCACCCATCTCTTACCCCTAATCACAATTCGCCCCCATTCCTTTGTTAAGTACGCTTTCCTCTTCCTACAATACAGACATACCAGCTGATCCTTTCGTTAAAGATATGAAGTTTGCAATTTTACCAGTCCTTCTTGCAGTCGCAGTCAGCGCCTTGTCTGAACCACAAACTGTCTGCATTGCTTCATGCCAAAAAATCAAGCCTCCATGCGATCCAGGATATGCACCATCTGGTTCAAAGGGCTGTTGGGGATGCTGCAGACCAGTTGCTGAGAATTAAGAAGATGAATGACGGGCTGCTACAGAAACTTAACTAGTTTGTATGCGAGTGGCGTATTCATTATTCGGTGCTATTCTGATACAAAGCCTGTTGGTATGAATTACACCCTTCAGCCTCAAGGAAACATAGGCGTGGTTGTATATCTCTCAAAAAAATATTTAGTGCTCCTGGCATACTCCTGGAGAATACTTGCGAGGATGATCACGGGATGGATTGCCTAGAGAAATTTTCTCGGTAGAGTTCACTTCTATGTTTCTTGACGCCTTCTTTCTAGTTAGGGGACTGCTGAACTCAGTATGGAAAAGTGTGATCACGTTAACACCTCCAATTAACACTCCTGCCCCTCTCATCTACCAGTCAACTTCGCCCACACCTTACACCTTCCTCCTTGTAGACGTGTCCCAGACATTGGGCCCTGTTTAGCCCTCCACGTCTTAGTACTAGAATAGAAATGCTGAATCCAAAAAAAAGTGTGATCACGTTACATTGCTGATCTTGCCCTGTCCTGCCACCGCGTTGATTGTTAGCTATGGATCCTTTTGAAGTTAGAATGTTGTTCATAACCCTTCTGAGGCGACTTACTGCGTAAGATCAGATGTCTCTCTTTGAATGTCATACAGGTTGAAGCTATAGTAGCGCAGCTCACAACAATCTATTCAAAAAGTCGTCGGTTTCTCGGTGAAATTCGCTCAATGTGGTGAAGATCTATGGGAATGTATACTTGAAGAATGTCAAAAAGTTCACTATAGTTGTCCTCTTTTCAGTCACCAGCCTCTAACTGACAGATCCAACCAGGGTTCTATAAACTCGCGGATCAACATCCTCCATTTCTTGGATTCGCTTTGCGAGACGTGCCAACAACTTAAATCTCGCCCAGTGAATCAGAAAGACGACTCTTCATCAAAATTTCTCTATGTCGAATATTTAGCCCGTGATCTACCGAAGATAATTGAGCTCGTCGTCCCAGATGGACGACAGGGTCTCCCAAATCTCTCGAGTACCAAGCAGGTATGTTCGTTCATCCGTATGAACAACTACTTGTCATCATAACCACTTCAGATACTTGAAAGCTGGCGTACAAAACGCTTGATTGATCCTCAGAAACTTGATGAAATACTCTCATCCCTGAATTCACGTACCAACCCAAAAACCGCCGGTCCTCCCCAACCAAATCTTGAGCCAGAAGCTCAGGACCGTCTGTCCCGCAACGATATTTTCAAACGTTTTGAGGAGGACCGTGAACGTCACAAAAGGTTACGAGAACGCCGCTGGGTACAAACCATGTCGCATGATACAGGCGACTATCGAGCTCTTTCTCTTGCCTGTTTTCTTCCACTCTCTGAATCGGTGGACGTTGCTCATGATTTTCCGTTCGACATCGAATTTGAAAATGATTGGGACACAGTGAGTGATTGGAACGAGGACGATGACGAAGCAGCAGTAGAAGAATCAGATTTGTGTTTTCGCACCCCGGCTGTTCACAGTCAGATAAAAGAAATTTAGTCGACCTGTCAAGGCAACCCCCGAGACTGAAAATGTTATATGTCCATCTTCTGAAACTGACATTGTATACTGGCCTTCAGCTATGTTTCCACATACGCCTTGACGTATTGAAGATTTTTCGGAGAAGTGTAGGTCGAAGACGGTGCTCGTAACATTTTGGACCAAATCGAGCATCAATTTCAAGACGATTCTGGCTTCGAGTTGAGTATCTGTTTGCTACTGGAGTCGTGTCGCCACTATTCGCCAGGGGCAACAAGCCCTGTTCAGGGATGAAGACGCCACATTGACAGGGAATGCTGGTGCCACCATCAGAGGAATGAAAGGAGATTAAATCAACGTAATTTCGGAGGCGAGAAGAATGCCCAACAACGAACACGAGTTTTAGATTATTAACTGCGTGGGATACACAATACAACATTGTTGGCAAGATGAACTCTTGTGATTTATTTATTACAGGAATGGGAGAGACAACCTCGTGAAGAGGAGTGACAATTTGTCCGGAGGAGGCCAGGCACGACTTGATACGATGATCGTGCTCCTTTAGTCCCGACATTCTCGACTGGGAGACTAGTCTATTCTATCCTTGTCGGATTAACGTTGAGGAGCGTTAGCAAATTTGTTCGCTTCCCTCTTATCACCTGAAGATTGATGATGCTTGATAAAGTCGACAGGAGATACCCGAACATTAGCATGTGTTTGTGTCAGGACTGGCAGTCAGTACACATGTTGGTAATGAAATTTATGAAGGACAAGGAATGGTATTTATAGTCTATTGAGATGATATGACAGTGGTGGGCTGACAGCTGTGACAAGCCATAGAGACTGGGAACTAAGAATGCATTATTACACCAAACAACTTTGTTTGTTCCTTTTGCTGCGTCCTCCTCTATGAACCGACGCAGAGGCACTGGGCTGCCCAATGCACTCGCACCGCCTCCAGACCCTCTTGCTCCCAATCCACCATCCTCTCCCAGTCAGTCGTCGCGCTCAGCGTCCCCCTCTGGTCTCGCCCATTTATTCGCAAAACCCAAGTCATGGTTCGTCCGTTCTGCATCTGCTTCAAAAGTTGCTCCTTCGTCCACCGGTCCTACTGTAGCCTCTGTTGAGGTCAGGCCAGCTAATGCTGCCGGAGCAAGGAAACATAAAATTTCAAGACCGACAGATCCGAGGCCTATTTTAGACGGCTATGTTGCGAGTCGGTGAGCTGCTCCCTCCATCCAAGTTTTGACAATTCAACATTCCGAACCGTTCACTTAGGTCTGTGCTTAATCTGTCCCAGGCCCCTCAGGCTTCTCTTGGCCATGTCCACCCCTCGCCGAGTGTTCCTGCGAGTCCTGTTGTCTCCGCAATACGAGGATCCATTTCGTCGCCTCTCTCTGATCTACGCTCAATATCACGTAAACCTTGGTCACGTTCCGCAGACGATCTGAGCCAAGTCTTGTCTTCAACTCTTAATACCGTGTCATTTCAGGAAAAGATTGCGGAATACAGGGGCAGGAGTGGAAGCAGTGCTAGTGCCTTGATATCTCCTGGCCCGACTTCACCTAATGTCGATCATGCCGCGCAGCATCCTTTCCCTGTCTCAAAACCTCAACAATCCGAAGGAGGATCAACTCAAATACCAATTGTAGGGAACAGTACAACACTGCCTGCTGTGTCGATCTCGGTGTCTCCGCCTCAGTCTGATCCTATGAATACAGACCCTGATCTCAATAAATCCGTCATTAACATCACTCATACGGACGCTATTAGTTCAGGTTCAACGCAGATACAATCTGAGACTCTACAGTCAACAACACCGCAAACAAAGCCGTCTCATGTGCATACACGTTCGTATTCTTTCACGCCAAAACTTCCGTCAAAGTTATCCAACCCAAAGTTAGCCCTAGGTCCAAAGCGGAAGGGGTCAGGGCCTAATGAGCGTGAGGCCGATGCTCAGTATCAGCAACCTCGAGGAGGGCAAGAAACTATTCACGAATCACGACAACATGGACGGGGAAACGGACAGACAACGGCTTCGACTCCCACTCGTGCAGGATTTACGTTTCCATTCACCACTGGATCAGGAAATCATCGTGATGCGAATCAGGGTGGTGGATCCACCGCGCAACACCCAAATAGGACGACTCTCCTCGCTCCACCAATCATCAACGAACCCAAATGCGATCTATCCTCCGTCCCGCCTGAGGGTGAAACGTCAAGATTGAGCGCACGACGCGCCTCGCAGATTGTATATCATACCGGTTTTATCAATCGCCTCGCCGAACCTTCATCTTCTCATGGTTCGCCTTTCTACTATCATAGCCAGTCTCATTTCACTCGGGGTGATGCATTAGCAAAAGGTTGGAAAGCGTATAAATTGGAGTTGAAGGGAACCAAACTATTCTTCTATAAAGCTCCCAGCGACCGAAGTGCCGGTATCAAGGAATTGTTTCCCACTGGACTCGTACCACCCAGCTTGGAAGATGAGACCGACGAGATTGATGGCATCGGAGAAAAGGATCCTTCTTTCGTGCTTGGAAGCGGTGGCGCCAAGAGCAAGATGAAGGAGGGAGATGCAACAGGCATAAACGGGAAAAAGAAAAGAGCGTTTTGGGGGAGGAGAGCACATCCCGACCTTGTGCGAGATATTCAAAACGGGAAACTAGAGAAAGGGACTTCCGAGGCGTTGATACATGAAGCAGTTTTTGGAGCAACATTTTTTCCTCGTGAATTTTCCACACCAAATCCTTCTGATAATTCTCAACAGCAGAGTTCTAAGGAAGCTGATATTTTTACTGCCTGGAGATCTTTTGCATCATCCGTTCTCCTCTCTCTTCCCAATATTGTAGGACGACAAGCGTTTGAGTCGGAGTTCATGCGATGTTGTGCATATCTTATCTCAGGGGCAAGTGAAGAGAATGAGGAGAAGGAGAAGGAGAAAGACAGGGTAAAGTGGTTGGTCAAGGAATACCTAGGTTTTGTTGCGGAAGCAGAGAATGAAGGATGGGAGGATTGGGTGAAAGAGACACTGGATTGCGAACTGGCAAGTCTATCAATTGAGCACAGAGAAATTGCAGATATGGATTCGCCGAATCTGAACACATTTTCGCCACGACCACATGAGGCCCCTGGAAAATTTGTGTCGCTCATGGAGGCTTTACAAATGAGCAATGAATCAACACTGACGGGTAACGTCAAGTCGACTCCCTCATCAACCACGTCAAATCCTACGATAAAGGACAAACAGAGCCTAGATCTACGAACGTTTGAAAATCAACTCCCTCCTTCACCATCGGCACCGCAACAGCCACCGCCGTCTCCATCACAAATGCGCCAATCTACATATCCGGGCAGAACTTCCAGGTCGCAAGATGAGGGCCTAACCCGAGAAGTCCCATTGACGTCCGACCCTCATTTTATGGCACAAAGTTTGACGTTGTATCATCGAAGTGTGGTCGATCGTGTACCGGGTGTGTTAACCAGCGAATATCTACTCCCTACAGAATGGAATGATTCGAATGAAAGCTCAGATAATGAGATAGCGAAGGAGCTGGATCCGGCATTTGGAACTGATGAGAAACCGCATTGGCTGACAAAATTTATCTTGCTGCAAATCTTCACCGGTGATACTTCCTCGTCTTATTATTCTCAACACCACCATCATACGTTACAATCAGGGAAGACCGAAAACTACCCCGGACGTGGTACTAGTACTCAGCCACAGACTTCCCGGGTGCAATCACGATCAGAAATGATTTCAGTATGGGCCAAGGTAGGGGAACTGTGTAGGATGAATGGGGATGAATGTTCGTGGAAAGCAATCGTGGAAGCATTGTGCGCCCGACCGGTCGCGAGGTTGGAAAAAGTGTGGAAGCGGGTCGATCCATTAGCCTTACAGGCAATCAAGAGCTGGGTTTACCCTCCTGGTATTCTTGGTGAACAGTTTTTCAGTACCGGATTGGGTGGAGGCGGTGGACTACATTCAACTACAAAATCTGGAATGAGTCCGCCTGTGGCTGTTAGCGAGCCAAAGGTAACACCATGGGGAGGCCACATACGTGCCAAGATCAGCGAGGAGTTGGCAAAAGTTAAAGATGATCAAATGCTCAGTGTCAACGTGCTCATGAATGTTCACTCGCTCTTTTCTTCGTTTCGTCTTGCTATTGGAACATGCCTGAAGCAACCGCAAGTTGAACAGGGTGATATCTCAGAGGATATTAAGGGTATGGTTAGATTCTGGAAAGAGATGGCAAGTGAGGGAGGCGGGAAGGGGAGTTTAGTTGGGAAGTTGAAGAAAATAGAACATTTCATGGCTTTATCATTAGCCGCGGAACCTAGGAAGAAGGGCTTGTTTGAACCGTACTTCTGGGCCAAGGCTACCCCTGGTGTCACCAATGCACCCCCCAATGTTTCGCTCCTTCCACTCATATTTCCTGGATCGCTTTCATCAGTGACTCTCATTGATCGTAGTCAGCTCATCAGAGGAAGGGCGGACAGTGAGGCGTCTGATATTCATTTTCTCCGTGGTGGCACTGCTGGCATCGATCCCCAATTTCGCATTCTTCGTTCAGTACAACAGAACGCAAACGAGGCGACGAAGAGATCAATTTTGGGAACAGGAGGGACGGTGATTAGTTTGTATAATGGAGAGTTGATGCTCGTTGTCCAGCCTGGTGGGATGGAATCGACATCCAGGCCTTCATCAAGAGCACCATCACGACCTCCTAGTTCAATCGTGGATGGATGGACGAGTGTCGGGATGGGTCTGGAAAGGGATAAACCAATCAATCGAGCTCCATCTATTCGTGTCAAGCCTACAAGCTCACACGGCTTGGACAGGAAGACAAGCCTAGCAAAGAGAAATTCTCTGCCTTCGTTGTCACGGAAACCGACTTTCACTGTGTCAGAAAGATCATCAGATCCCCCGCTCAGGGTACTGGTGCAAGCTGGGACAATGAATGCCCTAGTGACGGTTTTAGCCCATGGACTGAGGAATGTGTCAGTCTCGGTGGCGGATGATAACGGAGAAATGACTTTGAAAGAGGGCATGACCAGGGAATTAGTGGTGGATAGGATGGAGTTTGCGAGAGTTTGGTGGAACGTGTTTAGGAGTTTTTTGACGCCGTTAGTTTTCTTTGAGGTGAGCCTATCTTCTTTGACAGATTACGTTTGGAAGCAATGTCAATCCCTGATGGTTTTGATTGATTGACTGATGGTTCATTCTTTTCTGGCAGTTGCTTCGCAAAATGTATATAATGGTCCAGCCTTCTGGGTCTTCGCCTTCGGTTGCTGACTATCTTGAAGTCTTGGCTTCACGGACACGGGTTCTTGAATTAATTTCGGACTGGTTGACCATAGGAGGAGGTGCCCAGGATGTACTGGATGACCAACAGCTGTATATCGCATTGAGCAGTTTTTTAAACAGTTCGGCGGATCATGTAGTATTCAAGACAGAAAACTTCGAAGAACAGGATGTGGCAGTCGCATGGGTTGGGCTGAGCAATACGAAGACAATGGTGCAGAGTGTATTTGATGCCCAAACGAAGCGGCCCACTACTTCAAAGGCTCAACACCTTGAGCGTAGAAGGGGAGAGAGTACAAGTGGTGTTGCAGGAGCACTTGACGCTACGAGTGCTGGACGAACGAGAGGTGCGAGCAACAGAGAGCCGTCGGACCTGGATGGAATGAACGCGGAAGAGCTGGTCGATAATATCGATGGAATGGCCCGAGCTGCTCAAAGTAACGTGACAGAGGAGGTATGCTTTCTTCTGTTGGAACCCTATCTCTTCTGGAACTGATGCTTGTTTGGTTGAGGATTTGTATGTCACCGCCGACCTACTTGAAGTCCAAACTTCGGATAAAACTGGATGGTTCTCGTCTCGAGAGATTAGTCATTCAGATGAGGTGATTGACATCCAGAATATGTATACGCACATTCAAGAAGTCGAACCATCCAGCCTGATATCTGGAATGATCCAAGACACGCTCTATAAACTTCTACCCCCAGCCATACGGAGTTGCATTCGTGCTTATGCGATCATTCGGAAGTGGCTGATAGCGAAGCTTGTCACGCCGAAACTGGGTCTGCGGGGGAGACAAATGAGGATGGAGTTATTGTTGCGAGCGATTGAAGTTGCGAGATTGAGGAATGCTGAACCGAACGCGTCGCATCATATTGAGCAACCATGTGTTCGCTCCTTCGTCGAGGCAGTCATTACCTCGGCGATTGTCAGTGTTGAAAGTCGAATACATCAGCGCCTATGGCAATATATCGCATACAATCGAGGATGTACCTGTGAATCAGTGGCAGGATTGTTAGCAAAGCCGCTTGTTCAATCAACGAGTAGTAGAGATTGTTTGACGGTGGATATGGGATGGTTGATTGAAAGGATGCTGGAGGTGATTGCATCTCCTGATGTCCTCGAGGCTTCAACGCAAGAAGGACAGAACCTAGTTAACTTTGATAAGAGGAGGTCGGTATCTATTTACCCTTGATGCTCATGGTTCGGGGCTAATTATCTCACTTCGAAGGCATCTATGCAACCTTGTTAATAGAGCAACTTCGCTTCCTTACCCACGCAAGACTTCACAATCAGGAGAAGCAACTCGACGAAGCTTCGATAGATTGAGTGTGATTGAAAGGGAGGTGTTGCTCCTCCAGTTCGACTATCGTGGTATACGGGAAGAGTCAACAAGGGAGGCCCTTGGCATGGCCACACCATCCTCTATGAAGAAGATTGCGAAACCTTTCCAGAAGCTTGTCACATTCCAGGTGGAGAAGAACCGACGAGACAGGAATTTGCGATCAAGACTGCAGAAGGAGAAGCTGCAAGAGCTTTCGAGGAATGACAAAAGGGAGGATATGCTCAACAAGGCAATGCGACCGAAGAAGCAATCATCTGCGGTTGCACAAAAGCAACACCGAAATAAGAAAAGCATGTCGGCATTCTTGAGCTTCATGCGTCCGATTTCAAGTGCATTTGGCGCTGATCTATCGGTGTCGGGTGGTGGTGGGAAAAAGACTTTGGAGGAACTGGACTTCCCAACCAGTGGGAAGCCTTCGTTGGTGCTTAGCATCATGGACGCAAAAGTTGCACAATTCATCAACAATGAGAGATCGTTCACCTTTCAGCTGGATACGGAAGATGGTGGTCATTACATCCTACAGGCAGCGAGTAAGAAGGAGATGAACAGGTGGTTAGAGATAATCAACCAGGTCACAAGTATGGCGGCAAAGAGGAGGCTGACCTATCTTGGTCCCAAGCCGCAAATCCAGGATCATATCCACGAGCAGCCTATCGTTGCTTCTAGAGATCCTCATGCTGGTAAGTACCGAGCTCGATGTACTTTGAAGCCTTTGGGATTAACTTCGAGATGTAGTATTTGGCGTCGAACTTGAATTCTTGTTGCAACGAGAAGCTGGAGGTGGACCGGTCTCCCCTGGTACCGTTCCCATTATAATAGATCAATGCCTAAGTGAGGTCGAGTCGCGTGGCTTGAGCGAGGTTGGCATTTGTGAGCTCTCCCCCCTTGGCTGATGGTTTGCGTTCTGAGTTGCTTGTAGATCGTATCGCTGGTGCTGTCTCCGAGATCAACTCGCTCAGAGATGCGTATAATCGCGGTATGAAGAGCTGGCAACTCATTTAACTGTTGATGGTTGACCTCGGAATTTAGGCGAATACCCCATCACGAATATCAATGATATCCATGCCGTCTGCGACCTTGTCAAGGCGTGGTTCAGAGTTCTGCCAGAACCTGTATTTCCCCCTTCCTCCTATCATGATATTATGAATGCCATGAGTGGGTTATCTTATACCAAGTTGGAAGAAACGATATTGATATTTCACTAGGAACTGAAAACTTTGAGGACCGTCTATCTGCCATTCGTGACGTCGTTCAAGCACTTCCTCAGGCAAAATTTGATCTCCTCAAGCGCGTTGCAGAGCACCTTGACAAGTAGGCTTTTTGGAGGCTTTCGGAAAAACATCGTGTTTGCTAATGATTGTCATCAGAGTCACTGACTATGAAGAAAATAATCAGATGACAGCTGAGGCGCTTGCAATCGTGTTCAGCCCCAACCTCTTACGTGCACCCCAAAACGACTTTGTTACCATTTTGAACAACATGGGTCAATCTCATAGGCTTGTCAAGGCCCTCATCACCCACGTGTGCTATTTTTTTGACACAAGAATGAGTCGCGTTTGCTGATGTTTTCTCTAGTTCCATAGTATTTTTGATGAGGCTGACACTGAACTAGACGAAGTCCATTCTGAAGAGGATGGGATGGAATCACCTATTCTAGAGGAAGATGAAGATGAAGAAGAGGAAGAGGTGAAACCTCCAGACGTCGCGTCTGAATAGTTGCGATGATTTCCTCGTTCTAAGGACTAATGTTCTCGTATACCCTTGGCTAATACCCCCTTTTTTTTGCTGCTCTTTGGAATTTTTTTTTTCTTGACTGTTTGAAATTGCAATTTGTGTACTCATACAAGAGCATTCTATTTTCTCTCTCCCCTCCCTCCTAGTCAAACTTTGTGTTCCGAGAATTATTTTGAGTGTCTCGGTTGTTAGTCGTAGTCTTATCTTAACTCAGTTTGTTGTTGAACGTCTTTGGAAAGTCACAAGTGTGACTGATCGATATTATCTCTTTACTGTGCTACGCGAACGACGCGATGGT
>Ga0153922_1000376_pt1 | contig 18028 bp, 16 predicted proteins | sample TSNJ006MetaG_FD_104723 | JGI IMG/M metagenome (GOLD analysis project Ga0153922, IMG submission 104723) | Attine ant fungus gardens microbial communities from New Jersey, USA - TSNJ006 MetaG | ecosystem: Host-associated > Fungi > Mycelium > Unclassified | place: USA: New Jersey, Brendon T. Byrne... | reverse complement strand
GTAGTTGGTCATGATCAGCGGGTCGGGTAGCCCTGTCTTTTCGTAGTCACCCTCGTAGCGGCACCGCACGCACCACATGCCAGCATTGTCGACCGCCTCGACGGGTTCCATCGTGACGTGGTCGCCCGCTATCTCCTTGGTCACAAAAGCGCGGATGCGCTCGGGTCCCCAGAATTCCCGGGCAATGTCGTTGACGAGGGCATCATCGGCGAAGGTCTCCATGATGGCATCCACGTCGAAGCTGTTGATCGCGGCGATATGCGCGGCGATCACAGGATCCAGCGATAGTTGTGCGGTCATTACGTCCTCCTAGATCGTTGTTGGCGTTGAACGACTGTCACGACGACCTTGCGCTCTCCCCCCACCGGAGGGTCAAGCATCCACAGACCGCTGGCGTATCCCACCTGGTGGAAGACCGAGCTCGCCACCGAGGAAATAAACACAAATTTGAGACAGAACCCGGATGGACACCAAGTGAGAAAACCATCTCCGCAGGACGACCGGCCTATCCTGCACGCCAAGCGTCCGTGTGGGACAGAGACCAGCCCACCGCTCCCGCCTAGACGCTACTCCGCAGGGGGCAGAGCGCGTGGCTCGGCGCGTCCGGAGACCTGGCCGGGGCCCTCGTGGTGTTCCAGCTCGGACGAGCGTTCACGAGCACTAAGCCGATGCGCTTCGTTCGCCGGCGCACGGTCAAGCGGCGAGAGGTCATACGCCCCGGACGACTCGATCCGGCGCAGATCGGCGGCCGGTTTGGTTTCCACCGACCCCGTCTTCTCGGTCGGAGGCAAGCTCTCCTCGGAGTTAACCGTCACCTTGTGGGTGCGCTTGAACGAGAACGTCACCTCTTCGACCTCTTCGAATACCTGGCGAGCAGACCGCAGCGGCTGGGTCGTGGTGTCGATCGCCCGGGCGACGATGGGCGGCACAAACGGACGGATCCAGCGTGCGGCGGTCTTTGTGACGTTCGGAATCAACGATGACTCGGGCTCGGTTTTGCCCGGCGGCAGCGCGGGCGCTCGGCTGGCGGCTGCGGCTTCGGCTTCGATCGGCAGGTACATATCTTCCTCCACGGGTTCGGCCACGGGTTCGGCTGCGATCTGGAGCGGCTCGTCGAGAGCTTCCACGACCCGACGCCGGTGCAGCTCACGGTCGATCTCGTTCTGGGCCTCGACGGCCAGCCGCGCAGTGGCGAGTTGCTGCTCGGCCCACATGGTTTCGATTTCCGCGCGCACCTCGGCCCGCTTGACCGCGATCGTGGTATCCGCGTCGAGTTCGGCGCGATCGCGCTCGGCTTGCGCGGCGGTGCCGTGATCTTCCGTGGTCTCCCCGCGGAGCAGCTTCAGGATCAGCGGCATCAGACTCAGCAGCGCGAAGAACGCGAGCGTCACGGCCCAGAGCACAAGCGCGCCCGCGTTGGCCAGCGTGTGATCGTGCATGGCGACCCAGCGCGCGCCGAGGCCACGGTCCGCGTTCGCGACCACGGTCTGTTGTGCCTGCGTCAACGTCTGTTCGGCGCTCGCGATTTGGGCATCCAGTGCGGGCGCTTGACGGTCACGCGCGGCGATGGCGTTGTCCAGCTCACGCTGGGTGTCCGCGAGAAGGTCATTCGCCGTTCGGGTTTCGGGCCCGGGGCCGGGTACTCCGGTGATGGTCGTCTGCGGGCAGGTGGGCGTCGGGTTGTACTCGCAGCGCGCGATGACCAACGCCTGGTCGCGGTGCCCGCGGGCGGCCTCCACCGAGGCGTCCAGCGCGGTGCGGGCATTGCGCAACCCCGTGATGTCTGACGATGCCTGCGCCACGGCGGGCATGGAGTCGGCGGTGCGCGCCGCCTGCTCGTCGATGCGGCGGTCGATCGAGCCGGAGAACATCACCACCGCGGCGAGCTCGCCGACCACGACTCCGACGAGGACGGCGACGGCGCCCCGGCCGATGAGGGCCCAGCCGCGTGTGGGACCGCTCGCGACGCCACGGCAGACCACCCCGACCAGCACGCCGAACAGCAGGGTCAACGGCAGAATCGCCCACACCGGCCAATCGGTGGACTCCCTGATGGCAAGCGTCGCCACCAGCCACGCCAGCGCGGCATTGATCAGCACCGCGACGAGTTCACGCCTGTGGCCGACCTCGGAAAGCTTGCCCGCCCACTTCAACTCCAACACCTCCAGTTCTCCAGCGTGACAGGACGATCGCCGACACACCGAATCCAGGCGACGGGGTGTGGCGCGCTTCACAACCGATCGCGCCCCAGCCAGGCTGTGACATGCGTTGACACCCGTCAAGTGCAGTTCTGAGTCATTCAGCCGGCCGCGAACAGGGGCATACGCGGGGCCGCAACCGGCGCTCAATGGGTCATGGCCGAAAACCGCCCCGACAACCGCCCCGACGACCGCGCCGACGACCGTGCGCGGGACGAAGCGCTGGATGCGTATTCATCGGTGGTGATCACGGTGGCCCGCACGGTGCTGCCCAGCGTGGCCAGCCTTGCCGTGCGCACCTCGCGCGGCGACGGCGGTGGCAGCGCGAGCGTCATCACCCCCGACGGTTACCTGTTGACCAGCGCGCACGTGGTCGCGACCGCAAAGTCGGCCCAGGCCGGGTTCAGTGACGGCACGTCGGTGCGGGCCGACGTCGTCGGGCGTGACGTGCTGTCCGATCTCGCCGTGCTCAAGGCGCGCGGCCCGGTTCCGCCGCCGGTGACGATGGGGCGCGCCGAGGATCTGCATGTCGGCCAGCTCGTCGTGGCGGTCGGCAACCCGCTCGGACTGGCGGGCAGCGTCACCGCGGGCATCGTCTCCGGGCTGGGCCGGTCCCTGCCGACCCGCAACGGACGCGTCGTCGACGAGGTCATCCAGACCGATGCGGCGCTGAACCCCGGCAACAGCGGCGGAGCGCTGGCCGACAGCCGCGGCCGCATGGTCGGGGTGAGCACCGCGGTGGCCGGTGTCGGGCTGGGCTTGGCCGTGCCCGTCAACGACTCGACACACCGGATTATCGCGTCGTTGATGAGCACCGGCCGGGTGCGGCGGGCGTGGCTGGGGATTGCCGGCGCGCACGTCCCTGTCGCCCCCGCAGTCGCCAACAAGCTGGGCACCGCGAATGGGCTGCAGATCGCCAGCGTGGTTGCGGGCAGCCCGGCCGCCGAGGCCGGGCTGCGCCGAGGCGACATCGTGCTCAGTGTCGACGGCCACAACGTCGTCACCGCGACCGCGATCCAGAAACTGATGGTCGAGGACGCGATCGCCCGCCGGATCGAGATGACCGTTTGGCGCAACGGGGCGTTGGTCGACGTGTTGGTCGTGCCACGCGAACTCGCCGAGACATAACTCGTCGAGACATCGAGCGTCAGGGGAGCTCCAGCGCTTCCTGCAGCGCGCGACACTGGCTGCCGAAGTATGCGCGCGAGACCCCGGCGCGGACGGCGATTCGGTCGAAGAGGTGAAACGCGCCCGGCACCACCTCGAGACGGCACTGCACGCCGGCGGAAAGCAGGCGTTCCACATACGCGACGTCCTCTTCGTAGACCAGATCGGCGGTGCCGACGCCGATCCACGCCGGGGGCAGGCCGGCCAGGTCGTCGCGCCGCCCCGGGGCTGCCACCGAGGGATCGGCGTCGCCCAGGTACGACGCCCACCCGAAGCAGTTGCTCCGTTCGTCCCATAGCCGATAGGTCCGCGCCGCGGCGGCCCCCGCCGATACGGTGCGATCGTCGAGCATCGGGTAGCTCAACAGTTGGAACACCGGGCTCACCTCGCCGCGGTCGCGCGCGATGAACGCCAGCGCGGCCGCCAGTCCGCCACCGGCGCTTTCGCCGCCGATCGCCAGCCGCGTGGGATCCACCGAGGGCAGTGACGCCAGCCATTTCAACGCCGCGTAGCAGTCCTCCAGACCCGCCGGATACGGGTGCTCGGGGGCGAGCCGGTATGCCGGGGCGGCGACGGTGATCCCGAGCTTGCGGGCGAACCGTCGGCACACGCCGTCGACCTGACTGGGACGTCCGATCACATATCCGCCGCCGTGGATCCACAGCATCGCCGGGCGGGGAGCCCCTCGGCCGGGCGGCCTGTGCAGCCTGACCTCTCGGCCCGACGGCAGCGTCAACGCGTCGACGTCTTTCGCGCCGGGCTGCAGCGACTCCAATGCACGCAGCAAGCGGAGGCTTTTCGGCAACACCGTGGTGCGCGGCAGGAATCGCGCGAGCCGACGCAAATCAGCGTGAAAGCCCTGAAAGTTCTGAAAGTTGTTGTCAGGCGGCATGAATCAAAGCCCATCGCCGGTGGTTTGTCGAACCGCAAGCATCGTAAACCACCCCGGGGGTACAGTGCGCGAATGGACTCCCAGCACCCCGGGCGGCGCGAGCCGAGTCTGCGATCCCGGGCGATGTGGTTCTTCCGCGCGCGTCCCGTCGATTACATGTTGGCGATGAGCGAGTTCTACGCGACATTGCCGCTGGTCGGCAGGCATCTTGAGCCCCTGGGTGCGATCACCGCGATGGGCGCGTGGGGCTACCGGCACGCGCCGGATTTCGTCTCCACGGCCGTCCGCAACCGTGCTCCCGGCGCGGCCGCGCAGCGCCGCCGGGACCGGGCCAGGACCAACCAGGTCGCGGCCGCCGTGCTGCGCGAATTCGTTTCGCCAGAGCGGTGCAACGTCGACTGGCCGGCGCCCGACCGCGTGGCGCCGGTGCTGCGCACCGCCCCCCAGCGACGCCGTTATCTGTACCGCGGCGCGGTCTCCTACGGCGATTCGCGCAGCCAGGTTCTCGACGTGTGGCGCCGGCGCGATCTGCAGGGTCCCGCGCCCGTCCTGCTGTTCGTGCCGGGCGGCGCATGGGTGCACGGTACCCGCATGTTGCAGGGCTACGCGCTGCTGAGCCATCTCGCCGAACGGGGCTGGGTCTGCTTGTCGATCGACTACCGGGTGTCTCCGCACCACCGCTGGCCCCGCCATGTCACCGATGTGAAGGCGGCGGTTGCGTGGGCCCGTGCGAACGTCGACCGGTTCGGCGGTGACCGCGACTTCGTCGCGATCGCGGGGTGCTCGGCCGGCGGTCACCTCGCGGCGTTGACCGGCCTGACGCCCGACGATGCGGACTTCCGTACGGATCTCCCCGGGGACGCGGACACATCCGTCGACGCGGTGGTCGCCATCTACGGCCGTTACGACTGGGAAGACAGATCCACCCCGGAACGCGACCGGTTCGTCGACTTTTTGGAACGCGTCGTCGTCAGGAAGCGGCTGGCCCGCCATCGCGATGTGTTCCGCAAGGCGTCCCCGATCGCGCGGGTCCGGGCCGACGCCCCGCCGTTCCTGGTCGTGCACGGCTCCGGCGACACCGTGATTCCGGTGGACCAGGCGCGCGCGTTCGTCCAGCGCCTGAAGGCGGTGTCGCGGTCGACGGTCGGCTACCTGGAGCTGCCCGGCGCCAGCCACGGCTTCGACATGGTGGACGGCTCGCGCACGGGGTCGGCTGCGACGGTGATCGGGTTGTTCCTCAACGAGATCCACCGAGCCCATCTGCAGTGCAGGGCAAAAGAGGTTATATAGCGAGTGTCGTGAAACGGCTCAACGGCTGGGACGCCATGCTGCTGTATAGCGAGACGCCCAATGTCCACACGCACACCCTGAAGATCGGTGTGATAGACGCCGCTGACTTCGATGGCGAGTTCGGCTTCGAAGTGTTCCGGCGCACGCTGCGCCGCCGCCTGCATCTGCTGGAGCCGCTGCGCTACAAGCTTGTCGACATCCCGCTGAAGTTGCACCACCCGATGTGGCTGGAGAAGTCCGATATCGATCTGAACTATCACCTGCGCCGGGTGCGGGTGCCGCGGCCGGGCGGACGCCGCCAGCTCAACGCGGTGATCGGCGATATCGCCGGCACGCCGCTGGACCGCGGCCGCCCGCTGTGGGAGATGTACTTCGCCGAAGGCATGGCCGGCGACCGCTTCGCGGTGATCGGCAAGGTGCACCACGCACTGGCCGACGGAGTCGCGTCGGCGAACCTGATGGCCAAGGCGATGGATCTCAAGGGTCCGATCCAGGACGAGCGCGACCTGTATGCCACGAATCCGTCACCGTCGACCGCTGAGCTGCTGCGGGCGGCCTGGCAGGACCACGTGCGCCAGCTCCGGAAGCTGCCGCGGCTCACGAGGGAGACCGCCGCGGGCATTGCGCGAGTGCGCGCGCGGACCAGGGAACGCGGCGAGCACCCGGGGCTCGCGAGGCCGTTTTCGCCGCCGCCGACCTTTCTCAACCACATCGTGTCGCGCGGGCGCCGGTTCGGAACGGCGACGCTGGCGCTGTCCGACGTCAAGCAGACCAGCAAGCGCCTGGGGATCACGATCAACGACGTGGTGTTGGCCACGACGGCGGGGGCGCTGCGAGAGCTGTTGCTGCGCTACGACGGACGTGCCGATGCGCCGCTGATCGCATCCGTCCCCGCCAGCCTGGACACCTCCCCGGACCGGCTGACCGGCAACGAGTTCTTCGGGCTGAACGTGTCGCTGCCCGTGCACGTCGACGACCCGATCGAGCGGGTGCGGCTGACGTCGCTGGCGACCGGGATCGCCAAGGAGGACTTCCATCTGCTCGGGCCCCAGGTGGTCTCCCAGTGGGCTGCCTATCTGCCCCCGAGCGTGGCGCCGGCGATGTTCCGATGGCTGTCGAAGCGCGAGGCGCAGACCAAGCTGATGAACCTGCCGATCTCGAACGTGCCCGGGCCGCGGGAGCGGGGCCACATCGGCGGCGCGACGGTCAGCGAAATCTATTCTGTCGGGCCGTTGATCGCGGGCAGTGGCATCAACGTCACGGTCTGGAGCTATGTGGACCAGCTCAACATCTCGGTGCTGACCGACGACATCACGCTCGACGACCCGCACGAAGCCACCGATGCGATTGTCCACGCGTTCACCGAAATCCGGTCAGCTGCCGGGCTTTCCGGCGAGCTGACCGAGGTCCTGACCGCGATGGCGCCGTGATTTGCTGACGTACACCCAGGTCAAGAACCGCGCCACCGCCTCCGCCGTCTGATGCGCCCGCGGTGACCCGAACATGTCGAAAGCATGGTGGGCATGGGGTAATTCGGCGTAAAGCACCGGGCGTTTCGCGACGTCACCGAGTTCGCGCACGAAATCCCGGGCCTCCTGGACCGGGATCAGAGAATCGTCATGTCCGTGCAGCACGAAGAATGGCGGCGCGTCGGCGTGCACCCGCGCGATCGACGAGGCGTCGACGTAGACTTCCCGGTGCCGCGCGAAGCTCTTCTTCACCACGAACCTCCGCAGAAACCCGACGAACTCACGGCGCCCCTCCCCGTCGGTCGAATACCAGTCGTAGCGGCCATAAATCGGTACCGCCGCGACGACCGACGTGTCCGCCTCCTCGAAACCGGGCTGAAACGCCGGGTCGTTCGGCGTCAGCGCCGCCAGCGAGGCCAGGTGGCCGCCGGCCGAACCGCCGGTGATCGCCACGAATTCGGGGTCGCCCCCGAACTCGGCGATATGCTCCTTGACCCAGGCCAGTCCGCGCTTGACGTCGACGATCTGGTCTGGCCAGGTGTGCCGCGGGCTGACCCGGTAGGCGAGTGACACGCACACCCAACCACGGTCGGCCAGGTGGCTCATCAACGGGTAGCCCTGCGGGCGGCGCGTACCAATGATCCACGCGCCGCCCGGAACCTGCACCAGCACCGGGGCTTTCGCGTCGCGCGGCAGATCGCGCCTGCGCCAGATGTCGGCCAGGTTCGCGCCGCTGTGCGGCCCGTACCGGACGGTGTCGTTCTTCGCGACGTAGCGCCGCCGAATCAACGTGGTGCGCAGCGCACCGCTGGGCCGCCCGGTGGGCGAGGGCGTCGCGATCACGTCGGCGTAGTCGTCGCCGAGGCCGTCGCGCAGCGCGGCGGAAAGCACCGGGCCCGGCGTCGTTACCCCCCGGCGGTGGATGACGGCCAGGACCGCCCACGCCGCCGCTGTCAGCGCCAGCGCGGCCTTGCCACGCGGCCCGGCGAAGTCGCCGCGGCGGCCGCGGCGCACCGCGTCGACCACCGACCCCCCGATGTATAGCATTGGCACCTCAGAGGTCGGCCACCCGAACGCGAACACCGCGATCGTCTTGTAGCCCTTGCGGCCCAACGGCCGTAACCCGTTGACCGCGTTGACAAGTTCGACAGCTGCGCGCAGCAACGGACGTGATCTACCCACTGACGCGCGCCTTGAGATCGTTCCGCAGAATCTTGCCGGTGCTGCTGCGCGGCAGTTCCTCGAGCACGATGATCTCCCGGGGCACCTTGTAGTTCGCCAGGTTGTCGCGGACGTGCTGCTTGAGCGCGTCGGCCGTCGCCGACCCGCCGGGCGCCAGCACGACGAACGCGGCGAGCCGCTGACCGTATTGTTCGTCGTCCACGCCCAGCACCGACGCCTCGGCGACCTCCGGGTGCGCCGCAAGGGTCTTCTCCACTTCGATCGGGTAGACGTTCTCGCCCCCGGAGACGATCATCTCGTCGTCGCGGCCGACGACGAAAAGCCTGCCGTTGGAGTCCAGATATCCCAAGTCCCCCGAGGCCATGAAGCCCTCGTGAAAATCCTTGGTCGCTCCGGAGGTGTAGCCGTCAAAGAGGGTGCCGCTGCGGACGTAGATCTGGCCGACCTCGCCGTTGGGCACCTCCCGGAGGTCCTCGTCGAGGATGCGGATCTCTGTTCCCGGCGCGGGTCTGCCCGCGGTGTCGGGAGCCGCGCGCAGGTCTTCCGGCGTTGCGCTGGCGATCAGGCCGGCCTCGGTCGCGTTGTAGTTGTTGACGATGACGTCGCCGAATTGGTCCATGAACGCGATCACCACGTCGGGCCGCATCCGCGATCCCGATGCGGCGGCGAACCGCAGCGACCGTCCGCTGTAGCGGTTCCTCACGTCGTCGGGCAGATCCATGATGCGGTCGAACATGACGGGAACGACGGCCAATCCGGTTGCCCGATGCCGGTCGACGAGTTCGAGCGTGGCCGCGGGATCGAATTTACGGCGGGTCACCACGGTGCACGCCATCGACGCCGCGAAGATCAACTGCGAGAAGCCCCACGCGTGGAACATCGGCGCGACGATGACGACGGTCTCTTCGGCGCGCCACGGAGTTCGGTCGAGGATCGACTTCAGCGCGAAGGCGTCGCCGCCAGTCAGCTTGGCGCCCTTGGGTGTACCGGTGGTGCCGGACGTGAGCAGCACGGTTCTGCACTTCTGGGTGGCGCGTAGCGGCTGCTCGCCGGCATGGGCGTGGATTAGTTTCTCGACGGTCACCTCGTGGGTCGACGGCTTGTCGGTCCATGCGATGATCCGGCTGGTTTCGGGTCTGTCGGCCAGCGCGCGGTCGACGGTGTCGGTGAACTCCTCGTCGTAGATCATCGCGTCGGCACCTTCGCGCGCAACGACTTCCGCCAGCGCCGGGCCCGCAAACGAGGTGTTCAAGAGCAGCACGTCGCTGCCGATGCGGTTGGCCGCGACCAGCGCCTCGACGAAGCCGCGGTGGTTGCGGCACATGATGCCGATCGTTCCCGCACCCGCGGGAAGTGCCTGCAATGCCGCGCCGAGCGCATCCGAGCGCTCGTCGATCTGCTTCCACGTCAACGTCCCGAGCTCGTCGATGAGTCCCGGCCGGTGCGGACAGCGCTGCGCGGCTGACGCGAAACCCGACGTGGCAGCCATGTTTTCGCGACGCGTAGCCGCGGCGATCCGCACGTATTTGTCCGGTCGCAGGGGCGCGATCAAACGGGCGCGCCGCATCGTCGCGACGAGGCCGATGGTGTTGGTGACGCGGTCGAGTGCGGACATCGTTCAGCCGAGGATGGGCAGTCGCCGCTCGCGTCCCAACCTGTCCAGCGCTCGCTGCATCACCTCGCGCACGTGGGTGTCGACGGCGGCGACGTCGGGGTTCTCGCCGAACTCCGCGACGATGTCGATCGGCTCGAGCACCTGGGTGACGATCTTGGTCGGCAGCGGGAGGTTAGGCGGCAATATGCCGGCGACGCTGAGGCCGAACGGAAATCCGATCGACAGCGGCATGATCTTCGTGCGCGCCGCCCGCGCGATCGGCCCGAGCCGCTTTGCGATCCCGGTTCCGCGCGTCAGGTACAGCTGGTTTTCCTGCCCGCCGATCGACACCGCGGGCACGATCGGCACCCCCGCCTCGATCGCGGTCCTGACGTATCCGTCGCGACCGTCGAAGTCGATGACGTTCTCCCACACGGTCGGCCGGCACGCGTCGTACTCCCCGCCCGGGAACACCACGACGAGGTGACCCGAGCGCAGCGCCTCCGCGGCGTTCTCCCGATTGGCGCGGATGAAACCGGTCTTCAACAACACGTTCGCGACCGGCCCGACGAAGAGCATGTCGTGACTGAGCGTGTGGATCGGCCGGTCGTAACCGAACTTCTCGTAGAACTCGGCGGCAAGGATCGGGACGTCGGCCGCGAACTGGCCGCCGGAGTGGTTGGATACGAGCAGCGCGCCGCCAGCGGGTGGGATGTTGTCCAGGCCCCGCACCTCGGTCCGGAAGTACCGTCTGATGAGCGGGCGCAGGATACCGATGACGCGTTCGGTGAATTCGGGATCCCACTTCTCGATCTCGACACGATCGATGTCGCCGTCGCTCATGCTTTCTCTCCCGCTATGGGCCTGGCTGGCCTGTCGGAATCCTACCGGCCGGCAGTCCGGTAGTTTCCTGTAGTCATGGGCCAACCAACCGACGAAGCATCCGAAGCCGTACTCGTCGAACAGCGCGACCGCATCCTGCTGATCACGATCAACCGCCCGCAGGCCAGGAATGCCATCAACGCCGAAGTGAGCCGTGGCCTCGCCGAGGCAATGGATTCACTTGACGGCGACGTGGGGCTGTCCGTAGGGGTGTTAACGGGCGCCGGGGGGTCATTCAGCGCGGGCATGGACCTCAAGGCGTTCGCCCGCGGTGAGAACGTGGTCGTGCAGGGCCGGGGCTTGGGCTTCACCGAGCGGCCGCCGGTCAAGCCGCTGATCGCCGCGGTCGAGGGTTTCGCGTTGGCCGGCGGCACCGAGCTCGCGCTGGCCACCGACCTGATCGTGGCCGCGTCGAACTCGGCGTTCGGGATCCCCGAGGTCAAGCGTGGGCTCGTGGCCGGCGGCGGTGGGCTGCTGCGGCTTCCGCAGCGCATCCCCTACCAGATCGCGATGGAGCTGGCCCTGACCGGAGAGAACCTGCCCGCCGAGCGAGCCCGGGAACTGGGATTGGTCAACGTGCTGACCGAGCCGGGCAAGGCCCTCGACGGCGCGCTTGCACTGGCCGAGAAGATCACCGCCAACGGTCCGTTGGCGGTCGCGGCCACCAAACGGATCATCACTGAGTCGCGCGGCTGGCAGCCCGACCAGATGTGGCGCGAGCAGGTGAAAATCCTGGGGCCGGTGTTTGCGTCCAACGACGCCAAGGAGGGCGCGATCGCATTCGCCGAGAAACGCCCGCCAAAGTGGACCGGAACCTGAATTAATGTCGCGAATGCCGTCCGCCAAGTATTGACATCCGCGATAGTTGTGGGATGACTTGTGCCACCACCGACACGGATTTTTGCGTAATTGGAGCGGGTTTTGCCGGGCTGTCGGCGGCGCTGCGGCTGAAACAGGCCGGCCGTTCGGTGGCACTGCTGGAGGCCCGCGACAGGGTCGGTGGCCGCACGTTTACCGAAGTCCGTGACGACGGGTTGTGGATCGACCGCGGCGGCGCTTGGGTAGGCCCCGGTCAGGACCGCATCTACGCGTTGATGAACGAGTTCGGGGTGCGCAGCTACAAGCAGTACCTCGACGGTGAGGCGATGATGGTCGTCGACGGCAAGCAGTTCCGCTACAAGGGCACGATCCCGCTCACGATGAGTCCGTGGGCGGTGGTGAACCTCGGCGCGGCGTTCCTCGAGCTCGGGCAGATGTGCAAGTCGATTCCGTTGGACGCGCCGTGGCAGGCCAAGAACGCCGAGAAATGGGACCAGATCAGCCTGGCGAGGTGGCTGAGCAACAACACGCTGTCCAAACCGGCACACGACCTGCTGGAGACCGCCATCGCGGGTTGCTACACGTCGGCGGCCTCCGAGGTGTCGATGCTGTTCGTGCTGTATCAGATGGCATCGGGCGGCGGGCCGAACTTCGTGCTGAGCATCCGTGACGGCTCCCAGGATTCGCGGCCGGTCGGGGGCATGGGCGCGATCTACCGCCCGATGGCGGCCGAGATTGGTGACGCGCTGCAACTTTCCCAACCCGTCCGCCGCATCGAGCAGGACGCCGACGGGGTGACGGTGCGCGCCGACAACATGACGGTGCGGGCGCGCCGGGCCGTGGTGGCGGTTCCGATTGCCATCGCCGGCCAGATCATCTACGAACCCATGCTGCCGATGGATCGGTCCTTCCTGCACCAGCGGATGCCCAGCGGCGCGATTTTCAAGATCAACATCGTTTACGACGAGCCGTTCTGGCGCGCCGACGGACTCTCGGGACAATCGGCGGCACCGGGCTCACCCGCGACGGTGACGATCGACGCGTGCGGCGACACCGACGGGCCCGGCGTGTTGTGTGTGATCGTCGAGGGTCCAACCGCCCGCGAACTCGGAGAGCTCGACGAATCCGCCCGCCGGACCCTGATCCTCCAGGAGCTGGCGAAGCGGTTCGGCGACAGGGCCAACACCCCGCTCGACTACGTCGAACAGAACTGGAGCATCGAGCGATACTCCGGCGGTGGGATGCTCAGCCACGCACCGACAGGTGTGCTCACCCAATTCGGGCACACGCTGCGAGAGCCGTGCGGGCGCATCCACTGGGCGGGCACCGAGAGCTCGCCGGTGATGTGCGGTTGGGTCGACGGCGCGGTTCGCTCGGGTGAGCGTGCGGCCACCGAGGTGCTGGCGGCCGAGTCGCTGTCGATGGCGTAAAACGTCGTAGTTCGCCGCCCGCGGGCCCGGGCAGCAGCGTCACATACGATCGTTGCCCGTGACCAACGGCGACGACCACCGTCAGTGGCATGAGCGACCCGCGACGGCGGTGGCCGCCGGTATTGCCGGCGTCATCGCCGTGGTGCTGATCGTGTTCGCGGTCCTGCAGACGTCGCGGCACTCCACCCAGCCATCGGGTCCGTCGGTCACGACCTCGTCAGCTACCACAACGTCGTCGAGTGTTCGGCGCACGACCACCACGACATCGTCATACACCCAAACGGGCAGCTCTACTGCAGCACTGTTCCCACCGGAAACTCCGGCAACCACCACCTCCACCGGCTCATCGGAACCCACCACGACCGAACAGGCCACTACCAGCAGCACCGCGACCGCCACCACGTTGTTCAATCCGTATTCGACGACGGCCACGCGGTAGCCGGTTATCGTTAAGAAACCGTTAGAAGTCGAGCGACCGCGGCCGTTGCGCCATGCGGTGCGCGATTTCCCGCCTAAACTCACTTCTAGGTTGAGATCACAGCCCGTCGAAATCGGAAGTTTCGCAAATATTAACTTCTTGTTCAATTTGGATTTTTTGGACATAGCCCTTTCGACCAACATCAGCGACAGACTCGATGAGGGTAAGTCAATGAATGCTGTGCATCCCCAGACCACTGAAGACCTCCACGGCACGTCGGTGATCGGTTGCGGTCGCGCATTGTTAACGGCGCAGGTCTACAGCTGGCTGACCGTGATGACGATCAGCGGCGAGATCGATGCGACGAACGCCGACCAGCTGACCCACCACGTCGTCGGGCTCGTGCCCGACGGCGGCGCCGTGATCGTCGACATGGCCGACACCGATTTCATCGGGGTCGAGGGCCTGCGGACTCTGTTCGCCATGAATGTTGAGTGCGTGCGGACCGACACCCGCTGGGCGGTGATCGGCAGTCACGCCGTGCGCCGCCTGCTCAGGGTCGCCGATCAGGAGCGCCGCGTTCCGGCGGTGCGGTCGGCGACGGAAGCGCTGCAGCGGGTGCGCCGCTCCGGGCGCAAGCCGCGCACGCTGCAACTCGTGACCTGAGCGCCACGCCGGCGGTTATGGAAACGGCGTCGGTCGTCGTTGCGTAATTGATGGGTGACTCGGGGCTGCAGGCTAGGGTCTGATACTTAGCAGCAGCCGAAGGGAGCCCGCCGATGAAGGTCATTTCATCCATCGACGACGCCGTCGGCCTCGTCGGCCAGGAGCTCGGGGTCGGCGAGTGGAAGGAGATCGACCAGAAGCGCATCGACGCGTTCGCCGACGCCACCGAGGACCACCAGTGGATCCACCTCGACGTCGAGCGGGCCAAAACCGAAAGCCCTTACGGCACAACCATTGCGCACGGTTTCCTGACCCTGTCGATGATCCCGAAACTGTCAAAGGACAACCTGCGCGTCGAGAACGCGAAGATGGCGGTCAACTACGGGCTGAACAAGGTGCGGTTCATCGCCGCGGTCCCGGCGGGCGGGCGGATCAGGGCCCGCTCCGAGCTCCTCGACGCCGCCAAGGTCGGCGACACGATGGTCAACCTCACCGTTCGGCAGACCATCGAACTAGAGGGTTCGGACAAGCCGGCCGCGGTGGCCGACACGATCGTGCGGGTGATCTTCCAAGCGCAAGCAAGCTAAGCGACCGTGTAACCCATCGGCAGCAACACGCTCTTGAGCTGGCAGAAGTGCTCGATACCCTCCGGACCGTTCTCGCGCCCGATGCCCGAGTTCTTGTAACCACCGAACGGTGAGCCGGGGTCGAAGGCGTACCAATTGATTCCGTACGTGCCGGTGCGGATCCTTTGCGAAATGTTAATCCCCTTCGGCACATCGGTGGTCCAGACGCTGCCGGCCAACCCATAGACAGAGTCGTTAGCGATCTGGATCGCCTCTTCCTCACCGTCGTACGGAATTATCGACAGGACCGGCCCGAAGATCTCCTCCTGGGCGATCGTCATCTTGTTGTCGACGTCGGCGAACACGGTCGGCTCCACGAAGTAACCCTTATCGAGCCCAGAAGGGCGACCCCCGCCGCAGACCAGCCGCGCCCCCTCCGCAATGCCGGTCGCGATATACCCCTCGACGCGCTCACGCTGCTTCGAACTGATCAGCGGGCCGATCTGTGTCGCGGGATCCGATGGCAGCCCCACCGGCAGCGCCTGCACGAATGTGCTGACCGCCTCGACGATCTCGTCGTAACGGGAGCGCGGCGCCAGAATGCGGGTCTGGTTCACGCAGCCCTGGCCGGCGTTCATCACGCCGGAGAACACCATCATCGGAACAGCTGCCGCCAAATCCACGTCGTCGAGGACGATCGCCGCCGACTTGCCGCCAAGCTCCAATGTGCACGGCTTGAGCCGGTCGGCCGCCCGCTTGCCGACTTCCCTTCCCACCGCGGAACTGCCGGTGAAGGTCAGCATGTCCAGGCTGGAATTCTCGGTCAGCGCCTGTCCCGTCTCGATGTCCCCGGGCACCACGGAAAGCACACCTTCGGGCAGGCCGGCCTCAGCGAGCACCTCCGCGAACGCATTGGCGGTCAGCGGGGTTTCGGCGGCCGGCTTGAGCACCACGGTGCAGCCGGCCAGCAGCGCCGGACCCAGCTTGTTGACCGCCAGGAACAGCGGCACGTTCCAGGCCACTATCGCGCCGACCACGCCCATCGGCTCACGCGACACGATCGACTGCCCATAGGCGCCGTTGCGGGTCTCGGTCCACTTCACCGCGTCGGCGGCGCCGGCGAAGAAGTTCAGCACTCCCATCGAACCGGCCCAGTGCATGGTCTCGATGATGGTCGCCGGCTGGCCGGTTTCACTGGTCAGCAGGTGGGTGAAGTAGTCCTTGCGGTCCTCGAGCAGCTTCACCGCGGCGGCGATCACGCCGGCGCGTTCGGCGGGCGGCGTGGCCGGCCACCCGCCGGTGTCGAACGCCGCACGGGCGGCGGCCACGGCCGCGTCGACGTCGGCCGCCGCCGCCATCGGCACCCGCCCGACGTACTCGCCGGTGGCCGGGGAGTGCACCGAGATGACCTGGTCGGTCGACGGGTCGGTCCACTTCCCGCCGATGAACAACTTGTCCCATTCGGTCTTGTACTGCCCGCTCATCTCGCTCCTTCTGTTTGATGCTCTAACTGCCCATTACCTCGTCGAGTGTCTTGAAAGCGCTGGTCCGCAACGGACTTCGCAGCGTTTCAATGGCAAGTGCCAGCGCCGCGTAGGTGATGTAGAAGCCGAGATCGACCGGGTGATACCCGGTGATGTCGGCGTACGCGGCGCTCACATCCTCCGCGCGGAGGAAGTCGGGCAGTCCGGGGTGTCCCGCCGCATGCGCGAGGCTGTCGGCGAATCGGTGCCGCAGAATCAGCGCCCCCAGGTCGAGCTCCCGCGGGCCGATCGTGGCGCGCTGCCAACCCAGCAGCGCCGCGGACCCGAAGTCGCGGTAGATCGCGTTGTCGATCCTGGCGTCGCCCCAGCACAGCACCGGTAGCGGCTCGACCGGCCAGCGTTCCCGCAGCCAGGCGAAGGCTCGCTCGATCAGCGGCGCTCGCAGGCCGCGTGAACCGGCCGATTCGTAGCTCTCGGCGGTCTGCCGAACGCAAGCCGACAGCGACGATTCACCGGGACGGCGCCGGTCCAGGAACGCGAAGTCGGCCGGCGCCGCCGCGTGCACCTTGGCCAGCTGTTCCAGCGTCGCCTGCTGCATGCGCCGGCGGTCGGCGGCGCTGGACTCGGTGATCCAGGAGCCGAATGTGTACGGCGTTTCGTACTTCGCCGTCGACAGCCCGTCGAGGCGGGTCATCACGAAGAACGGCGCACCGAGCGCCTCGGGGTCCTCCTCGCACCAGAGCACCGACGGCACCGCCGGCCGGACCAGCTGAGTGCCCAGCCGTTGCAGCGTCAGGTAGTGACATCGCGACTCGAGCTGGCCAGAGGGCGAGAGGCGCACCACGAGCCGGCGCATCTGGCCGTCCCAACCGGCGTCGACCAGCACGGTGTCGTTGGCGATCACGCGTACCTCCGCCACCGCGGCCCCGGCCTGCCGGGACGCCAGCCACCGCTCGAAGACGGGGCGCAAGCCTTGCGGGTCGCGCAGCGACGCGCTGATCGCCTCAGGCATGGGGGAGGACTGCCGAGCCATGGTGTGGCCCACACTACCGATCCGGGGACAAAACGAGAACCTGTTCCAGTCCGTGGAGTGTCACGGCGACAGCACCAGGACCAGATTGCTCACCGCGAACTCCCGCAGCCCCGGCACCGATGTCACCCACCAGGCCCATCGTGGGTGGTAGCGGGGAAATGCCGCGATGAGCGCCCCGGTGGAGCCCGCCCATCGCAGACCGTCGGCCACCGACACGTCGAACAGCGACGACCCGTAGTTGTTTTTCGCCGCATGGCCGTGCTTGCGGGCGTAGCGCCTCGCGGCGCGGGCGCCGCCGAGGTAGTGCGACAGGCCCATCTCGTGCCCGCCGAACGGGCCGAGCCACACGGTGTACGACAGCACGGTGAGCCCGCCCGGCTTCGTCACCCGCAGCATTTCGTCGCCGAGCCGCCACGGCTCGGGCACGTGCTCGGCGACGTTGGACGATAGGCAGATGTCGACGCTGTCATCGGCGAACGGCAGTGCCATCCCCGACGCGCGGACAATGCCGACACCGCCGGCCCCCGTCGCACCGCCCGGCGCCGCGTGCATCTCGGCGGGATCGGGTTCCACCGCAACATAGTCCACGCCGTGTCCGGCGAACGCCGAGCCGAAGTACCCCGGCCCCCCGCCGATATCCAGCAGCAGCCTGCCCGCCGCCGACTCGCCCCGGGCACCGCGCCACAGGTCATCTACCAGCGCGGCCGTGTCGGCGGCCAGCGCGCCGTAAAAGCGGCTCGGCAGGCGTTGCTCGTAGCGGAATTCCGACAGCAGCCTCACCGAACGCCTCAGCGTGGCGCGCTGGGCGACGACACGCGATGAGCCGCTCGGGCGAAGAGCATTCAACACCGATGAGCCGCTCGGGCGAAGAGCATTCAACACCGATGAGCCGCTCGGGCGAAGAGCATTCAACACCGATGAGCCGCTCGGGCGAAGAG
>Ga0153922_1000373_pt1 | contig 18085 bp, 24 predicted proteins | sample TSNJ006MetaG_FD_104723 | JGI IMG/M metagenome (GOLD analysis project Ga0153922, IMG submission 104723) | Attine ant fungus gardens microbial communities from New Jersey, USA - TSNJ006 MetaG | ecosystem: Host-associated > Fungi > Mycelium > Unclassified | place: USA: New Jersey, Brendon T. Byrne... | reverse complement strand
ATGCCGTGAACCTTCATCCCATCTCCCGTGAGTATCTGTGTATTGGTCAGAGGCTCTCATCTCATATCGCGGAGGCGGCTCTATAACAATCAATAGCTCGAATCCGTTCAACTATCCCTTGATCAACCTCGGTCTCCTTGAAGAGAAGATAGATGTTTCAATATTGCGCGAAGGAGTTCGTAGCATTCGCAGGTTACTCTCTGGTCCTGCCTTCAAAGGATCCGTTTTTGGTTCCGTCATCCCACCCGTGAATGTGACGTCTGATGAAGACTTGGAAAACTTCTTAAGAAACGCGGGAACTACTTTCTCCCATGCAGTTGGTTCTGCTTCTATGTCCCCTCAAGATGCAAAATGGGGAGTCGTTGACCCAGATTTCAGGGTCAAAGGTACGAGTGGACTAAGAGCGGTCGATGCATCGGTCATTGTAAGCTTCTTACGATCCTCGAAAGAATTACTGCTCAACGACGTTTGATAGCCCTTGCTCCCGAGCGGACATACGCAAGTACCTGTGTACGGATTTGCAGAGTGGGCTAGTATTGTCATTGCTCGAGATTATGCATGAAAAACATTTTGGATGTTTGGGTAGTTTGCGGTTTGTCCCCTTTACTGTTCTCCCTATTTGTTGAGCAGTTGACCGTGTAGTTTCGGATATGTTGAAATATGACCTGCTACTTGTTGCTGTCAATGAACATTTGGTCGCACACAGCGATCGACTGAGCAATCAACGCGTCTGAATCTCTGGAATGTACTCTAGGCATGCTCGTCCTGCTGTCGGACGACTTCCTAATGGGGATTAAGTAACGTTACCACGTGAGAAATGAGATGACATAATACATAATCGGTTGTGATAGGCACGCATTATTACTTCTCTCGTCTGCGAGAATGGCGAGCTGTGTGTATGTTTTTCCAAGACAATGGACAGCGCTGACACTTTTTTACAGCATCTTCGGGTTCTCTGTATGTTATATATATGTTTTTTTTATCTGATGCTGAAGCCTATCCAGGCCGACAGAGTCATCGCCAATAATATCTCTCCCACCGTCCTCCGTTCCTCCAACCACAACCTCAGCCTCCAGTCCAGATCCTCCTCCTCCGTCGACTACAACATCGTCGACCAGTCCTCCCACTCTTTTGCCACCGACTACCACAACCAGCTCAACAACTCTAGCTCCTCCTCCCATCGACACCTCCACTTCTTCTTCCACCGACACCTCCACTTCCTTCATCTCCACTACTACCACCACCACCCCGTCCACTTCTTCCTCTACAGGTATCCCCGTTACACCTATCACTTCACCCACAGCTACAACGCCTTCCACCCCGATAACCAATCCCAGTACTATCACAGTTATCACGCAAGTATCCTCAAATAGTGCAGTTACCACTACATCCGTACTTGTCGTAGGCCCTTCTTCCGCTGTACCATCAAACTCGCCTCAGAGCTCGAATAGTGGTAGCGGGTAAGTATCTACTGCTTCAATTGCAACTCCCTACCCATTGTTTTTTATCCTAGATTCTTTCACAACAAAGGTGCAGTAGCAGGTGTATTTACTGTCGTTGGCTTGATTGTCTTTGCCGTCCTCATCGCCCTCATCACGAACTGTATCCGTCGTCGCCGCGCCAAGAAATTTGATGACGAAATAGCTGCTGCCGCCCATGATGCCGCCAATGCCCAAGTACCTAACTTTGGCTACGAAGACGAGTTCCAGCCAGGCGGCGGTGCCTCTTACGGCACTAATAATGGAGCAAAATACTCGGATATTTCTCATGGAACGTACACTCAACCACCGATGGCCATCCCTGAGAGCTATGGCATGCGTGAATTACCACATGGACATGGACCTGCACCTGCACCCGGTGAATATCTTGATCCAGGAAGGCTAGGGTACGGTGCTGATGCAGCAGCCGCAGGGGCTGCTGGCATTGGTGTTGCCCGGGCCCGAAGCATGCGCGACGGTTCTTACGCGGCTGGTTTACAGGAGGGTGCCTCGCCTTACGTTGCATTCGCATATCCCAATACTCGTAATAACCCTGACAATGGGCCTCAATATCCCCCCGGTATGATTCGAGGCACTGGAGGGCCCGAGTTTGATCTTCAAAGACGACCCTCACAGTATACCCAGCAATCCGGATCGGACTATTCTTCAACTGTATTTTCGAAGACTAAATCATTAACTGGAACATTACCTACCTCGACGCACTCGCATCATTCGGAACCCTCACATCTTGTTCCTAACAACACAGGAGTCGATGAATACCAGGGATATCCCAGTAGCTTCAGAATCTATGGGAATAAAGTTGCTACTTATTCTGGTGGCGTCACGGGTGGAGATAGCCATTTACCACCGATACCTTCGGAAGAGAATTTAAACTCAGCCTATGATGGGTATGTCGCTGACGAGTCCGACCAACCGAAGAATTCCCATCAGGCAAACACAGCGCATCCTGTACCCGATCAATTGCCAAACCCATTTTCAGCGAATGATCAGTACGATGATGAGACGGATGAGGATGAAGCTGAACAGCCAAAAAGAATTCTCAAAGTTGGTTTGATTTCGAGACCTATTTCATTTGTTTGACGACTGATTTGGTGATAGGTTGCGAATGAGTGAACAAGTGTCGATCATCAATTTAAAGGCTGTGCAATCCTCCTTTCTATAAGTACAGTCTGACTCGAGTTTCGCGTGGATCCACCTTTCTCTACATTTGGTCACTTATTTGACATTGCAATCCATCTGTGATTGCTCGTTTCTCTTTCCTTATAATACTTAAATCTTTCTGTAACCGTCCACTCTTTTCTCCACTGGTAAACCGCTGTGCGGACGTTGCCCCACCTTCCTTTTCTTATCTGTGTGTCTCTCATATCTGTTATTCATATCTCGCTGCTGCTTATGCCTAGGCTTTTTTGCTGTTTTCCGTTCCCTTGTCGAGAATTTCTTTTTCTCATGATTATAGGGAAACTTGGTATTTTTTTCATTCAGAAATGCTTCTTGTGATTTAGTTTGGAACCTGGATTTGTATATTTCATCATAATGAAACCTGTTTTGTGTCGCGCAATTTTGCGCCTAGAAGAGCAGCACTCCAGTTTCTAAAAGTCATTGTCCCTGTACTGGTCCTCCAGATAATTGGAGATGTTCCATAAGGAGGGATATTGACCATGCCACTCTTGCTAGCATCACGGTTAGAGACAGGCAGCTTATGGATATGCTGGGACTGTGCAGAGTTCACTATGATATGGGAGGGATGCATGGCTACTGAATTCCATGATATGCCAGTTCTATCAAACTTGCGGATTCGAAGGGGAAATTTTAGTGTGCAAATGAGAAGAATGATTATCTGATTTTCATTGCGGAATACGAGCAGGTATCTTGCAGTCAAAACATATGTTTTCCCTACAATGCGTACACAGGTCTGTAGTACATCGTCTTTCTAATTTCTACACCTTACTGTCTCTCCACTACTTCTGCACGAGACTGTGTTATCTCTTGGGCCTCCCACTGCACCACCTGGTTGTGTTACCCTCTAATGAACTTTCTGCTAATAGATTGACTTCACCTCGCGACTCCCTCGACACCCCACACAATCAAGAGCGATAGTCTAAGACATCTGTAGATAGATTTGATCTTACGGTCCACTAGTTCAAAAGTAAGGACGACTGTCATATGCATTGATAGCCACACTCAGGCTGAACACTTCAGCTTTTCTTCATGCACCTACCCCTTTGACTGAGATACCTTCAGATCCTCTCTATTGAATACAATTGTCCAATTAATTTCCTACCAAGGTCTTCCATGGCTTAAATGACTCCTTTACACTGTTCTACTCAAATGCCTGTCCACTCAAACCCTTTACTAATCGTGAACTTTCCGAGAATCTCCTGGCCTTCATCTGCACCTTCCTCGCTCGAAAATGCCACTCGGACATTATAGGTTCCATCTTCTACAACCCACGCCTTTTCCCAATACGAGACACTCAATCTGTCCAAGACCAGTGTGATATAACGGCTTTCGCCAGGTCGCATGTCTCTAACTTTCTCAAAGGCACGGAGTTGCCAACGTGGATGAGTGAACTCAGAGATATCGGGAAGGCCAATATATAGCTGGATAACTTGGGAGCCGGCAATGGAGCCAGTGTTCGTGAGGGTGACAATGACCGTCGCGTTAAATTGGTCACCAGAAACAGTAGGCTCGGGGATTTTCAGGTTAGAAAGCGTGAAAGAAGTATAAGATAGGCCATGGCTAATGGACAATGTTCAGCAAAAAATGTATATATTCAAATCATGGGGAGCATACCCGAAGGGGAATGAGGGCTTGATGTTACGGTGGTGGTAGTGTTTGTAGCCCTGTACTCAAATTGAGAAAGGCAAGAACAACCCAGAATCTGTCTGTACGTACCACGAAGATACCCTCGGAGTAATGGACCCTTCCGTTCTCTGAGTGGAAATACCCATGTGCAGGAACGTCCTCTAGTCTCTTGGGCAAAGTTAAGGAAAGCTTGCCGGAGGGGTTATGTTTGCCAATTACAACGTCGGCAATAGCATCTCCAGTGGCATTTCCGAGATACCATGCATGAACTAAGGTAGATACTTCGTCTGCCCAAGGAAGAGTGATGGATGAACCCTGTATAATTTGTCGTTGAAAAGATCAGGATTCAATGGTAGAAAAACTTACGGATTGAGTAACAACGACCGTACGAGGGTTTACAGCAGAAACCTTGGAGATAAGCTCATCAGTGCGACCAGGGAGCGCAAGGGTGGTACGGTCATAGCCTTCGGATTCAAAGTCGGCACTGAGACCAACTACAGCGATGACCGCATCGGCATCCTTGGCAAGTGAGACAGCAGAGTTCATGAGCTCATCCGGATCTCGAACTTCAGCACCACCGAGGCGAATACCAGGGTTGCTAGCCAAGAAACCATTGAGCTGCTGAAAGAGTTTCGTGTATATCAATTACCTGTCCATGACGGCTTCGTTTTCATCACCATCAGCAGGTCCACGAATATTGCAGTACTCAACATAGACACGATGCTTGATGCCGGCCTTCAGCTGAACGATACCTTTTTCTTCTTTGCTTCCATTACCAAAGAAGGCTTCACCACGACTTTGGCGCGTCCAATTATCAATCACGAGCTCGCCGTCAACATGCAACTGGTAAGGATGTGGCTCAATTTATTTTGTTTGCTGTCACGGTGTCAACGGTCGTACCTTTGCTCTGCCCGCAGCGATCAATCCAAATTCGAACTTGCAGTCATATTCACGCGGTTTTAGATAACCATTCAAACGAAGACTCCACTTCTTGGTGATTCCTTCAGGATAGGAAGCGCTGATGAACATTTGGGTCTCGTCAATATATTGAGTCTTGACTGGCGCTTCAATAGGGACGAGACTATCGTCACTTTCATGGGCATGCCATGTTCCCATCCAACCACGTTCGCCAGACTCAGTGAATATGTCATAGTCGAGGGTGGGCGTCGTCTTGAATGCTAGAAGTATCATTTGAGTGAACGCGACCGCAAATAACATGAATTACTGAGATTGACCTCTGGCGCCCTCACTGTAAGTGATATCAATTTCGGGATTAATTTCCTTCAACGCTCTGACGAGTCCATCGTAGGGGGTAACGAAATAGGAAGGTTTTAATGCAGCTGATCCTCCACCAGACAAGACAACTGCCTTTGCGTTACCACCGACGATCGCAATCTTGTTTAAATTCTTGGGGTTAAGTGGAAGAACCTGTTTTTCATTCTTGAGAAGAACAATGGTCTCTGCTGCGAACTTGCGCATGAGAGATTTATCTTCATCGGAGTCATCAGTTCTTTCGACACCATCCCCATCGATAATCTATTGAAGTAATTATATCATGAGTTACATCAATCCTTTCATCCGAAGTCAACCTACCTCAGGTGCATTCTTGGCACATTTCTGGACAAATTCTAAGACTTTGCGAGCACGTTGTTTAATGGTCTTCGTAGTTACTTTTCGGGCTTGGATAGATCGATTGACAAGCTCGAGGGTGCGCCACTTGTTGAGACCGGGCATCTCAAGATCTACACCGGCGTTCAGGCCAACATCGACACTGTAGGTTCCAAACCTGATACTACTGATTGGTCATGTGGGTGACGGCTGAGTGAAGCTATTTACCAGTCACTCATCACCTAAAAATGTCAGAAAAGACTTTTTAGTTGAAGATCAAGTGGACGTATCCGGAGCATACCATTGCGTCGGACTTCCACTCTTCACGGAGGATTTTCTGAATTATCTCAGGGTTTTCCGCAACATGGATGCCATTGACACGATTGTAGCTTACATGTATGAACTATTTTAGTATATACTAGTTCAAATTTGATGTTCACATACCATGTCATCACGGACCAAGGTGAAGACAGCTTTTGGGCGAGCATGAAAGGAAGCAGATAAATCTCCCTCAAAGACCTTTCATCGATGATACTGTTGTATCCAAGCCTGTCATTTTCTTTGTCGTTACCACTGTATTGGCAGCGTCAGAGATGAAGTAATTTATAGAGACATAAACCGTACACGAAGTGTTTGATAGTTGCTCCAATACCCCCTTTTTGAACACCGTCGATGTAAGCGCCAGAGAGAATGCCAGACAAGTAAGGATCTTCTGAAAAACTTTCAAAACTCTTTGAGAAGTTAGGACCATTTGTAATCGGTACGATTCAAAGTGCTCACCCTTCCGCCGAGCGGATTCTATGGTTATTGCTTTGAGGAAATATTTCTAGCTCACAGGTCTCAAAAGAAAAACTCACGCGTTGAATATTACAAGTAGGGGCAAGAACAACCGAAGCTGCTCGTAACTTGGCTTCGCGTGCGAGAAGCTTAAGGCCGACTTGCTCCATCAATTCGCGATCGAAGGTCGCACCCATGGCCGTAGAAGACTGTTAATTAAGACCACTGACGTTTCAGGGACTAGATGTCGTTGTAGATGTGTGCACGAACCGGCAAACATTTGGCTGGTGTTCCCATAAAGAAATGGTTTCCTCGGATACCATTTGGACCATCGCTAACCTAGATCGTATTGATCTCTGAAGTTGGAGAGAAGAATGAGATTATAACCTTTATAGCAGGGACACCCAATCGTTCGACGGGATGTGTGTGCCAGAATCCGACACCAGCAGTCAGAAGAATAGCTTCGTCGGTGGTTAGTGCATCAACGACCTTGTCGATATCGGCATTCGCAAAATCAGAAAGAGGCATGACACAGTATTCTTCCAAGATAGAGTGGAATATTGAAACTGAAATACGACTTCCGCATTTTTATAATGGTAGAGTAGGTTGAGGAGATCTCCCGAGGATTAAGCGTGTGAGAATCATCCGAGTTTTTTCCGTAATCACCTGGTAACTTGAGTTAGAAGATGACGTCGTTGTGGATATCTGTGCAGATGGCGAAAGTCAAGTCTGGGATGGCTTCGCTGGACGTTGCAATTGGGTGACTTCCCGTAAGGATCTGGAAAATTCTGAGGATGTAGTGCACGTGTGAAACTCCAGTCTGGGATGAATTTGATTCCTGTAACGAGTTTCTAGGTGTGATGTCACGCCGTGTTGAATGCAACACAATAATATCATGTCTTGAAGACAGGTCACTGCTTACATGTTGTGCAACAGTTCTTTGTGGTAGATTTTTTTTGAAGCCTCCCTCTGATTTTGTCATACAACCTTCGGCAGCTCATGTAAGAAAAACGATTAATTCAACTTCATTCTATATTGGAGACAACATATGTAATATGGTATGTGACCTTGATCTGTAATGGAGAGGATATGGTATAGCACTCTGATATCTCTAACTAACTAGGGAAGTCTAGGAGAGGGTCTGGCGTTTTTCTCAGATCACATGGGACGCCCTGAAATGCTCGGCATCTCGTGACTTCAGATTTTCTTAGATTGCTTACGCGAAGTCAATCTCAGCCGAGGACAGTCCACGGGTTGCCGAGAAAGGAAAGAGCATGACCGTGGCAATGATGCCAAAGAAAAATAAAGACAGGTTCAACCTGGTTCCCCCCTCTACCTCCATCTTCAGATGATCTTCAACAACTACTTCGTGGTAATCTCTCTTGCCGCCATTGCTGCTGCTCAGAGCTCTGTCTCTTTCAGTGTTTCTGGGACTAATTCCGCGAGCGGTCCTCTGCCCTCTATCAGTACCTGTATCCTCAATTGCACTGAACCTGCTGCTACTGCTGCTGGTTGCACTTCCATGTAGGCCTTTTCTCCAATTCCAGTCACCTAATTTACTAATACTCTTCATGCAGTACTGATCTCGCTTGTATCTGCAACTCTACCCAATTCCAACAGGCAGCTACAACCTGTCTCCAGGCCAATTGTACAAGCTCTGAGGTAACTTCTGCTCTTGGCCTTCAGGCAGCCGAGTGTGCTAGCGGTATGACCCTTTTTCTTTTGAGCTACTTGAGTTCTTAAACTAAGTTATTAACAGGTGGAGCTGTCTCTAGCTTGGCTTCTACATCAGCCTTGCCCTCCTCTTCCCTGTCGCCCTCCGTGTCGCTCTCCTCCTCTCGCCCAGTCTCTGTTTCTTCAACTTCTGCTTCCGGAACCAGCGTCTTGAACACCCTCAGTTCACCTGTTACACGTTCCACTACTGCAGTCAGTACTAGCGCTTCACCTGCTAGCACAAGCACGGGCGCGGCATCTTCTACTGTTGCCAATATCTGGGGTGTCGCCATTGGTCTTGTGGGCGCTGCTGCGGCTGCGGCTCTCTAATAATACTTGTATTTATAAATGGGTATTTTGTGATGGGGATTTCTGCGCGAAAATATTATTTTGAAAATGTCTGAGCTAGACTCGTACCAGAAATGGGATGTAATTATGTTTGCCTGTCGCGCCACCTTTTCTCAGTTTGATATTTGAAGGCACACTCAACATTGGATCTTCCATCTAGCCTTTCCGGAGACACGCAAGTAGCAGCTGAAGTGCAAGATGTTTTACTGACCCTCGAGGGTAAATATTTTCTCAGGTTTGACAGCGGGCCGTGTTCTCAGGATGGTATGCGCTATGGGTGAAAATTTACCCCTCTTGTTGGCTTAGACCTATAGAAACTTGAATCAATGACTTCCCCTAGGAAATTCTGAGGATGTAGTGCATGTGTAAAATTCTAGTCTGAGGAAATCTTTATTCTAAATCGGAGACAACATCTGTATGTAATGTGCGACCTTGATCTGTAATGGAAAGGACATACCACATATAAATGGCACTCCCATTGATCTAACTGAAAAAGGGAAGTCTGGGAGACATCTGAGAAAGTGACACCCTAAAATTCATGCTCCGCATCTCGGTTCAGACTGCTTGCGGGAACGGATACGCTCTCGAAAACTTGCCGCGTCCTTCCCCCGGCTCATTGCCGTCATTCCAAGGAACAAAATACAAGTTGTTGAGTCCTCGTCTATTCTAAACACTCTAGTAATTTTGAGGACATGAGGTGTATAATTGGTAATAAACGCTCAGCTGGAAGCAATGACAATATTGATATCACAGTAATCAATGGTCGCATCTGTTCGTTTGCTCCGGAGACCATGCTTTTGGGGAAGATCAAAGATAGTACCTCAAAGAAAGTTTTGAATGGTTTTCCCTGATTATTCCATCACCTGAGAGTACCCAGAGTCAACCTATAAGTTACGAGACATTTCATTGAAGGATGGCAACGGTCTTTCTATGTCACTGGTATTAAAGCCTAGTTGAATTGTTTTTAATATTACTGACCCTTGAGGTTTGAAGCGTCATCGATGCTTTGTTCCCACGGTAACCGGAACATGATTATTGAGCGGTCTGTTACTAGGCCGCAACAACACTGGTACCTATGCAATAAACTAACTAAGTATGGTAATTCCGGCATGTCTGCATAAGACAATTTATCTGTATATGGAAAAACACAACACATTACTTAAAGTAGATGTATCCTAATGAGATTAACTTAATTGGGCTCTACCAAAAATTGTGGCACAAAGTTATTTCTCTCAGTTTTTTGAGAGGATACAGTTCCGTATTACGGATGCTATTTACAGGTGTTGGGCTCGAACTTTACATTTGATGGTTCCATGCTCAGCATTTAGACTTCGGTTTGTTATGTGATGGTTTTACTATTAGGCGTCGGGTGTTATTCACTTTGATTGAATGTGCTCAAGTGAGATGTTAAGCATACGCCAATAGTAGTGAACATAGATGATGATGCTAGACTTGAAAACTTCCTAGCTTGCATCTCCTCCGCCTTGGGAACGTTTTCGATCTCGAATCACGATACAAACATTCATTGTGTCACACCATGTGCAGGGACCTGCCTATTATTGACCAACGTTATTGATGCTGACACGTATGGAATGTTCTGATGTTGAGAAAAAGGGGGTGGCTATACCAACTAAACGATAAACAAGGAACTCACATCCTTTCGTGGAAACCAAGAACAATCAGGGAACAATCAGAACGTTCGGCCGAAAAGGTCGACTGTGCCTGCCATCATTTTAATGAAGAACGCCCAAAAAGGGATTTCGCAGACCGTTTCCCGAGTTTGGTTCGGATCAACCTTTCTTACCCAGTCCAGAGCGATAGAATATAAATTGAGGTATACCAGAACGAACGTTTACGAGAGGTAAATTAAGTATGGTATGTCAGTGAAAGATATCAGCTAGTCATAGGTCCATGGGGAATATCGAGCAATTTAACCTGTATAGTATGGAAGAGCGCTACACCCTTAATCCAAGAGGAGGGGAGGTGTGTGATGCACCGGAAAATCGAAATTGTTGTTCGTGTTGTTCGTCTCGACGAGGAATCGAGCCTGATAGATCTGTTCCAGATATCGGGGATCGTGGGGAGAAAGGAGTGGCTGACCCTGAAGACCGTGGGCTACAGGAAGCTGCTGATGCGGTGGAAATGGTGGGTGAATGGAGGAAAGTGGGACCGCTGTTTCCTGTTCCTGCTCCTGATCGGAGAGGTAATATTGACGAGGGTGATGGTACATTGCGCCGTAATGTTGAAGATACTCTGCCTCGGGATTCGAATCCCGCCTGACTGCCGTCACCATTCCCACGTGAAGGGGTTGCAGTTGTTGCGAATGGTGGAGATGATCGTGATTGTACTGAGGGGCTGGGGAGGGTTGGGGAGGGACGATCGGCAAGTGCAAGCGCTGACGCGGAAAAGATAAGTCCAGAAGTGGTTGTTGGACGCGACTCGATTCTGGATGGTGGAAATGTAGAGGATCCGCCATGGTCATTGGAGTCATTGCAGAGTTCCATGACAGAGAGTCGCCGAGAGTGAGGTCGTGATTGTGAGCCACCATCGTAGTCGTGGGCGAAGTCACGCGTTGGATCATCGTATGAAGCATCTGATCCTGGGAGAGGTCGTCTGCGAGAGTTGACTGAGGCCGGTGAGGTGGGTTGTGGTTCGAGACCTGGTGGGGAGAAGAAAAATGGCGAGTTATCGTTTCCTGGAGAGGGTGGTTCGAGATCGTAGGAGGTTGGGGCTGGAGGTCCCAGGAAGGAGCTGGAGGAGCGTAATGATAAGTCTGGCCGAGAGATGCCCATTCCTGTGTAAAGAGGTTTTGGTGAGAAAGTTGCGGATGCGGGAGCTGTTCCTGGACGGAATGATCTTCGATGGGCAAATGAGTTTGGTAAAAGTAGGCCACTGCCTCCGAATTGTCCGTGTGAGGAGCCTGGTGGGGCGGGGATTGACTGGTGTGGGGTAGAGGAGAGGGACGCGGAGACGACTTGAGAGAGAGGAGGGAGCGAGAGATTGGTTGATTCGGCAATGGGGCCTGCAGTGGGTGGGCGACTGGAATTTGTTCGTGGGCGACTGTCCCTGACTGCGTCGGAGAAACCGAAGTTGAGAGAGGAGGAGGGGAAGGAGAGAAAGGACTGGCCGGGGGCTGCGTCGGCAGCTGAAGGGGGTGAGAGGGCAAGAAAGGACTGGTTTGAGGCACGAAAGGAATGACTGGTGTTTTGTTTAGACTGAGAGGGATGCCAATGATATGGAAAGTTATCGTGACGACCCTCGTAACCGGTAGCGGTTCCGGGGCGATGGTTAAGAGCGACGGGGACATCCTCCTCCTTGATCAAGTCGGAACCAGTAGCCAAGGCTATGGAATTGAGGACAGGGTTACGACGAGGGGCACGAATTGAAGAAATTTTATTGGCAGCAGTCATAGAGGCATGAAGAGTAGCAAGATCGCGCATCATGCGTTCATTCTGATCCTGTTTGTCGGCATGAACAGTCTGTGCATGCTGACGGAGGTTGTCAAGGCGCGAAAACTGCTTGGTGCAGTGGCAAGTAAAGGGGCGCTCGCCAGTGTGTTTTCTGTGGTGAAAAGAGCTGAGGAAGAAAACAATAGAAAGTAGAAGGCAGAGCGTACCTGATGTGACGCGCAAGATGTTCGCTCCTGGAAAATACCATGCGACACTCACCATAGCCCCTGCACTGGAAAGTTTTTGCAGGAGCAGGCCGGGAGCGCCTCAAGCCAGACTGGGGCTGCTGCTGCTCCTCCTGTGTCTGCTGCTGCTGTTGCTGCTGCTGGGGGTCTGTCGCAACAGGAACAGGATTTTTTTCAGGATTTTCAGGAGGAGATAGGTCCATGAGGGAGGATGGAAGGAAACAAAGGTGCCTTATTCTCCGCTTGAATCTAAACTTCCCAGGAACAAAGCGGAGTTTCAATCCCATCCTTTCGGGGCGTGGCGGTGCCGTTGACCCGCATTATCGTTATCATCATTATCATTATCATTATTATTATCATTACTATTATTATTAATGTGATCATCATCACGCGAGTGACCGTGACCATGGCTTACTCTCCCTCCATGATGACCGAGGACGAGGAGGACTGGCAGGAGTATGTCAAGGGCGGATACCACCCCGTGCAGATCGGGGACCACTTTTCCGACGGCCGGTATGTCGTTGTGCGGAAACTAGGCTGGGGCCATTTCTCCACGGTATGGCTTGCACGAGACACTGAGTGTGTATTGCCCACCCCCTTACCTGCTTTTTTTCCCGGTGCTCAACGCCTCCAGAATGGACCGTCATGTTGCACTCAAGGTCGTCAAGTCTGCGCCGCGCTACACGGAGACTGCGCTGGATGAAATCAAGCTCCTGCAACGGCTGATCATGTCGGGTTCGGCGGTGTCGGGGGCGCACGGGGGGCGGTCGCACGTGATATCGTTTCTGGACCACTTCCGGCATCGGGGACCGAACGGAGTGCATGTCTGCATGGTTTTTGAGGTGCTCGGCGAAAATCTATTGGCGCTGATCCGGCGACATCAGAACAAAGGCGTCCCGATGCCCCTTGTCCGCCAGATTGCTAAGCAGGTTCTCCTCGGCCTCGATTACATGCATCGCTGCTGTGGCGTCATCCACACTGACCTCAAACCAGAGAATATCCTCATCGTCATCGACGACGTCGAGTCCACCATAGCTGCCACAGATCACGACCACAATGCAAAGCTCATCGGCGTTCCCCCCTCCAAGGGTCGCGGCGGAAACCAAACCCCTCGCTCAGAGTCCGTATTCATCACCGGCTCACAGCCCCTCCCCTCTCCCTCCTCCAGCCCCGCCCTCGACAAGTGGGCTTTTAGCATGAGCAAGATAGACCGTCCCGCCTCCGTCCCAGACTCCAATGGCCTTCTCATCCCCCATGAGGGCCGCTCAGAGTCCATCTCCAACGTAGATCGCCACTCTGATCAGGACTCGAGCGACAGTAATGACGACTCTCCCGAAAGGATCACCGTCAAGATTGCTGATCTCGGCAATGCCACCTGGGTAGATCACCATTTTACTGACGACATTCAAACCAGGCAGTATCGTTGTCCCGAAGTCATCCTCGGTGCAAAATGGGGCTCTACTGCCGATATCTGGAGTGTCGCCTGCATTGTATGTCTCCCCTCCCTCTCTCCATGTCACATCCTTCATCTCTCCTGTAGATCTTTGAGCTGCTCACAGGCGGCGATTACCTCTTCGACCCTGCATCAGGCCAACGCTACAGCAAAGACGACGATCACATTGCCCAAATCATGGAACTCATGGGTGAACTCCCCCACAGCCTCGTTTGTTCTGGAAAATACTCTCGTGAATTCCTCAACCGCAAAGGTTTGTTCTTCTCCGTCTTGTCCTTTCCTTCACTCTGACCCACCCTCCTAGGTGAACTCAGAAACATTAATAAACTCCGATTCTGGCCACTCGATGCTGTCTTGCGCGACAAATACCTCTTTCCACGCTCTGAATCTGACGCTATAGCCTCCTTCCTCAACCCTATGCTCAGGTTGCACCCAGATAGAAGGGCCAAAGCTTCCGATTTGGTCCATCATGTTTGGCTTGAAGGCATTGTTGTGCAGGGCGAGATTGATGTTGTAAGGAGAGCCGAGAGGATTGAAAGGGAGGAGAAGGACAGAAATACTGCTCCCAACGGCACCCGTAGTGATCTCAATTCCAAGCCACCCGCTCATACTCTCGAGAACGAATTCTCGCAGAGTGAAGCCGATGCCATGAAACCTGTTGAAGCTCTCAATGATGGTGATGACGATGACGACGAGGGCGAGGGTGATGACCAGTTCAATCAGCCTCAGTGTCATCCACAAGCGCCCCCATTACTCTCTCCTGCTCCTGCTTCTGGTGCTCATAATCGGGTTTTGCATGCTAAACCCAATTGAATCCGCATGTTGTGCTGTCTGTACGTTATATACTTTACTCATATATTTCGTTGTTTCCGTTGACTTGTCATACTTACCTTTTGAAAGTACGTTACATGTAGACTTTTTTTTTGAGTGTGAATGGAGTAGAAACACGGTTTGGTTTATTACATGTCACTTTTCGAGCAGAGTAAGAAGATGAAGCAAGTCAAAGTAATAGAAGTTTATGCATGATTCTCTTTCAGGTACAACAAGTATCTCCCATTCTCGACCCAGGCTGGGACTCTATGATCTCCTGAAGACGAAAAATGGTTATCTGGGTTATTGAGACATGATATTGCTTCTGAATGGCAATCACTGGTCTTGAAAGTTAATGCTTGTTTTCCATCCACCTTGTGAAAACCTATGAACATATACTGAGCACACGGACATCCCCCAGACTTACTTTGTTGTAGAAACAACTTTGGGTTCTTGGATTTGTGTTTATTTCACCATAGCTGATTGAAATTAGAGGTTACACTCAATACGAAATGACAGCGTACACGCATTCAAAGATGGAATAAAAGCTCGAATCATAAGGGATTGCAAAATCATGTTTCACGAGGGGTTGGTCATGGGTATTAGTAGTAGGGCACGAAAAAGTACATGGTGATGGTGTTTGTTGCTGATCAGCTTGTATAAATTGAACTGTCAGAGCGATAGCAAGATAAACAAGCATGGTTGAGTGCTGAACAAGGTTGCATCCCCCCCACCGACTTATTTGCACCTGCAATTTGATCCAATCATTTGAATTTGAGAGGTGGGTGTCTTCAAAGAAAGGGAAAAAGGGTCATAAAATTCCTGGGAAAAATGGAACTTGAGGCCCTCGTTGTCTAATGGCTATGACGTCAGACTTCTAATCTGGAGGTTGCGAGTTCGAGTCTCGCCGGGGGCTCGCTGTTTGGTTATTTTTTATGAGCTTCTTTTCTGTTATTTATCTTTATTTCAAAGCTGGCTTACTTTTGTTTTTCACCAACTGCAATATGCAGTGATACCCATGTTGAGCATTGAGTGGTTTCCTGGCCAAAATTTCTTTGAAATCTAAGGAGTGCTTTTTTTCAAGTAAAATTGCAAGAGACGCAGAAGATGTGTTTGGAACAGGAAAGCTGAAAGGTAAACTGAGTGCCGATGGGTTGAACTGATTGAGTGTCGACTGGTTGAACTGCGTGGGTATGGACTGGTTGAATCGATTAGGAGTCGACTGATCGAATTGATTGGGATTGGGTTGATTGGGATTGGACTGATTGAACGAAGTAGGGTTGGACTGATTGGACTGATTGGGATTGAACTGGTTAAACTGATTGGGATTGAATTGATTAGGATTGAACTGATTACCCCCGAGCTGGGACTGGCAAAAACAGGAGGGGGAATAGGAGTGGTTGGTTCGAACTTGAACCTGAGGCAAAGAAGCCTGGTGCTGTGAAAGAGTTGCTAGATGCAAGCCCATCAGAATGCTGTCCCAAAGGACCCGACATGGATGGGTGAAAGCCTTCCGCTCTCTGGGACGTTTGACCAAATGACTGGCCAAAGGGCTGCGATCCGATGACGGGTGGATTACTAATGTCGAAGCCGCTGGAAGTAGATCTATTATTTGGAGGGCTCACATCCATCTGGCAATCCTGATCGCTATCATTGGGTAAAGCGAGTCCAGAGGCTCCAGCATGGGACAATGAGGTGTCGTTCACTGTTAGGCGGTAAATACAATACTGAGAAATCAGACACAGGAGACTTACCACCATAAGATATAGAACCGGCTGGAGCACAAGCTTGTTGACCGAGCGACAAATTTTGGTCTTTTTGAGCGTTTTCAGTCTTCTTCTCACCGTCCCATCATGGATTTGCAGGATCTAGGAACGGGAGGATTGACATGACCCTTTACATTGAAATTGGCACTGGGAGTATCATAACTAAACGGTATACCAGGAGAGGATATTGATGAAGCAGCATGTAAAGGCGCAGGATTTGAGATAAAAGTGGTGCTTCCCTGGGCAGGTAGTACTCCAGATGTCGAGTGTGGAAGTGATCTGGTGTAGGACTCTTTGGCAGCCGTGGCATCGTGTTCGGTAGGCTGCGTCTGGGAACAGATGCCAGTTAAAAAAATCACTGGTTGAAGAATGACCCACATTTTCGGTAAAGTTGAAGTTTGTTGGAAGGTTGAAAACAGGTACATTCTTGGCGGCCTCCTCAAGCATCGCCATTTCTTTATCTCGGTCAGGCATGAAGCCATCACCTTCTGCTGGGGACCTAGCTCTAGAGTGAATTGCATAAGGTGCAGGAATATTGTTTCGTGACTTCACACGACCAACTCGTAAGGAAGATGCATCAAACGTTGACAATTTTGGGGGTAGCGACTGGGCTACTGGCGTAGTGTTGAGGAAAGGAGGGGAAGTTGGCAGAGGGGGTGTGTTTCGTGGTTATTTCTCTTCTGATTTCTCATTTTGCTCAATTATTAATTATATTTTCTATATTTTAAGAGAAAAATTACATAAACCAGTAGAAATGGCATGACAAAAAAAAAAAGAATGATTTGGTTTTTCTTTGCTTCTCCTCACTCTTTTACTCTAGGAGCTAAAACCAACCTTTTGAGACACTTTCCCTTCTGAACTCATAAACCTTCCCACAAATTGGAGCCCACCACAAGGGGATAGTTGTCTATCCTCTCATCCTCTTACTACAATGTCTAACGATAATCAGTCAGAAGACAGTCTTAGTGCAAGCCCATTAAGGACAAGAAGGTGTACACACCTAAGGGAAAAACCTCAACCACTAGCAGACATTACAAGGCCCAAGAAAGCAGCTAAAGATAGCAATAAGCCTAAGGGACCCCAGATTGAAGAAGGAAGTCTAAGGGAACATGCATGAAAAGAGCTACTAAATTATACAGAAAGTATAACCAACCCAAAAATTTTACCTATGTCAACATCAACAACAACTGGAGTCTTGGGAATGTCAGCCCCAAGGTCTAGATGAGCCCCAGACTTTGATTTATGCAACCCTAAAGATTTAAAAGAGTTCTTAGAGGAGTTTGAGGAGTTGGTAGAAAGGTGTAGGTTAATGGAAAGAGAAAAGGCAAAGATAGTAGTGAAGTATGTGGATAAGGAGACAAAAAAGTTCTAGAAAAGGTTAGAAGGATATGGAGATGACTATACAATATTGAAGAGAAAAATCATAGGGGCTTACTTAAAAACCCTCCTGGAAGATAAGCTAACAGTGGCTCAACTGGTCAAGTTGATTAAAAGGTCAGCTAAAGGAGTCATAGAAGATGAAGAGGATCTAGACACCTACTATCAAAAAATTTGGATTATAGCTGCTGACCTAGTAGAAGCAAATATTATCAATAAGAAACAGCATGATGAATATTTCTGGAAAGAACTCCCCCAAGAGCTTTGTTATGCAATTAGTGACTGTCTAGAGGCT
>Ga0153922_1000371_pt1 | contig 18191 bp, 14 predicted proteins | sample TSNJ006MetaG_FD_104723 | JGI IMG/M metagenome (GOLD analysis project Ga0153922, IMG submission 104723) | Attine ant fungus gardens microbial communities from New Jersey, USA - TSNJ006 MetaG | ecosystem: Host-associated > Fungi > Mycelium > Unclassified | place: USA: New Jersey, Brendon T. Byrne... | reverse complement strand
TTCCGAGAGCACAAACGAAAAAGCCTCAGCGTAGCCCGCTACGCCTACGTTTTTTCATTTGCACTCTCGAAAAACCATCCTCAGCGAATGAACTCATTATTTATTCTTCGATGTACTAGTTATAGGATATGCCTTTTCTGGGATAAATTCAACCTACTTTCATAAAATTACTCTGCTAAATAATTTCTATAGTCTTCTTTCTCAAGACAAAGATCAACAAAATATTTATTAGTTCTTCGTCTAGCACAAATTGCTTACACTATTGCTCACATATATTCTTCAATCTCCTTATATCGTAAGGTAATGGTTTGTTATTTTTCATTCGTATTTTCCCTCTAGCATATTTTAAATTCCTTCTTCTTTACTTAAACGAAGCAAATGGCTCTCCTTCTGGTGCTAATGAACTTTTATCTTGTACTATCACTCGAACCTCCGGATCATCGATATTAATGATGATAATGACAAATAATATTATTTTTGTAAATGTTCGTCTTTCGTGTTATACTCTTTGAAGGCGTTTTGTTGGTACGCTTTATAAAGGATGCTTCCACATGGCGCAAATAGATTTGAATAAAAGAATTAAATTCCATGAATGCAGACATGTGTAATTTTTTAGGCTCCTTTGAAGAAAACAGAAGCAGCTTTGAATCTTATTTTACAAGCAAAGAACTTTATGATGTATGGAAAGAGAAAACAGTTCAATATTATTCCGATTTGCCATTAACAAAAAAAGCATATGAGAAATTGGCTCCTACCACAAGGTTAAAAAGAAGAAATGCGTTATTAGAAATAACAATATCAAGAAAAAAGAAAAAATGAAATTTCATTTTAGAAAGTGGTGAATAAGAATATGAGTCCAAAAAAACAAAAAATACTTGAATATTGCCAACAAGTCAAACGACCAGTTACTGCAAAAGAGATTCTGATGGATAGATTTCCCGATAAATCTCAGCCATATATAAACAGTGATATCAATGAGCTTATTAGTAATAGAGAATTAATAAGAAATGATGATGATAGCCCATATACTGTACGAATACCCAAAGCCGATGAAGTTTTCCCTCCCCTAAAAGATTATTCTCGTAAGAAAAGCAACCCCATGGGCAATAAATCTGCTTCTCAAAAAATAAATGATAACGCTTACTTACCCATTAACTTAAAAAATTCATTTAATGAATTTTGGTCAAATTATTTTCATAATGGGCAAGACTATTATGAAGCATTGACATTTAGTGATTTAGTGAAACTCAAAATGATTGTGGGTAAAATCAACAATCTTATTACTTACGAATTAACGCTCTTGGCATCTCATCAAATAGCAGTTATACTTAAATTAACAGATGTTCAAAAAATCGCCCTTGAGCATCAAATTCAAACAACAGATGTGAACGCAAATGGATATGACATAGAATTTACCGAAGAACCAAAATTCATCTGCGAAATCAAAGGAACAATTCCATCGGGTGGTAAAAAAAGATTTGGCGCCGCCCAAGAAAGAGAAATACGAAAAGATATTACAGGTCTTTTAGAAGGTAAGACAAAATGGTCCCTCCCTTCCGAAGAGTCAAAGAATTACTATAAATTTATGTGTTTTTATAATGATAGTAATAATTCTATTGATGCAGTACATAATTTGGTTAATAAACTAAATAACGAGTATGAAAATATAATTGAAATTTGGCATGAACAAGAGATTTTAGATTTAGAAAAAATATATGTATTAATGCTCGCTTCTACCGAAAAATCTCTCTAATTAATGTCAAATACAGTAATTCTTCATCAATTATCTTAAACCGAACTTTTACAATATCATTTGTATTTTAGATGATTTGCAAAAAATAGAGCCAAATTAGAGCCACAAGCAATCTATCAGAGATTTTTCAGTAGATTGCTTTTTCTATGTTCGCAATTATTTTTTGGTATTAAAAAACCGCAACCTCTCATTAATAAGAGATTGCGGTTTAAATTTGGCTCTATTTTATTGCTTACTCAACAATAGAAGCAACACGTCCTGAACCAACCGTACGTCCACCTTCACGAATAGCAAAAGTAAGACCCTGATCCATAGCGATTGGGTGAATCAGTTCGATTGTCATTTCTACATTGTCACCAGGCATGCACATTTCTGTACCGGCTGGTAAGTTACAAACACCAGTAACATCAGTTGTACGGAAGTAGAACTGAGGTCTGTAGTTGTTGAAGAAAGGTGTATGGCGTCCCCCCTCATCTTTTGTCAGTACGTAAACCTGAGCTGTGAATTTTGTGTGGCATTTGATTGAACCTGGTTTAGCGAGAACCTGACCTCTTTCGATTTCATCTCTCTGCACACCACGAAGCAATGCACCAATGTTATCTCCAGCCTGAGCTTCATCAAGAAGTTTACGGAACATTTCGATTCCGGTAACAACAACTTTACGTGTCTCTTCCTTAATACCAACGATCTCAACTTCTTCAGATACATGAAGAACACCAGCCTCTACTCTACCAGTAGCAACTGTACCACGGCCTGTGATAGAGAAAACGTCCTCTACAGGCATGATGAATGGTTTGTCTGTTGCTCTTTCCGGATCTGGAACCCAGCTGTCAACAGCATCCATAAGTTCAAGGATTTTATCTCCCCAGCTGCTTGAAGGATCTTCCAGAGCTTTCAAAGCAGAGCCCTGAATGATCGGTGTATCATCGCCCGGGAATTCATACTCGCTTAACAACTCACGGATCTCCATGTCTACTAATTCAAGTAACTCTTCGTCGTCTACCATGTCACATTTGTTCATGAATACAACGATATAAGGTACACCTACCTGACGAGATAACAGGATGTGCTCTTTTGTCTGAGCCATAACACCGTCAGTAGCCGCAACTACAAGGATAGCGCCGTCCATCTGAGCAGCACCAGTGATCATGTTCTTAACGTAATCGGCATGTCCTGGGCAGTCAACGTGAGCGTAATGTCTTTTTTCTGTTTCATACTCAACGTGAGAAGTAGAAATAGTGATACCACGTTCTCTTTCTTCCGGAGCCTTATCGATCTTATCGAAAGCAACTGCTTCACCAGTACCTAATCTAGTGTGAAGAGTTTTTGTGATAGCTGCTGTTAAAGTTGTTTTACCATGGTCAACGTGTCCGATGGTACCAATGTTACAATGCGGTTTTGTTCTTTCAAATTTAGCTTTAGCCATTTTGAATGTCCTCCTTATAAATACCTGCGCCCTTAGGGCAATAATTTTTTCGTTTCATTTAAAGCTTGCTATCCTTGATTATATTGCAAATCAAGGAGATTTGCAAGGGAAATTTACTTTATTTGCCTTTAGCGGAAATTACTTTTTCCTGTACCGATTTCGGAACTTGTTCATATCTGTCAAAGAACATGGAATAATTACCACGTCCCTGAGTTCTGGAACGAAGATCGGTTGCATATCCGAACATTTCTGCCAACGGAACGAATCCTCTGATCAACTTTCCTCCGCCGATATCATCCATACCTTCGATACGTCCACGACGTGAGTTGATATCACCGATCACATCTCCCATGTAATCTTCCGGAGTTGTTACTTCCACTCTCATGATTGGCTCCAGTAATACCGGTGATGCTTTGTGCATCGCATCCTTGAATGCTAAAGAACCGGCAATGTGGAATGCCATTTCACTTGAATCGACTTCATGGTAGGATCCGTCGTATACGTTGGCATGTATGCCAACAACCGGGAATCCGCCAAGAATACCGGCTTTCAACGCCTCTTCGATACCTTCGCCTACTGCCGGGATGTATTCCTTCGGAATCGCACCACCCACAACAGAAGTTTCAAACTTGTAAGTTTCTTCTGCATTGGCATCCATCGGTCCAAATTTAACCTTACAGTGACCGTACTGTCCACGTCCACCGGACTGTTTTGCGTACTTGCTGTCAACTTCAACGTTCTTGGTGATCGTTTCTTTGTAAGCAACCTGAGGAGCACCTACATTCGCTTCTACCTTAAACTCACGAAGCAGACGGTCAACGATGATCTCCAGGTGGAGCTCACCCATACCAGCTATAATGGTCTGGCCTGTTTCCGGGTTTGTATGAGCACGGAAAGTTGGATCTTCTTCTGCCAGTTTCGCCAGTGATTCACCAAGTTTGCCCTGACCGGCTTTTGTCTTTGGCTCAATTGCCAATTCGATAACTGGTTCCGGGAATTCCATAGACTCCAGAATTACCGGATGCTGTTCATCACAGATTGTATCACCGGTAGTTGTCATCTTGAATCCGATTGCTGCTGCAATATCGCCGGAATACACTTTATCAAGCTCTTCACGCTTATTCGCATGCATCTGCAGAATACGCCCTACACGCTCTTTTTTACCCTTTGTTGAGTTATATACATAAGAACCCGAATTAACTGTTCCTGAGTAAACTCTGAAATATGCCAGTTTACCCACAAATGGGTCTGTCATAATCTTGAATGCCAGCGCTGAGAATGGTTCTTCATCAGAACTCTTTCTTGATATTTCGTTACCATCCATGTCAACACCTTGGATATCCGCGATGTCAGTCGGAGCCGGCATGAAATCAAGAATTGCATTAAGCAGCTTCTGTACACCCTTGTTTCGATAAGCCGTTCCGCAGCATACCGGAATCGCTGCACATTCACAGGTGCCTTTGCGAAGAGTTGCTTTTAAGGCTTCCATAGAAGGTTCTTCCCCTTCTAAGTATTCCATCATCAAGTCATCATCTAACTCACAAATCTTTTCTACCAATTCCGTGTGATATAGTTCTGCATCATCTGCCATATCTGCCGGAATGTCTGTAACGGTGATATCTTCACCTTTATCATCATTATAGATGTAAGCTTTCATCTCGAAGAGATCGATAACACCTTTGAATTCGTCTTCTTTACCGATTGGTAACTGAAGACAAATTGCGTTCTTGCCTAATCTGGTTTTAATCTGTTCAACAGCGCCGTAGAAATCAGCACCCAGAATGTCCATCTTGTTAATATATGCCATCCTCGGTACATTATACGTATCTGCCTGACGCCATACGTTTTCAGACTGCGGTTCTACACCACCCTTAGCGCAGAATACACCTACCGCACCATCGAGTACACGAAGAGAACGTTCAACCTCAACGGTGAAGTCAACGTGTCCCGGGGTATCAATGATGTTAATACGATACTCATCCGCGCCCGGTTTTACCTTGCTGCCTTCATGCTCTGCCCAATGACAAGTTGTCGCAGCGGAAGTGATCGTAATACCTCTCTCCTGCTCCTGCTCCATCCAGTCCATGGTGGCTGTTCCTTCATGTGTATCACCAATTTTATAGTTAACACCGGTATAATAAAGTATACGCTCTGTCAGTGTTGTTTTACCAGCATCGATGTGAGCCATGATACCAATGTTTCTGGTTTTGTCTAATGGATATTCTCTACCAGCCAATGGTTTCTCCTCCTCTTAGAATCTGTAATGCGCAAACGCCTTATTGGCCTCTGCCATCTTATGCATATCTTCTTTTTTCTTCACAGATGCTCCAGTGTTATTCATGGCATCTAAGAGCTCATTAGCCAGTCTGTCTTCCATTGTCTTTTCTCCTCTTTTACGAGAGTACAATGTAATCCAGCGAAGCGCCAATGCCTGACGTCTTTCAGTTCTTACTTCGATAGGCACCTGATATGTTGCTCCACCGATACGTCTTGCTTTTACTTCCAGAACAGGCATGATGTTGTTCATCGCCTCTTCAAATACTTCTACTGCTGGCTTTCCAGCTTTTTCTTCTACTTTAGTGAAAGCTCCGTATACGATTTTCTGAGCTACACCCTTCTTACCATCTAACATAATGTTATTGATAAGCTTGGTAACCACTTTGTTATTGTATAACGGATCTGCTAATACATCTCTTTTTTGAGTATGTCCTTTACGTGGCACGTTACTTCCCTCCTTAATCATATTGATTACGTGATTAAATCACAGGTACTCACATGATGGCTTTGCCATCCACTATGTGTTCGCACTCGGCAACTTCTATAATAAACCCTGCAACCACATCCGGCAGAAACTGCCAAGGTTCATTGGAATCCCGGTACTACAATAGTATTCTTGTGACTCTATTGATCTTAGTTAATTCAGTTGAACTTTAATTATTTACCTGCTTTAGGTCTCTTAGCTCCGTATTTGGAACGAGCCTGACGCCTGTTCGCAACACCTGCTGTATCCAGGGTACCACGAACGATATGATAACGTGTACCAGGTAAATCCTTAACTCTACCGCCACGGATAAGAACAACGCTATGCTCCTGAAGGTTGTGTCCTTCACCTGGGATGTAGCTTGTTACTTCGATTCCGTTTGAAAGACGAACTCTGGCGATTTTACGAAGCGCTGAGTTAGGCTTTTTCGGAGTCGCAGTTTTAACCGCTGTACAAACACCTCTTTTTTGCGGTGAAGACATATCTGTGCTCTTCTTTCTTAAAGAGTTGTAGCTTTTCTGCAGAGCCGGTGCCGTAGACTTTTTCACGGAAGTCTGACGACCTTTTCTTACTAACTGGTTAAATGTTGGCATTCCATGTCACCTCCTGTTTTATTTTGGTTTTCTATCTATAGAGCATCTCAAATGAAACTTCCATAAGATAAGAAATAATGTGGTTGCCAGATTATGAAATAACCTGATTTTAGCGCGCACGAATCCCTTAGATACGTATACACGCTAAATTAGTATATCTTTCTCGTCTGTGATTGTCAAGGTTTTTTACCAAAATGTTTTTAACTATTTTTATTGATCGCAGGAGCATTTTCCAGCAAATACTGTTCTGCCTCAGGAGCGCATCTTAGCACAGCACCTCTCCTCGTACACAATAGCGTCCGGGCAGCCAACAAATTGAAATATCTCAAATGATCGATTTAACAGATTCACGCAAAATCAAATCAACAGCTACGCTGGTCCGAGTAACACTACTGTCTTTTTCCTGTATCATCTGATGCAGGCGGTAAACTCCCTGCCGACCTATTTCAAAGTTATATATTTTTATTGTTGTAAGCTGCGGAGAAAGTAAAGTACATAAATCGCTGTCATCGAATCCAATCACAGAAACATCATCCGGAACTTTGAGCCCTTGTTGCTGCATCGCTTTCATCATTCCTGCCGCGATCGTATCGTTTCCGGCCAAATAAGCTGTAGGCAAAGAGTTCTGTTTTTGAAGATATATTAGAAATTCTTCTGACGCATGCTTCGAAAAAGGGGAAAGCTCGGCAACATAAGATGGATTGCACTCAAGCCCAAAAGCTTGCAAAGCATTATAATATGCAAAGGTACGTTCTGCCATGCTGCCAATTTGAATACGGCTCTTGCCATAACCAATTTTACGGTGTCCTAATGAATACAAATATTTTATTGCTGAAAATATGCCTTCCTGATTATCCATATCTACACTATTGATCTTATCATTAGAAAACCGGTTATCTATCGATATAAGCGGCAGCGAAGAACGCTTAAGTATTGAGGTGTCCAAAAATTCATATTCACTTCCCAGAAATAGTATTCCGCTTGTGTTATTGACGGCAGCGTTTGAAAAAACAGAGGGCAGCGTTTCATGGTTAGCCATCGATAAATTTAATGCGTACCCCAATGACCGACAGGTGGCTTCTATTCCTTCGGCGATACGAGTGAAAAAAGTATCGCTTGCATCCATCAGATGGTCACTGCTCCGATAGCGTACCAGAAGTATGCTGCCCCGCTGCTCAATGGCAGCGGGTTTGATTTCATATCCATTTTTAATCAGAATTTCTGAAATATATTCACGTCGCTGATCCCCTACCCCTGGACGATTGTTTAATACACAAGAAACGGTGGAAGGGGAAACCCCCATTTTCTTGGCTATTTCTCTTATTGTCATGCGCTTCTCCTAGAATTGATTTTCTAATATTTATCTTGAAAGAAAACAAAGTACACGCTGTGGACTTGCTCAGAGCAGTGTTTGTGTACTCTTATTGTCATGTGCTTTTCGATTATTGTTTTTCCACCATATATTGTACATGCTTTTTTTAGGTTTGCATAGAGTGTAGTTGTGTTTTTTTGTTTTTTAAACAATCAGTTCTTTATACATAAGTCAATTCCTTAAAATATGTCAAATTTACTAATAAAATTAAAATGTAACTGTAATATTTGTGCATTGACATCATTAATTTATAGTCATATACTGTCCATATAACAAAACAAATGCAGAATGTTTTGCAAACATTCGGAAAGGATGGTGTTATGGAACAAAAAATGATGAAGGCCCTGATCTGTGATGCAGAATTCGCTCCCCGCCCTGATTATGTTTTTACGGAATATGAGAAAACCCATAAAAAGGCTAAAAGTGCAAATGGGGTTTATAAAAATCCGAAGATCACTTTGCAGGAAGTAGCAATTCCAAAAGTAGGAGCACGCGACGTCTTAATTCAAGTAAAAGCCTGCGGCATTTGCGGTACGGATATTCATTTCCGTGAGTCGGACGAAGACGGATACATGCTATATCCGGCGTGGACAAAGTTTCCCAATATCATTGGACATGAATTTGCCGGAATTATTGTAGAAAAAGGCGATGAAGTCCGTGATTTTGAAGTAGGTGATTGGGTTGCCTCCGAGCAAATGCTGTGGTGTGGAGAATGCGATCGCTGCAAGGCCGGTGTTCCCTGTGCCTGCCGACATATGGAAGAACTGGGAAATACATATCCCGGTGCTATCGCGGAATATACTCTGGTTAAAAGTCAATACTGCTGGGATGTATCTGGTTTGAAAAAAGCATATATCGATGAAGACCAATTATGGGCAGCTGCGGCAACAATCGAGCCGACAGGAGTTTCCTACAAGGGGATTTATGGAAATGCAGGAGGATTTGATCCAGGTGCTCATGTGGTGGTGTATGGCGGCGGTCCGATCGGATTAGGCGCAATCACTCTTGCCCGTGCTGGTGGTGCGGCTACCGTAACCTGCTTTGAAGTGTTGAAAGAGCGGCGGGAGCTGGCGAAAAAAGCGGGTGCGGACTATGTATTCAATCCGAAAGAAGTAGATATCAGTCAAAAGGTTAAAGAAGTGACCGGCGGTGCCGGAGCTGACTTCCAGGTAGAAGCCGCAGGGATTCCCCATGTCCTGATCGATGACATGGTAAAATCCATTGCTGTGGGGAGTAAAATTGTTCTCGTTGGCATGGGGCCTTATTTCCCTAAAGTGGATTATACCGAATTGCAGCTGAAAAGCGTGAATCTTTTTACTTCCATTGGCCATGACAGCAAGAACACGTTTCGCAATGTTATCCGATTGATGGCGAACAATCGTATTGATACAACGAAATATATCACTGGCGATTACTCCATTGATCAGGCTGTTGAAGCATTGGAAAAGGCCGCAGAGCGCAATGGCGGAAAAGTGATCATCCGCCCTGATAGATAAGGAGAGGCAGCAATGAATAAAGTCAAAGTTGGAATCGCGGGTTTAGGCCGCTTAGGTGCGGTGCACGCCGAAAATATTGCATTTAAAATTCCCGGCGCACAATTAATGGCTGCTTGTTCTGTTGTGGATGCTGAATTGGACTATGCCAGAAACGAACTGGGAGCACAGGAGGTTTATAGGGACTTTAAGCAGATGCTGGAACATGCGGATATCGATGCGGTTGCGATTGTTACGCCAAATACAGAGCATTGCCGGCAGATTACAGATGCAATGCTTGCCGGCAAGCATGTTTTTTCTGATAAACCTTTGGGCGTTAGTATCGAAGAATGCCGCCAGGTCAAAAAGACCATTGCCGAATGTCCTGAAAAGGTATTCTTTCTCGGTTTTATGCGCCGCTATGATTCTTCTTATGCTTATGCCAAGCAAAAGATAGAGGAAGGTAAAATTGGTGTTCCATATCTGGTGAAAGCTACCAGCCTTGATCCTGAAGCGGTAGTAGAAGGGTGTATTCGGTATTCAGCCAGCAGTGGAGGCATTTTCATTGATAGCGGCAGCCATGATATTGATCTGATGCGATGGTTCCTTGGTTCAGATGTAACAGAAGTATTTGCCGCAGGTACCACTGTTAAACATATGGAATTTCAAGATGTTGGGGATTGTGAAACGGGTTGTGTCATCTACCGGTTTGCCAACGGAAGCTTAGGAATGGGACATTCAGGCAGAATCGCTCCCCATGGATACCATATTGAAACAGAAATCATAGGTACCGAAGGACATCTCCGTATTGGTTCAATCCCAGAGAAAAATAAGGCAATGCTCTACAACAAGGACGGTGCGGTTGTGGAATGTGTAGAAAATTTTCCGCAGCGTTTTGAGGAAGCATATCTTCTTGAAATGCAAGAGTTTATCAGCTGCATTCAAGAGGGCAGAAAACCGGGAGTGACTGCTGAAGATGGGGTTAAGGCGATAGAAACAGCCTATGCCGTCACACAATCCTTTCGAGAAGGCAGACCCGTCACTCTATCGGACCACGAGGATCCGATTTGACTAAGCAAAGAAAAAAAGGAGGAACAATCATGAAGAGAATCTTATCCATCTTACTTTCATCAATTTTGGTTCTGACATTGCTCACAGCGTGCGGCAGTACACAGGACACCAAAGATGAGCCCGAGACAACTGCCACTGATAGTGAAGAATCCAAATCAGCCGATGATTCAGAAGGAACCGAGGATGCAACGGCACCGGAAGGAGCTGATATTAAGATCGGTCTTGTGATGAAATCGCTGGCAAACCCTTTTTTCATTTACATGGATGACGCCGCTCAGGAGAAAGCTAAGGAACTGGGGATTGAATTGATCAGCCTTTCTCCGGACAAAGAGACCGAAGTAGAGAAGCAGGTACAAATTGTCGAAAATCTCATCGCACAGAATGTTGATGCCATCTGTCTGGTACCTTGCGGCTCCAAAGAACTGATTCCGGCAATCAAGAAAGCCAATGAGGCTAATATTCCGGTGCTGATCTTGGATACCAGGGTTGATGCAGACGCTATGACTGAAGCAGATGCCCATGTTGAGACCTTTATTGGCTCCGACAACTATCTTGGTGGTGAAATTGCCGCCGAAGAACTGGCTGAGGCACTGGGTACCGGCAGCAAAGTAGGTGTTTTGGAAGGCATTGGCGGTCATGAAAGCAGCGAGAACCGTGTGGGTGGTTTCCGGGATAAGGCAGAAGAAATGGGAGTACTTGAAATCGTTGCTTCGCAGCCTGCCAACTGGGAACAGGAGCAAGGATATACTGTTATGCAGAACATGCTGCAAGCCAATCCTGACATCGTAGGTGTTTTTGCTGCAAATGACTTGATGGCTCTTGGAGCAATTAAAGCGATAGAAGACGCCGGCAAGATTGATGAGATCAAAGTAGTTGGCTTTGATGCTCAGGATGAGGCTAAAGTAGCTATTCAGGAGGGGAAAATGCTTGGCAGTATTGCTCAATATCCCGATATCATGGGCGCAACCGGGATAGAAAAGGCACTTGCAGTTATCAACGGTGATAGTATTGAGACAGAAATCCCGGTGGAAGTGGGTATGTTATCTATTGACGATCTGCAGTAAACTCAGAATCAATGCAGCCACCGATACAGTATCTTCGCTGAAAAGATACTGTATCGGATACCGTATCGATATTCGGAAAAAGGAGGATGCAAGATTGATCAAGCAAAAACCCATAATAGAAATGAAAGATATCACCGTTTTGTTTCCTGGTGTCTGTGCACTGGATAAGGTATCATTTGAACTCTTACCCGGTGAAATACATATATTATTGGGCGAAAACGGTGCCGGCAAGTCAACCCTGGTAAAAGTGCTGTCAGGTGTAAATAAACCAGCGTCCGGCACGGTTTATTTACAGGGACAAGAAGTCAGTTTTACCAATACTAAAGAAGCAATTGATGCCGGTGTGGCTATTGTTTATCAGGAATTGAACCTGGTTCCCCATATGACCGTAGCGGAAAATATTTTCCTGGGCCGGGAACCACAAAAAAACGGCGTTTTGAGCTGGAAAAAATTGTACCAGAATGCACAAAAAGTATTAGACAACTTGGGTGTGAAATTAGATGTCAGAGCAAGGTTGGATTCATTAAGTGTGGCACAAAACCAAATGGTGGAAATTGCGAAATCCGTTAGCCGTGATGTAAAAGTTCTGATCATGGATGAGCCAACTTCTTCACTTACAAATAAAGAGATTGAAGATTTATTCCGGATCCTGTTAGACCTGAAAGAAAAAGGTGTTGGCATTGTCTACATTTCACACCGGTTTGAAGAAATTAAGCAGATCGGCGATAGAGCGACTATTATGCGCGATGGTAAATTCATTGACACCGTACAGGTTGCTGAAAAAAGTGTTGATGAGATGATCTCTTTGATGGTTGGACGTCAATTAAAGGATATGTTCCCGAAAGAAAAAGTTCAGATTGGAGAAGTATTATTTGAAGCCAGAAATATTGTCACAAAAGATAAGATAAAGGATTGCTCTGTGCATGTCCGTGCGGGTGAGATCCTGGGGATCGGTGGTCTTATGGGCTCAGGCAGGACTGAGTTAGCTCGTGCTATTATCGGGGCTGATCAAGTGGAGACGGGAGAATTTATCCTGGAAGGGAACACGATCAATCTGAAGTCACCGATGGCGGCTTTGCAGCAAGGGATATGTTTGCTTCCTGAGGATCGAAAACACCATGGATTGGTTTTAGGTATGGATGTAGGTGATAATATTACCCTTGCCAATTTGAAAAGCACCTTAAAATTGGGACTTATAAATCGAAAAAATGAGTCTGCCGTTGGCCAGGAATATGTTCATAAGCTAAGCATTAAGACACCCTCTTTAAAGCAAAAAGTCAAATATCTAAGCGGTGGAAACCAGCAAAAAGTAGTTATTGCCAAATGGCTTCTTGCCGACGGAAAGGTGATGATATTTGACGAACCAACTCGTGGAATCGATGTGGGTGCCAAAGTTGAAATCTATAAAATCATGACTGAGTTGGTCAAGAAAGGCATGGGCGTTATTATGATTTCATCCGAACTGCCTGAGCTTATCAATATGAGTGACCGTATTGTGGTTATGTGCGAAGGTAAAATAACGGGAGAATTGTCAAAGCAAGAAGTAACCCAAGAAAAAATTATGCGATATGCAACGGGAGGGTAATGTGGAAAACAATCAAAGAACGAAAAAGGAGAGAATCAATATCCATAGTATCCCCAATAATATTATGGTTCTCATTGGCTTAATACTACTCAGTTTGATCTTGGCAATTGTTTCACCGGTGTTCTTGACAAAAACGAATTTGATCAATGTAATTTTACAATGTGCAATTAACGCTACCGTAGCCTATGGAATGACATTTGTTATCTTAACCGGTGGCATCGATCTATCAGTAGGTTCAATTGTCGCAGTAGCCGGTGTAACGATGGGAATGGCTATGGAACGCGGAGTACCTCTTCTGCCGGCCTTATTGATCTGTTGTGTCATGGGCGCGGCATGTGGGTTGATCAATGGGCTGTTGATGACGCTTGCGAAACTCCCGCCTTTCATTGGCACTTTGGGCACAATGAGTATGTTACGAGGTCTGGCGTTGTATCTAACCGATGGACGTTCCATCTCCGGTTTTAACAGCAATTTTGTCTTTATCGGAAACGGCAGTATCCTGGGCATCCCTGTACTTGTCGTAATTATGCTTTTAACTTTTCTGGTCAGTGCATTCGTATTGCGATATACAAGGGCAGGTCGGTACGTTTATGCGATCGGCGGCAACAGTGAGGCGGCCCGGCTGACAGGTATCAATGTCAATAAATATATTATGATGGTTTACACAATCTGCGGTCTTACAGCCGGAATTGCAGCCATTATGCTCACATCAAGACTCAATTCAGCGCAGCCGATCGCCGGTGACAAATATGAGATGGATGCAATCGCCGCAACAGTTATTGGCGGTACCAGTCAAAAAGGTGGTGAAGGAACACTGTCAGGTACCTTGATCGGGGCCTTGATCATTGCTGTTTTACGCAATGGGTTAAATCTGCTTGGTGTATCGTCTTACATACAACAGATTGTCATTGGAGCTGTTATCATTTTGGCGGTAATGTTGGATACTGTACGCAATAAAAAATAAGTTTTAATAATTCCGTTAAAAACACATTATCGTTCAGCCATGCGAAAACGAAAAAATTTGCATGGCTGAACCGTACTTAAGACCTATTTCTCAAAATGCTGATAATCTTTGGATTTTTCCCAATCTCCGCCCCAAGTAAATCCATGTTCTTTAAACAAACGGCAGCACAGATCATCTGCCGTTATTTTATAAGAAAATTCTTTTTCCCGGTCCATATATGTTTCGGCATTAGCCGGTTGACAGGTAAGCTGTCCATTCACTGTCTTTACGTAAGGATTGTACAAAGGATTAATATCAATTGCTTTCCCATAGCTGTGACTTGAAATTTTGGTGCTGTGGGAAATGGTTCGATAATTAAACGCTGAAGAATTATTATCCGCCATAGACGCTTCATCATCCGCTCCATACTCATCGATCAAGATCATTTTTTCAATTGGATATTCAGCCTTATACAACTCCTGAAAAATCTCCAGTATGTCTGCTGCCACTCCATTGCTTACTATCAGCTCTCCGACATGATCTTCACCATCAAATCCCATATGCATTACCCGTAGATAAACCAGCGTATCCCTGGGTATCGTACAATCTTCCTTAAATGACTTGCCTAAGATCCGCGCAAATAATGCACCCGAAATCTCTTCCTTATAAAACAAATGCTCCACCCCAATCCCCTCCAACTGTTTTTTCAAAAAAATCGTACCGGCCTTGGCAGTCTGTATTTCTTCTATTATATACTCTGCCGATACTGATGCAGTTGTTTCTTCCGGTATTTCCGCCGGCATCTCAACCGCTCCGTCTGCCGGTACTTTTGTCGGTGTCTCGCCCGATCCTTTAGCCATTGTCGCATCCGGTGTTTCATCCGGCGTTTTCCCTGATGCCGTTTCCTGCCCTTCAGCTGAATTGTCTTGTGACCAATCCTGATATGCCATTTTAATGGGAAACAGCACTATAAGGAATATGCCTATCAACATCCCACATATTATAACTTTTGATTTCACTTCCTTATCTCTCCTTCTGGCATTTTCATACTGATTATAGCATATGCTTTCATTTTTATAAAGCTTCGTTACAGTTCATATTATAGACTTAACCATACAAGGTGTTTAACATTACATAATGTAAATTTAGAATCTATTGTTATTGTTTGTAACTGGGTTGACCGTTTGTAATTGTTCCTTTATGATAGTCATAGAAAAACTCCTTTCTGAAAATGATTTATCTAATTCATTTTCAGAAAGGAGCCGTTTATTCCTATAAAACACAAGATTTATTACGCTACCAAATAATACAAGCTATTATTTCTCTGCTCTATTTGCTTCCCTTGGGGAAGGATTTCTTTTTGCTTTTCTTTTTATGCTTTTCTTTTTATGCTTTTCCTCTTTTGCGGTACAGTAAAAATCCCACAATTCCCATTCCTGCGATCAGCAGGATACTATAAAGCATGAGCGGTGTAGTATCATCGGTTTTTGTGCTGTTTCGGGTTGTCGTTGACCCTTTTGAATACGTTTGAGGTCTCACGGCAGGAGTCTTTCCGTCATTGTTGTTATCCACACTGCCCGATTTATCTTTGTGGTTGGTGAACTGGACATTCCGGCCAATCTCATCGATGGTCCCCTCAGCATTTTTCCCCGGATCCACTTCGTAGCCTTCATTATCACTTTCGGTCACCGTATACTCCACATCCAACGGGATATTGTAGATCTTGATCAGTTCCCCATGCTTTAACTTCACACTTTCCCCACTCTTGATGGTCCCGGTCTTGGAGCCGTCATAGAAGAATTCTTCGGTCACTTCTTCTCCGTCCTCATAGGTCAGTTCCACGGTAAACGTAAACTCCTTGTCCTGATCCCCTGCCGTTCCCGTTACGGTCTTCCCTATGGCCAGGGCTACCCATTCCGGCATTACTTCACCATACTTCAAGTCGGTCATGATGATCGTATTTCCGTCGATATCACCTGTCGCACTGTCTTTTGTTACCGTTCCGTCCTCATTGACCGTGAAGAGGATGTCATATGCCACATAATAACCTCTTGGTACCACTTCCTCACGCAGGATATAGGTTCCCGCAGGGATTCCTGTTATATCCTGGGGGGATCCTGTCGTTTCCCAGGTCAGTTCCTTCCCATCCTTATCTTTCGCAATGGTCTCGGTTGCCTTTCCGGCGGCATCCGCCTCATAGATGGTAAGGATGGCTCCGGTCAACTCACTTCCTGCGGTGTTGACTTTGGAAACATAGATCGACGGCTTCTTATAATTAATGATCGTGCCATCTTCTAATGCCTTTCCATCTGCATCTTTTATTTTATTTTCCATGGATGCATCCGTATAAAAGGCTCTTGCTTTGACCCCGCTTATTTCATTATAGATCTCAAACCAGTATTTTGTTGTACTGTCCGTTATATATTCCGTATCCGGATTCTCTGTTTCTAATAAATAATACTTTCCTGTCAGCAGCTCCTCGATCGTTGCCGAACCATTCAGTCCTGTGGTCACTGTCAGATCGTTTCCGTCTGTGTCCTTAACCGCAGAGCCATCCTCATGAAATACCGCAAATCTGACATTCTCAAGCCCATCTTTCCCATTATCTCCTACCTTAGTAAAAGATAAAGAACCGGTCTCCTGCCATTCATTTTTGGGGTATACATAAATCTCATACAGTTGCTCGGGGTCATTCCCCACAGTATACGGCAGTGCAAAGAAATATTCCTGGTTACTCACCTGGATACCTTCCGGAGCACTTATTTCCTTAAACATATACTGCCCCAGTGGCAGACCTGTGATGTTGATTTCCCCATTTGCATCTGTTTTGTAAGGTTCCCCATTATCCAGTATCGCAACCGGTCCATTTTCCAGCTCGATCAGCCCAGTGTTGCCTAAGCTATGGGTCTGGTATATTTCATAAACGACACCAGGCACCACTTCTTTCCCATACAGGGAACCAGACGGATTGTCGCTATCCTCCTGCTGACCCGTTGCTTCGCTGGTCTGCTCTACATCCACGTATTTCTTCAAATGAAACGTGCCTGTCTCCGGCGTGGCGGCAGCAACTTCCCATGACGATAAAACGCCAAATCCAGCTAATAGTAATATTATACAAAATACTGCCGCAGTCAAAACTGATCTCCTGCTTTTTATCAGTTGGCTCATATTTAAACCCCTTTCTTTCTAAAATATATAATTGTCCTCATAGCAATAGGCATTGCCCATCATTTATCCCGCTTTTTCCTATATTTACGTACACTGCAAATGATGGTCACCAAAACGATCAATAACGCGACCGCCGCCAATACCACCAGCCAGACCGGCATCAGCTCTGTCAGGGATTTATCCATTTCCTCTGTATATGGGATACGTGTTCCCCGGACAAGCAGCCTGTGGCTGTTGATACCATAGGGTGTACAGGTTACCAGAGTTACATAATCCTCGCCCGCCACCGGCATCAGTTCACTAGTGTCGTCCGGTGTCACCACCAGGATCTGATCCACCTCATAAGCAATGGTCGTGTCCAGCACCGTGATGTAGAAAATGTCCTCCAGCTCCAGCTTATCAAGATCCGTAAACAATCTCGCTGAGGAGAGCCCTGTATGCCCCGTTAATACCGTGTGATTCCCCTCTCCGCCGATGGGGAATGCGGTGTATTGCATATGTCCCACGCCTTTTTCCAGAACCTCCTCGCCGGTGCCATGGTATATCGGCTGATATACATCTATGATTGGAATTTCAATATATCCGATCGTACCATCTACATTCAGGATGGATGTGTAGTTAACCGGCAGAACTCTTCCACTTTCCGGGACAAACGGATCCTCGATATTGGCCCCTAACAGGGCATCATTGTATTCCCTCGCTTTTTGCAGTTCCTCCTCCAGGGCCTGAGCAGCCATCTCGGCAATGCTTGCATCATATTCCTGAATCGCAATACTCTGATTCCGCTCCATCAGCCAATTGCTGATCGCGGGATACAAAAGCAATGTCAGACCGGCTAAAAACAAAAGGCAGACAAGCACCCATGGTAATTTTTTTTTCATCTATGCTCTCCTGGTGCGCCTAAAATAAAAGGCAGATGCAAAAAGCTATGCATGGGCAGGCTCTATTCCCTGAAGTATGCACAGCTTTTATATAGTTTGAGC
>Ga0153922_1000369_pt1 | contig 18240 bp, 16 predicted proteins | sample TSNJ006MetaG_FD_104723 | JGI IMG/M metagenome (GOLD analysis project Ga0153922, IMG submission 104723) | Attine ant fungus gardens microbial communities from New Jersey, USA - TSNJ006 MetaG | ecosystem: Host-associated > Fungi > Mycelium > Unclassified | place: USA: New Jersey, Brendon T. Byrne... | reverse complement strand
GGAGGAAGTGCTCGATCATGCTGCGCCCCGGGGCCATGTCCAGGATGTAGTACTTGTTGATCACGGGCGGCACGATCAACAACGGGATCTCATGGACCGTCGGAGTCTGTGGCGCATAGTGGATCAACTCGAACATCCGCGTCTGCATGACGACCGCGCCCTTGGTCGCGGCGACGGTCTCGCCGACGGAGTACGCGTCGGGCTCGACCATCGTGGGCACCCGCGGCTTGGACGCCATGTCGCGGGCGAACGCCTTGATGCCGCGCACCGCGGACAGGCCGCCGGTGTCGATCAACGCCTTCCAGGCGAGGGGGCTGATCAACGGATTGTTCGACGGGGAAGTGCCTTCCATGATGTTGTCGAGAATGAACCGCATCTTGTCCGAATCCCGCCAGTCCAGGTTCGCATCGGCGAACAACAGATCGGCGGTTTCGGCAGCGGCGAGATACGCCTGCATGGTGCGGCGCATGAGTGGATTGCCCTGCCACGCAGGATCACTGAAACGCTTGTCTGATCGCGCAGGGACGCGTTCGGAGGTCCCGATGGCGATAGTGCCGAGTTCGCGGGCCAGGCGCGCGCCACGACCGACGGTCTTGCGCGGCTGCTTGGCCAGCTTCGCGCCGAGGCGGGAGGGCGTCATCCGGCCGACAAAACTGCGGGTGGAGTTCACCAGTAGCAGGTCGAGCGGAGCTGCCAGTTCTTCGAGTCGACTGTTATCGGTCATGTTCATCAGGCGCTTTCGACTGCGGGAACGGTGATTTCGCGACGCACGATCTTGCCGGTGGGCCCCTTTGGCAGGCTGTCGACCATCCAGACGTGGCGCGGGTATTTGTAGGCGGCGACGCGCTCCTTGACGAAGTCGCGCAGTTCGGCGGGATCGGCCGTCGAGCCGGGTTTCAATGCGACGGCGGCACCGATCTCCTCGCCGAGGGAATCGTGCGGAAGTCCGATGACGGCGGCCTCGGCGACGGCCGGGTGCTCGTAGAGAACTTCCTCGATCTCGCGGGGATAGACGTTGAAGCCACCGCGGATGATCAGATCCTTCTTGCGGTCGACGATGTAGAAGTAGCCGTCCTCGTCGACCTTGCCGACATCGCCGCTGGCGAACCAGCCGTCGGCGTCGATCGCGGCCGCTGTCGCCTCTGGCAGGTTCCAGTAGCCCTTCATGATGTTGTGCCCACGAATCTGGATCTCGCCGGGCTCGCCCTGAGGAACCTCGTTGCCCGCCATATCGACGACGCGCATCTCGACACCCTCGATCGGCGTGCCGATCGAGCCTGCCTTGTGTTCGCGACCGGGATGATTGACCGAGGCGATCGGCGACGTCTCCGACAGCCCGTAGCCTTCGAGAATCATTGCATCGAAGGTCTTGTCGAAGTCGTTGAGCACCTGCACAGGCAGCGACGCACCACCGGAAACGCAGACCCGCAAGCTGCTGGTCACCGAATCGGGAAGTTCGACAGCCGCGCCGAGTAGTGCGAAGTACATCGTCGGCACGCCCTCGAAGACGGTGACCCCGTCGCGCTCGATCACCTCAAGTGCCGTTCGCGGATCGAAGCGCGGAATCAGGGTGAGGGTGGCGCCGACCGTGACAGCACTGTTCAGGCCGCAGGTGAGGCCGAAGCTGTGGAACAGCGGCAGGCAGCCCATGATCACGTCGTCGTGGCCGGCCTCCAGCCATGTGCGGGTGGTGATTTCGGCGTTGCGGGCGAGCCCGCCATGGGTCAGCTCGGCGCCCTTGGGCTTCCCTGTCGTCCCCGAGGTGTGCAGAACGACGGCGGTGTCGTTATCCGTGCGCTCCACCGGCCGATCCTGCGCGGGCAGGTCGGCGATCAGTTCGGCGAGCGCGACATCGTCGACCAGCCAACACTGCGCCGCCGCCGCTGTGGCGCCACGCTCGGCAGCCTCGGCGGACGCGGGTGTCGCGAACAGCGCCTTCGCCCCCGTGTTGGCGAGGAAGAACTCGACTTCGCGCGCCTTCAGAAGAGGATTCATCGGGACCGCGATGGCGCCCCGGCGCAGTATGCCGTAGAACGCCAGCGCGAAGGCGGGTGTGTTCGGCAACATCAACCCGACCCGGTCGCCCGGCTCGATTCCGGCGCGTTCGAGGAAGGTGGCGATGCGCGCTGCGGCCGCGTCGAACTCGGCGTAGGTGACGACGTCCTCGTCACACTTCAGCGCGACCCGGTCAGGGAAATTACGTGCTGACGCAACAAGATTCAGACTCAAACTGGACACGAGGACCTCCGCTGCGATGTTGGTTTCCCCCTGCTTCAACCGTGATCCGGAGCGCCGTCGCGCGTGGCCTCGCCTGTCAAATATCGTCCCTGCGTTTTGACGACGATCAGCACGTTGCCGTCAAGAGTGGTGCAGGCATATCTGTGGGCGAGAACCTTCGGCCGGTTGTGGGCTTCGACAAGCCATAGGCCAACCGGAGGTTCTCCCCAGTTGAAGCCGATACCCGCTGCCGCTGTCCTGGTCGGGTGCATCTAGTGCCCCGTAAATTGCATTTTGGGGCGCGGCAGGCCTTCTCGGAGCGCCTTGACGGCGGTGGGGATGGCCATCTGCGTATCCAAGCTGTCCCAGAGCGGGATGGCGACATCGAACATGATCTCGTCCGCCGCGGCGACGCCGCCGACGGCCCAGGTACGGAGTAGCGCCTTGTGCGCGGCGTGCGCCTTGGTGGGGCCCTGAGCCAGGCGTCGGGCGAAGGCTGTCGCCTCGTCCAAGAGTTTGTCGTCATCGATCACGCGATTCACCACACCGAACCGTTCCATCTCGACAGCCGTCACTCTCTCAGACGTCAGCGCCCATTCCATCGCCTTACTACGGCCGACCCGCTCGGCGATACGGTAGATTCCGCCGAGTATTGTCACGATGCTGATGGATTGCTCGGGGTGGCCGAATGTCGCGCTCCGTGCGGCGAGGATGAGATCGGCGCGCACCGCAAGCTCGAGTCCACCGCCGAAACACAGCCCCTGCACGGCGGCAACGGTGGGAATCGGCAGGCGCTCGAACCGATTGAAGACGGTCATATACCGTTCGAATTGCGTTCGGAGTTCGCGGCGTTCCCATTGCGGCCAAGGTTCGATATCGCCGCCATAGCTGAAGTCGGGGCCCTCGGCTCGAAGAAGGACCGCGCGGGCTTCGCTCGCACTGATCTCCTGAACCGCACACTCCAACTCGTCGCACAACTGGGTGGTGAGTCGGTTCTGTGGTGGGTTATTCAGCACGATCGTCGCCAATCCATCGGCCATCGTGCATGTCAGATGCGCCATTTAAGGGGTCCTTTCGTTGGTTTCTCAGGTCCAGTCACGCGAGGTCGACAACGTCCATCGCCTTTCGCCGGTTCGCGGGGTACCGCAGAGCTCGTACCTTCTCCAAGGAACACATACTGGCGCTCGCGGAGTATGTACTTTTGGACCTTTCCGGTGGACGTGTGCAAGAGTTCGCCGAATACGACTCGTTTCGGTGCGCCGCCGGGAGTTACCAGCCGACCTACGTCTGCCCGCACCTGCACACCGCCTCGGGTGGTCATCGCCAGGTCGTCGTCACGAGAAACCTCGGATGGGCCGCGCTGGAAACCGCGAGAATCGCTACACCCCATCGCTGCATCCCACTGTGCGTCCACCTGTCAGATCAGTCGATCGGATCATTTCCCGCCGCCGCAGCGGCGCAATAGTACTGAAGCATAGTCCATATGGATATGTCATGTCTAGAGTGGAAGCCTACCGGCCTCTCGTGGTGCGCCGCGGATCTTGGTTTCAATGGAGCACGCGGCACGCGACGGAACGCCCGAACTGGTCAGCCAATGCACTCTGCCCTTGGCTTGACTGCACGGAGTGTGGACAAGCGGGTAATCACAGATCTAGGTGTTTCGACACCCGCATCGACGAGGACCACCGTTAGACGGGTGTCGCGCGGTATAGCGGCGTTGCGCTGCGGTTCGGCCTCAGCGTCGTGCCATTACGGAACCCAACGCGACATAATCAATCGGCTGTTACTTAAGTCACCAGTGTGTTACGGTGCGCCGCTGAATGAGACCGGCACCACATCCATCGGCATCCGGGGATCCAGCAACTGTGTATTTGCTGAAACCGCGGCGTGCCCGCGACGGCACCTGGCGAAGGCTCGACCGAGCCTGCGCTGACTTCGAGTCGTAGCGCCAATCGTGGTGTCGGTATTCGTTGGAGTGACCGCCACGATCGCGCCGCCACTTGCGACCGCGGAAAAGGGCCAGTACGACGAGTTCTACACGCCCCCAAACCCACTGCCAGACGTCAAGGCGGGCGCTGTGATTCGCAGCGAGCCATCACGAATCGTGCTTGAGCCCTCGGGACAACTCGGCGCTTTCATGGCCAGCGGCATGCCATTTCTAGGATCGCGCCATCGTTGAAAGTCGTTGTAGCGCAACGGCCGAAGGACTCCCAGCCGCGGCGCTGAAAATAATGACGTGCTGGCCGCCGGAATGCGGCACCGCCAGCCGATTGCGCTGCAGATGCAGTTCGCCGACGGTGGGGTGGCGCACCACGGTAATGCCGGGCCTGTAACCGACCTCGGCGCGCGCCCAAAGTTCCCGGAAGCGTTCACTGAGCGCCGACAGCTCCTCGACCAGAGCGCGCATGCGCACGTCGTCGGACGACTTGCCGGCGACTTCCCGCAGCCCGCTGACCGCGATGTCGGTGGCTTCGTCCCAGTCGACGAAGAAGTCGCGTGCCGTCGGTTCTGTGAGCCTCCAGCGCAAGAAATTCTGTCCGGGCGAGAACCCAGGAGATAAGGCACAGGCAATACGGTTGGCCGCCAACACGTCCTGATAGCGGTTGGCGACGACCGTCGGCATCGGAAATTGCTCGATCAACACGTCGAGGCCGTCGGCGGCAGATTCGAGTTCGGGCTGCTCCTGGTGGCCGCTGACACCGGCCAACTCGTACAGGTATTCGGTGCCCTTGATGTCCAGCTGCAGCGCCCGGGCCAGCGCGTCGAGGATCTGCGGCGACGGATGCTTGTCGCGGCCCTGCTCGAGACGCAGGTAGTACTCGGCACTGATGCCGGCCACGGTCGCCAACTCCTCACGCCGCAAGCCCGCAACCCGTCGGCGGGGTCCGGCGACCAAGCCGACGTCGTCGGGTTGGATCTGTGAACGTCGGGCACGCAGATACGTTCCCAAGGCGTTGCCTCCTTCGGCCACCTCTTCAGCCTAAGCCTGTCCCCGCCGGTACCAGGGTCGGTGCGGTATCCCCTGCACGAACAGTTCTGCCGCAGGCTCGATGTCATGCCTCAAGAACACTCGAACGGGGAGCAGACGATCCGGCGATCCTCACCACCACCCGCAACTACCTGCTCGACGCCCAACGTCTGCTGGCCGGGCACCCCACCCCTCGGGAGTTCTTCGACCACATGACTCGAGTGCACCCCGACCGGCTCAACGTCGGCCCCGTCTGTAACAGCGCCGTCGCCCTGCTGTCCTGACCCGCAACGACACAACCTCTCACGCAAGGAGACATCCGTGATCATCGACACCGCCGATCTCGATGCGGCCGCCACCTACAAGCTGCTCATCGGCAGTGTGCTGCCCCGCCCCATCGCCTGGGTCAGCACCCGATCGACCGCCGGGATCGGCAACATCGCCCCGGTGTCCTTCTTCACGGTCGTGGGTCGCAAACCGCCCATCTTGTCCATCTCGCTGCAACCCCGTGCCGACGGCATCACGCTCAAGGACACCTTCGTCAACATCCGCGACACCAACGAATTCGTTATCAACGTCGCCACACTCGGTCAGGCCGACGCCGTGCACGGCTCGGCACGCGAATTCGCCAGCCACATTGATGAATTCGAGGCCCTCGAACTGGACAAGGCGCCCTCGGAGGTGATCTCCGCCCCGCGGATCGCCGGTGCTCCCATCTCCTTCGAATGCGTGGTGGACCGCATCATCCCCATGCCGCTGTCCGACCACGTGGTCTGGGGCGAAGTCAAGCGCATCCACGTCCGCGACGACCTCTACCTGTCCCGGGGCCGCATCGACGTCGGCGCTCTCGGGGCTTTCGGCAGGCTGGCCGCCGAGTACACCCTCGTCGACACCATCTTCACCACCCCGCTGTCGGACGCAGTTATCGGCGAACACGCCGCTGCCCGTGCCCGCCGCCTCGACGGCCACGACACCGACTACTCCCCCATCGACACCGCAGAATGGTCGCCCTCCGGCTCCACCAACGTGGTGACCAAATGACCCGCACGACAATGGCAGCCCCCACCCTGACCCGAACCCGCCCGCCGAAGCCCCAAGCTCCTACCGTGATGTTCGTTCACGGCGTATTCGACGATGCCACCGTGTGGGACGACGTCGTCGCCGCGCTGGGCGATCGGGTACGGTCTGCTTGACGCCCCGATTCACAGGAGACCTCATGCGCGCGGTCCAGGTGACCCGACTCGACGGACCCCAAGGTGTGCAAGTGGCCGAGGTACCGGCGCCGAACGGGGACGACATGGTCCTCATCGACGTCTACGCGGCAGGAGTGTCATTTCCTGACGTGCTTCTCACCCGTGGCCTCTATCAATACAAGCCGCCGCCACCGTTCATCCTTGGCACCGAAGTCGCGGGCGTGGTTCGCAGTGCGCCATCCGGAGCTCATATCCGCGCCGGTGACCGCGTGGCGGCTTTGACGATGCAGACCGGCGGCATGGCGGATGTTGTTGCGGCGCAAGTAGAAACAGTCTTCGAGCTCCCAGACTCCGTATCGTTTCACGAAGGCGCGGGGCTGTTGTTCAACGACTTCACTGTGCATTTCGCGCTGCGCCAACGTGGCCGCCTTGCGCCGGGTGACTCCGTGATGGTTCACGGTGCCGCCGGGGGTATCGGTACATCGGCGCTGCGCCTGGCTCGGGCATTCGGCGCGGCACGAACGATCGGCGTGGTCAGTACCGCAGACAAGATCGAGGCCGCGAAGTCTGCAGGAGCAACCGATGTGGTCCTCGCCGACGGGTTCAAGGAATCAGTGCGGGAGCTGACCGACGGACGAGGTGTGGATATCGTCCTTGATCCGGTCGGCGGGGATCGGTTCACCGACACATTGCGGTCAGTTGCGCCGGGCGGACGAGTGCTGGTGGTGGGATTCGCCGCCGGCGAGATCCCGACTGTCAAAGTGAATCGGTTGCTACTCAACAACATCGACGTAGTCGGGGTGGGCTGGGGACCCTGGACATTCGCGAATCCGGGCTATCTGGCGCAGCAGTGGGCCGAGATCGGATCCTGCCTGGCGGCCGGCAAAATTTCCGCGCCGCAGCCCACCACCTACCCGCTGGAGAAGGCCGCAGAAGCTCCCGCATCACTGGAAAACCGCACCGCGAACAACAAAGTCGTGCTCACCCTGCGCCCACAAGCCCACGCGTAGCCGACCGGCTACCAGAAAACCGGTTCGATGCGCGCCGTCGGTTCCTGGTCCGGCGGACGGACCAGATATAACATGCCGCCGCCGTCGTAGCCCTTCAGTGCGAAATTGTCCGGGGGCTCGCACGCGACGACGGCCGCATCGAGTCGGTCGTACATTGCCGGGTCGACGAGAATCGTGTCCCGCGCGGCGGCCCCCGCGATTCGGCTCGCGAGCTTGACAGTCCGACCGATCCAGTCTCCCGCTCGCGGTAGTGCCGGCCCCCAAGCGATCCCCGCGTGCAACGGCGGCAAGTCTGCCGTGCGCGCCGCGGCGAAGATTCTCTGGACGCTGAGGTTATGTGGCCTCGCCGGCCGGTGGCGCTTCGCCGGCTGTTCGTCGAGGAGCTACCGCTTGCGAGCGCAGCCACAGATCGACCACGTCCCACGCCCCGCGCCATCCGGTGTCGAGCATCATGTCGTGGCCGATGCCTCGCAGTTCGCGGATCGGGGCGCCGTACCGGCGGGCCGTCGCCCGAGTGGTGCGGATCGGGACGACACGGTCGTCGATAGTCGCGACCGACAGCACTGGAATGGACGGGGACGGCAACGGCGCCGGGGCGTGTGCTAGGAGCTGGTATTGCACCAGCGCCGACTCGGCGGTCATCTGCCCCATGGACGCTGCCGCAGCTTCCGCGTCCAGTCCGGGGAATAGCATGTCGGGGCCCAGATGGAGCGGAAGTCCTGCGATGAGGCGCAATCCCTGGGTCGGATGGCGCCGTACCACGGAGATGGTAGTTCCGATGGCGGGCCGGGCTGAGATGCTCGCGAGTAGGACCGCCGCCACGGGCTTGATCGTGGGCAGGGCATGCTGGATGACGAGGCCGCCGAGCGAATGCCCGACGAGGACGACTTCGCCGTGCGCGATCGACGCCGCGGCCCGCACGGTATCGGCGACATAGTCGCGCAACCGCGCCCCAGCAACGCTGCCTTCGCTGCCACCGTGGCCGCGGAAGGAGAGCGCGTAGGCCTGGTAACCGGCCGCTGCGGCTGCCTCCAGCCAGTTGTGCCAGCACCAAGCGCCGTGCCCGAGGCCGGGTACGAACAGCAGTGGGGGACGGCCGGCGTCCACCCGCCCCGGGGCGTGCACCAGTTCCAGGGCGGGTGCCGCGCCGGTCGCGGGAAGCATCGTCGTCTTCATGGTCTGGCCTCAATCCATATCAGCCGTGCGGTCGTGTGGTGCCGCTGGATCCGGACTGAGATCAATTGGCATGGTTGTGTATTCCGTTCGGTGGGCGAGGTGTCGCCCGCTCAATCTCGGATGGAACCCGAGGCGGACCACGCGCTGGTGTCGATCGGCGAGAAGTCGGTGGGCTTGTCGTCGAGACGCTGCATCCGCGCGTCCCGCCGGGCCTCGAGGATGCGCTCCTCGAGCGGGGTCGTGAACACGTTCTCGACGAGCGTCTACTCCGCGGCCAGCCGCCCGACCGGGTGGAGGGCCGCCGTATCGACGCGACCGCGTTCGAGGTAGAGGTCGTCGCGGATGTGGAATCGTTCGACAACACCGAACACGATGTGATCGTCGAGGTCGCCGATCGGAATGATCCGTTCGACGGTGCACTCGAAAGAGATCGGCGCGCCCGCGACCCGGGGTACCTTCACCAGTTGGGAGGGTGCCTTCTCCAATCCGACGGCCTCGAACTCGTCGACCTCGCTCGGAAACTCGGCTGCGGTGCGATGCATCTGGTGCGCTTGTGGCAGCGAAGCCAGGTTCGTGCAGAACTCGCCGGTGTCGCGGATGTTCACGAACGTGTCCTTGAGACCGCCATCGGACCGTGCCTGCATGGACAGCGACACCATGGGTGGCTGACGGCCGACGGCAGTGAAGAATGAGACGGGCGCCAGGTTCGCGACGCCATCGGTGGAAAGCGTGCTCACCCAGCCGATCGCGCGGGGCACGATACTGCCGATCAAGAGCTTGTAGGCCGCAGTGGGATCCAAAGTCGACCCATCAATGATCATCGATCAGCTCCATTCGTCGGTATTGCTGCGTTGACAGTTTGTGACTTGCCCATAACCTTTATGATTCTGTTCGTGCGACTGTCCAGGGACCCTTTTGACGACGGGGCTGGCGGCCACCACGGGATGTGGACGCTTCCGCGATCTGCCAGCGGGTCCCGGTTCACCTTTTGACCGAGCGTGCTGATCCCCACGCGGCCCCCCGGTTCACTCGGTGGGGGTGGGCCTCGAGCAAGCGGTGGTAGAGCTCCAACGTGGTCGACGTGCTGGCCGCCATCGCCTCGAAATCGTGGATGTATTGCTTGGTCTCCTCGATGATCGCTGGGAGGTCGCCACGAGCAGCGTTCTTGTGGCCTGCCACGACCGCGGTGGGAGCCAGCGCCGCAAGGGTTTCCAGCGCCGAGATCCATTCCTTGCGACCTTCGGCGGACGACTCTGCGAGATACAGGTGTACGTCGTTGTATGCGGCGTCCCCGGCAACGACCAGCCCGATCGAGGGAACGTGCAACGCGGTGGTGTCGTCGGTGTCGGTGTGGCCGAGTTCGACGATTCGGATCTCCTCGCCCTCAATTTCGAAGCTGTCGCCCACCAGGGGCTCAGGCAGGACGAATCGATCGGGAATCTGCCCTGGGAAACGGGACTCCCAAAACGACTCGACGAACTCCGGCGCGCACTGTTGCCGAGCATGCGCCACGACGCGAGGAGTGGCGATCCCACGAGCTCGCGGAAAGCGTTCGAGCAGAGTGGCCAGGCCGAACCAATGATCGCCGTGGCCGTGGGTGACATAAATAGTCGTGAGGTTCTTGCCGCTGGCCGCCACCCAGTCCGCCAGGTCGCGCGCCTGCTCCACTGTCATCAGCGCGTCGACGAGGATGGCATCGGATTCGCCGCTGATCAGCGTTGCGGAGATGGGCGACCACCACCGGCGCTCCAAGTCCGGGGGACGATCGGGGATCGTTGTGGGGATCGACGGTGCGACGTAGACGTCATAGGACAAAGGCATTTCGGAAGTCCTCTCACTGGCCCTGGAACGGCATGGCTAGTTCGATGTCCGGTCCGTCGCCGCGGTCCAGAAGGAGCAGGTCGGATGCGATGACCAGAGGTGGCTCCGTCGCCGCGCGTACGTCGTCGACCGTCACACCCGGTGCCAGCTCGACCAGTCGCAGGCCCTCGGGTTCGACGTCGATCACGCCGAGGTCGGTGATGACACGGTGCACCACGCGGCGACCGGTCAGGGGAAGCGTGCAGTGCCGAACGATCTTGGGTGAGCCGTCTTTGGCGACGTGGTCCATCAGCACGATTACCCGTCGCGCACCGTGGACCAGGTCCATGGCACCGCCCATGCCCTTGACCATTTTTCCCGGAATGATCCAGTTGGCGAGGTCGCCTGACTCGGAGACCTGCATGGCACCGAGAATGGCGGCGTCGATCTTTCCGCTCCGGATCATTCCGAAGCTCGTCGCGGAATCGAAGTAGGAGGCGCCCGGCAGCACGGTGACGGTCTCCTTGCTGGCATTCACCAGGTCGGGGTCCGCCTCCCCCACCTCGGGGTAGTCACCGGTGCCGAGGACGCCGTTCTCCGATTGCAGCACCACCTGGATGTCCGCCGGGATATGTGCGGGAACCCGCGCCGGTGCACCGATTCCGAGGTTGACATAGTCGCCGTCAGATAGCTCCAGCGCCGCTCGGGCTGCCATCTGATCCCGGGTCCAACTCATTGGGCAGCCTCTCGTGTGATGAGCTTTTCGATACGTTTGTCGGCGGCTTGCTCTGCAGTGAGGGGCACCACTCGCTGGACGTAGACACCGGGCAGGTGGACGTCGTTCGGATCGATCTCGCCCGGCTCACACAGTTGCTCGACTTCGGCGACCGTTACCTTGCCGGCCATGGCGCACAGTGGGTTGAAGTTCCGGGCCGAATGCCGGAAGACGAGGTTGCCGTGGCGATCTCCGCGCCAGGCACGGACCAGCCCGAAATCGGTACGAATCCCGGTTTCCAAAACGAACGCGCCCTCGAGCCCGTGTCTGATCTGACCGTGGACCGAGCTGAAAGTCCTCGTCTCCTTGGCGGGGGATGCGACCGCCACGCCGCCGGTCGCGTCATAACGCCACGCGAGTCCGCCGTCAGCGACTGCGGTGCCTACGCCGGTCTGGGTGTAAAAGGCAGCAACGCCGGAGCCGCCGGCGCGCAACCGTTCGGCGAGAGTTCCCTGCGGCGTCAGCTCGACCTCGAGTTCGCCCGCCAGATACTGCCGCGCGAACTCCTTGTTCTCACCGACATACGACGAGGTCATTCGGCGGATACGGTGCTCCCGCAAGAGCAGGCCCAGACCCCAATCGTCTACCCCGCAGTTGTTGGAGACCACGTCGAGGTCTGTCGACCCGAGCCGAAGCAGTGCAGCGATCAGCACGCTGGGGATGCCGCAGACTCCGAAACCTCCCACCGCAAGAGACGCCCCGTCGCCGATATCCCGAACCGCCTCGTCAGCGCAATCGACAACCTTGTCCACGGTGGATCAACTTTCTTCGCCGTCGGGCGCGGTTCGCCTGGTAGCCGCGTTACGCGGAGCGCCCATGGATGACATAATCATATTGAGAATGCATCTGTCAATGGGTTTGGGGATGTAACCGACCGGATTCGTCGAGAGTCCCGATGCGACCTGGCTGCTCAGTGCGGTTGGTTCCCGTCATGCTGGCCGCCGCGGGTCCGCAGCTTCGGTGTTCACGGCAGCGGTGTGCGGAGGAATCGTCAAAATCTCATGTCATTACGGGGTCAGCAGCCCCAGTGCGCCGTACCACACCGGACCCCGGTTCAGTCGGTCCGGGTGCAGTTCGATCATCGCGTCGAAAAATGCTCGAGCCGTGGGTTTTTCGCTCAACAACCGCTTGGCGTCCAGAAGGTACTGTCGCGTTTCGCCTATGGTTCTCGGGTCGTCTGCGCGGTTCCGATCCTTATGACCGGCGACAACCGCTTTCGGGTTGAGTTCATCGACCATGTCCAGGGCCTTCAACCACGAGTCGAGCCCGTGGTCGCCACACTCGAGCAGCATCTGATGGACGCCGTTGTAGACCACATCGCCGGCAACAACGAGGTCGATGGAGGGAACATGCAGGACGGTGGTGTCATCGGTGTCGGTGTGCCCGACCTCGATGGCGCGCAACACCTGCCCTTCGATCGTGAAACCCTCCGCTGGAACGGGTTCGGCCACGATTGGTGAATCTGGGACCAGGCCGGGAAAGACTTTGTCCCATAATTGTTCACGCCCGATGGTGGCCTGCTCTCGCATGACGCGGATGGTCCCTTCGGTGGCGTAGGCACGAGCGCCGGGGAAGCGCTCGATCAGGGCCGAGGTACCGAACCAGTGGTCGCCGTGTCCGTGCGTGGCGTAGATGTAGGACAAACGCTTGCCGTGTTCCTCGATCCAGTCCCCAACCTGCTGGACCTGATCGAAGGTGAATGGCGCATCCACCAGCACCGCTTCGCTCTCCCCGTAGACGAGGGTGACCGACAGCGGCGACGAGATGATGGGATCCCCGTTCGGCATGCGCAGTTCGGTCACTCTCGGCGTGCCGTCGAGAACGAGGACGTCATAGGACAAGGGGGTCATGGCTCTGCTCCTCGAGACTTCAGGGTCAACGACCGTGACAGAAGCAAAATAGTTACGGCCATGTCTGATGTTACGGCATTTCGCGCTCAAGTGGAAGCGAGGCGTGTGGACTTATCCAAAACGCGCCGACTGTGAGGCTCTGAATGCGGCAGCAGGACCTTCGCAGAGCGGATACCATCTCGTGCGCACAAGCGTCATCAGCCCCAAGACCACTAACGCAGTCGCAGAACACATCTCGCCTGCGATCGCCAGCGGCTTTCCGCACTCGGCTTGGCTTTCTATAGGCCAGATGTTTCGGTTCCGCCGCGGGAGCGAGGCTCGTGCGGATTGGCGATTGGCACGTGCGGGATGGCGCTTGAATCCTCGTCAGCGCGAGATACGAGTGGATCTGTCAACTCGGGTCCTCGTTGACTGGATCGCCCTGCCCCGTCGTAGGCATCTGCGCCGCAATCGCTCGGGAATCAAGGTCGCGATGACTTAAGCATAAGTAGTATGGCTCTTTCAGATGTGTATACTGTCACACCGAGGGCCCGGAAGTGCCCGGGACCACTCGTCGCGCCTGACGGCATTGGAGGAGCTCACTGTGACAACGATTGCGGCACTCGAGGGTCGCGGCGACCAAAAGGTCCTGGTCCTGCACGGTTGGGTCATGGACGCCGGCGTTTGGCTGCCCACCCGCGCCTTGTCGGATGTGGCGAAGTTTACGTTCGCCTACGTCGACTTCCCGGGCTACGGAACTAATCGTTCCGTTGCCCGGCTGCCGGACAGTATCGACGCGATGGCCGAAGTTGCTCTAAACGCCGCGGCTGACCTCGGTTGGAAATCCTATGCGGTCGTGGGCCATTCGATGGGCGCTACAACAGCACTGCGAGTGGCGACTCTCGCGCCCGCTGCGGTCAGCACAGTTGTTGCCGTATCACCGGTCTCGCCAGCAGGTACCGTCCTTGACGACGAGACCTTGGCGATGTTCCGCGGTGCCTGGAATGACCCTGCGGCGGCGGTGAAATCGGTGCTTTCGCCGACCATGACGGATGCCGATCTGCGCCGGCTTGCTGCTCGTAACCGAGCGAGCATGGATCAGATCGTTTGGGACAGATACCTGCAAAACTGGATCGAGCCCGATTTCTTCAGTGACCTCAAGTTGTATAGCGGACCGGTGTCCCTGCTGGGCGGTGACCAAGATCCGTTTGTCACCCAGGAGTACTTGGCTGCCATAAGCGAAGGTCTACCCAATTCGAGTGTCGCCGCCGTCGCCGGCGCCGGCCACTACCCGATGCTTGAAGCTCCGCAGGCGACCATCGATGCAATCGAGGGCGCACTTGGAAGTCATTGAAATACAAGCCAGTTCATTGATTCGCGTCCAGGCCTGCGATCCCACTACCCCATCGCGATCAACCCAACAGAAACAGAAGCGGTCACCTGCTGCTTGGCCGGCCCCGAGAAGATCAATCTAGGAAGTCCGATAACAGAGATGAAGCTCTCCTGCGTTTTCGCACCAAAAATGGATACGCCAGATCACATTGCCACTGCCGAAGCGCTCGGATACGAGCGCGCGTGGATCTTCGATACACCGCACCAAAGCCCAGATGTGTTCATGATCCTCGCCCGCGCAGCGGAACGAACAACCCGCATCGGCCTGGGACCTGGTGTGTTGGTACCCAGTCTGCGACATCCCATTGCCGCAGCCTCGGCCACCGCGACACTAGTCACGATGGCGCCCGGCCGTATCGCGGTTGCTTTCGGGACGGGCTTTACAGCGCGCCAAGCGATGGGGCAACGGGCGCTGTCGTGGGACTATGTGGCCCGATATATCCGGGCGTACCGAGGGCTGCTCCGGGGAGAGGTCGTCACCTGGTCAGGCGCCCAGATCAAGTTGTTCCCGTGTCAGGACGATCTCGCGCATATCGCGTCAGACGTGCCCATTCTGCTGTCGGCGCTGGGCCCCAAGGGTGACTCGATTGCGCGGTCGCTTGGCTTGGACGGCTTGATGTCATTCGGTAGTCCGGTTCCGGGGATGGTCGACTTTGACTGGAGTGTCTTGCAGGTCGGTGGCACTGTTCTTCACCCCAACGAGCCGCTGGACGCTGAGCGGGTAAGGCTTGCTGCAGGTCCGGCCTGGGCGATCACCTACCATGCCGCGCATGATTTTCAGGGTGGCCTCGACGCTGTACGCGCCATACCCGGTGGGAATGCCTGGGCCGAGGTGATCGACAGATCGCCCGAAGACCGCCGACACTTTGACATTCACAATGGCCATCTGATGTACCTCAACGAGGCCGATCATGCGGCGTGGGCTGCCGGTGGATCCCAAATCGTCGCGGACGTAACATTCACCGGCGATCCGGGGCGTCTCAGAGCGTTGATGGACGCATACATCAACCAAGGCGTTTCAGAGCTGGCGATAATGACAGCCGGACCGGATATCCCCGGCGAACTCAAAGCGTTTGCGCAAGCACTCGACGTCGCACTCTGACCTTCGCGCACCGCCACCGAGAATCCCCACCCCACACTGCCCGTCGAAAACCGGTGCCGACACCGCGCCGGTACACAGAAAAGGAACGAAGCCCGTGGCGCACACGCAGCCCCACAACACCGAAGAAGGAGTCCAACCTCAGGAATGGACACAGGCCCTCGCCGCCAAACTCGAAGACGCATTCGGCGAGGCCTTCGCCAGCAGCATCGTTCTCGAGGCTAGCGCCCTGCGAAAACCACTCTCCGGTCGCGCGGCCGTCCAAACCGCGATGGAAACGGCCAGCCGCATCTACGAGTCGTTGGTGTTCACCCATCAGGCGCAGAACGGACCACGAACTTACATCGAATGGGAAGCGAGGGCATGCGGTGGCACCGCGATCGGCGGAATAACAGTCCTCCGCAAGAACGACGCCGGTCAAATCGAGCACATCGCCATCCACCACCGGCCGCTCGACGCCCTCCTCGCCTTCTCCGCCGAGATGGGCCGGCGGACCGAGCGGCTGATCGAACCGGGCCATTTCTATACGGAAAACGACACAGGAGACAGTGGAGTACACCGGCGGAGCCGGGACCTATCGGCCGAAACCCCGAAGCCGCCGCCGAAGGCCCCGAGGGAATTGGCCTGCGCCCACAATCGTCGAAAACGAGGACAGATCATGAGCAACACCTTTCGCGAGGCCGCGGATGCGGTCTTGAAACGGGCCGTCACAGCTGAATCTCCTGTGCCGGGCGTGGTCGCAATGGTGACCGATCGGACCGGCAATGTATACGAGGGAGCAGCCGGCAACCGACAGGCCGGCGGCGAAACGCCGATGACAACAGAGGACTTCTTCGCGCTCTCTTCGACCACCAAGGCCGTCACCGCGACTGCGGCGTTGCAACTGGTGGAAGAGGAACGCCTCGACCTCGACCTGCCAGCGAAGCACTACCTGCCCGCACTAGGGAAGCTGCAAGTCATCGAGGGATTCGACGCCGCGGGTGAGCCGATCCTTCGCGCTCCCAAACGAGACATCAGCACGCGCATGCTGCTGACCCACACCGCCGGTTTCGGTTACGACTTCTTCAATGAGACGTACAAGCGCCTCGCAGAGGAGAAGGGCCAACCGAGCGTCCTGACCGGCTCCAAGGAGGCCTTGAACACCCCCCTCCTGTTCGACCCCGGGGAACGCTGGGAGTACGGCAGTAGCCTCGACTGGTGCGGTCAGGTAGTCGAAGAGATCTCTGGCGATCAACTCGGTGACGTGTTCTGCGCTCGTATCTTCGAGCCGCTTGGAATCGAGACGATGACCTTCGAACTTGACGATTTCCGACGCGCGAAACTTGCCGGCATGCACGCCCGCCACGCGGACGGCTCGCTCAGCGTGATGGACTTCGAACTGCCTCCGCCCGAGATTCACATGGGTGGCCATGGTCTCTACGGCACGGTCGGTGACTACATGCGTTTCATCCGGATGTGGCTCAACGACGGCGATGGCCCGACGAACCCGGTATTGCGGCCCGAGACCGTGCGGATGGCCGTACAAAACCACATCGGTCAAATTCCGGTGACACCGCTTTCCGGTGCCATCGCCGCTCTGGCGAACGATGCCGAGTTTTTCCCGGGGACCTCAAAGTCGTGGTCACTAGCGTTCATGATCAACAACGAGCAGGCGCCGACCGGACGTCCCGCAGGAGCTCAAGGGTGGGTGGGCCTGGCCAACCTGTTCTATTGGATTGACCGGCAAACTGGATACGGCGGACTCTGGGCCACCCAGATTTTGCCCTTCGGTGACGCCACCTCATTCGCTGGCTACCTCGAATTCGAATCTGCACTCTACGAGTCGCTCGCATAAAGCAACGTCCACTGCGAAGTACGGGCGAAACCTGCTGGAAGCCCTGTTTCACAGGTAAGATGCTGGTGCGTCGGCAATCAACTGCCGGGTTGCCGGATGTGGCGACGCTGGTGGCACATCGTTGAGCATTGCGAATCGGAATTTAGTGGCCCGCAAAATCTAGATCCGGTCGTGGCGTGCCATTTTCGAGTGCACGAACCGCGGAAGCAAGCGCTCCCTTGATCTCAGTATTGAAACTCTTCACACCGCAGATCACCGGCAAGATCACCGGCAGCATTCTGGCTGGTCGGGGATAGAGATCAGCTTTTGGTGGCGGCGGACGGGAGCGGCCGAGCGGACGGGAGCCGCCACCAGCGAAGCTGTTGCGTGTGTAGCCGCCCGCCCAGGGAAGCGTGTCTGGACCGACCAGCGCGTGTAGGCAGGCGTCCGCAAAAAACGGAATCAACCTCCCACAAAACCAACGCCTCAGATACGAATGCCGAGACTTCTCAGCACGAGCGCCGAGTCGACCACGATCACAACGGTCCCGAGGACGATCCGGAAACCGACGCCCACAGCCTGCGCTGGTGTCCGCGCTGTGTCAGCCTCGGCGCGGCGAGGGTCCGTGGTGCTACCTGAGCTGATGTCTGCGCATCGACCACAAGAAGTGGTGTCAGGAACATCGCCGGGTAGGTAACACAGCTTCCGCGGAAACCTCGCCCGATGACGCTGTGCAGCGGGCGGTCCATTCTGCGCGCGACGAGCTTCTGGCGACTGCCCAACGGGTATACGCCTGGATGGGGTCTCCTTAGTAACCGAACGAATCTGGTCCGTTTGGGGGCCGGTGGCTCAGGCGGCTGGTGAACGTAGCGGTCGGTGTCCTTGGCGGCGGAGTTCTGTTTCGACATCGAATTCGTAGGTCCCATAGAAGTTGATGTGATCGTGCTGTGCGGGGGTGAGGTGGCCGG
>Ga0153922_1000368_pt1 | contig 18269 bp, 16 predicted proteins | sample TSNJ006MetaG_FD_104723 | JGI IMG/M metagenome (GOLD analysis project Ga0153922, IMG submission 104723) | Attine ant fungus gardens microbial communities from New Jersey, USA - TSNJ006 MetaG | ecosystem: Host-associated > Fungi > Mycelium > Unclassified | place: USA: New Jersey, Brendon T. Byrne... | reverse complement strand
CGCCGCCCGACGGGTGCACCGGCCTTGGCGCGGCACCGCAGATGTGGTGTCGGGTTTACGCCGCTGCACATGGGAGGCGACCAGCACGTCGTGGTGGTAGATCTGCACCAGGTTGTCGGCGACGACCGCCTCGACCGGCTCGCCGGCCAGCACGATGGGCACCCGATACCCGAAGCCTGCCAATCGGATCGACCCGCGTTGATCCACCCAGCGCTGCACGCCGGCGTGGCGCAGATCCGGCCGAGGGGTCGCGGTCTGCCTGTGCGCGGCGACCGCCGCGATGGGGTCCACCACTTGGGGGTCGGGGCCGGCGGGAGCCAGCGCGAACCGTTCGACCGGCGGGCGCATGCCCAGCGACTGGTGCGGACGCTCGGTGTTGTACTCGTGCACCCACCCATCCAGTGCCCCCTGCAGCTCGGCGATGGTGGCGAATCCCCGGTCGGCGTCGGTGAAAAACTCCGCGCGCATCGTCTTGTGAAGCCGCTCAACCTTTCCGGTCGTGGTCGGCGAACGCGGCGCGGTCAACAAGTGCCGGATTCCGTTCTCGGCGCAGACCCGATCAAACAACACCTCCGCGCAGGACCCACCCGGCCCGAACCGCCCGGTGAACACCTTCCCGTTATCCGTCAGGATCTGCTCGGGCACGCCGTGACGCTGCAGCGCATCCAGCAGCGCCTCACACACCGGGCGCGCGGTGGCCCGCGCGACCACCTTCGCCGACACCACGAACCGCGAGTTGTCATCGATGCCGGTCACCACCTTCACCTCGGCCCCGTCGGCCAGGTGAACCCCGCCGACCACATCCATCTGCCACAACTCCATCGGCCGGCCCCGCTCCCAACGCTTGTAGTCGGCGCGGCGCCGACAACGCCGGGCCGGGTCGATGCGCCCGTTGCGCACCAACGCCCGATACACACTGGAGCGGCCCGGCACCGCAACCACACCCTCCCGTGCCAGCTCGTAGACGATCCGCGTCGGACCCCAGCGCGGATGGGCATCCCGCAGCACCAACACCCGCGCCTCCAGCTCCGGAGCCATCTGATGCGGACACCCATGCGGACGCGAGGACCGGTCCTCCAGATTCAGCACCGCCCCGTCGCGCGCATACCGGCGCAGCCAGGCATGCACCGTCTGCCGCGACACCCCATAGCGGCGGGCAACAGCGCTGATCACCGCCCCATCGAGGACCTCAAGCACCGCCCGATAACGCATCTCGGACACCCGCAACTCCCGCAACATGCCGGCTCCTTCCGCAGTCCCACCCACGACCACGAAAGAAGCCACACCCACCAGCCGCAACGACCCAGGGTGTAAAGCACCTACCGGAACTGTTGTCGCGGACCTACCGGAACCGCGTCCCCGAAACGTAAAGCAGCAACCGGAACTGAAATGTCAAGCATGAACCGGAATCGCACAAGGCGAACGCGATGGCTATTGTCGTCAAAACTGTCGTCAAAGTCTCGACACCGGTGCCTTTCCGACGGTGGAAAGCACCTCTGAGCTGCGCGCGCCCGAAGGGATTCGAACCCCCAACCTTCTGATCCGTAGTCAGATGCTCTATCCGTTGAGCTACGGGCGCCTTGTCAGCATGTTCAATTGTCCGGCGGAGGCGAGAGGATTTGAACCTCCGGTCCGCTTTAAGGCGGACAACTCATTAGCAGTGAGCCCCATTCGGCCTCTCTGGCACGCCTCCAGAAGCGATCGAAGTGATCGAACCGCCGAACGCACAGCGTACACAGCGTCGACATCCGGCCGCAAAAGCCGCGCAACCGCCCACAGCAGCGTCGAGTACCCCACCCCAAGCAACTTATGCTGGCCGGGTGACCGCCCACCTGCGCCCCGAGCTGGCCGACATCCCGGCTTACACCCCGGGCAAGACAGTCCCCGGCGCGATCAAGCTTGCCAGCAACGAGACCGTGTACGGGCCGCTGCCGAGCGTGCGCGCAGCGATCGAGAAGGCCACCGGCAACGTCAACCGCTACCCGGACAACGGCAACATCGAACTGCGCAACCACCTGGCCAAGCACCTCGACTTCCCGCCCGAACAGATCTCGGTGGGGTGCGGATCGGTCAGCCTCTGCCAACAGCTGGTCCAGATCACCTGCAGCCAAGGCGACGAGGTCGTGTTCGGGTGGCGCAGCTTCGAGATCTACCCGCTGCAGGTCCGCCTCGCCGGCGCCGTGCCCGTGCAGGTGCCGCTGATCGAAAACACCTACGACCTGGATGCGATGGCCGCCGCCATCACCGACCGGACCCGTCTCGTCTTCGTCTGCAACCCGAACAACCCGACCTCGACGGTGGTCGACCCCGACGCCCTGACCCGCTTTGTCGCGTCAGTTCGGCCGGACATAACGATCGGGCTCGACGAAGCCTACGTTGAATACATCCGCGACGAAATGCTCCCGGACAGTTTCGGTTTGGTCCGCAGGCATCCCAATGTCGTTGTGTTGAGGACCTTTTCGAAGGCTTACGGGTTGGCCGGTCTGCGGGTGGGTTACGCGGTCGGTGACTCCGGCCTGATCACGGCCCTGGGCAAGGCGTACGTGCCGTTCAGCGTCGGCAGTATCGCGCAAGCCGCCGCGATCGCATCGCTGGACGCCGCGGACGAACTGCTCGCCCGCACCGACGCGGTCGTCGCCGAGCGCAGACGCGTCAGCGCCGCGCTCGGTGACGCGGGCTACACCCTGCCGCCCTCACAGGCGAACTTCGTCTGGTTGCCGTTGGCCGAGCGCACCACCGATTTCGTCGCAGGCGCGGCCGACGCCCGCATCATCGTCCGCCCGTACGGCCAGGACGGCGTGCGTGTCACCGTCGGTGCACCCCACGAAAATGACGCATTTGTGGAGTTTGCCCGGTGCCACAGCCGTGTTAGCCGATAGCCAAAATGTCCCCCCGACTGCGTCTATCGTGAGCGGATGGGCAAAGGGCTCCGCGCAGCCGCAGCCGCAGCCGCAGTCGCAGCCGCAGTCGCCGTCGCAGCCGCAATGGGCCTGGCGGCGTGCGAAAAGACGACATCGGGCTCGGTCGCGATGACCACCGAATCCGGCGGCCCGATCACCACGACCACCACCACGATGACGACCACCACGCCACGGACCACCACGACCACGACACCGACCACGACACCGACCACGACACAGACCACGACACAGAGCACCACATCGACCTCAACGTCAGGGGTTCCGGCGCCGGCGAACGCAACCACGATGAAGTGCAGTGAGTACACGGCGCTGTCTAAACCCCAGCGGCTGGCCGTCGTGCAACAGATCCTGCAGAACAACAACAGCGTGTTCGGCGCGATGGGTCCCGATTTCGCGGAGACGATGGCCACCACCATGTGCCAGTTCACGACCGAGGAGACGGTCTACCAGGTGTTGACGGGTTCGCCGCCGACGCACTGATGGGGCGTAGCGCTAGCCTTCAGCCATGGGAACCGCATACGAATCCGTCACCGTCGACGTCGACGGTCACGTCGCGCAGGTCACGCTGGTCGGACCGGGTAAGGGAAACGCCATGGGTCCCGCGTTCTGGTCGGAGATGCCGGACCTGTTCGCTCAATTGGACGCCGACCGCGACGTGCGGGCGATCGTGCTGACCGGCTCGGGCGGCAACTTCAGCTACGGGCTGGATTTACCCGCGATGGGCGGGAGCCTGACCGCGGTGATGTCCGACGGCACTTCCGCCCGGCCAAGGGCCGACTTCCACGCCGAGGTGCTTCGGATGCAGAAGGCGATCAGCGCCGTGGCCGACTGCCGCACACCGACGATCGCTTCGATCCACGGCTGGTGCGTCGGCGGCGGCGTCGACCTGGTCTCGGCGGTCGACATCCGGTACGCCAGTGCCGACGCCAAGTTCTCGGTGCGCGAGGTCAGACTGGCGATCGTCGCGGACGTGGGCAGCCTTGCCCGGCTGCCGCTGATCATCTCCGACGGCCAGCTACGTGAATTGGCCTTGACGGGCAAGGACATCGACGCCGCCCGGGCCGAGAAGATCGGCCTCGTCAACGATGTCTACGACGACCCGCAGGCATGCCTGGCGGCCTCCCACGCGACCGCGGCACAGATCGCGGCCAACCCGCCGCTGACCGTGAGTGGCATCAAGGATGTGCTTGACCAGCAACGGATTTCGCGGGTTTCGGAGAGCCTGCGGTACGTCGCGGCATGGAACGCGGCGTTCCTGCCGTCGAAGGACTTGACCGAGGGCATCACGGCCACGTTCGCCAAACGCCCGCCGCAATTCCACGGCGAGTGACGCCGAGCGACCCATGACCGTCCCGTTCTCCTGGCGTCTGCCCTACGCCTGGCCGCGGACGCCGGTTCTCGCACGGAACGTCGTGTGCACCTCGCAACCGCTCGCCGCGCAGGCGGGCCTCGCGATGCTCGCGGACGGCGGAAACGCGGTCGATGCGGCCCTCGCCACCGCGATCACGATCTCATTGGTCGAACCGGTGTCGAACGGCATCGGCTCGGATGCGTTTGCCGTCGTGTGGGACGGGAAACGGCTGCACGGACTCAACGCTTCCGGGCGGTCACCCGCGGCGTGGACTCCGGAATATTTCAAGGGTGAAGGCGTCGCTGTGCGCGGCTGGAATTCGGTTACCGTCCCGGGCGCGGTTTCGGCCTGGGTTGAGATGCACGCCAAGTTCGGCAAGCTCCCGTTTGAGAGGCTCTTCGAGCGCGCGATCGGTTACGGCCGCGACGGGTTCCTCGTTTCGCCGATGATCGCGCGGCAGTGGGCGGCACAGGTGGCGGAGCTGAAGTCGCAGCCGGGCTTCGCGGAGGCGTTCCTGCCCCGCGGCCGAGCGCCGGCCCCCGGAGAGCGCTTCCGCTTTCCCGAGCACGCGGCGACGCTGGAGAAAATCGCGGCGACCAAGGGCGAGGCGTTCTACCGCGGTGAGTTGGCCGAGAAGATGCAGGCGCATTCGGGGGCGAACGGCGGCGCCATGCGAGGCTCCGACCTCGCCGCGCAGCGCCCCGACTGGGTCGACACGATTACCCGTGACTATCGCGGCTACGCCATCCACGAGATTCCCCCCAACGGCCAGGGCATCATCGCGTTGATCGCGCTCGGCATCCTCGAGCATTTCGACATGGCCGGCCTCCCGGTGGATTCGGCCGACAGCGTGCACCTGCAGATCGAAGCGGTGAAGCTCGCGTTCGCCGACGCGCTCGCCTACGTTGCCGACATCGGCTCCATGGCCCTTACCCCACAACAACTTCTTGACGCTGAATACCTCAAGGAGAGAGCGCAATTGATAGACCGCAGGCAAGCGAAACCCGTCGCCGCCGGGAAGCCCCGCACGGGGGGCACGGTGTACCTGACCGCCGCCGACTCCTCCGGGATGATGGTGTCGATGATCCAGTCGAACAACATGGGTTTCGGCTCGGGCGTCGTGGTGCCGGGCACCGGCATCTCGCTGCACAACCGCGGCGCCAATTTCGTCTCAACCGCTGGGCACCCCAACCAGGTCGGGCCGAACAAGCGTCCGTACCACACGATCATTCCCGGCTTCATGACGAAAGACGGTGCGCCGGTGATGAGTTTCGGCGTGATGGGCGGAACCATGCAGCCGCAGGGCCACGTCCAGGTCGTCGTGCGTATCGCCGACTATGCGCAAAATCCGCAGGCGGCGTGTGACGGTCCGCGCTTTCGGTGGGTGGAGGGTATGCGGGTGAGTGTGGAAACGGGCTTCCCACCGGCTACGCGCGAGGAGTTGCGCCAGCGCGGGCACGAACTCGTCACGGTCGACGACTACAACAGTTTCGGCAGTTGCCAGGCGATCTGGCGGCTCGACGACGGATACCTCGCGGCGAGTGACCCGCGCCGCGACGGCCAGGCCGCAGGATTTTGACGGCGGTGGCGGAGGGATTTGAACCCCCGGACGGTGTTAGCCGTCTCTCGCTTTCAAGGCGAGTGCATTAGGCCGCTCTGCCACGCCACCGCGCACAAGGGTAGCCCGGGCCCGCGAACCGCCGCGTTACGCCCGGCCCAGCCGCGTCGGCGGCGCGGCCAGCTTCAGCCCGGCGTTGACCCGCCGGCAGTTCTCGCCCAGCGCCGCCACTTGTGGGCGCGACAGTTGGCCCAGGAAGTGCGTTTTCACGCACAGCCCGTAGGTGGTCATGGCCCGGCTCACCGCCATCCGGCCCTGGTCGGTGATCGTCGCCACCACACCGCGGCCGTCGTCGGGGCTGGCCTGCCGGCGCACCAGGCCGTGCCCTTCGAGCCTTCGGATCTGCCGCGTGACCCGGCTCGGCAGCGACATCAGCCCGTCGGCCAGGTCGCCCATCCGCGCCGAGCCGCCGGGGGACTTGTTCAGCATGTCCAGCAATCGGACGTCGACAAGCGTCAGATTGTGCGACTCGACCAGACTGCGGTTGAGCATGGCCGACATCCGTAACGCGGCTTCGAGGAAGTTTTGCCAGGATCGCATCTCGGCAAAGTCGAGCGCCGGCACCTCGCTGACGGATCGCCCGGCGATCAACGGTTCCATGGCGCAATATCCTAAGTCACAGGACGTTGCCCGGGGACGGAAACGGCGAGGTAGTAGCGTGAGTTTATGCGCGCCGTCATCGCTTTGTCGGCGGACCAACTTTCCTGGGACGAGGTGCCCGATGCCTGCGCCGGCCCAGATGAGGTACTGCTGCGGGTACGCGCCGCGGGGGTGAACCGGGCCGATTTGCTGCAAGCAGCGGGTCTGTATCCGCCACCGCCCGGCGCGAGCCAGATCATCGGTATGGAGGCGTCCGGCTTGATTACGGAGGTCGGCGAGGGTGTCACGGGATGGGCGCCCGGACAAGAGGTTTGCGCTTTGCTGGCCGGCGGGGGCTACGCGGAGTATGTCGCGGTTCCCGCGCCGCAGCTGATGCCGATTCCGAGTGGTGTCGACAGCGGGGTAGACATCGTGACGGCGGCCGGCCTGCCCGAGGTGGCATGCACGGTGTGGTCGAACCTCGTGATGACCGCGGGTCTCACCCGCAACCAGACGGTGCTGATCCACGGCGGCGGCAGCGGCATCGGCACCCACGCAATCCAGGTGGCACGCGCGCTGGGCGCCAGGGTCGCGGTCACCGCCGGCTCGGCCGAGAAGCTCGACCAGGCGCGCGCGCTGGGCGCCGACATCACGATCAACTACCACGAAGACGACTTCGTGGACCGGGTCCGGGCCGAAACCGGCGGCGCGGGCGTCGATGTCATCCTGGACATCATCGGCGCGAAATATCTCGACCGGAACATCGACGCGCTCGCCCCTGACGGCCGGGTGGTCATCATCGGGCTTCAAGGCGGGACGACGGCCGAGCTCAACATCGGCAAGCTGGTCGCCAAACGCGCCGGGGTCATAGGCACCACCCTGCGTGGCCGCCCCGTCGACGGGCCAGCCGGCAAGGGTGCGATTGTGACCGAGGTCGTCAAGAATGTGTGGCCGATGATCGCCGACGGGCAGGTGCGGCCCGTGGTCGGCGCGGTGCTGCCGATCCAGCAGGCCGCCGAGGCGCACCGGCTGCTCGCGTCCGGCGAGGTCACCGGCAAGGTCGTTCTGCGCCTAGACAATTAACCCAACGACGCGAGCGCGCGGACCAACTGGTCCACCTCGGCCGTCGTGGAATAGTGCGCGAGCCCGACCGACACCGCACCACCGACATCGTTGACGCCGAGCAGATCGAGCACCCGCGACGGTGAATTCGCGATCGCGCATACCCCGTTGTCTGCCAGGCGTTGCACGACGCGCTCCGCCGGCACGCCGCTCACCGCGAAGCTGAGCACCGGGATGCGCACCTCGGGCCGCCCCAGCACCATCACCCGGGGCAGCGAACGCAACGACGCGTTCAAGTAGTCGAACACCCGATCCATGTACAAGGCTGCGGACTGCATTGAGGTGGCGAGCCGTTGCCTGCGAGTGCCGTTCGCCGACTCGTCCAGCCCCGCGAGGTACTCGATGCTGGCGACAACGCCGGCCAGCAGCCCGAATTGGTGCACGCCGGTCTCGAGGCGTTCCGGCCCGGTGGCGTTCGGGGTCAGCGACATCGCCGCGAAAGTGTCGATCACCGCGGGCTCGCGGAACGCCAGCGCGCCGATCGGCGGGCCGCCCCAGGCGACGGTGTTGACCGCGACGACATCGGCATCGACCTCGTGGATGTCCATCAGGCGGTACGGTGCGGCCGCCGAATGGTCCACCACCACGAGCCCACCGGCCTCGTGCACGAGTTTCGTCACGGCGCGCAGCTCGGTGACTGTTCCCAGCGTCGAGGACGCCGACGTGATGGCGACCAGCCGGGTTCCCGCGGTGATGATGCTCTCCCACTGCCACGTCGGCAGATCACCCGTCTCGATGTCGACCTCGGCCCACTTGATCCGGGCGCCGAAGCGGTTTGCTGCGCGCAGCCAGGGGGCAATGTTTGCCTCGTCGTCGAGCCGGGTGACCACCAGCTCGTAGCCGAGCCCGGCCCGGGTGGCCGAAGCGTCTGCCAGCGCGCGCAGCAAAATCGCACGGTCGGCTCCGAGGACGACGCCACGCGGATCGGCGTTCAACAGATCGCCCACCGCCTGACGTGCGGCCTCCAGCACGGTGGCGCTGCGCCGAGCCGACGGGTGCGGGCCCCGGGGGTCCGGGCGGGACCCGCGGAAGGCAGTCGACACCGTGGTCGCCACCGACTCGGGAACCAACATCCCCAGCTGCGCGTCCAGGTGCGCCCAACCGTCGCCCAACGACGGGTGCAACCCGCGCACCCGGGCAACGTCGTACACCATCGATGCCACCTCAGGATCTGGCCTTGCCGACCCATTCGCCGGCGGCGCCCGTGCCCGTCACACCAGGACAGACCGGGTCACCTGGCCAGCCATACTAGTGCAGTGAGTTTGGCCCTAGGAGTGCCGCCAGCGCTGTTGTTGCTGACAGTGCCCGGGACGCTCGTCGGAATCGCCGCCCGGCTACCCTGGCGGATCGCGGTGACGGTGGGCCCGGCGCTGACCTACGGCGTCGTAGGCCTGGCGATTATTCCGCTCGGCGCGGTCGGCTGGCCGTGGAACGCGTGGACGGCCTTATTTGCTCTGGCACTGGTGACAGCCCTTGCCGTCGGTTTGCGCGCGGTGTTGTCGCGCTACCGTGATCGCGACAAGGAAAAGGACAAGGTAAAGCTGGCCCCCACATCCGGACCGGCCGTCGTCGTCGCCGCGGGGGTCGTCCTCGGCGCGGTACTGATCGGATCCGCCGCCGCGGTCGGGCTGACGCACTGGCAGTCCGTACCAAGCACGTGGGATGCGGTATGGCACGCCAACGAGATTCGCTACATCCTCGACACGGGTCAGGCGTCGCCGACGCACATGGGCGAGCTGCGTAACGTCGAGACCCATGCCGTGCTGTACTACCCGTCGGCGTTTCACGCGCTGGCCGCGGTGCTCAGCCAGCTCACCGGTGCCGCGCCGACCACCGCATACACGCTCAGCTCCGTGGCCGCGTCCATCGTGCTTTTTCCGGCCAGCGCCGCGGTGTTGACGTGGCAACTTCTGCGCTCTCGAACCTCCGAATGGCGCACCGCCGGATGCGCGGCCGCCGCCGCGGCGATGTCGGCGTCGTTCACCGCGGTGCCCTACATCGAGTTCGACACGGCGTCGATGCCGAACCTTGCGGCCTACGGCATCGCCGCGCCGACGATGGTGCTGATCCTGTCCGCGCTTCGGCACCGCGAGCGCATACCCCTGTGCGTCCTCGCGCTGCTCGGGGTGTTTTCGGTGCACGCCACGGGCGGTGTGGTGGTCGTGCTGTTCGTCGCGGCGTGGTGGGTGTGCGACGGACTGTGGCATCCCGTTCGCAGCCGGCTCTCCGACGTTGCGACGCTGCTGTGGGTGGCCATCCCCTCGGCGCTGGTTCTGCTGCCGCAGTTCGCCGGGATCGTGAAACAGGCCGACATCATTGCCGGCCACGCGTTCGTCACCCACGAGGGCAAGAAGAAGGCGTTGTTCGACGCCGTCGTCGGCCATACCCGCCACCTCAACGACTTTCCGATCCAATACGCGTTGATGGCCCTGGCGGGGGCTGGTGCGCTGATAGTGCTGGTACGGCGGATCTGGTGGCCGCTCGCGGTGTGGCTGTTGCTGGTGGCCGCGATCGTGCATTCGTCGGCGCCGTTCGGCACGCTCGTCGGCAGCGTGCTCGGCAAGTTCAGCGACCTGTTCTACAGCGACCCCCGCAGGCTGTTCGCGGTGATCACGCTGCTCCTCGCACCGATGGCCGGCATCGCTTTGTTCACTGTCGGTGCCGCTCTCGTCGCCGGTGTCCAGCGACTACTCGATCGCCGCTGGTCATTCCCGGCGGCGGCCACCTACGGTGCGATTGCGGCGGTTGTCGCCGCGGTCAGCGTTGGCTACGCCTGGCACTACATGCCGCGGCACGAATACCTGTTCGGGCAGAAGTACGACTCCGTGATGGTTGATCACAAGGATTTGGAGGCAATGGCATACCTCGCGACGCTGCCCGGCGCCCGCGACACGTTGATCGGCGACGCGAACGTCGATGGCACCGCGTGGATGTACGCGGTGTCCGGACTTCATCCGCTGTGGACGCACTACGACTACCCAGTTCAGCAGGGTCCGGGCTATCACCGGTTCATCTTCTGGGCCTATGCCGATGGCGCCGACACCGATCCGCGTATCGCGGAAGCCGTACGGGCGCTGGGCATTCGGTATGTGATGACGAGCTCAGCGGTGGTTCGCGACTTCGTCATGCCAGAGGGTTTGGTGTCGCTGGACAAGTCGCGTTCGTGGGCGAAGATCTACGACAACGGCAAGGCCCGCATCTTTGAGTGGCGGGGTTAGGGTGCAGGTTGAACAGAAGGGGTGACGACGGTGAGTACCAGTGCCGATGACGACAACATCGAGATCATCAACGGCCGGCACGACGCCCGCGACGAGCAGGACTCCGACGCGCGCGCGTTGACCGACCTGGTCGAACAGCCGGCGAAGGTGATGCGGATCGGCACGATGATCAAACAGCTTCTCGAGGAGGTTCGTGCCGCCCCTCTCGACGATGCCAGCCGCAATCGGCTTCGCGAGATCCACGCCAAGAGCATCCGCGAGCTCGAGGAGGGGCTTGCGCCGGAACTCCGTGAGGAGCTCGACCGCTTGACGCTGCCGTTCGGTCAGGACACGACCCCCTCCGACGCCGAGCTGCGGATCGCCCAGGCACAGCTCGTCGGCTGGCTCGAAGGACTGTTCCACGGCATCCAGACCGCGCTGTTCGCGCAGCAGATGGCCGCCCGTCAGCAGCTCGAGCACATGCGCCAGGGCGTGTTGCCGCCCGGACTGCATTCGCCGGGACAGACCAGCGGACCCGGCCAGTCGGGCACCGGGCAGTACCTGTAGCCGAGGCGCGGTGTCGGTAGCCGATTCGGTCAGCGTCCACACGCAGGGCGCCTGGGTGGAGTTTCCGATCTTCGACGCGAAGTCGCGGTCGCTGAAGAAGACGTTCCTCGGGAAGGCCGGCGGCACGATCGGGCGCAACACCAGCAACGTGCTGGTGATCGAGGCGCTGAAGGACATCACGCTGTCGCTGAGCACCGGCGACCGCGTCGGGCTGGTGGGACACAACGGCGCCGGCAAGTCGACACTTTTGCGGCTGCTTTCCGGGATCTACGAGCCCACCAGAGGCAAGGCCATCATAAACGGCCGCGTGGCACCAATTTTCGACCTCGGCGTCGGTATGGACCCGGAGATCTCCGGCTATGAGAACATCATCATCCGCGGGTTGTTCCTCGGTGAGACCCGCAAGAAGATGATGTCGATGGTCGACGAGATCGCTGAGTTCACCGAGCTCGGTGAGTACCTTTCGATGCCGCTGCGGACGTACTCCACCGGCATGCGGGTGCGCCTGGCGATGGGCGTGGTGACCAGCATCGACCCCGAGATCCTCCTGCTCGACGAGGGGATCGGGGCCGTCGACGCGGAATTCTTGAAGAAGGCGCAGACCCGGTTGCAGAACCTCGTCGAGCGCTCCGGCATCCTTGTTTTCGCCAGCCACTCCTCCGAGTTTTTGGCACGGCTGTGCAAGACAGCGATTTGGATCGACCACGGGTCGATCAAGATGACAGGCGGAATCGAAGACGTGGTCCGCGCGTACGAGGGCGAAGACGCAGCGCGCCACGTCGCCGAGATCATCGCCGAAACGGCTAGATAGGGATGAGCGCTTGCGCGAAGACCAGAGGACGCAGTTGAGTTACGTCTGTGCGGTGCTCGTCACGCACCGCCGCCCCGATGAACTGGCGAAGTCGCTGGATGCGATCGGCGCGCAGACCCGCAGGCTCGACCACATGATCGTCGTCGACAACGATGACGACGAGCGTGTCCGCGACCTGGTCGCCGGCCAACCGATCCCGTCCACCTACCTCGGGTCCCGCCGAAACCTCGGTGGTGCGGGAGGATTCGCTCTCGGCATGCTGCATGCGCTGGCTCTGGGCGCCGACTGGGTGTGGTGCGCTGACGACGATGGTCGGCCTCAGGACGAGGCCGTGTTGGCGAATCTGATGGCGTGCGCCGACAAACACCACCTGGCCGAGGTGTCGCCGATGGTGTGCGACATGGACGACCCGCAGCGCCTGGCGTTTCCGCTGCGGCGCGGGCTCGCGTGGCGACGGCGTGTCGGCGAGCTGCGCACCGGGGGCCCCGACCAAGACCTGCTGCCCGGGATCGCATCCCTTTTCAACGGGGCGCTGTTCCGGGCGTCGACTCTGGACGCCGTCGGGGTCCCGGATCTGCGGTTGTTCGTGCGCGGCGACGAGGTGGAACTCCACCGGCGGCTGGTGCGCTCCGGATTGCCGTTCGGCACCTGCCTGACCGCGGTGTACCTGCACCCTCAGGGTTCCGACGAGTTCAAACCGATCCTGGCTGGGCGGATGCACACGCAGTACCCGGACGATCCCGTGAAACGGTTCTTCACCTACCGCAACCGCGGCTACGTGCTGTCGCAGCCCGGGCTGCGCAGGCTGCTGTTCCAGGAGTGGGTCAGATTCGGCTGGTATTTCCTGGTGACCCGCCGGGACCCCGCCGGGCTGCGGGAGTGGATCAGGCTGCGGCGTCTCGGGCGGGCGGAGCGGTTCGGCCCGCCGCCGTCGAAGGAGGGCGCATGACGACGATCACCGACGATGCCGCACAGTCCAGGACGTTCCGCCGCGCGGTCGGCGACCTGACCGAAGGCATCGGTCGCCACCAGCTGTGGCTGCACCTCGGCTGGCAGGACATCAAGCAGCGGTACCGCCGCTCACTGCTGGGCCCGATCTGGATCACGATCGCCACCGGCACCACCGCGGTCGCGATGGGCGGGCTGTACTCCAAGCTGTTCCATCTCGAGCTCTCCAAGCACTTGCCCTACGTCACGTTGGGGCTGATCGTCTGGGGGCTGATCAGCTCGTCGATCCTCGAGGGCGCCGAGGTGTTCGTGGCCAACGAAGGCCTGATCAAGCAGCTGCCGACCGCGCTGTCGGTGCATGTGTATCGGCTGGTGTGGCGCCAGGCGCTGTTGTTCGCGCACAACATCGTCATTTACGTGATCATCGCGATGATCTATCCGAAGCCGTGGTCGTGGGCCGATCTGTCGGTGATCCCAGCGCTGGCACTGATCATGCTCAACTGCATCTGGGCGTCGCTGGTGTTCGGCATCGTCGGCACCCGGTTCCGCGACATCGGCCCGCTGCTCAACAGCATCGTGCAGCTGCTGTTCTTCATGACGCCGATTGTTTGGAACGAAGAAACGCTGGCGCAGCAGGGCGCGGGCCACTGGGACAAGATCATCGAGCTCAACCCGCTGCTGCACTATCTCGACATCGTCCGCGCCCCGCTGCTCGGTGCGCAGCAGGACCTGCGGCACTGGGTGGTGGTGATCGTGCTGACGGTGATCGGCTGGGTTCTCGCCGCGGTGGCGATGCGCCAGTACCGCAGCCGCGTGCCGTACTGGGTGTAGCGGGCGATCTACGAGGCCCGCGCCCCCAGCCGAACCATTAGCGGTGCGGTGAGGCCGTGCAGCACAAGGCTCAGCGTCACCGTGACGACGACGGCCTGGGTGATCAGCGGACCGTGACCGATATCGCCCTTGCTGATCACGAGCAGGCCCAGCACCAGCGTCCCGATTCCGCGTGGCCCGAAACAGCCCATGAATAGCGTGCTCGACAGCGGCAGTCCTGCCCCCACCATTGCCACCAGCACCGCTACGACGCGGACGGCGAACAACGCCAAAACCGCGAACACCACCACGCGCCAGCCGACGTCGCGCCACACCTGGATCACCGCGAAGCCACCGAACATGGCGAACACCAACAGTTCAAGCAGTTCGCCGACGGCGTCGGAAACCTGCGTAGCCACGGGGGACTCTCCGGCAGTCTCCCTGGACGAGAACCTGGACGAGACCCCGGCATACACCAGCCCACCGGCGAAGGCCGCCACAAAGCCGCTCGCGTGCAACTCTTCTCCCGACCAGAAGCACGCCAATGCCAACGCCACCGTCGCCAACTGCGCCCACGTGTCGCTCATCCATCGGTGTCCGCGGGATCGGACGATGACGGCGGTAGCGGCCGCACCGATCACAACCCCGAGTGCGACGGAAACGAACTCGGTGCGCAACACGAACCAGGCCCAGCGGGCCGGCTCCGGGTCTCGCTGTTCGGACGCGACGGCCAGCGCGGCGAGCAGCGCCGCGGGGGCGAACCCGTCGTAGAAGCCGCTTTCGGCCGACAGCGCGTTGCGAACCCGTTCCGGCAGCCGGCGATCCTCCAGCACGGCTTCGATCAGCGCGACTTCGGTGGGCGCCACTATGACCGCGAGGCACACCGCCTCCCACACCGGCAGCATCGGCAGAAGCACGACGGCGGTGAGCGTGCCCAGCATGACCGTCACCGGTATCCCGATCGCGAGCAGCCGCAGCGTCAGGCGGCCGCGGACCTGCAGCAGCTTCAGTCGAGACGCCTGGTTGAACAGGATCACGGTCAGGGCCACCTGGGCGAGGACCGTGAAGCTCTCGGCGTTGGCGTTGGCCACCTCGATCAGGCCCAGGCCGGCCGGGCCCAGCACCACTCCGACAGCGGCGAAAATCAACGCCGGCGCCAAATACCACCGTCGCACCAGCCCGGAGACGACCGCGTACGCGAGAACGAGGAACGTGAGCGTGAACGCGGTATGCATCAGCGCAAGGCTCGCACATCTGCTCTTGCTATCTCTAAGCTGCCGACGTGGCCGAGCCGCTGATACCACCGACGCTTCCCCTGAAGACGCAGGCGGTTCGGTTCGTCGTCACCGGCGGGTTCGCGGCGATCGTCGACTTCGGGCTCTATGTCGCGGGGCTGGACGCCGGCCTCAATGTCAACGTCGCCAAGTCGCTGAGCTTCGTCGCGGGAACGATCACCGCCTACCTGATCAACCGGCGATGGACCTTCCAGGCGCCGCCCAGCACGGCCCGGTTTGTCGCGGTGATGCTGCTGTACGCGCTGACCTACGCGGTGCAGGTCGGCATCAACTACCTCTTCTACACGCAGTTCGCCCAGCACCACTGGCGTGTGCCGGTCGCGTTCGTGATCGCTCAGGGCACCGCGACTGTGATCAACTTCATCGTGCAGCGCTCGGTGATCTTCCGGCTGCGCTGACGGGTGGTCCGGCAAGCCGCGACACTTAAACCGCTGGGGCGACACGCCGGCGAGCGTCGCAGACGTTTCAGTTTCGTCGTCCAGCGAGCCGTGACCGCACATGAGCTGACCCGAACACGCTGACCGGTAGGCTGACCCGCGATGTTGACCACGCAAAAGCGGCTGACCGGCTGGGGCCGCACCGCGCCGACGGTCGCACAGGTGCTGTCCACGCCCGACCCGGAGGTCATCGCCAAGGCTGTCGCGCGTGCCGCCGACGGCGGCACCCGTGGCGTGATCGCCCGTGGCCTGGGTCGCTCGTACGGCGACAACGCCCAGAACGGCGGCGGCCTGGTCATCGACATGACGCCGCTGGACCGGATCCACTCGATCAGTGCCGACACCCGCCTGGTCGATGTCGACGCCGGCGTGAACCTGGACCAGCTGATGCGGGCCGCGCTGCCGTTCGGGCTGTGGGTCCCGGTGCTGCCCGGTACCCGCCAGGTCACCGTCGGCGGCGCCATCGCCTGCGACATCCACGGCAAGAACCACCACAGCGCGGGCAGCTTCGGCAACCACGTCCGCTCGATCGAACTGCTCACCGCCGCGGGCGACGTCGCGCACCTGACCCCCGAATCGGAGTTGTTCTGGGCGACGGTCGGCGGAAACGGTCTCACCGGCATCATCCTTCGCGCCACGGTCGAAATGACACCCACCGAGACGGCATACTTCATCGCCGACGGGGACGTCACCGCGAGCCTTGACGAGACCATCGCGTTGCACAGCGACGGCAGTGAGGCCAACTACACCTATTCCAGCGCATGGTTCGACGCGATCAGCGCGCCGCCGAAGCTGGGCCGTGCCGCGGTGTCGAGGGGCTCACTTGCCCGCCGAGACCAGCTCCCGAAGAAGCTGCAAAAAGATCCGCTGAAGTTCGATGCACCCCGACTACTCGAGTTGCCGGACGTCTTCCCGAACGGGCTGGCCAACAAGTACACGTTCGGCCCCATCGGCGAGCTGTGGTACCGAAAGTCGGGCACCTACCGCGACAAGATCCAGAACCTGACGCAGTTCTATCACCCCCTGGACATGTTCGGGGAGTGGAACCGCGCTTACGGCCGAAACGGGTTCCTGCAGTACCAGTTCGTCGTCCCCACCGCCGAGGTCGACGAGTTCAAGAGCATCGTCGAACACATCCAGAGGTCGGGGCACTACTCATTCCTCAACGTGTTCAAGCTGTTTGGCGACGGCAATCAGGCGCCGCTGAGCTTCCCGATCCGCGGCTGGAACGTGTGCGTGGATTTCCCGATCAAACCCGGACTGGCCGACCTGATCAAAGCACTCGACCGCCGGGTGGCGCAGTTCGGCGGCCGGCTCTACACCGCCAAGGACGCCAGCACGACCGCGGCAACCTTCCACTCCATGTATCCCCGCATCGACGAGTGGATCGCCGTGCGCCGCAAGGCCGATCCGCACGGCGTGTTCGCCTCCGACATGGCCCGACGCTTGGAGCTACTGTAAATGCTTGACGCCGTGGGTAATCCGCAGACCATCCTGCTGCTGGGTGGCACCTCCGAAATCGGCCTTGCGATCTGCGAGCGCTATCTGCGCACCGCGTCGGCGCGCATCGTCCTGGCCGCGATGCCCGACGACCCGGGCCGCGACGACGCCGTGGCGCAGATGAAGGCCGCCGGCGCACCCGACGTCGAGCTGATCGACTTCCAGGCGCTCGACACCGACACCCACCCGAACGTGATCGAGCAGGCCTTCGGCGCCGGAGACGTCGACGTCGCGATCGTCGCGTTCGGGCTGCTGGGCGACAACGAGGAACTGTGGCAGAACCAGCGCAAGGCCGTGCAGATCGCCGAGGTGAACTACACCGCGGCCGTGTCGGTCGGCGTGCTGCTCGGCGAGAAGATGCGCAAGCAGGGGTTCGGGCAGATCATCGCGATGAGTACGGTCGCCGGTGAACGGGTGCGGCGATCCAATTTCGTGTACGGCTCCACGAAGGCCGGGCTCGACGGCTTTTACCTCGGTCTCGGTGAAGCGTTGCGCCCCCACGGTGTGAGGGTGCTCGTGATCAGGCCGGGGCAGGTCCGCACGCGGATGAGCGCGCACATCAAGGAAGCGCCGCTGACCATCGACAAGCAGGACGTCGCCGAGTTGGCGGTCCGGTCGGCGGCCAAGGGCAAGGATTTGGTGTGGGCCCCACCGGCGTTCCGCTACGTGATGATCGTGCTTCGCCACATCCCGCGGCCCATCTTCCGGAAATTGCCCATCTAGATGCGGCTGGCACTAGACACAGTCGGCCACATGCTCACTGCCGCCGCCGTGGCCGTCGTGGTCAGCGTGGTGTCGCTGAACGCGATATCCCGCGTCCAATGGCCGGCCTACAACTCGTCGAATCAGCTGCACGCGCTGACCACCGTCGGTCAATTCGTCTGCCTTGCCGGACTGTTGCTCGCGGGCTGGCTGTGGCGCCGAAAACAGGCCCGGGTTGCCCAGGCCGGCGCAGTGCTGTTTCTATCCGGGTTCTCGGTGGCGACCCTCGGCATGCCGCTGGGGGCCACCAATCTCTACCTGTTCGGCATCTCGGTCGACCAGCAGTTCCGCACCGAATACTTGACGCGGCTGACCGACAGCGCCGCGCTGCACGACATGACGTATTTCGGG
>Ga0153922_1000365_pt1 | contig 18329 bp, 18 predicted proteins | sample TSNJ006MetaG_FD_104723 | JGI IMG/M metagenome (GOLD analysis project Ga0153922, IMG submission 104723) | Attine ant fungus gardens microbial communities from New Jersey, USA - TSNJ006 MetaG | ecosystem: Host-associated > Fungi > Mycelium > Unclassified | place: USA: New Jersey, Brendon T. Byrne... | reverse complement strand
TGGCGTTCTTGGGGCAAACCCCGGATATCAAGCTTTCGGATATACCAGCACCGATTCATGTACCCAGTGCACTGCAGATCTAGGGTGCACTACTATCGGCATGTGTGATGACCCGGAACACTACTTCTACTGGATCCCCGGGTATGCAAAAGATAAATGGCGAGGGACATATGACTGACATCATATTTTAGCCATCCGTCCAAAGAAACGATGCGGATTATGGCCGATTATGTAGGCGAAGTCTGGGGTCGATGCCAAGTTGGAGATGTGCCTGATCTGTCTTGAATATTCATCTAAGCTTATCTCACTAGGGTTCTGGGCAAATGACAATACCACATGATCAATCGGGGGACCAGGCAGTCAGTGTAAGACATTGACCAGAAGTTTATCATGTCCATCATTAGTATAAGCACTGGTTGTGTATAGTAGGAAATAAGCACTGTAGAAAGATACAATACACCTTGAATAAGAATCGCAACTTACATAACCTCATGGAAGAACCTATCTACTCTACCACCAACATTCACACTCAACTTTGAACAGTTCCGATTGATCACCCCTCAAGCTTGGGTGTAGTCACCGCTATGTATGTTAGCACCTATGTGCTTGTTCCAGTATACAACCACACACACCCTTTTTTTTCTCTTCGGGGCACTTGAACCAGGGCCAGTATGTGGGTCCCATCTGAGGACTGCCGTAATTTTTACTTCAATCAAGACTTGAAAAATCTGTTCTGGCCGCTAGAATTGCTACCCGGTGAAAGAACATGTAACAACGTTGCAGTTCCGCCGCACATCGTCACTACAGATACCCTCTAGCACACTGTCGCCTGTGGTCTTGGTCTTGCCTGCTTGTACTCCTCTGTACGCCAACAAGTATCTTGTGATAATTTTACCCACTTCGTGCATGCCTAAGTATTGGTCGCTCCGGTTCAGATTTGATTTCCACTGGGCTGAGAGGAGGCTCCAAAATCACTATCAGGGCAACTTAAATGCATCTGATTGGCAAGGTCCGAACTATGAGATGTGAAGCGAGTTGGCCTGTTCCTACACCTCGCTCATCATCATGGATTAGCCATGTGTCTCAGCAGTTCATTTGACAACTAGCGCATTGGCCAAAGATGCTCGCAGGTGGCAAAGTATTTGATTTCCTTGTTGTATCATATATAGCCTACGATAATTCGCGAGGCATTGATTGATCAAAGTAACTGTATGAGAATCTCTAATACATGCCTCTTGAGCCGTTTACACGACGCCTTTATCTCCAAGTTTCAGAAATGACTCGTACAACCCTCCGTTGCAGCCCCTTTTCGTCATGATCTGTACAATGACAGGCATTTACTTCCACTAACCCGTAACGGGACTCGTATACTTGACCTGACAAAGAGGGGTGGTGACCTCTGGCAGTCTGGTCATTGAATTGGATCCTCCGGCGAACATGCGGCATCCTCGAAGTTCAAATTCTCATGTCAAAACGAAAGCTTCCCACCAGTGTCAACAACTGTTCTTCAAGACCATACCTTCGACTAAATCTGATTGATTGAGCTTCTCTCCTTTCTTGAACATCAAGGCTTGACAGCATCATGTCAGGTATGCCATTCTGTCAGGGAATATCTGGACGAATTTGGGAGGGGAAGAGGGGTGTGAGTGTATCAATCATGCCGAAGGACTTCATCATGATGCTGAGGTGTTTGGGGAGAAAGGTGTTTAAATTTGTCTACAAGGGTCTGAGCCTCCTGGGTAGAGCAGGTGTTTGGGAAGTTGGGGCGCTGGACTTGCGTTGATGACACGTGAGCCTGCGTACCTGAAGTGCAGGATCATTTGCTTTCTTCAACTTGGATCGGTGATGAAATATTACATCCCTTCCTTCCCTGATTTGACAAAGAAGGCGATCATATCGAATGCCACCCACAAGGTCCCTATGGAATGTTCGTTCCTAACACCACCGATGGCCTTGGATGGAATTGGGCTTCGAGAAAGTGACGAGAGGAGAAGAGCTGGCATGGATGCTGATGCAGCACCGGATATGCGGCAGAATTCCCTTCGGTCCTCTAATGGGATATAATGCCTGTTCTGGATCTTGTTCCAGCCCCCGCTTTGTTGTCCCAAATAACAATGGATGGATGCATACCGACACGAACAATGGATGCTGAGGGGAACAAACTCAGCAACATCCCGGACAAAAAAGTAAATGCTCACCTGAGTAAACTGACATGACATCGTGCACATTCAGATGTGAAAACTGTTTTTGAAATGGCTGGACTGACATGTTTTCACACTTAGAACCTTGTCACGATCCTACATAGTTGAGGCCTGGCCACTTTGCCTTCTCGCTGTCAGACCATTGATGTCTCGACACAGCGCCTATCTGATATGTGTGAAACCTGCAAAGAAGAGATGATACGCCAGGATTGAATCGTCTTTCGCGTGGGAATCAATTGTGTTCATATCGCAGGATTAGACATGTTTTTCAATAGCTTCACAAATCAAATCCTCGAAGAGTCACTCGATCGGCATGTCAAGACTTTCAATTCATACTTGTTCTACTTCCACCTCCGATCCCTCCTCAATTTTGCCGTTGGAATCTTGCCATAGGCATTTCAGCATTCTTTGTCTGACTGTCACTATCAATTATGAGTCATCCCGAGCAGCGTAGGAAAAATCGCTATCGGACCTTTTGTATCGCAACACTTGGATACAAACATACTACTTCTCCTTTTCTGAAATCTACCAATATTTTAGCAATAAATGATTACACATCCTGTTCTTCTGCCCGGTCGTGTCGCAGTAGTGACAGGTGCAGGGCACGGAATTGGCAAGGCTGCTGCGAAGGAATTTGCCAGGTGAGAGTCATTGTCTGCAAGTGCAAATGGCTGACATTTCGGTTCATAATTCAGAATTGGAATGAAGGTTGCTATCGCAGATGTGAACAAGGAGCGACTCAATAGCATAAGACGAGAGCTCGTGGATATGATCGGTGCACAGAATGTGGTGGCTGTACCTGCAGATGTGTCGGACCTTGATCAGGTCGTAAAGTTCAAGGAAAAGGTGTGCGATGCTTGGGGTGAGGCAAGTCCTTAAAAGAACTATGTCTTACCTGAGGAATAGTTTAAGTGACCATATCTTAGGTGGGTCTTTTGATGAACAATGTCGGAATTCGGTTATGTGTTAGTCCATGGGATCCAGATGGTCCTGAACGATGGAAAGAAGTTTTCAATGTAAATGTCCTTGGGTGCGTCTTTCGACCGAGCTTAGGGATACCTCATTGAATTCAATCACAGCATGATTCATGTTCAGCATATATTTCTACCGGTAAAGCTTCATCACAAGTCATGACACCAGACCAGCTGTAAAGATACACATAGTTAATGTTACGTCAAGACAGCCCTTCCATCATTATCAATTGTGGTTCAAAACGTGGCATCACTAATCCTCCGTACGTGATACCGTCCCATTGTCTTCAGACTCTCCAAGCTCAAGTAAATCATAGAGGGGATGTGCTTTACAGTGCATCGAAAGCTGCTGTCAAGTCATTAACAGAAAGCCTTGCTCACGAATTACGTGAACTTCCGGCCTGCAACGTTACCAGTCATCTCTTCACGTGAGTTTTTTTCCTAACAAAACCACACACATATCATCTCATTGCCGATAGTGCAGGAAATACCTGGACGGGCTTGACAGGTGACGATGACACGGGGCTAGAAACTAAACCTGATAGTGCATGGACACCTCAAGAGTCAATTTCATATATGCTAGACAAAGTTCGCCAGGGCGAATTCTACATTATCGGACCCGATAATGAGACGCCAAAGGAGGTCGACCAATTGAGGATTATGTGGAGTGCCAGAGACATTGCAGAAGGTCGGCCCCCACTGAGTAGATGGCATGAGGATTACCGGCCGTTGTTCCAAAAGTTTATGGACGAACACTTATCAGGGAAATGATGAGTACGGCTTTTTCATGTAGGATATACAAAAAGACTACTAATCATGCATATAGTAAAATAGATTTGAAAGATAAGTAAGAATACTTCATGTAAATGGATATGGAATTCTGTGGCCCACCCTCTGTTCATTCCTCTAAGGGACGTTGATTTGGGCTGGTACACCAGACTTAACAAAAATACTGAGTGGGTGTTTATTGCATTCCTCGTGTCGAGTAGCTCTAGGAGAAATAGGATGGTGAGTAGGTTCAATCATTCCCGTTCTTATATGAAAGAAATGCCAAGATCATCCCTAGATTTGTGAGATTCTGGTTATTATTACATGCATTTGCCGCTTCTTGCCCCCGAAATGTATGTTCAGTGTGATATGTAGATCGTGACGGACGCAAGAGGACTTCTTGTGTCTCCATTTCTGTGCTATACAAGTCTTGCGTTAAGTACAGAGATGAACATTCATTAAAAAGATGCTGGATAGCCAACTTCAATCGTTTCCCGTGCAGTAGCTACTGTACAGAAAACAATTTTCTCATTCTTATCATTGCCCCTTTATGGGAGGCCTTTTGCCAAACACCTATCATTAACTTCTTCAGCTCCTATCATTATCTTCTTTGGATGGATCATTGTAATTTGCAAAAGTATTGTCCGCGTCTCTGACATCATCACTTTCAGACAGAGGACCTGTTGGCAAGGCCATCGCCTCGGGCCCAGCTGTTCTGAACTCATCTACAGGGATATCTTTCTGCCAATCAGGATCACAAGCTTTGGACGGCATTTTGGCTTGCCGTGACAGGTGTGCATGACATCATCATCATATTGTGTCATCTTTATCCCACATCAACCTTGGTTCCTCCGATCGACTATCTGCTGAACTGAAAATTCCAAATACGACCTATGATGACGCAGTAACTAGTCCATGTATGGTAGATTATAAAACCTATCACCGTCTAATCGCCATACATGCTCCAAGTTTTTATCATGCTTACGAACCCATCCTGTTGTCGATTCGGCTTTATGAAATTTTCTGCTCCATTTGCAATGCAGCTAATCTCAGCTTTGGCCAACAACCCCACTTTTCTCCAAATAGCATGTCTCCGAGTACTAGCAATACCAATATCCTTTGTCTATTCAGGGGGCACGCCTCAATGTCTGATCATCAGCCCCTCTACACAATGCCACATTGGTGATTTTTTTTGATCTTGTCCATAATTTCTTTTTTCTTCATTGTCGTATGCCATTTTCGACATTACAAGGAATTATCAGATCTCAAAGAAGCTTGGACTGTGGCATCTCTTTTGTGATCTTGTTTCATAATTGCAGGTAAGAGGCGAGGTTACCACGTGTATTGTACAAATTTAGTGATAGTGGGTAGTCAAACCCTAAGTTTGGTTGATACTATATTGACCCTTTCCACACTGATAGATGATCGCTAACGGCGCCCAGGAATCTCCACAGGCCGCTAAGTTCTCTATCATTCAGTCACTTTACGACTCCTGACTGTGAAGATTTTTTCTTATTTTGATAAATTCAAATTCCATCAGTTGAACTATCTGCATTTCCCTTGATATTGGTTCTTATTGAATCTACACTATTTTCCATTTTCTTTCTGTTGCTTTGGGTTATGGGCGAGTTCCATGCCCTAGAGCTGTGACAGCTAGCTTCGTCTCAACGAATATATCTGTTCGCTTCCTACAAAGGTCCTCCCGGTACCACTACAGTTACACTGTCATATTGGAGTGTAAATGATGCAATTGCGTCTTTGGCTTTTATTTAGCATATATCAATCTTCAGTTGGATATCATTTTAGCGTTACAATCATTTGTTCCTTCATCTCACGCTTAATTTGAACCACGTTACAGTATTAGAATCGTCCGGCTAAGAAGCGGGTTAGAAAGAACATCTCCATTTATTGAGCCTATGAAGATTATATTTTTCAGAATGAATTGGCTATGAAAAATAAAGTGAACCTACGTCCATGAGTCGATCACAAATTGAAAAGTTCGACTCCAGGTAAAATGGCCATCAACATCTTGGCAGTGGCGCGTCCCCACTGATGTCAAGTCGCTGAATTGGGATGTCAAGTCACCTGATATCCCAACTTAGCGGTGACTTGACATCAGATTGCGCGCTGTGTGATATGACCTTGTGTACAATTTTCTAGGAGTTGCCTATCTTCGGTTTGATAGGCTTGATTTATTATCTAAGAAACAAGCGGGACACAAACAACTACGCTACATACAATTACAGAGTCAGTTAATTTGGTATCAATTATCTGACACAGCATCATTACGCAGCACGATGGAGGACCTTTTTTTCAAAAAATCAATTAATCAAGAGGCGCTCGAATCTTGTAGGCTCTCATGTAAGAGATTTTACTGTCATGAGAATTCGGCGGACTGGTGGGTCTCAGCACACCTCTGCTGATGAGCCGGAACAGTGGAATCATCTTTTGACTCTGCAATCTAACCCCCAAATCTTCGTCCTCGTCTCTTCTATCCTCCACGTTTCCGGTCCAAGCATATCGCGTGCCACACAAAAATAGCATCTGCCTGGCGGTCAGTCTAGCTTTCTTACCCCACTAGGAAGAACTTCGTGCGGGGACGTAGCCAATTGGAGGACTCAAGCGGGAGACACCTGACAAGAGTTTCCTTACATATCCAAAAATTGACAGAGTCAAAATGAAAATAGATCAATGTCCTTCTCGCCACCTGTGTTCCCTTAATGGGAACACGACAAAGTGGACAAACGATGGGCTCTTTCACGGCTGGACCCCGGAAGGGTCATACTAACCCGATGGTAGGAAGAACTTCAATTTCTCACCACGTGGATATACTATTATTTTTCTTTCTCGTGACTTTCCATAATTCCATGTTGCACTCCTATTTAACCTCGGCCTTGCCTGGGGTAGTGGGTTGAAAAAATATAATTCACAGCCTCAGTCATGACTGTCAACGAAAAGCCCTCTTCAGCATCCGAAAAAATGAGTTCGGACGAGAAAACAGCTCACGAACCTAGCCAAGAATATTTTGAAGACATTAACGAGCTTTCTGTAGAAGCAGAAGGAGAAGAGCGTACGACGTGGTTTGTATGGGCTCTTGTAGCATCTTCGACCATCTCAGGTCTACTTTTTGGTGAGCTCGATCGGGCTTGACGGATGTTCATACACTGAATCACTGTCGTTCAGGCTACGACACTGGCGTTATATCTGGCGCTTTGGTCACTATTGGCTCCGACCTAGGTCCTCCACAGCTGTCAAATGGTCAAAAGGCAAGTCTATGCCCTCCTTTTCACCTTTTGATCATTGCCCTCCCCATTTGGATGACACAAATGACCATGTGATGGCCTTGATGTCCACAGAGGTACTTCCTCCAAAAATGTCATGGACCATCAGGTTCCTCTAACATGCAACCGAATAATCAAGTACTGATAATCGTATATCCCTTTCAAATATAGGAATTCATCACGTCTGCCACAACACTTGGCGCCCTTCTTGGCAGTCTAGCAGCCGGTGTCATATCAGATTGGATAGGCAGGAAACCAGTCCTGGGAATTGCAGATGTTATTTTTATTGGCGGCGCTATCGGTCAAGCTGTATGTCATGGGGTCTGGAGTATGGTGCGCCCTCCCTTTGCCTACAATTGATTGTACTTATTACTTCAGATCGGTGGACGATTTCTAATTGGTGTAGGGGTCGGCTTTGCAGCATGTGTTTGTCCGGTATATATTCAAGAACTCTCACCAACAAGAATAAGAGGCAGAATGGTTGTCCTCAAGTATGTTTTATTTACGTATCTCGACCTTTGATAAGAAAATAAGTGATGCTACAGTAATCTCATGGTCACATTCGGCCAAGTAGTTGCCTACGCCGTTGGTGCAGGTTTCTTCAATGTTCGATCAGGATGGCGGTGGATGGTCGGTCTAAGTGCTGTACCCGCGGGCATCCAATTCATCCTATTATTTTTACTTCCTGAATCTCGTACGCCATCCGATTGTTGGGTTAATCAATCATTTCATGCTGAGGTATCACTCTATAGCCCGCATTCTACTACACAGAAGAGACATATCCGGTGCTCGAGAAGTCATGCGCAAGATTTATGCCCACTCTGAGCCAGAAGATCTTGACCTCAAGGTATTTTTCTCTTCAGATATACTCGGGGTCCTGATTTAATACTTATCACCAATCTGCTCAGGTCAGAGTCCTTGATGAAGCTGTCCAACAGTCCATCCGTATAACCCAAACCACAACACTCTATGGTCGCTCTAAATCCATGCTCTTCAACCCCATAAACAGACGCGCCTTGATTATTGGTTGTGGTATGCAAGCTTTTGCGCAACTCTCTGGTTTTAATACTTTAATGTATTATTCCGCCACATTATTTGCCGAAATCGGTTTCAATCAACCCACAGCTGTTGGGCTGATCATTTCTGGGACAAATTTCTTATTCACATTTGTTGCATTGAAATGGATTGATTCAATCGGGAGGAGAAGAATAATGTTGATTTCCGCACCTGGGATGATTATTGGATTGATTCTCGCAAGTGTCACTTTCCATTGTACGTAATATCCCCTTTCAACGCATACTTAAAAACAGTGAAAATGATATTTTTCGTTTCTGTGCAGTCATGACCCTCAAAACTGGAAACATTCTTATCGAAGGTACCTCATACCCGAAAGGCTGGTCGGCGAGCGTCTTACTCTCTATGATTATCTTCGTCGCATCCTTCGCTACCGGTCTTGGAAGCGTGCCCTGGCAGCAAGGCGAACTCTTTCCTCTCGAAGTTCGAGGCATCGGAACTTCACTCTCCACAGCTACCTGCTGGTCGGCCAACCTCCTAATCAACAGTACATATCTCTCTCTTATGGCGAAAATCACACCTTCTGGTGCTTTCGGGTTCTATGCTGGAATTTGTGCCCTTGGATACGTGTTTGTTGTTTTCTGTTTCCCGGAGACAGCAGGATTGAGTTTGGAAGAAGTGAGAGGGGCATTTGGGAAGGGTGGATTTTCGAAAACGATAAGAGAAGGTGAAAGATTGAGAAAGTTGAAGATGGAGATGAGAAGGAGGGACTAGTTTGAGTTCCTCGGAGATGAGACATTTTTCCAACTGGAGGAAATGATAACGATCTGTAATGAGGCCTGTGATATATGACGAGTTAACGAAGTAGCTCCTAAGCTGTTGCATGTATCCGGGGATTCTTTTTTTCAATTAAAGACCTATCTGAACCGAAGAGGGTGTACGCTTACCAAATGGCGGCTTCTTGCTAAATGAAGTTTCTCACAATTCGCATCGGAGCCAATCGAGATCCACTACTTTTGATGATCCATTTTTGGATATATGGAAGCATCCTTGGTGAGTTTACGTTGAGTGTACGTGACATTGAGTATTCTTGTATTTAGTCTATCATTGATCATATTTGACTTTCAATATACTTTTGTTGCCTCGACAACTGAATACTTTCACTATATTTAGTTCACTTAAGTTCCATGTAAGTTTCTCGCCTCCTATTCGGTCCATCAACAGATGGAGAATCCACATACACGTTTCCTCCCAGGCATAATTTATCACAAGCAAAGCTGGACGTGACACTTCTACAAGTCTTTAGGATCTGATTAAAAGCTTGGGCTTACAGTCCTCTCGTTTGACCATCCATTGAAATGACGACTGTTTGACCTTTGTACAATGTTATTCATCCCTGATGTCTGAATTACATTGTTGGTTCCATGTAGACCTATATATTTCGACAGCATGTGAAACTTTAAAGAGTCGTGTGGATCAGCGGACCCGAATACATAGTATTTGGCGTCCTTGATGAAAATAAATTGTTTCATCCCTTTCCAAGGTCACAACAATATTGTTGAAATCACCTTCACTGACCACTTTTGCTTACCTCTTGTAAGAACTCTGATCTGAGCTATGTGTTTGTTGATGTAACCCACTGTAGTGTGCAATCTCTACTTCAAGCAAAATACGAGCATTCGCGAATCTGCGCAAGTAGATAAGGAGGGTTAATTCTTTACAGAAACAGGCGCTACAATGAGTTGTGTGAAACTATTCGTAGTGATCTATGCATGGCAATTTTCATTATTTCGAAATTTTCATTTTCTATCTTACCCATATGCGTAGAAGTCGCTCTGAAACTGATCTCTGGATAGTAAGACATATAAATGATATTTCAAGTCCTACACGAAGAACCTGGCCTGCCCTTTGTCATATTTGAGCATCTTGAAACAAATTACTCGGTCAAGTCAGTCCAGTAAGAGCAGCCAAAGGTGTGTCAGCCCATCTGGTTACTTTCTTGAACATCTCAGCACAGGTTGATGAAAAACTATTGTATCAGACACTCAAGTTGACTTGACGCCTGCACCTTTGGCACATTTGACTCTTCTAAGCTTCGACGCACTGTTTTATCATCTCTTTCGCTGAAAAACCAGTAGAAGATTTACCTGTAGATATTAATTTGGCTGTGACTGGTGGTCTGCCTATATACACGCCATGTCCTGGCTTCGCCTGTTGCGGTTAATGAATTCAACAACCACCGATAAAAGATATTAATATGTAACGTCACATGACCGAATCTGGTGCGTGCTATGACCACTGCACAACTCATTGTCCTCGCCGTCTGTCTAAATGGTAAGAAACTTGTTGTTTATATGACATTCATCGTGCCTTTCATCCGTTTTTTGGGCGATTAAAATGCATTTCTGAGCTGGATGGCCTTTTGCGTATATGGATAACCATCAGAATTACTGATTTCCGAGAATCCAGGCTTCATCAGAACTCGCTGCCACATACGCTGCCCTCATTCTCGCTGATGACGGCCTTGAAATCACTGTACGTTAACGTTGGTCTTGTCTTGCGATTGGATCTGAAAATCTGTGCAGTCTGAAAAAATCCTTGCCATCACAAACGCTGCGGGTGTTGACCTCGAGCCAATCTGGGCTAGTCTTCTTGCCAAAGCTCTAGAGGGCAAGAATGTGAAGGACCTCCTATCAAATGTTGGTTCTGGTGGTGGTGCACCTGTTGGCGGTCCCGCGGTGCCTGCTGCTGGAGGTGCCCCAGCGGCAGTAGCTACAGAGGAAAAGGAGGAGAAGAAGGAGGAAAGGGAAGAAGAATCAGATGATGACATGGTATGTCTTTCATTGCTACTGTCTTTGGCTGTTGTTCATGTCTTGTGTGTCAGGGTTTCGGTCTCTTTGATTAAAAAGTCGCCTTGCATCTCTCTCTTATACTGTAATCGTTGCATAGTCAAAAAAAATTGCAAAAAGGACATGTATATCTTGTTATCCGTCCTTCGCTATGCCCATGATTAAGCAGAGGATTTGTGATATATGTGGAGATTTTACAAAAAGCAATATAGTCTATGAATGGAGTGACAACAGATGTGACTAGTACAACTAGTGTGTTCTACCAAGGCCATGTCCGACAAGACACAGACAGATGCAGAACACGATGAATATCAATATTTACGACTTATCCGGCGAGTACTTGACTCTGGTGATGTTCGTCCAGACCGAACAGGCACTGGAACCATCTCCATCTTTGCTCCTCCTAATCTCCGCTTCTCTCTTCGGGACTCAACTCTGCCCTTGCTCACCACAAAACGTACCTTTTTGCGGGGAATTGTAGAAGAACTTTTGTGGTTTGTCCATGGGCTCACTGATTCCAAGATACTATCCGAAAAGGGAGTCAAAATTTGGGACGGTAACGGGTCAAAAGCCTTTCTGGAAGGCAGAGGTCTTGGACACCGCAGAGAAGGAGACCTGGGTCCAGTGTATGGCTTCCAGTGGCGCCATTTTGGGGCTGAATACCATGACTGTGACTCGGACTATAGTGGCCAAGGTGTCGACCAACTTGGCGAGTGCATTAGAAAAATCAAGGAAAACCCGACAGATCGTCGGATTATCCTGAGTGCATGGAATCCCAGAGGTGCAGATAGATATATTCGCAGCGCAAAAGCCGAGACTGACTCGCAACAGACATGCCGCTGATGGCATTGCCACCGTGTCATATGATGTGCCAGTTCTACGTGCATCTGCCCCCAGATCCAGATCGTCGTCCCGAGCTCTCATGTTTGATGTACCAGCGTTCTGCTGATCTGGGACTCGGCATTCCGTTCAACATTGCGTCCTATGCACTTTTGACTCATATGATAGCTCATGTCACCGGGACCACCGCACGCGAGCTTGTCATCCAACTTGGCGATGCTCACGTATATCGAGACCACGTGCAAGCGCTGGAGCTCCAGCTCGAACGTGAACCACGTCCGTTCCCAAAAGTACGCTGGGCAAGGGACAATATTGTGGACATTGAAGACTTTCAATATTCTGACATTGTTGTCGAGGGCTATGAGCCCCACAAGTCTATTGCGATGAAAATGAGTGTATAATTCCTTATGAATAGTCATTCTGGAAAATTCGAATGCTGACACGTGATGTGTGATCGATGGATATGAGTGCAGGCTTGGCAGCTGAGAGAGTTGCTCAGCACCATGACACACGTACTCCCTGATCTCCCCTATCCATACGATGCCCTCGAGCCCTACATTTCTCGCCAAATAATGGAGCTTCACCACAAAAAACACCACCAGACCTATGTTAATGCTCTCAATGCTGCTGAAATTGCATATACCAAAGCCAGTACTCCCAAAGAGCGCATCGGACTTCAGGCCGCTCTCAAGTTCAATGGTGGCGGTATGTATGCTCTATCTACCCCGATAACTCTCTTATCTCTTCCGTGTTAGGCCACATTAACCACTCTCTCTTCTGGAAGAACCTTGCCCCATCCGCAAACGAGGGAAAGGGATCCGGTGGCCACATCGGACCCGGTCCTCTCAAGGATGCCATTGATGCTGCATTTGGCAGTGTCGAAAACATGAAGAAGCAGTTTAATGCTACGACTGCCGCTATCCAGGGCTCTGGATGGGGTTGGATCGTAAGTGGAGCCTTAGTCTGGCAACAGAGCCAACTCTGATTTGCCTGCCATTCGTAGGGCTTTAATACGTCTTCGCAAATTCTCGAAATTGTTACGACGGTCAATCAAGATCCTCTTCTCAGCCATGTCCCCATTATCGGGGTTGACATCTGGGAGCACGCCTTTTACCTCCAATATCTCAATGTCAAAGCAGATGTGCGTAGTTTGACGCCACTAGTCGATAATTATAGCCCTAACATCTTCTTTAGTACCTCAATGCCATCTGGAACGTCATCAATTTTGATGAAGCCCAGCAGCGCTTAGTAGATGCGACTTCTGGCAGCAAACTCTAAACTAGGCTCGCAAAATTTGAAATTGTAAAGGATATGTCTCAATATATCGTGTAAAGTGTCTTCGCTCTGTCCAGTATCCGTCACTCTCAGTGTGGGATTAATCCCGATTCTGGTGCATCAGACTGCGAGCCCAAGTCACTTCTTTTTCGCTGCGTCAGGATTGGACCTTGACATCTGATAGCCAAAGCTAACGGTGATGCTTATCGAGAAAAGAGAGGGGCGACCAGCGCTCCTATGGATTCGTCTTGTACACATCTTAAATGCATTAGTGCTAATGGATCTTCAAAACTCACCTTGTACTTCATCTGATGTAAAGGCTCTTGAATCAAACAATGTTTTTGAATAACAGCGTTTTTTTCGTCGCTACAGCCGTTCTTCAGAGTGACTCAAGTCTGAACTATCACGAGAAGATGAGCATTGTCATCGTCATGAAAGAAAAAAATTTCCTTACCTTTTGAATCGGTTAAGCAACAATCCCAGTCTTCCAGATACCTTCTTCCCTTCAACTACAACTTCTCTCAACATTTCCATCTGCCTACCACCTTGTTCTTGAATAGCACTTTGCAGCCTTTCAAGTAAACCTTTTTGCTCCTGATGAATCTGCTCCAATGCTTCAAGATCGTTTTCATCTTCCAGCTCCTCAGGGAATACATTGTCAAATATAAAATGAGGTAAATGGGAAGAGGAAGAGTAGGGGAAAGGTAAACGAATGATGTCTTCACTTTGTGAGCCCACAATCGGGTTCAGAATCTCCCATGCAGAACTAAAACTGCGTTTAAATCGGAATATACTGTTAGCTCCTCCTCCTCTTTCTTCCTCGTTTATGAATGCTTTCCAAAATTCCGTCTTGAGTTGGATTTCTCGAAATTCGCCTGTATGTGTGTCTATTTCGTCCCACATGGTGGTGATCAGATGGATTCTTTTCTGTACACCTTTTTTACCGATGACTTGTTCGAATCGGTGGATATGAGATTGGGTCGCGATGGGCATTCGGTTGTCGGTGATTCGATGAAAAAATAGGATAGCATCGAGAGTAATACGAGTACCACTAAGCAAAACATCCATCATTATGATCATCAAAACGACAACATTGTCGAGAGAGAGAGATTACTTTACTTTGCGCTTTGCGTTTTCAGCCATTGCGTGAGCATGTTGAGGACTCGATTTGGATTTTTATTCGCAAGATCATATCCAGGGGTGTCCACAAAGATGACCGTCCTACCATCTGAAAGTCGCTTTTCATATGTATCAATGGACCGGGTACATGCAGTCAGTAAATGACCGATTCCGACGTTTTGGCCAGTGGCATGTGCGATGAACTTGTAAGGTCAATCAATATCATAATGTTTTGACAACGCATTTACTTAGTTACCGAACTTTTACCAGCTCCAGATGGACCGAGAAGCCTTACGAATCATATATGAGCACAATGTTTTCTGAAGGATATATGTAGCAGCATACGCAATCACGAATTTTTCGCTCTCAGTATCAATATGGGTCTCCTCGTTTCGCTTTCTGGGTACAATACGGACAAATGGTTTCTAGAGCGAGACAAAATCAGAAGGGGGATTGTAGAACCAGCATCCAGAAAGAGTATGTATACCGGAAAGAAACGTAAACCGGAGGGGGGAGTATGAACTAGTGTTGACATCCCGAAGTAGAAGGTCTACATATAGCCACATCAAGTCGTGGATATTACCATGGAGAAAAAGTACAAAATGGTATTTGAAACGAACTGAACTGTTGCTGGGTTGAAAACCCTTTCCGATGGAGGATATCTGAGACTATCAAGAAGAACAGGGTGGGTTATAAGCTTCTTGTTACAGCTGCCTCACTACTACCGTGTGTTCGTAATCTGTACTCGTGTTTGACCCACCCTAAAGAGTATATCAGACGGTCAAACCCATGCACTGCATCCCTGTCTTTGAGCTGGTCCATACAATCTATCTTTCACTCAAACAATAGATCTAGGGTTAATTGATAAGTCCAAAGTTTATTAATTTTATAACACAACCCACGTCATTTTACTTTTGACTAAAATAATATTGCTTCAATAATGTAGTGCTTGAATATTTTTAGCGTTACTGTACAAAGAATTTTAGCACTACAAATGATCTGCAGGGGTTGACAAAGGACAACTCCTACCTGTACCCCCAAACCTCTGACCCCTCATTCACAGAAAGCATTGACATTGGGGAAAGTACCAGGGATAATCGTATAAAACCATTCGTGGGAAAGTGAATCAAATTATCATAGGTAAAACGGTTTCCGCACAACTTATCAGCATCAACAACTAGCAAATATCAGGAGCTGATTGTAAGAGCAACTGGGTGGGTGCTCCAGGTATTACCAAAAGATACGAGTAAAACCATAGAGAACAGAAATATGTACCCACAAACATTTCAAGATAAACATGCTGCTCGATGCACTTGTCATTGGACAATTTGTGTTTACACATACAATGTCTATTACTTTCACATCCTGTCAGAGATATCAAAATCAATTAATTGTCATTCAGGCGAACTTCTCTGTTACTAGTACGTTAGAGATGTCTGAAGTATGTCTGCGGCGTGAGCTGACAGTTGACCGCATGTGGATGTTCAGCGTCTTAATAGTACAAAATTAACATTTTGCTCAGACATGCGTTCTGAGCGGACATGCTCAAGTGGGGTCAAGAATTGAGTTTCTTTTTTTGCAAAAGTAGAATCCCACGAGTAGATGATCCCGTCGTTGAAATCATATGTCATTTGTTTGAAATAGTGTCAAAAGTCCAGGCAGGAATGACGGTAATACATGTGCTGTGCAGAGAGGACATCAATCCATTAACGAAACCTGTCTTCAAACTTTGCAAATGTGATTGCCGAAAGACACGGTAACTCCCTCACGGCCAGTACATTCTACAGTCAAAAGCCATTATCAACACTTGGTGATCAAAATTCACGAAAGAACGATCACTCACATCAACCAACTCACATGGAATACTCCTCAATGCTAATGAACTCCATCTACTCAGCCCAGGCAATAAACTTGCAAACCTAACCCTCGCCTCTTCACCTTCTCTTGCTTCACCCGCAACAAATAAATTCTTCTCCAAACCGTTCAATAACACCTCTACGGCACGATCTAGACAATTTTCTAGCACGATCACGAAATCTGATGAACAAACCAGGGAACGAGTCTCTTCAAGGAGAGAAGTGAACAGTTTATCAGCGGTATGAGGATGAGGGTTTGGTAATGATAAGGTTGATTGTTGAAGGTCCACTACAGACAGACCCGCTGGTGTTGACGCCGATGATACGAGATGATTTTTTTCTGGAGCAACAAGCACGGCAAAAGGATCGTTTGTAGTGTTTATATTGGAGCAGTAGTTGGAATTCGAAAGCTGAGAGGATGAGAGGGATGTTGATAGGGCCTCTTGAGTCAGTTTATCAGCACCGCCACCGTCAAGGAAGCTGGGAGGACTCGGGATAGACTCGGCATTAGGGAAACCGCCTTGTGTCAGGACGTGCTGAACCATTTCAGGTGTTGGCGGAAGGAGAGTTGAAAGGAAGCTGAATACCAGGAAAGATTCAAAAGGTGCACGAAGGAAAGGATAACAAGCACGAACTTGATACGACGTTCAGTACCTTCGAACGTGATTTCATGCTCAACACGACGGCGGACGTCACCTACTAGTCTATGCAGGTCCATGATATTAAGATTTGTTTTGAGCGATACACTAGCCCGAAGCATTCAGCAGTATGTGCATGAAAAATAAAGCAAGCCCGTACCCGTCAAATACTTCTTCCACACCTCGCCGTACTCGCTCTCCAACATCTTTCCATCCCACATGCAATAGCCACCAGCTAAGAGTGAGATATTTTCCTTCAGCGTCTTCTGAGATAGCTTCATCAGATGCTTCCTCCTTCCCTAATAACATCTCTGAATCTTGCGACATCAAACTTGTCAAGCCCTGTCCTCCTCCAAAAAGGATTTTCGACAAGGAGAGTTCTGATTGAAGATGTTCCCGTGTCCTTTCATCGCGTTCTTGTTCTAATACGGAATTTATATATTTTGCGCGCGCAAGGAGAGTCAGCTGGACTGTTGTAAGGAGACAAAGGAGGGTGGTAGAGTACAAAGTGGTCATAGTGCGAGTAATAGCTACGTATGATGTCAGCCTGAGCGGAAGTGCTGAGAGGAAAGAAAGGCGTACTGAGCATTTTGACTTCATTCCATAGTTCAACTTTGGTTCGAGGACCAGAGAAATTCATGGCACCGGAGGGACTTTGCAAGTTCTCTGACTATATGACGGGAATTGTAAGATATATCACCCAAGACCTCAAGATAAATGCACTACTCTTGAACTATACAAGGATACATTGTCCTTGGATGTAGTAGAATCATATACTGTTGTTTGCGTTTTGACGTTGTGTGACGTCTGTACTCTCCCTTGGTGACCAACATTTGATTCATCCATTCCCGAATTCACCCCACCAAGTGAGAAGCTAGTTGAAGCCACTGAGACCGATTCATCTTGAGAACGCACTTCGTGCTCCTGAACGATGTCAAAGCTGGAAGCAAGGCTCGACGAAGCATGAGCTGAATAACCGGCCTGATTTTGTCGTCGTGCATTCTTTGCTTTGTTCCTGGCCTGGAGTTCTTCAGTGATAGCTTCAACGTCCATGTTTTCAAGTATTTGGTCTCCTAATGTCGAGAGAAGGGCCATAACAGTATATGAGACGTCATCTTGTGTCTGTTGAAAGCGTCGGTGAAGACTGCGCATTTTTTAAGTATTTTGTCGAGAGATTCCAGAACTACGTACCTGTCTCTGGCCGCTCGGTCTTGTTCCAATCGAGTTTTTACCTCCTCGAGCCTGTCGCCTATGTAGTTTTTTGCGATATACAGGCCGCATACTATAGTTGCTGTCTTTGCAATACCAGCCTTGCGGTTGCAAGCAGATTTTTTGAAGGAGGAAAGCATTATAGCCGATTCGCATTTGCCAAATCACGAGAGGCTGAAAGCACATGTCACAGTGTGGTTAGGGTCTGACCGCGCAGCTGCTTGGCCAAACAAACCAAGCTTATTCCTACTTTGCCAACGCCGATAATGGTATCTTTTTCTTTTGAACCAGGATCACATTTTGATCAT
>Ga0153922_1000364_pt1 | contig 18344 bp, 19 predicted proteins | sample TSNJ006MetaG_FD_104723 | JGI IMG/M metagenome (GOLD analysis project Ga0153922, IMG submission 104723) | Attine ant fungus gardens microbial communities from New Jersey, USA - TSNJ006 MetaG | ecosystem: Host-associated > Fungi > Mycelium > Unclassified | place: USA: New Jersey, Brendon T. Byrne... | reverse complement strand
AGCGGCATCGATCTGCGACTCGCAGAACTCCCGCAGCCTGGCCAGGAACGCCTCACCCCGCTCCGTCATCTCGACCGAGCCGCTGGGGTGCGGATGGACCAGATCCAAACGCAATCGGCCGAGGAACAACTCCTTGCCGAAACTGGGCTGGCGCCACTGCGCCTCTCGCGCCTCCTCGGCGACCTGCCTGGCCTGTCGCTCGCTGACTTGCTCGGTGACTGTCATCGCGTACCTCCCCGGTCCGGCTGTACTCGACAGTAACCTGTTGAACCGCGATCCCCCCAGCAGTCGATCCACGCGGGGATAAACTTTTATCGTCACCAGGGGGAACCGCGCTGAACAGGAGCGTAAATCCATGGCCATCATCGAAGCGGATGCACAGCCCCTCACCCCGTTCGAGCGGGATGTCGCCGCCACACAGCGATACTTCGACAGCCCGCGCTTCGAGGGGATCGTTCGCCTCTACACAGCCCGCCAAGTCGTAGAGCAGCGCGGCACAATCCCGTCCGACTACATCGTGGCGCGAGAGGCGGCGACGGCTTTCTACGATCGGCTGCGCGAGCTCTTTGCCAAACGCAAGAGCATTACGACGTTCGGCCCATACTCGCCGGGGCAGGCCGTGGCCATGAAGCGGATGGGCATCGAGGGGATCTACCTCGGCGGTTGGGCGACTTCCGCGAAGGGCTCGATCAGCGAGGATCCCGGGCCGGATTTGGCGAGCTACCCGCTGAGCCAGGTGCCCGACGAGGCCGCCGGGTTGGTGCGCGCACTTCTCACCGCCGACCGCAATCAGGAGTTCCTGCGCCTGCGGATGAGCGAAGAAAAACGTGCCGCGACCCCTGCCTACGACTTCCGGCCGTTCATCATCGCCGATGCGGACACCGGTCACGGCGGCGACCCGCACGTGCGCAACCTGATTCGCCGCTTCGTCGAGGTCGGCGTGCCGGGATATCACATCGAGGACCAGCGTCCCGGGACTAAGAAGTGCGGTCACCAGGGCGGCAAGGTTCTGGTCCCGTCGGACGAACAGATCAAGCGGCTCAACACCGCCCGCTTCCAGCTCGACGTGATGCGGGTGCCCGGGATCATCGTCGCCCGCACGGATGCCGAGGCGGCCAACCTCATCGATGGCCGCGCCGACGAGCGCGACCAGCCGTTCCTTCTGGGTGCCACCAACCTGCGGATTCCGTCGTACAAGGCGTGTTTCCTGGCGCTGACGCGCCAGTTCTACGAGTTGGGAGTCAAAGAGCTCAACGGTCATCTCCTCTACGCTCTTTCCGACGGCGAGTACGCCGCCGCCGGCGCCTGGCTTGAGCGCCAAGGCATCTCGGAGCTGGTCGCCGAGACCGCTGCGGCCTGGCGCGATGGCCGCGAGTCGATCGATGATCTCTTCGACAAGGTTGAGTCGCGCTTCGTCGATATCTGGCAGGACGACGCGGGGTTGATGACCTACGGCGAGGCCGTCGCCGACCTGCTCGAATTCCGGGAGAGCGACGGCGAACCGCTGGACATGAGCGTCGCGGACTGGCACCACTTCGCCGAGGGGGCGTCGCTGTACACCGCCCGCGAAAAGGCGAAAGAAATAGGGGCCGGCGCCGGATGGGACAGCGAACTGGCGAAGACCCCTGAAGGCTATTACCAGATCCGCGGTGGCATTCCCTATGCGATCGCCAAGTCGCTGGCCGCGGCGCCGTTCGCCGACCTGTTGTGGATGGAGACCAAGACGGCCGATCTCGCCGACGCCCGGCAGTTCGCCGATGCGATCCACGCCGTGTTCCCGGATAAGATGCTCGCCTACAACCTTTCCCCGTCGTTCAACTGGGACACCACCGGCATGACCGACGATGAGATGCGGGCCTTCCCAGCAGAACTCGCCAAGATGGGCTTCGTTTTCAACTTCATCACCTACGGCGGGCATCAGATCGACGGCGTCGCCGCCGAGGAGTTCGCCACGGCCCTGCGGCAGGACGGCATGCTGGCCCTGGCTCGGGTGCAGCGCAAGCTGCGCCTGGTCGAGTCGCCCTACCGCACGCCGCAAACCCTGGTCGGCGGGCCGCGCAGCGACGCGGCGCTGGTGGCCTCCTCGGGACGCACCGCGACAACCAAGGCCATGGGCCAGGGCTCCACCCAGCACCAGCATCTCGTGCAGACCGAGGTGCCCAAGAAGCTGCTCGAGGAATGGCTGGCGATGTGGAGCGATTACTACCAGCTTGGCGAGAGGCTTCGTGTGCAGCTGCGACCGCGCCGCGCCGGCTCCGACGTGCTGCAGCTTGGCATCTACGGAGACGGCGAGGAGGAGCTCGCCAATGTCATCTTCGATCCGATCCGCGACCGGCACGGCCGCAGCATCCTCACGGTGCGCGACCAGAACACCTTCGCCGAACAGCTGCGCCAGAAGCGGCTGATGACCTTGATCCACCTGTGGCTGGTGCATCGCTTCAAAGCCGACTCGGTGTACTACGTCACCCCCACCGAGGACAACATCTATCAGACCGAGAAGATGAAGTCTCACGGCATCTTCACCGACGTTCACCAGGAGGTCGGGGAGATCATCGTCGCGGACGTGAACCATGCGCGCATCGAAGAGCTGTTGGCGCCCGATCGCGCGGCGCTCGGCCGGTTGATTCGCAAGGAAGACTAGCGGTCAAACGAGCACGAAAAGGCGGCCCCCGCACTACATCTCGGTGGCCCTATCGCTTGCGCCAGACCCACCCCGCGAACGCGATGGCGAGGCCGGCCAGCGCGATGATCGGACCGAGCACGGACCATGTGGTGGTGTTGCTCATCGGGCTGCCGGACACTACGCCGACTCCCTGAAGCGTGAACAGGAGCCCGGCCAGCGCAACAAGCGCGCCGACAAGGATCAGGATGGCGGTGCGCATGGGTCAACAGTAGCCGTGACCGTTGCGGTCGAGGGATGCGGAGCCGGCGAAAAATATTTCTTAGCAAGCAATTAGGGGTTGCTGTCAGTCACCTTAGGTTTTGGGATTAGCGTTCCCGTCAATAGGTCGCCCAGGCGCGGCCAGAATGAGGCTCCCCATGACCGCTACGATCATCACGTCGGCTTTCGACTGTGGGCGCGCCCGGATTCGACCCCATTTTCGTCACCTGGCGACGGTGGTGACGATCGACGGCGAGATCGATGCTCTCAACATCGATCGCGTCATCGAGCGGGCTCGCCGTTTTGTGTTGGCGAAAGACCCACTGGTCCTCGACATGAGCAATGTGAATTCTTGTACCGCGGAAGGCGTCTCGCTCTTGAACATCATTGCCGAAGAGTGCCGCGCCGCCGGGGTGGAATGGATGCTCGTGCCAGGCACCGCGATCGCTGATGTACTGCGCGATACCGGCTACGACGCAATGTTTCCGGTGGCGCGCTCTGCGCACGAGGCGTTACACCACTTCGCGGAAGTGATCGACAGGCGCCGTCAGCTGTTGCTGCCGCTCGTGAGGACGACGGCCTAGCTTGAAGGGAGGGCCACCGCGAACCGCAGCGATGGTCCCGTTTCCACTCACTTCAATTTGGCCGGCGCAGTCCCCGCATGTTGACCATCGTGATCGCCGCGGTGGCGGCGCTCGCCGCCGTCGGGATTGTGATTGACCAACTCTTTCGGCTGCGCGCCTGGCTGAACAAGTCACCGCAAAATCGGCCTCCCGATGACACAGACGGCGATTGACCGCACGCCATCCAGCAGTCTTGACTGATTCCAGAAAAGGGGCAAGATTGTCTACGTGCCCTCGACATCGGAATTCGCGGAGCAGCTGCGTTCGGCTGATCTGCGGGTGACCCGTCCCCGGCTCGCGGTCTTGGAGGCGGTGCACGCGCATCCGCACGCCGACACCGAGACGATTTTCGGCGCGGTGCGGACGGGCCTACCCGATGTGTCCCGGCAGGCGGTGTACGACGTGCTGGCCGCCTTGACCGCGGCGAATCTGGTGCGGCGAATCCAGCCGTCCGGGTCTGTCGCCCGCTACGAGTCGCGCGTCGGTGACAACCACCACCACGTCGTGTGCCGGTCCTGCGGGGCCATCGCGGACGTCGACTGCGCGGTCGGCGATGCGCCGTGTTTGACGCCGTCCGACGGCGGCGGCTTGTTGGATGGCTTCCTCCTCGATGAGGCCGAGGTCATCTATTGGGGCCTGTGCCCCGACTGCTCGACATCGCAATTCGAATCACCCACTCCAGGAAAGAAGGATCGACATGTCTGAGAGCGAAAGCCCGGTAATTCCCTCCCCGACTCCCAAGGAACATGAGCCGCTGACGAACCGGGACTGGTGGCCGAATCAGGTGGATCTGTCGGTTTTGCACGCGCACGAGAACCTGTCCAACCCGATGGGCGGGGACTTCAACTACGCCGAGGAGTTCAAGAAGCTCGACGTGGAGGCGTTGAAGCGCGACATGTTCGAGCTGTTGACGACGTCACAGGACTGGTGGCCGGCCGACTACGGCCACTACGGCGGGCTGATGATCCGGATGAGCTGGCACGCCGCGGGCACATACCGCATTCACGACGGCCGGGGCGGTGGCGGCCAAGGCGCCCAGCGTTTCGCCCCGCTCAACAGCTGGCCGGACAACGCGAGCCTCGACAAGGCGCGCCGGTTGCTCTGGCCGGTCAAGAAGAAGTACGGAAAGCAGATCTCCTGGGCTGATCTCATCATCTTCGCCGGTAACTGCGCCCTTGAGTCGATGGGATTCAAGACCTTCGGTTTCGGCTTCGGGCGAGACGACATCTGGGAGCCCGAAGAGATCTTCTGGGGACCAGAGGACACATGGCTCGGAGACGAGCGCTACAGCGGCGACCGCGAACTGGCCAAACCCTTCGGTGCCGTGCAAATGGGCCTGATCTACGTGAATCCGGAGGGGCCCAACGGCCAACCCGATCCGGTGGCTGCCGCCCGGGACATCCGTGAGACGTTCCGCCGGATGGCGATGAACGACATCGAGACGGCCGCGCTGATCGCCGGCGGCCACAGCTTCGGAAAGACCCACGGCGCCGGCGACCCCGAACTTCTCGGCCCAGAGCCAGAGGCCGCGCCGCTGGAACAACAGGGCATCGGCTGGAAGAGCGCCTACGGCACCGGCGTTGGCAAGGACGCAATCACCGGCGGTCCAGAGGTGATCTGGACATCCACCCCGACGAAGTGGTCCAACGGCTTCCTGCAGAACCTGTACGGCTATGAGTGGGAGCTGACCAAGAGCCCCGCTGGTGCGTGGCAGTGGACCGCGAAGGACGGCGGCGGCGCGGGCACGATTCCCGACCCGTTCGACGTGTCGGTGAAGCGCAACCCCACAATGCTGACGACGGATCTATCGCTGCGGGTGGATCCGATCTACGAGAAGATCACTCGTCGTTGGCTGGATCACCCGGAGGAGTTGGCGGAAGAGTTCGCCAAGGCGTGGTACAAGCTGTTGCATCGCGACATGGGCCCGATCTCGCGCTACCTCGGTCCCTGGGTAGCGGAGCCGCAGCTGTGGCAGGATCCCGTCCCCGCGGTCGATCATGAATTGATTGGTGAGGCGGACATCGCCGCGCTCAAGGGCAAGATCCTCGAATCCGGGCTGTCGATCTCGCAACTGGTGTCCACTGCGTGGGCGTCGGCGGCAAGCTTCCGCGGCACCGACAACCGTGGCGGAGCCAACGGAGCGCGGATTCGCCTTGCCCCCCAGAAGGATTGGGAGGTCAACAACCCGACCGAGCTGGCCAAGGTAGTGCAGACCCTCGAGGGGATCCAGCGGGACTTCAACGGCTCACAGTCCGGCGGAAAGAAGGTCTCCCTCGCCGACTTGATCGTGCTGGGCGGGAGCGCAGCCGTCGAGCAGGCGGCAAAGAAGGCCGGGCACAACATCACGGTGCCGTTTGCGCCGGGACGGACGGACGCCTCCCAGGAGCAGACCGATGTGGAGTCGTTCGAGGTGCTCGAACCGCGCGCCGACGGTTTCCGCAACTACGTGCGGGTCGGCGAGAAGGCGCCGGCGGAGCGCCTGGTGGTGGATCGTGCCTACATGTTGAACCTGACCGCTCCCGAGATGACGGTCCTCGTCGGCGGCCTGCGTGCGCTGGGCGCCAACTATGGCCAAACCAAGCACGGCGTGTTCACTGATCGTCCGGAAACGTTGACCAACGACTTTTTCGTGAACCTGCTCGACATGGGCACGGCGTGGAAAATTTCCGAATCGGCGGAGAACGTTTACGAGGGGCACGATCGTGTGACGGGCCAGCCGAAGTGGACCGCCACCGCGGTCGATCTGGTCTTCGGTTCGAACTCGGTGCTGCGTTCTCTGGCCGAGGTCTACGCGACCGACGACGCGAAGGAGAAGTTCGTCAGAGACTTCGTCGCGGCATGGGCCAAGGTGATGGATCTCGACCGGTTCGACGTCTCCTGAGCTGATACGGCGCCCCGCGGGTGATGGCCCGCGGGGCGCCGTGCAAAAACAGCATGTCCGCACCGTTTCTGCTGCTGTCGATCCGCGACGGCGAACCGGCCGATGATGAGTATTCGGCGATCATGCGCTTCGGCGGACTTGACAAGACGAGCCTGCGCAGCATCCGTTTGACGCAACAACCACTAGGGACGATCGACCTCGCCGACTGGTCGGGCATCATCCTGGGCGGCGGGCCGTACAACGTCAGCGATCCCGCGGAATCGAAGTCGCCGACGCAACGACGCGTTGAGTCCGAGCTGCTGCCCCTAATCCGTCGTATCGTCGACCGCGACTTTCCCTTCCTGGGGTGCTGTTACGGCGTGGGCACGCTCGGTTCGATCGTCGGCGCCACCGTCGACCGTACGTACCCCGAGCCGGTCGCTGCGGTCACGATCGCGCTCACCGTGGCCGGTCGCGACGATGCGCTCTTCACAGATCTGCCCGACGTCTTCGATGCGTACGGCGGGCACAAGGAGGCAGCCAGCTCACTGCCCTCCGACGTCGTTCACCTCGCATCCTCGGCCAGCTGCCCCGTCCAGGCCTTCCGCGTCGGCAGCAACGTGTATGCGACACAGTTCCACCCCGAACTCGACCTCGACGGCATCTATACTCGAATCGACGCCTACAAGCACGATGGCTACTTTGCCCCCGAGACTGCCGACGCGCTGAAATCAGCTGCGCGACAACGGCATATTGAATATCCCCCGACGATCTTGCGGAGATTCACCCAACGGTACGCGCGACGAAAATGAGCACTTGCCGCTGTCTCGGGTTTGCGAACTAATTCACGACTGTTCGAGACCGGTCTTGAGGTTGGACAGCTTGAGCGGCCAGCCTCCAGAAATGAGCTTCAGCACCACACTGTCGGGTTCGAAGTCGTCGTGGATGACGGTCAGCTTGACCTGGTCGCCTTCGGGTTCGATGTCGAAGGACACCCTTGAGCGCCGCTCGGCGGCCGCCTTGGCAACTGTTTTTTCATCGAGTTTGTCGAAGGCCGTTGCGAGTTCGGGGACGAATGTATGGAAAGTGAAGGCGAGTCGGCGATAGGGGTCGGATTCGAGAATGACCTGATCCGGGTGCTCGATTTTCAGGCCGTGATCCTCCCAGGCGTAGGTGGATCCCTTTTTCCAGTCCGACAGGATCGCGTGTCCCATGTATCGGTGGGAGAACGCCGGGTCGGTGATCGCTTGCCACAGCCGCTCCGGCGTGGTCCGGATGTAGGTCGTGTAAACGAATTCTGCACTGTTGCTCATTGATTCGGTCTCCAATGCGATTTTCAGGTCCGCGAGCGTCTGGGCGCGCGCACGGTCGTACTGATTGATCCAGCGGTCGGCGATGGCATTGATGGGCTCGGCGTTGAGGTAGTGCAGCTTTTCCCTCCCCCGCCTCAGGGTGGTGACGAGGTTGGCCGCTTCGAGCACTGCCAGATGCTTACTGACGGACTGCCGCGCCATCGACAGGCCCGCGCACAACTCCCTCAGGGTTTGTCCGTTGCGCGCGTTGAGGCCGTCGAGAAGCAGTCGCCGGCTCGGATCTCCCAACGCCTTGAACACCTCGTCCATCTCCGCCACTTCCGAGAAATGCAGCCCGTTGGCTGCATGTCAAGATATGCAGCCTGGCGGGTGCATGTCAATGCCTGGATGTGCCCGTAATACCCTGAGAGGGTGATTGCCACCGTCGTCGTGACGATCCTGCTGGCCGTGCTGTTCACGTTCAGCAGCTCCATCAAATTGCTTGGCGTTCCGCAATCGCTGGCGATACGGGATCACCTCGGCGTCACGGCGGTGCGGTGGCGGCTGATCGGAATCCTCGAGCTGGCCGGAGTGGCGGGTGTGCTGGTCGGCCTGGTCTGGGCACCGATCGGCGTGGCCGCAGCAATTGGTTTGGCTCTCCTTTCGGTCGGAGCGGTCGCCTTCCACGTGCGCGCCTCTGATGGCTGGACGAAGACGGCGCCCGCCGTGATCGCGATCCTTTTGGCTGTGGCGACCGCGACACTGCAAGCACTCGGAGTTCGGTAACGCAAGGGTCAAACGGTGGAGCTGCCGCGACCCGATCCGAACACCCCGCACCTGGCGGACGTGGTGCCGTCGGTGCTGACCGTCATGGGTGTGCCGGGCTTCGATAATCGAATCCCCTTGCCGGATAAGCTCTTTGGAGCTTGCGTGTTGCTCGTCGACGGGCTGGGCGCCGAGCTGCTGGACGCTCATGCGAGCGACGCCCCTGTGCTGTCGGGGCTGCGGGGACAGGAACTGCAGGTCGGTTTCCCGTCCACCACCGTGTCCGGACTGGCCGCGGTGGGCACCGGCTGCCACTCGGGCGTGCACGGCATGGTCGGTTTGTCGTTCCGGCTGCCCGGCGCCGGTGTGGTCAACGCGCTGCGTTGGCGTCCGCACCCGTGGGGCGACGATCTCCGGGACGACCTTCCGCCCGAACAGGTGCAACCCGCGCCGACAACGTTCGAGCGGGCGGCGTCCGCGGGAGTCGCGGTGAGTGTCGTCTCCGGCGCGGAGTTCACCGGCTCGGGGCTCACTCGCGCCGTCCTGCGCGGCGCGCGGTACGTCGGGGTCCACGGACTCGGCGACCTGGCCGCATGTGTTGGGGAAGCCGTCGCCGACGGCGGGTTCTGCTACGGCTACCACGGCGATCTCGACCTCCTCGGGCACATTTACGGTCCGGGATCCGCGGCGTGGCGGATGCAGTTGCGCCAGGTTGACCGCCTGGTCGAGTCCGTGCTGGATCGCTTGCCGCCCGGCGGGTTGCTTGCCGTCGTCGCCGACCACGGCATGGTGGCCGTTGACCCGTCGGATGTCGTGGATGTCGACGATCGCTCACCGCTGCTGGATGGGGTGCAGGCCATTGGCGGGGAACCCAGGGCCCGGCACGTGTACGTGACCGATGGCGCCGTCGACGCGGTGCTCGCGGCGTGGCGGGAGACGTTGGCCGAGCGAGCGTGGGTGGTGTCCGCTGAAGAGGCGATTGCGGCCGGGTGGTTCGGTGAGCGGGTTGCCGACCGCGTGCGGCCCCGCATCGGCGACGTCATCGTGGCGGCCCGCGACGCGGCCGCGGTGGTGCGGCGGGCCGTCGAGCCGCTGGAGTCCGCACTCATCGGGCATCACGGCTCGTTGACCAGTGCCGAGCAGCGGGTGCCGCTGCTGCTCGCCTACGGCTGACCGGGCAACCGGTACTCTGATCTTCGTGGGGTCGAAGGCAACAGCGCTTCTTGCGGCAACGCTTGTTCTTGGCTGGGGGGTCCCGTTGTCGGGCATAGCCAGCGCCGATCCGCCCGATCCGGCACCGCCGGGGCCGCCCCCGTCTGGGCCCCAAACGACGACCATGGACCACGACGGCACATACGCGGTGGGAACCGATATCCTCCCGGGCATATATTCCAGCGCCGGGCCTGTCGGTCAGGGTGCGTGCTACTGGAAGCGGGTCAACGGCAGCAACACCGTCGATAACGCTTTGACCAAGAAGCCGCAGGTTGTGAGTATCGACCCCACCGACACGGAATTCAAGACCGACGGCTGCCAGCCGTGGCAGTTGACGCCGGACGCAGTTCCGCCCACGGGCGGCGTCAACCCTCAGATTGCCGGGGCCGTATTGGGCGGCATCGGGAACGCCATCAACAACGGTGCCCGCCAGCCCGAAACGTCGGCGCCACCGCCGCCACCGCCGCCACCCCCCGGATAGGTCGTACTGGCCCCGTCCTAGTAGAGCGGTGACCAGGCGGAGGTCCGCAGGAGCCGGCTCTCCCACTGATCGCGATACCGCAGCGCGTCGAACATGTAGGTGCCCGGTCCGCGACGTTCGGGTGGGATGTCGCTGGTGAGCAGGTGAACGAGCACCGCATAGTCGTTTGACGGGTCAATCTTCTGCCACAGCATCGCTTCTCGTCGTTTGGAGCTTCCGTGGGCCACCTGGAAGCACGCCTGGATGTCGAGCAGCTGTGACGTCTTGGAGAGTGGCCGGTAGTAGATTTCGTCCCACGAGCGGATGTAGTCGTCCAGCGGCGCGTAGGGCCAGCCGGTGTCCTCCATGAAAAGGCTCAACGGGTGCGTCGCACCGCGGGTCGGCACGCTCGCGAGGTCGACTTCCTGCAGGGGCGACCAATTCACCGGCAGCAGAATCTTCCCGGTCACGTCGTGGCGTAGGTTGTCCAGCTCGCGCATCCACGGCTGCAGGTCGCCCTTCTGGGCGCGGAGGGCGAGGCGCTCCCAGGCCGCCCCGTCGGCGATGCCCGTGATCGTGACGACGTTGTAGGACACCCCCGAGCCGTGCGCGTGGTTGGTGTACCAAAGAAGTCGCGCGGTGTCCTCTTCGGCGAGCGTCGGCATCCAGCCCTCGCGGTAGGCCGCCTCGAAGTCGTCCTCGCGCGCACCGACCACCTTGTGGGTCTCATGAAGGAACAACACGGCGACTCCTCTGCTGCTTCAGGTCGGCTGCGCAATGAGTGCGGCGAGCTGACCGCGGTTGACCTTGCCGGTGTCGCTGTAGGGGATGGCCTCGACGATCATCAAACGCTCGGGAAGCTTGAAGTGTGCGATCAGCCCGCGACAGTGGGACCGCAGCTCGTCGAGCGTTACCGGGTAGCGTGCCACCACCGCGGCGCCCACGCGTTGGCCCATCTCATCGTCGTCGATTCCGGCGACCGCGACGTCGCTTACCGCGGGATGCGACCGTAGGGCTTCCTCGACCTCGACCGGCCCGAACTTCTCGCCGCCGCGGTTGATGGTGTCCTTCAGCCGGCCAGTTGGGTAGATGTATCCGTCGGAGTCCTGGCGAGCCAGATCCCCGGTGTGTAGCCAGCCTTCGGTGACGTTCTGACTGGTGTTGACCCACAACTCGCCGACCGTTCCCGGGTCGACGTCGATCCCGGTGTCGGGATCTACCACCCGGACCTCGACGCCGGTAAGCGGACGCCCGACGGATCCCACGCGGTGGGGGTCGCGATGATCGTCTGGCAGCAATGTCGTGTAGGCACCGAGAGTCTCGGTTTGTCCGAAGACATTGGCGAATGCAACGTGCGGCAACGCGGCCATCACCCTGTGCACGAGTGCGACGGGCGCCGCCGCCGCCCCGTAGGCGATGGCGACAAGAGACGTCAGATCGGTGGCCCCGAAGTCGGGGTGGTCGAGGATCCGCTGGAGCATCGTCGGCACCAGGAACGTGGTGGTTACCCGGTGCTGTTGCACGAGGCGCAACCACTGTCCGGCGTCGAACCGCTCTTGGACCACGTAGGTGTTGCCCGAGTACAGGTTGCCGAGCACGCCGATGGCCCCGCCGACGTGGAAGAAGGGGACGCACATCATGCCAACCGTGGGTGCGGCATCCGCGCGGAATGCCGCCGCGACGCCCTTGATTCGCGCGGTCAGCTGCCCGTTGGTGATCGCGACCGCCTTCGGGAGTCCGGTCGTGCCGCTCGTAAACAGAATCAGTGCGGCGCGGTCTTCGGCACTTTCGGCGGGCGGCGGAGCGGAGACCTGACCGTCCCCCAACAGGTCGGCCGCCGTCAATGCCCGTTTCACGCCTGCCTCCAGGAGCCGACCGGCACAAGCCTCGCCCGCGACCCCCACGTCGGCACATTCGGCATTTTCCAGAAGCCGCCGCAACTCCGACGGTGTCAGTGCGGGGTTCATCAATGCCGCCGCCGCGCCGACACGAGCCGCACCGAGGAGCATCGCGATCGACAACAGGCTTCCGTTGTCGACGACCGCGACGCGTCTGGAGGTCAACCCGTTGGTGGTCAGGTGCGCAGCACAGCGCTCGACGGCCGTCGCCAGCTCGCCGTAGGTGATCGCGCGCCCGTCGATGACGAGTGCGGCGCGGGCCGGATCGCCGGCCGCCACGGGGTCGATGATGGTGCCGATGTTCATGCGCCGCTCAAAACAGCGGTGACCACGAGGAGGTCCGCAGCAGCCTGCTCGTCCACTGATCGCGCAGCTCCAGGGCGTCGTGCATCCAGGTGCCCGGGCCGCGCCGCTCCCTGGGAAGGTCGGTCTGAAGGAGTGTGAGCAGCTCATCGGGCTGCTGAATCCGTTGCATCAAGGCGACCTCACGACGCAGATGGCTGCCGAGAGCAGGCTGGAAGGCGGCCTCGATCGTGAGCAGGGGCGCCGGCCGGTCGAGGCTCTTGGCGTACACCTCGCCGCATCGCTCGATGTATTCATTGAATTTGTGTGCGAAGGGCCACATGGTGTCTTCCATGTAGAGCGTCGGCTCGTGCACCCGCCCGTCGGTCGGCACCTCATCGAAGTCCACGTCTTGCAGCGGCGACCACGGGAGCGGGACCAGCAGTTTGGCCTCGACGTCGTGGCGGAGCTCATCCAGGTTGCGCATCCACCCCTGCAGGTCGCCGTTCTGTATCCGAAGGGCAAGGCGCTCCCATGCCGTTCCGTCACGAACGGCGGTCACCGTGACGACCGTGTAGGACGGGCCGCTGCCGTGGGCGTGGTTGGCGTACCAGAGCAACCGGGCGTCGTCGACGGCGCCGAGCATCGGCATCCAGCCCGCCCGAAATGCGGCTTCGAACTCGTCTTCGGCGCGCCCGCGCACCCTGTGTACCTCGTGCATGAACAGCACGCCGAGACCTCCCACGCGCGGGCGCTGCGTCTGGACAGCGACGCCGAGAATCTGGTTTCCTCACAAGGGTAACGGTCTTTACATTCAGAAAGTTCGCTCATGGCTAGGCTCGACGTGCCAGACGGTCCCGGTGGTGAGGCCGCGATGATTTGGACCCTGCGGCCAGAGCTGGGCGCCATGGTGGAGCGGATGATTCGCGGCGCGTATCAACAGAGCATCCTTCCGGCGGAAGAGCGCGAGCTGGCCAGGATGCGCATCGCCCAGATCAACGACTGCATCGCGTGCTCGGACTTCCGGGCGCCGTCGGTGCTCGAGGCGGCCCTCGCGCCGGAGCTCTACGACAACGTCGCGGCGTACGCCACGTACCCCGGCTACACACCGCGACAGCGCCTTGCCATCGAGTATGCGGAGCGTTTCGCCAACGAACCGGCCACCATGGACGACGCGTTTTTCGGACGTCTTCGCGGGCTGTTCAGCGACGAGGAGGTCCTTGACCTCACGCTGTGCGTCGCCGTGTTCCTCGGGTTGGGTCGGTCGTTGGCCGTGCTCGGAGTCGACCTGTCCTGCGCGATCGACGTCTGAGGGTGGACATCTCATCGGTTGACGAACTGCTGACGACCACGCGCGCCGTGCGTAAGCGCCTTGACCTGACGCGACCGGTTGATCGCGACGTCATTCTCGAATGCGTGCGGCTGGCGATGCAGGCGCCCACCGCGAGCAATGCGCAGGACTGGCGCTGGCTGGTGATCACCGATGCCGACAAGCGCGCGGCCATCGCCGAGCTCTACCACAACATCGGTGCCGAATATCTTGCTCACGCCGCCGAGAGTGCACCGGACCCGCAGACTCAGAGGGTATATCGCAGTGCCCTTGCCCTGGCCGGAACGCTGGCAAGGGTTCCCGTTCACGTAATCCCTTGTCTGCTGCGCCGTTTCGATGAAAGCGACCACGTGGTCGCGGCGTCGGCCTGGGCGTCGATCATCCCTGCCGGATGGAGTTTCCTGCTCGCGCTTCGATCCCGCGGTCTGGGATCGGTGTGGACGACCATGCATCTGGCCAAAGAGCGTGAGGTGGCCGAGTTACTAGGAATCCCGGACACGGTCACGCAGGCGGCGCTGTTCCCCGTGGCTCACACCATCGGCACCGACTTCCGGCCGGCCGCGCGGCCCCCCGCGGAAACAATCACGTTCTGGAACACCTGGGGAGAGGACCGATGAGCGCTTGCGCGAAGAGGAGAGGGTACCGATGAGCGCTTGCGCGAAGAGGAGAGGGTACCGATGAGCGCTTGCGCGAAGAGGAGACGGCACTGATGCAGTCCTACACAGTGAAATTCCACATCGACGCGCCCCCGAGCAAGGTGTGGCGCGTCCTGCATCCGCCGGTACCGCCGAACTCGCCCCGCCCGCGGGTCCTCAAGTGGCCGACGGGCAGCATGGAGATCCTCAACGAAGGCGACGAAGCCGGCGAGGGTCTGGTACGCACCTGCGTGTTCGCTGTCCCTAAATATCTGCTGTCGCGCGGAAAGGGGCGGTCCTGGGAGACCGTGACCGAGGCGAAGATGAACAAACTGTCGCGTTATGTGGCGGTCGGCGCACCGCTCTGGTCCCGCGCAGAGGGCTACCACGAACTCGAGGAACAGCCTGACGGCACTACGGTGCTCACCTTCCACGAGACGTATCACGCCTATAACCCGGTGCTACGTTTCTTTCTCGAACGTCCTGTGCACGCCGCGATTTCTCGCGATAACCTCGAGACCTACCAGCACGCGCTCAGCTATGCGGGCCGAGTGACACGTTTGACCTAGGCGGTCGTGCAATGGATTTCGCACAGCGCACCATCAACATCGCCAGCCGGAACGTGGCAGAGGGCGGTCGGCCGTTCGCGACGGTCATCGTCAGGGATGGTCAGATCTTGGCCGAGAGCCCGAACCGCGTCGCGCAGACTCACGACCCGACCGCGCACGCGGAGATCCTCGCGATTCGCGAGGCGTGCACAAAGCTTGGTACCGAACACCTCACGGGATCGACGATTTACGTCCTCGCCCATCCGTGCCCGATGTGCCTGGGCTCGCTGTACTACTGCTCACCCGACGAGGTCATCTTCTTGACCGGCCGCGACGCCTACGAGCCGTACTACGTCGACGACCGCAAGTACTTCGAGTTGAACAACTTCTACGACGAGTTCGCCAAACCCTGGGACCAACGACGCCTTCCGATGCGCTACGAACCGCGCGACGACGCCGTCGAGGTCTACAGGTTCTGGCGGGAACGCAATGGCGGTGACCGGCGGGTACGGGGAGCGCCGACCTCATCGTGATTGGCGGAAGGCGTTGTTCATTCGTTTTTTGAATGCATCGTCGAACCGGCGGTAGGTCGTTCGCAACGCGCGCCCCGGCCAACGGTCAGGGGTGAGCTCGTCTGGTAACAACGGGTCGAGCTGAAGATGCCGGACGACGGCGATCGACAACGCGAACCGGTACGTGAAATGTTCTGTCGTATCGGTTCCGGACCCTGTGGCGTCGAGTTCGTCATTCATCGCGTCGATGAGAGTTCGCGCGTCCTCTGTCCACGCGTCCAGACAGAATAGCGATTGCATGGTGCCGGCGGTGATGTCCGTTGCGGCGCCGTGAAAGTGGGTGCACTGCTGATCCAGTACGGCTCGGAATCCCGGAAGGCGTTGGGGGTCAAGGTTGTCCGGCCTTATCCAGACGCCTTCTCTGAGCTCGGCTAGGTGCAGGGCGGTGGCTGCTTTCCGAAGCTCGAGGCGCTCGGCCGCGGGTCGTCGTTCCAGCGAAACGATGGCCAGCTCCCAGGTTCCGTCCCATCGGCGCGGGGCCGCGTCGTCGATTCTGGAGGCCTCGTCGACCCGCTGGCGCCGTTCCAACAGACGCCCGGCGAGCGCGTAGCTGCCATCGTCGCTGGTGAGTTCGCCGCCAGCCACCATTCGCCACAGGCATGTGCGTGCGGCGCCGGCGCTGATGCCGAACAACGAGGCCATCGCGACGAGCTCGCCCACCGTCAGATGAGGCTCATCTGCGCCCAGCAAGGCAGACGCGAGCACCGAGCGCGCGCTGAGCGGTCGGTCGCCGATCAACTCGCTCACCCGGGTTCGGCGCTTGTCAACGGCGGGCACAGGCCCATCCTCCCCGATCGCGCGGCATCTGGTCGGCGACACGCGTCGGGACATCACAGAATGATTGACACGTGATGTTCATAGCGTGATACTGGCACATATGAGCGCTCCGACAAAGTCCCCGGTTGCCGACGACGTGGAGATCGTTCGCCGAATCCTTGCCCATATCGACGCCGGCACCACCGACGAGGGGGACGCCTGGCGGGAGCCCGTTCAGCACTACCTCGACCCCGCTCGCTTCGCCGACGAACTGCGGTTGCTGCGCTCGTCGCCGAGCGTGTTTGTTCCGGCCGCGGCGATCCCGAGCCCGGGTGATCACGTCGAACGTGACGTGTTCGGCGTGCCGCTGTTCGCCGTGCGCGGTCGAGATCAACGGGCCCGGGTGTTCCGCAACGCATGTCGCCATCGCGGGATGGCACTCGTCGAAGGCGCCGGTTGTTCTCGTGCGTTGGTGTGCCGCTACCACGGCTGGACGTACCGGCTGGACGGTTCGCTTTCGCACGTGCCCCACGCCGACGCGTTCCCCGATCTGGACATGTCGACGCGCGGTCTGGTCGAGGTCACGAGCCGCGAAGTCGACGGCCTCATCGTCATCGACCCGCTGGACGCCCCCGGTGTTGATCGTGCGATGACCGCGTTGACCGACGGAAGTCCGTGGCGTGACAAACTACTGCCGGCGGAGCGGCTCCTCAACGTGGAGTCCTCTCGGCGGCAGATGAACTGGAAAGTCCTCGTCGAGCAATTTCTGGAGGGCTACCACATCCGCTCCACACACACGAATACGTTCTTCCCGTTGCAATACGATGACCTCAATGTGGTCGAAACGTTCGGCCCGAACACTCGAATCACGTTCCCATACCGAAATATTGAAAGGCTGCGTGACCGTCCAGAGACGGTGTGGACGACGAACGCACGGGTGACTCATGTGTATCACCTGTTCCCGAATGCCATGTTCATAACGTTCCCCGATTTCGTGCTCCTGGCCGTGATCGACCCTGTGGACATCGGCCACTCCACGGTCACCATCTTCGCCATGGTCACGCCCGAGGTGGCGCGGCGGGCACAAAGCAACCTCTACGAAGGGAATGACGATTCCAGTGGCCGCACACTGCTCGCGCGAGGTGCGGTGGAGGACAACGAAATGTCGGCGGGCGTACAGCGTGGCTTGCATGCGGGCGCGAACGCGTTCGTGGAATTCGGCCGCCACGAGAGCGCGATCGGACACTTCCACGCCACGCTCGATGAGCGACTCGCCCAAATGCCAGGCTAATTCGCTTGGATGCACTCGGCATGGCCCCGAGGAGTTTTGGGTAGGCGAGCGCCCGACCGTTAATGTCAAGACGTGCAGATCTCGTGTGCTTTCGCAACCTCGTCCGACACGCCCGCGCACGCAGAATTGGCCGAAGCACTCGGCTATCAGCGGGCGTGGCTCTACGACTCCCCCGCCGTCGCCGCCGATGTGTGGATGGTGCTGAGCCGGTGTGCGGAGCGCACGTCCCGTATCGGCCTAGGGCCGGGTGTGCTCGTGCCCAGCCTGCGCCACCCGATGGTCAACGCGGCCGCGATCGCCGAACTTGCCGCACAAGCCCCCGGTCGGGTCGCGGTTGCCATCGGCTCAGGATTCACGGGTCGGCTGACCATGGGCAAGCGACCCATGCCGTGGCGGCAGGTCGCCGACTACGTCCGTTGTTTGAAGGCTCTTCTCGCCGGCGAAACCCCCGAGTGGGAGGGAGCAAAGATACGCATGATGCAGTTGCCGGGCTTCGCGGCGGCGCGACCGATTGACGTGCCGGTCTTGATCGGGGCCGATGGGCCGAAGGGCCTGGCGGTGGCGGCCGAGCTGGGTGACGGCGTGTTCTCCTCCTTGCGACCCCAGCCTGATGCCGTGGGCGTGTCCGATTGGCGGGCACTGTTGCAGTTCGGCACCGTGCTTGATGAGGGCGAGGACCTCACGTCCCCGCGCGTGATCGACGCCGCGGGGCCGGCGGCGGTGGCGATCTATCACGGCGCATACGAGCGTGGCGGCGCCGATGCGGTCGATGCACTCCCCGGGGGCCGGGGGTGGCGCGAGTCGATCGAGGCCTACCCCGAGGGTGAGCGCCATCTGGCGATTCACGAGGGGCATCTGGTCAAAGCCAACGCGCGCGACGAGCCGCATGTCGCCGAGCTCATCCCAATTGCCAGCTCCCTGGCGTTGACGGGCACGGCT
>Ga0153922_1000363_pt1 | contig 18375 bp, 10 predicted proteins | sample TSNJ006MetaG_FD_104723 | JGI IMG/M metagenome (GOLD analysis project Ga0153922, IMG submission 104723) | Attine ant fungus gardens microbial communities from New Jersey, USA - TSNJ006 MetaG | ecosystem: Host-associated > Fungi > Mycelium > Unclassified | place: USA: New Jersey, Brendon T. Byrne... | reverse complement strand
TGACCTCGTCGGTGGTCTTCGGGGCGGTCATCTTGAACCCTGCGACTTGTGAGTCCCACGCCGTTTCATCGCGGCCATCCTCTCAACCTTCGTGCCGTGCCGCCGCGGGCCGTCGTGGCTGCGACCGGCGCTCGATGTTCAGGCTAAGGGCGCGGGGTCGGGTCCCACATGAGTAATCGAGTACTTGTTTTGTCGTAAATATTGCGATCACCTGTTCGCCACTGGCGGGGAGTATGTCCCCGTTTGCGTTCGATGCCGGGACGGGTCACGCTGAATCGCTGTCGAGCTGGCGCGCGATTTGATAAAGCTTGCTCGCTAGCTCAGCGACTCGCTGATCATTGTCATCGTAGAAGCCCCGACCGCTCTTGACTCCCAGCCGACCGTCGGCGACGTGCTGCTCGATGGTCGTCGACGCGGTTCGATCGGCGGCGAGCTCGGGATAGAGCGCGTTGGAGATGTCTCGCAACGTGTCGTGGCCGATGAGATCGGTCATCTGCAGTGGTCCGAACACCGGGATGAACGCACGCAGCGTGGTCTGGACCATCGAGTCGAGCTCGAGTGGATCGGCGGCGCCGATATCCACAAGATGCAGCATCTCGCGCAGCAAGGCGAACCACACCCGGTTCCACAGGAAGCCGGGGATCTCCTTGCGCACACGAACCGCTCGAAGGCCAACGTCGTCACAGAAGCGCATGGTGGTCGTGACCGTCTCCTCGCTCGTTTGTTCCCCGGCGACGACTTCGACGAAGATGATCACCGCCGTCTGTACCGGATGCAGAACGACGGCCCGTTCCGGGTGGGCCATGCCGGCTGCTAGCCGCGTCATCGGAAAGTTGGAAGTTGAGCTCCACAGCAAGACGTCGGCGCCGATGACCGCCTCGATGTCTCGGTAGCAGGCCGACTTGACCTGGGCGTCCTCGACGATCGACTCCAAGACCGCGGCGCATGGCCTCAGTGCCGCGGCGAGGTCGTCGTGTACAGAGACCCGGGCCAGAACCTCGTCGACGGTTGAGGGCTCCACGGCGCCGATCTCGGCGAGCATGGACACGCTCTGGCGGAGCCGGTCACGCAACGTGCGTGAGGACCCGCCGGGCGACCACGCCCGCACTTCGTAACCGGCAAGAGCGACCTGCTGTGCGAACAGATGGCCGATGTAGCCCGCGCCGACGAGGCCCAGCGGGCCGTCCAAGGTTCGTACACCCGTCACGAAAGACAAAGTAAGAGATCGGTCCTCACGGCAGCAAGAGCGCTTTGTGATCGCTACGAAGGCAGGGTCGCGGGACTGTGAATCCCTGCTGAGCAGCCGACCCCTGGTCCTCACAACCACCGACCGGCGAACTGACGCCGTTTACCGCCAAAATAACTCTCGCACAACGGCGCGGTGTCGGTGTGTAGCGGTCGCAGCCCGGCGTACGCACTGGCGGCTTAGGGATTTGCAAGTGGCACAATGTAATTGCTGGTGTCGTTGGCGAACTCTTGGGTTTGGTCGAGCACGCCGCTCGCGTCGTGCGCGGGCGAGCGCGGGACCGGCCGCCGGCGGACCGCGTGAGGCGGCACACGAGCCGATTCGACTCGGCATTGTGGCAGCTATTCGGCCTCGGTGATCGACACCATCTCCGGTGGCTCCCGGGTCAGCCCTCTGGTCAGCACCAGCAGGTAGACAATGCCGATGGCAAGCCAGCTGAGTCCGAGGATCAGCGCTTTCGAGTCCAGGCGGGTGAGCAGGTAGATGTCTATCACGGCGCCGACGGCCGGCAGCAAGACGTAGCGCCACGGGCTCAGGTGTTCGTCACGGTGCCTCAGGAAGTGGGCGATCACCGACAGGTTGACCAATGTGAACGCGGTGAACGCACCGAAGTTGATGAACGACGTCGACGTGGCGACGTCGAGGAAGACGGCGGCGAGCCCAATCACCCCACATAGCACGATGTTGAACACCGGGGTTCGGAATCGCGCCGACACCCAGCCGAATACGCGCGCCGGCAGCACCCGGTCGCGGCCCATCGCGTACAGCAGCCGCGCCACCGCCGCCTGTGCCGCCAGACCGGAAGTGAACTGCCCGACGATCAATCCCGCCAGGAACACCGCACCGAACAGGCTGCCGCCGATGGTCTTTGCAATGTCCGACGCCAGCGAGTCGACGTTATCGAACTTCCCACCGGGCGAGACCAGCGTCACGAAGTAGGTCACGACGATGAAGATCGCGCCGCCGACCAACGCGACCAGCACGATCGCGCGCGGCACGTTGCGCTCCGCGTCGTGCGACTCCTCGGTGAGCGTGCTGATCGCATCGAATCCCAGGAAGGAGTATGCGGCGACCGCTGCACCGGCCGCCAGCGCGGAGAAGCCACCACGGCCGGTAAACGGTGTGGTGGACGCCAGCGAATGCGAACCGCTGACCAGGTGTGTGATGGACAGGATCACAAACAGCGCAAGGATCAACAGCTGGACGGTCATCAGCACGAAGTTGGTGCGGTCGGCCACCTTCAATCCGATCACGTTAAGCGCCGACGTGATCACGATGTAGGCCACGATCCACACGACAAACGGCACGTTCGGGAACTGGCCCTGCAGATACGACCCGCCGATCAGCCAGATGACCAGAGGCAGGAACAGGTAATCCAGCAGGATCGCCCATCCGACAACGAAACCCAGCCGTGAATCGAGCGACTTGCGGACGTAGGTGTAGGCCGATCCGGCCACCGGGAAGTGTTTGGCCATCAGCCCGTAGCTCAGCGCGGTGAACAACATCGCCACGGTGGCCACCAGATACGATCCTGCGCTGCCACCGTCGGAGCGCTCGGCGATCACGCCGAAGATGCCGAGCACGATGATCGGCGTCATGTACGCGAGGCCGAACAGCACTAGCGATCGAAGATGCAGCTGCCGTTGCAGCGTGCCGCGATGCTCGTGCTTGTCGGCGGAGACTCCGTCGGCGGTCATGTTGGTCCTCTGGGTTCCCGCCGGGTCGGATCGATCCGGCCCGCAGAGATCGGTAGGTCGTTCACCGGATCGTAGGGCGCGATCTGCAACCCGTCTGGGCGTATATCGGGTTCGTCCTGCCCGTCTCCTGGGCGGCGCGGCTGTTGGGGCAGGCGACGGCGGTCCGTGCTGCGGTTATGCGGCCCGGGACCGAACTGCTCGCGGGATCTCCGGTAACCGCCACGAACTTCGCAGCGCCGTGTGGCTGCTGGTTGTCGCGTTTGAGATTCGCCTTCCTGCGCCGCGTGTCCACACGCCGCCACGCTTGACGAGAAGCCTGCAGCCGTCAGGGCGTTGGCAATCGCTCGTGTTGACTTGCCTTCTGTGGCAAGGCTCCTCGTCGGCGCGAGGGCGGGTTGCTCGGTCGGCACGGCGACGAGCTTGCCTTTCGCGTGGAGCGGTTGCCCGACATGAAGACCCACTCGCCGCAGAACCACCCGTCCCCGCAGCCGCGTGTCCGTGACCTGGGTCAATCCAATATGACTCCGCGGCGTTGCCGGCCCTTTTAAGGTTTGATGGTCAAGCAAACCGGCTCGCGCGGGAGGGAACGATGGACGGGACCCCGTTTGGCCGCTACCAGCTGCTGGATTTATTGGGTCGCGGCGGCATGGGTGAGGTTTGGCGTGCTCATGACACGGCCACAAACCGCACTGTTGCTATCAAGGTGCTCCCGCCGCAGATGGCGCAGGACGATACGTTCGTGCAGCGGTTCCGCCGGGAGGCCGAAACGGCCGCGCGATTGAACAACCCGCACATCATCCCGATCCACACCTACGGCGAGATCGATGGGCGGCTCTATGTGGACATGCGGCTGATCGAGGGCCGCGACCTGGACAAAGTGCTAGGCGAGGGGCCGCTGGAGCCGAAGCGGGCGGTGCGCATCATCGAGCAGGTGGCCACGGCGCTGCACGCCGCGCACAAAGTCGGGTTGGTGCACCGCGACGTCAAACCGTCCAACATCCTGTTAGACGAGGACGACTTCGCGTACCTGATCGACTTCGGCATCGCCCGCGGCGCCGACCAAACCTCTCTGACCAGCGCCGGCAATGTGATCGGTTCCTGGCACTATATGGCCCCAGAACGCATGGAGGCGCACGAGGCCGACGCTCGCGCCGACATCTACGCGTTGACATGTGTGCTGTATGAATGCCTGACCGGCAAGCCTCCATTTCCCGGCGACACATTGGAGAGCCAGGTCGTCGGACACCTCAGCACACCGCCGCCGAGACCGTCAATCACAGAACCCGAGGTGCCCGCGGCATTCGATGCGGTGGTCACCAAGGGCATGGCCAAGGACCCCGAGCAGCGCTACCCGACAACCAACGACCTAGCTCGCGCTGCACGAGAGGCCAGCACCGTCCCCCTCGCTGGTCCGTTCAGCGCGCCGCCTGTTCAGTCGGGCCCGCCGACACCACCCCCGACCCCGCCGGCACCACCCCTGATCCCGCCGCCAGCACCACCCCCGACCCCGCCCCCGGGCCCGCCGGCAACGCCCGGCGCAGGGTTCCCGCCCACACCGCAACCGGCCTATGCCACGCCTTTCCCCGCGACCCCGCCGCCTTTCCCCGCGACCCCGCCGCCTTTCCCCACCACCCCGCCGCCTTTCCCCGCCACCACGCAGGGACGGAGTGGGAGCGGGCCCGCGTTGTTGATCGGGGTGGCGGTGCTGGTTGTGGCCGCGCTAATTGTCGGGGTGATCGTCGGCGCCGTCCTGCTCTTCGGTGGCGGCAACAAGAGCAGCACCGCGACCCACGGTTCGAGCGTCGCGCCCAGCAGTGGCTCCATCACCACCACCCCAGGTACCTCTACGAGCACTTCAAGGACCTCTGCGACCACCTCTACCTCGGCGGCGCCGGCGGGACCCGCTCAACTGCTAACGCCCGACGGGCTGAGTGGCCTGCTAACGACAATTCGCGACAAGTTTGGGGACACGATGGGCTACCAATTGGTGGTGTATCCCGATTACGCAGTCCTCTGGCGTGGCGATCCAACCAATAAGCACGTCAAAAAGAGCTACCTCTACGATCTGCGGTCCTTCTTGCCGCAGAACAGCCGCGGCAGCTGGAACCCTTGGGCGCCCGACGAGTCCATTTCCTCGATGGACGTGCTCGTCGATCTCGGCCAGTTCAACGCCCCCGCCGTGATCGCTCAACTGAAGAATCCACCACCGGAGCTCAACATCACTGACAACTCCCAGAGCTACCTGATTGTCGAAGGAGCCGAGGGCGGGGGTCTCGACATCTCGACGCACAACACCGGAGCTGGCACCGGCTTTATGCAGATCAATCCGGACGGGAGCATCAAGAAGACCTATCCTCCATCGTGACCTGATCCGCGCTGGGCGGTGCCATTTGCGACAGCCAGGTTCGCTCCGGGGGTCGCGGTTGACGTTCGATGGCGGTCTGCACGGCTTGGTTATCACGTCGCGGAGCGCCGGTGCCCGCCGGTACGTCGCGTAACTCACCGAATACCGGTCAACCTGCGCTGCCATCACCGCGACCCACTGTTCAGACCTCGCATTAATCCGGCACCCGAACGGAGCACTCGGGCGCGCGCTATACCGCGGCAACTCGGGGTACAAGCTTTCCGTCGCGTCCAAGGGCCGTTACGACCTGATCTCGCTTTAGGTCTCATCCACGAAAAGGGGTGCACGTGTTGCTCCATAATCGGCCGCACGCATCGTCGGGATCGGGACGGTGATCGGTGGCGGCTATGTAGACCGTGCCATCGGCCGCGCTGGCGGGCAGCTCGGCTCGGAGGCGGCCGAAGCGGTCCGTCGTGTAAGCGAGATAGTCGCTAATGTCGTCGTCGGGGCGGCTGATCCGCAGGGTGATGGTTTGGTCGGGGAGGAAGCCGTATCCAGTGACGACATTGCCGCGGGCTTCGATCGTCGGCGCGCTGGGTCCCTGAGGTGGAGGGCGGTCGCCTGGTAAAGGGCTTGCCATGGGCCGCTCCAATCGACTGGTGGCCCGTGCTGAGGTCGAAGTGCGGAATGGTCGTCGATCAGCGGCCCGTGACGGGCTACTCCTAATCGGATAACAAACATCGCGTGATGCGCAAGCGGTGAGTCCGACCAGCGGACCGCGGTTATGGGCGGTCGGGTGGCTGGCCGTACAGAAAACCCCGCCTTTATGTAGATTTTGGTTGCGGGAGCCCGGCGCTGATCTGGCGCGCTGTATGTGACACCAGCAAGGCGAGGTTCGGCGGCGGTTTGGCCGACTGGATCACCGCCGTGACCGCGCCGGCGCAGGTCCGGTTCGGCCACCACACGGGGGCGGATACGCAACAGATGCCGTCAACTGCTTCCTGATGATCAACCACTGTCGCGTGCAGGTCTGCGATGGACTCACGCAGCTTGCGCCATTCACGCGGGGTCCAGCAGTCGGGAAGTGCGACGTCGCTGTTCGGTTGGACGGCGTAGAGAACACGTCCGGTGGCCGTGCGGGCAATCGATTCGGGGTCGGTCGGATGGGGTATGTACGCGTGGCCATGGGGGCCAGCGGCACAGACAAACCGAAGTTGGTGTCGATACAGAATTCGCAGGGACGCCATGGCGCGAGATTGAACGGCCAAGGTGTGCACCGCGGGCTGGGCGGTACGCCGCAGCACTGGGTCGGGCTGCCAGCGCTGCCCGATCCGCTCCATCTGCGGTCCAACGTAGTAGCGGTGATCGATACACTGCACCGCGCCGAGATCGATCAGTTGTTCGGCGAGCCGATGGGCGGACGTTTTGGCTAAGCCGCTCGCGCGGGCCAGCGCAGTCAATCCCAACCCGTCCTCGGCACGGGCGAGCGCCTCCAGCACCGCGAATGCGCCGTCGAGCACTCCGCGGCCCGCGCTGGCCGCTGGTGCCGGGATCCTTGAGATGCCGGGCTGGGAACCAGAATTTTCATCCAGGGCGGCGACACCTGATCCGACATCGAGTAACGGTGGCGAAGATGCCGACACATCCATGTGGGCCTCGCTAAAGAAAACCCCTGCCGGGGCGAGCTCGAGTTTGGTTGACTTCGCTTTAGCTTCGCGCCGGCTGGTCCCGTCGTCCCGAGTACTCGACTACTCGAATTTCTTGGGAGCGTCGCCGAGACGCTGCGCCTAACGACTACCATGTAATTTTACGGGCGCGAAAATTTGGTTTACCACATGGCACCCTCCGAGGCTTGCAGCTAGACCTTGAGGTGCACGCTACACCGATTCGTGAATAGATAAACCAGGATTCGGCGGCGGCTTGTACTTCCGATATCGTCGTGACACAAAACGGTACTAGAGTACCAGCTATAATACCGAATGGATCTGCGCCACGTAGGCAAGCTGAGGTAAAGCTACACTTAAGCCACGATGAATAACTGAGTTGAGTGGGCGTTGGCGGCAGAAGACAACCGGGAAAATCTTCCCGGGCCCACAAGCCCTGACGGTCGCGGGCGGCTCTATCAATCTTGGATTGGGACATACGAACCCGCGGTGCTATGCATGCTCAACCGTCGGCTGATGGTGCTTAGGTGGTTCGCGGTCAGTCATCGCCAACACCCTTGGTGACCACATCTGCCTCTACAACTTTGATGGAGGCGGGTTTTGCTGTGGCGTCTTCATGCCCTCATCAAAGCGGCCCCGAAATCCGCCGTGGCTGTCGGCATGCTGGGCGGCACCATCGCAGGCCGGTAATGCCTGTGGTGGTACCGACGACGCCGGTAGGGAATTACCCGGCCTGCTAAAGGCCATATGCCACTCAAATTGCGGCCATTTGTTTGTGATCGATATGTTGGCGACCTCGATAATTTCGGTTGACTTCTGGGATGATGCTAGATCATCGCATATGTCGACAATGCCGACCGTTCTCCAAAGTGAACTGGCGTCCAAGGTGCGCGAATTGATTGAATCGTTGGTCAGTTTCTCAACCTATTTCGCGGATTCCGCCGCGGCTCAAGAGGAAGACTCGTTAATGTTGATTAGGCGGCCAGGTTCGACAACGCCGCCGACATGACCTTTTCGTGGCGGTCGTCGAGACGATCGCGGATCATGCGAAAGCCCTCGGGCAAGCCCGTCATGCTCTGATCCCGGGCGGTGGCGGCCCGTCGAACCCCATAGCCAACTAGTCAACTAGTTCAGCGCCTTCGACTTTCGCGTCCGAGGTGCGCGCAGATGCGGTGGTGAACTGTTATCGCTGGCTAATAAAGTGCTCGAAATCCGCATTGGTGGTGAGGCCGCCCGGGACGCCACCGACAGAGCCGTCGCTGTGGGCGAGGAGGTCGGCCTGTACTTGCTGTAGGTGCGACGGCTGGGCGGCGAGCGCGCTGGGGGTTGGCGGTGCCGCAGGCGCGTTGATGCCCTGCAGCGGATTGTCGGAACGCGGTTGACCCAAGGTCAGAACCGCGCCGACGTCTTCCGCCGCGGCGTCACGCTTGGTCAGTGCGGGCAGCTGCCACCGCTTCTCGATGGTCGCCAATATCGACGTGTGATCGAGTGGCGTCGCGGAGTCGGGAACTCGGAAAACGGTGCCTGCGATGATCAGCGGTGAGACGAGCAGCGTCGGCACGCGGGGACCGAAACGATCGAAGCCGAATCCAAACTCGCCGACCGAGTTGTCTGGCGGCGTCGCACCCCACGGCGGCGACACGTGGTCGTAGCACCCGCCGTGCTCATCAAAGGTGATGATCAGCAGCGTCTTGTTCCATGCCGGACCCGATGACACCGCGTGATAGACATCGAGCAAGAGTTGCTCACCAAGTGCCACATTGTAATTCGGATGCTGACTGTTACCGGTCGAATTCCACGACGGCTCCAAGAACGCGTACCCAGGTAGGTTGCCGGACGCGCAGTCCGACTGGAAATCGGTGAATAGGCCGAAGTGGCTGGCATCGGCGGCGCTGGCGTCGGGGAAGTCGAGCTTGGTCAGCGGTGGATGGTTGTACCCGTAGATCCTCCATGGCACATTGTGCTTGGACATCAGTCCGAAAATGCTTGGGGCAGTATAGGTCTTGGTCATGTCGTCCATGTGTCCCTGGCTGGTGCCAGCGCATGCGAAAGCGCGGTTCGGCATCGTCATCGTCGGTGCGCTGCCAAACCAATGGTCGCACACCGCATATCCCTTCGCTAGCGCGTGCAGCACGGGCAGCGTCTGATCTGTGTAGCAGCCCATAATCATCTGCGGCGTAGTGCCGGGAACCACGTACCAGTTTTTACTTTTATTGGCCGCGATTGCCGATTCGTAGTCGGTGACGAAACCGGTCATCGGCGCGACGGCGCCTTTCGCAGGCACGGCCGTAGATCCGTAGAGCTGATTGTTCGTGGCGGCATAGCCCTCGCCGGGATCGGCGCCTGGCATGAAATAGGCATTCGGGGCGCTGGAGTCGATCTTGTACACACCAACCGATTTGCCCGAACCGTCTGGGCAGGTTTCTTTTCCGGTCAGGCCGGCGAACGGATGGCCAGCGGGGGAGACGTTGCCCTCGTCGGTATACAGAAAGCCCAGCATGTGGTCGAGGGAGCGGTTCTCAAGCATCAGCGTGACGATGTGATCGATGTTGCCGAGGACTGCGGCGGCTGAGCCTGAGCGCGGATTCATCGTGGTCCTCATTCGTGGTGTGGGAATAACCAGCCTGTGATCCGACTCGTTCCATTTTTGCTTTGCCAACTGCGACAACGTTTCACGATATTCGTCATATTGAGCGTTCGGCGAGGTGCGTTGGCAAGGGCGCGGTCCGCTGAGCGGACCGCGCGTAGCCGTGTGGCGGGTGGCGACTCTTTGACCGCTCAGAGCACGCTTTACGCCCGTGAGTGGGCTTGGGCGCGGCCTGCGACCCCGGTGCTGGCGGTCTAGTTCGACATAAGCTCGCAGTCAGCACGTGCTGCTTGATCCTGTGGCCGGCACCGTGGATCGCTTCGAGGCGACAGTCAAGGTGATTCGGTCCGCTCACCGGACCGCGGTCTTGACCGCGTCGTATCGGTCGACGCTCAATCAAGGTGAATCGATGTTCAATCAATGTTCTTGGGAAAGCGTCCGAGCGGGGCCAGCCCGGCTGCTCCGACTTGCAGAGCGGCCCAACGAGCGGCGACCACAGAGACGACCACCGAGAAAAGGAACGTCCTGCGAAGGACGCACCACCCGGCGCACTGAAAGGATCCCCAATGTCTGAGCACCGCACTCCCGGCAAACGCGGGCGCATGCCCGTCCTCGCGCCCGCCGACCGGCTCCCGCTGAAATACCTGCACGAATACACCCGGCCCGGACAGCCGCTGCCTGCGCCGAGCTACCCAGTCGACGTCAGCAACGGCATCATCGATTGGGGCATGCTCGGCAACGGCCCTGACCCCACCTGCACCGCCCACCCCAACGGAGTCGGTGACTGCACCTTCGCCGGCCGCCAGCACTACCGGATGGCCAAAGCTGCCCGCGGACATGAAACGGAGACCTGGGAAAACTCCAACCAGCTTGTGGCCGAATATCTGAAGTACGACCACGGCGTCGACCAGGGTGCCAACATCGCCAAACTGCTGCTCGCCTGGTACCGGGCGGGCAAGATTCTGGCCTTCGCGCCGGTCGACCACACCGACCCGACCGCCGTCGACGCAGCGATGGCCGCATTCACCGGCGCGTACTGCGGGGTCAACCTCACCGACGACGCCGACCAGCTGTTCAGCCAACACCAGCCCTGGACCGTCGCGAATGGGGAAAAACCCGACCCGGCGGAGGGCCACTGCATCCTCAAGGTCGGCGCCAACGGCGACGGCATCGACACCTGGGTCACATGGGGCGCGTTGCAGGAGTCGACCAAGGACTGGACCAGCGCCTGCCTCGACGAGGCCTGGGTCATCATCACCGCGGATGACGAGAACAGCAGCCTCATCGACCTTGCCGCGCTGCGCGCCGACATCGACGCGCTCGGCGGCCGCTGAGATCGTCGAGCACGCGACCGATCTCTGATCAGTCAGCAACCGGTTGCCGTGATGGTCGGCAATCGACCAGAAGGTGCTGCGGATCGCGACGGTCAAGCCCCGCAACTCGCACCGCGGACGGTGATCATTGAACGCCTAAGCTAAGCTGTCCTGAAAGCTAGGATTCACAGACGGCGGTTATTGGGAATTGTCGTTGATTAGCGTAAACTGTTGTAGCACAACAGATTTAGGTGTCCAGGCTTATGAACGCTTGCCGCTAATTTTCGATAAGATCGTCTTGCGGGCCGGGGCGGTTGCCGGAGCGCCGGAGCCCAAACGACATCCACTGGTGTGCCGCGATAACGGTAGATCAGCTTCGGCGCCGTTGCTGCCCCTTCGCTTCCGCACCGTCACCGACCCGCACTGTGGTACCGAATCGGACGAGAACATCAGACTGGCCGTGCAATAACGGTCCGCTCACCGGACCGTGGTCTTGCGCCGCCACCATCGCGATGCGCGCAATGAAGACGGTCTCGACCGCTCGACGATCACAACAGACCTGATGCATTAGCGCTGTCGACGACCGAGGCCGCTGAAACCGTCGAACGACCACAGAGTCAAAAGAACCCGATGAAAGGGAAAGTCATGAAGATTCCGTATGAGGGCGGCCCAGTGGTTTTCTGCCCACTTGTGTACACCAGCTTCTGGGGGCCGTCGTGGAAGGCAGAGAACGCGGGCCTCGCCACCCAGCTCAACCAGTTCATCCAGGATCTACTCGCCGCGACTCCCTGGATGAACACCCTCACTCAATACGGGGTGTCGGGCACCGGGGCGTTCATGCAAGCGTCCTATGTCACCGACCCGCCGAGCACGCTCACCGTCGCCGACTACGAGAACTTATTCGAGCTTCTGATGGCCGGCGGTGTCATCCCGGTGCCCACGAAGTCGAGCTCGTCAGGGCACACAAGCCCCCAGGTGATGATGGTCTTTCTTGACCCGAACGTCGAGATAAACGATCCCGCGCATGGGCGACAGCTCAACGTACCGAATTCGCTGTTGGCTGGGTATCACGACAGCTTCACCGTCCAGCCGGGCATTCCGTGCATCTATGCATTCAGCGAGTTTGCCGACATCGACACAATCACGACGGTGATGAGTCACGAATTCGCGGAGATGATCACCGACCCGCTGTACAACGCCTGGACGCCCGACCACGCCGGCACCGAGATCGGTGATCCGTGCGAGTCGGCGCCCTTGACAACAATCACGGTCAGCGGGCGGACCTGGACTGTGCAAGAGATCTGGAGCGATGCGGTCAATGCCTGCGTCGCCAGCTCGGCGAGCAAGATCACCCCGATCTCCCCCGGCCCCGGCGGAATGTTGGCCACAGGCGGCGTGATTTTGGATCGCCGCGGACGCGGCCCCGCCAAGGCACCCGATCCCATTGCAGTCGATGCCGCCGACGTGCTGCCCTTCCACCGCGTGCTGCCGCTGCCCTCGGTTCATTTCAGCCACGCCACTCGCGAGAAACGAATCGACGACGCCGACATGCGCGCCTACGCGCGCAGGTTGTTCTCGCCGCTGCGCCACGAGCACCTGTTTGACGACTTCCCGGCCTTCCTGCGTCAAGGGGCGGCCGTGCTGGAGGCGCAGGGTGTCCCAGCCGATGGGGCGGCGGCGCACCTCGTCGGCAACGGCGAGACCGGCGACGAGGCCGCGAGCACAGCTCCGTCCGAAGTGCTGGTCGCGGCGGCGCCCCTGCGACGGCAAGGTGTCGCCAGTAAGCCGCGCGGGGGCGCCAAGCAGACCGCCAACACGACGTAAGGGCGGTTCAGCTCGCGACCAGTGGCCGAGGGGCCAAGCGAGGGGCTGATCTGCCCACGGGCCGTTCGGCCCCCGTTTGGTTCTTGGCGTTGGTTCTTGGCGACAAAACGATCGACGAGGGGGTCGGTCCGGTGAGCGGACCGCACTATTGCCTGAACCCCACTCGTGGACGCGGAATAGATCGGGCTTAAGCGGCACCTGCCCGTCCAAGCAAGTTGAGCTAAACGGCGCCTTGGCGCCGCTGAACGGAGGAGGCCGCTATGACATCTTCGCTTCGTCCGCTGCCGGCCAGCGCGATCGTCGGCGCGCTGGCCACCCTTCCAAGCATCCGCTCGAACGACTCGGGCCTGCTCGACGCGGCGCGCACCGCGCTCGCGCGCGCGATCGCGTCCGGCCAGGACGCGGGGGAGTTGGGCCAGGCCTTGTCGGCGCAAAGCAGTTGGCTGGGCATCGATTTACGGGGTGGTGGGGCACGACCCGCGCCAGCCGCGGCGCAGGCGGTCCAGGTCCCACAGCCGCCAGAGTGGGCGGTGTCGGTCGCCGAGGCCGCGGTTCAGGCCCCCGCGGCACTGCGCGTCGCTGTGCTCGATCGGGATCCGTCGACGGTGTCGACCCTGAGCCTTCCCGCGTGGGCGATCGGCCAGAGGGCCGCGGCCACCTGCGGGCCGCTTCTGGTGGAAAGCCCCGACTCACAACTGACAGTTCAGAAGTGGTTCAAGATCTACATCGTCCCGGAGCAGATGGTGAGCTTCGTCCAAGGGTCGACGACGCTGTTTGTCGCGCCCTTTGCAGCAACGGGGAGCGCCCAAACCATTACCCTTGCCGCCGGCTCGGTATGGATCAATGTCGCCTCGTTTGCGTCGGGGGCGCCTTCGAATTCGTTTGGCGGTATCGCAATCCAGGGCGGGACGATCACGTCTGACCAGCCGCTGACTCTCGGCGGATCGACTGTGACGGTGCCTGCGGGCGCGTCGCTGATGCTGACGGTCACGCCGGCCGCTTCGACGGGCCCGGGCAACGCGGTATCGATCGTCACACCGCCCACGTCGATGACGTTTGACTTCCCGAGCGCAGGAGCCGCCACCGCTGCAGTTGCGGACTTTTCTGCGACCGTCTACGGCGAGACATTCCAGTGCACGCAGAGCAGCCAACCCGTGGAGTACTACGACATCGTGAAGGCGCTCACGTTTCCTTTTACTACAAATCAGACGCAGTTCGCTCCGGGCGTCGTCCCAAACACGATGTTGTCGCTGCAGGGCAGCGCCCCAATAGGGGCGGTCGGATGGGCGTTGCACGTGGCGCAGTCAGCGCCGGCGCAGCTGGGTAACGCCGCCGACGCCGGACTCGCGTACCTCCGCTTCAATACCGGCGTTTCGGCTATGTGGCCCGGACTCAGCCGGCCCGAGCCCGAAGAGCTCGGAATCCTGATGGCGTCCGGCGATACGTTCCAGCTCTGGACGGCGGCGGGCCTGGCGCCGCAGACGACGAGGGAGTTCACGTTCCAGCTCTGGGACAGCCACCCGATTCCGAGCACCCTGACCGCGACCCGGGCCGCAGGCGGCACTTTTTTCTACGAACACTACGGTGTCGGCGAGCTGCTCGAACTCGGTGCCAATCTCAGTGCAAGCCTGGACCGCCCGGTCTACGCCGACCAAACCCGAGCGCCGGTGTCCCTGCCCAATGGGCTGGTAGTTATCGGCGCCAGCGCCGGCCATCAACACGTGTTCGCCTACGCGGCGTCCACTTCTTCAATTACCGGGGTCCCCCTACAGCATCCGATGGCACTGGACAACGCGCTGCTGGAGGTGAGCACGCCGCTGTTGTTCGTGATCGAAGGCGAGCTTGCCGAGTCCCCGACAACCGGTGCTTACGCCGTGACCAAAGGCGCCCTTCTCGTCGGATTCACCTATCGGCTTGACTTTCCTTTCTTCCCCGACCCGTACGCCGGGGTATTCGTGAACCTGGGAACCAGCGGGAACCCGGGCGGACTGCTCGTCGATGTCGCATGGGCCGCGAACGGCCTGGTCGCGATGAGAATCATCGACCTCGAACACCCGCATCCCGCGCAGCCGCCCGCGAGCGAGGCAAGCTCGGACCTCACCGGGGGCGCGCCGCAAATGGCCGCGGCGCCCGGCCTGTTCCAACTGGGCCTCGCCGACGCGAGCCTTGCGCCCGAAACCACCCCGGCGTTTCCGTTTCAGTTCGAAACGACGACCCCGCAAGATCTAAGGGCTCCCGGCGGCATCACCGGAATTCCGGCTCCACCGCCCGAATCGGGCCTGATGATGCTCGACGTGTCCACCCGCGCAAGCCTATTCGGGGTTGAGATCGTCGACTACATCTTCGACCGCAGCACACAAGACGCCCAGAAGCTACTCACGATCGACGGATTGTCCGCGCGCACGTATGCCATACTCGCCCCAGCGATCACGCTGCCGGCGATGTCGTGGGAACCGATGTATGACAAGGCGGCGCCTGTCGCGGGATCGCCTACAGGCGAGCTTTCCAAGCCACCCAACGATGGTCCGGTCTGCGGGATCGCCGTCGATTCGGTCACGTTGGTCCCGATCGCACCGATTCAATCGCTCGGCGAGATTCTGTCCGCGACGCAGACAGACGGATCGACCTATGGCGGAATTCTCACGCTTCCGTTCGGCACCGTCGCAGGCATTGCCCAAACCGTTGGTTCGAAGGGTGGGCCGGCGCCGACCCTTAACCAACCCACCTTCGACGTACCGGCCGACAGCGGCCCCGCGATCACCTTGACTGGCGCCTATCAGCTCACGTTGCGTCCACCCGCAGGCGACCCCAACGCGCCACTGTTTGCCGGAAAAACATTCCTGCGCACCGAGCAGGACAACCCCGCGGGCGGACTCTCGTACGGCGAGGAAGTCCTCGGGCTGGATGTCGCCACGATTTTCACTACCGAATTCAACCTTCCCGGCAACGGTGTCCCTCTCAAACGCTATGACTGGACCGGCTACGGTGCGAGCCTCGCGACCGACTGGACCGACGTAAACACCCAGGACCCGACAGCCGTGATCCAGGTCAACTACAACACCACGGTTGGACGCACCTCACACGTCGTTGTGCAGGTGCAGAGCGTGATCTATCCCTGGTTTGTCAAGGTCGTTCGCACGATTACCATCGACCGGCTCAACAGCGGCTCGGTGGAGCGGACCGATTCGGGTTGGGTCGCTGCAAGCGACGGATTCACCTATTTCAAAACCCCTTCCCAACAGGACATCACACCAGCCAACGTGCATGCGGGCGTCATCCAAAGTCTTCTCAAGGTGCACAACATCCACGAATTCGGGCTGCCGTTGTCGACGACCGGCACCAGCGACGAGGCCGGCGGTGCGGCGGGTCCGGTTACGCTGCAACCGGTGACCTTTGACGCCGACATCGCGATCAACACGCAACACCAAGTGCAGCAAGGTGGTTCACAGGTCCAGGGTTTGGATGGGCATCAGCACGCGGCTGTGCCGAGCACCGGAATCGTCGGCTACATCGGGTTGACAGCCAAATACCATCTGTCTTTACAAAATCTGCTGGACTTCCTGTTGGGCTTGCCGCAGCCGGCCGGCGGTCCGATGCACGCAACATTGAACCTGGGCAAGAGCCACAATGTGTTTCGTAGTGTGGCGATATCGGCCGATCCCGCTTTTGACGTCGACGTCGGCAAAAATGCGATTGTTGTTACTGCACATGGCTTGCCGGTCCTGCCGTCGGGAAGTGCCTGGACGGTCGCGCTCAAAGGCGCGAGCGACGCCGCGCCGCGAGCACTGCCGCCGACCCAACCGGTCCCCGTCGTGCAACCTAACGGCAGTTCGGGCAGCCCCAGCGATGAAACCCATTTCGCCGACCCGTCGGACATCTTCCGGCTGGCCGCGAATCCACCTACTCCGCCGGCGAATCTCTACGGCTTCCTGCAGGACGTCACGACGCAGAAGCAGTTCCTTGCGCAGCCATACATTAAGCAGGGCACCCCGCAGTTGTCGCTGCGGCAAGTGCCCAGCCTCGCCGATCCGGGTGTTCTGCTCGGCGCAGTCTCCAGCTTCCCGGTGATCGGATCGGCCTTGCCGCTCAACGGATTGCAAAACCTCATCAAGTCGAGTCCGGGGCCACTGAACCTGTCGTTTGACAAATGGTTCGACACCGACGCCGCCAAGGTCACCTCGCTGATTAAAACGTCGGTGGCCGTGGTCGATCTGGTTTATCGCTGGAGGAACGATGCCGGTGACCCGCAGCCGACTCACATCGATCCCGCCCATCCGAACCAAACGATCCACATCACGTTGGGGCAGCCGAGCGGTCCGACTTGGTCGATCGATATTTACGACGTCGCACTGAAGTTGTTCATACCACCGGTGGACGCGAACACGCCCGCGTTGTGGCTCGAGGGCTCCTTTCACGCCGATTCCGAGACGTTGCCGAACTTCCCCGATCTGCAGGTGGTATATGACGGCCCGCTGGCGCCGCTCACCGATTTTTTCACCGCATTGCAAGTGCTGGGCAGTCTCCTGAATCCCGGAAGCGGGCCCGGCGGTGGCCTCAACGTGCATTTTGCTGACGGGAAGCTCACTGTTTCAGACACCTTCGGGGTGCCCTCGCTACCGCTCGGTCCCGGCTACATCGAGAACATTTCGCTTGATCTCGGCGCGGGTATCGACATCCTGAACATGGATGTTGACTTCCTGGCAGGTATCGGTTCCCCGGATGCTCCGGTCCACTGGATCGTCGACCCGCTGTCGGGAACGGGATGTATACAGGCCGGCGTGCAGAACGGGTCGCTGGCAGTGCTGATCCAGCTCGGCATCGGCCTGGGGCTGGCCATCGATCTTGGCATCGCCTCTGGCGGGGCGTCGATTACCATCGCATTTCAAGTTCAGATCAACGGCAGCAGTTACGAATTGATGCTGTTGCTGACCGGGCAGGCTCAGGTCACCGTGCTCGGTGGTCTCGCCTCGGCGTCGATCTCGCTGACATGCGGGCTCGGGCTGCAGATCACGCCGGCGGGCGGCGGCCCGGGCAGCGCCGCAGACGCAACGGCGATTGGCACCGCGTCCGTCGCGATTCACATCAGCATCTGCTGGGTGGTGTCGATCGACTTCTCCGGCAGCTGGTCGTTCTCGCACGACTTCCAGATACCGGCGTTACCGTAGGAGGCCACGACATCATGGCGGACGTTCGCAATTTGAGCCTGATGGTTTTTCCGCAGCAATGGTCGGGTAGTGAGATCATCGCGAATCTGCTGCTACTGCCGACGGGCGATCCCACCGCGGCAGTCGGAGCCGAATTGCCGTTCGCCCAGGCGCAACCGGTGTTGCGCGCGGTGTTCCTACCCGGCTTCGCCAAGCCCTGCTGGGATCCGACGATCAACCCGGCGTCACTCGTTCATGTCCCGCTGCCAGGGCCCGTGCAACCGCTCAAGTCCGACATCTTCAGCGGTCTAACTCAGCAGTTCAATCCGACTGCTCCGGCTCGCACTGCGACCCTCAACGTCGGTGTGAAAAAAGATCTGCCGCAAAGCTATCGGGCCGCCGCGGGCGGATCGACCCGCGATTCGGCACTATTCACGGCGGTCGACGGCTATGGATGCGACCTGCGCGACACGGTGCCCAACACAACGCCGGTGCCGGCGACAACAATGGCCTGGGGGGAGGTATTTTCCTACGCCCTGCGCCAGCCGCTGATCGC
>Ga0153922_1000358_pt1 | contig 18524 bp, 23 predicted proteins | sample TSNJ006MetaG_FD_104723 | JGI IMG/M metagenome (GOLD analysis project Ga0153922, IMG submission 104723) | Attine ant fungus gardens microbial communities from New Jersey, USA - TSNJ006 MetaG | ecosystem: Host-associated > Fungi > Mycelium > Unclassified | place: USA: New Jersey, Brendon T. Byrne... | reverse complement strand
GCGATGAGCGCTTGCGCGAAGAGCCGGAGGCGGCGATGAGCGCTTGCGCGAAGAGCCGGAGGCACAGATGAGGTGGTGGGTGCTGCGAGCATGGCTGCTGGGCTGGCTGATGCTCGTCTGGGTTCTGTTGTGGGGCACCGTCTCTGCCGCCAATATCCTGGGCGGCTTGGCGACTGCGGTGATGATCACGGTGTTGCTTCCGCTGCCCGTGGTGCCGGTGGAGGGCACGCTGCATCCGCTGTCGTTCGCCAAGCTGCTGATCGCTGTCGGCTGGTATCTCGTGTTGTCGAGCCTTCAGGTGGCCTGGCTGGCGATCAAGCCCGGGCCGCCGCCACTCAGCGCGGTGCTGCGCGTCTCGTTCGCGGTGGAGTCCGATCTCGTGCTCGCCCTCGGGGTGAACGCGATCAACCTGACGCCGGGAACGATTGTGCTGGAGATCGACCGCGATCGGCGCCTGCTCTACGTCCACGTCCTCGACGTCGGCCCGCCCCGCGCGATCAACCGCTTCTATCACGAGATCGCCCAGTTGGAGCGGCTTTTGATCGCGGCGTTCGAAGCAAAGGAGGGCGCGTGAACACCGTCTGGATGATCGCGGCGGTCATGCTGGTTGCCGCGGCCGCACTGACCACCTTCCGGATCCTGGCCGGCCCCAACACGCTAGACAGACTGGTCGCGCTCGACACCCTCGTCGCGGTGGCGATGTGCGGTCTTGGCACCTGGGCGGCGTTCAGCCTGGACTCCACCGTGGTGTACGGGATCACAGCGCTGTCGCTGATCAGTTTCATCGGCTCGGTCAGCGTGGCCCGGTTCCGCGTACCCGACCAGGAACGGCAACGAGGAGGGTCATGACCGTCATTGACGTCATCGAAGCTGTGCTGATCCTCGGCGGGTCGGCGCTGGCGCTGACGGCGTCGATCGGCGTGGTCCGTTTCCCGGACACGTTGTCGCGCATGCATGCCGCGACCAAACCCCAGGTGCTCGGACTGCTGCTGGTGCTCGGCGGCGCGGGTCTGCGGCTGCGCGGCAACGTCGACGTCGGAATGATCGTCCTCACCGCCATGTTCACGCTGATCACCGCGCCCGTGGTCGCCAACCGCGTCGGCCGGCTGGCCTACCGCGAGAGGTGCGTGCGCGAGGACCTGCTGACCGCTGATGAATTGCGGCAAGCGTGAATCACGGCAGCTGGAACTCGATCATCGCGGCGACGGTGTCGATCGCTTCGGACAGCGCGCGCAGACGCGCGTCGGGCGACGCCGCCGCGAGCACCGCATACCGGTCAGCCTGACCCATCGGCACCCGAGATGCCAACGCGTACAGCTTTTCTCCGGGCGTATCGGCCAGGGTCACACCGGCGAGCAGCATGTCCCGCGGCGGCAGCTCGACACCGCGCGCCGCGGCCAGTCGCTCGAACAGCGCCATGACCCGATCACTGATTTCCTCGATCACCTCTGTGGCGATGGGGGCGCCGGGCTCGTCGGGCCAACTGCGCACCAGCGCACGCGGATACGGGTCGTCGGGCAGCCACCGCAGCACCCGGATGCGGTGCGCCATCCGGCACCTCAGCGTGTATTTCCCGGCGCCGACCGCGTGGTGTTCGACGATGCGGGCCAGCGCGCCGACGTCGTAGCGATCGTCCCCGCCGCCGACCTCTCTCCCGGCTGCGATGAGCACCACCCCGAACACCGGATCATCGGCCGCCAGGCAGTCGGTGACCAGCCGCGAATATCGCGGCTCGAATATCCGCAACGGCAAATCGTCGTCGGGAAACAGCGCAACCTCGAGCGGGAACATCGGCAGCGCAGTCGTTTCCATATACTCCATATTTCATATTTCCAACTCGCCGACGAGCGCGTCGACGACCGCACGCAGGTCACCGTCGCTGTCCTCGGCCACCCGCCGCTGGCGTTGATACGACGCTCCGATCACCGGGATCTGGGCGACCGACGCCAGTTCGTCGGCGCAACCCAGGGACCGCGCCACCGGCTCGAGCCGGGTAAGCAGGTCGAAGAGGTCGTCGGTGACGAGCCGCTCGTTGCTGTCCGCGTCCAGGATGATCACCGCGTCCAGCCCGTAACGCGCTGCGCGCCACTTGTTTTCCTGCACATGCCAGGGAGGCATGACCGGCAGCGACTCGCCCGCATCGAGCCGCCGATCGAGATCGACGACAAGGCAGTGCGTCAGCGCGACCAGCGCAGCCAACTCGCGCATGTTCGACACACCGTCGAAGACGCGCACCTCGATGGTGCCGAGATGCGGGGACGGCCGGATGTCCCAGCGGATTTCGTCCATGTGGTCGATAATCCCGGTTTTCTTCTGGTCCTGGACGAAGCCTTCGAACTGACCCCAGCTCTGGAACTGGAACGGCAGGCCGGCGGTCGGCAGCTGCTGGAACATCATGGCCCGATTGCTGGCATACGCCGTGTCCTCACCGGCCCAGAACGGCGACGATGCGGACAGCGCCAGCAGATGCGGATACTGGTTGAGCAACGACGAAATGATCGCCATCACCTTGTGGGCCGACGAGATGCCCACGTGCACATGCACGCCCCAGATCAACATCTGCCTGCCCCACCACTGAGTCCGCTTGATCAGCTCGGCGTAGCGCGGAGCGTCGGTCAGCTTCTGTGACGACCATTTCGCGAACGGGTGGGTGCCGGCGCAGAACAGCTGCATGCCGTGGCCGCGGACGATCTCGTGCGCGGTGAGCAGCGTCGAGCGCAGGTCCTCCATGGCCTGCGCGGTGTTGTCGCAGACGCCGGTCACGAACTCCACGGTGTTGCGCAACAGTTCCTTGTGCACGCGCGGGTTTTCACCGATCTCGGCGATGACGGTGGCAGCCTCGTTGGACAGGTCGCGGGTCTTGCCGTCGACGAGCGCGAATTCCCACTCCACCCCGACGGTGGGCCGGGGCGACGACGCGAAGTCGATCCGGCGTCTGGCCAGCCGCGCGCTAGCCGGTAATGACACCGCAAGCCAGCCGCTTGCCGGCGTCGCCAGTGGCCATCGTCTCCGCATCCGGACCGGTGGTGCCGTCGCTCTGGGCGTAGCGGCTCGGGATATTGGCGAAGTTGTCCGAGTTGGCGTGGATGATGATTGCGGTGCCCGGGCCGGCCAGCAGCTGGTCGGCGGTGAACGCGTCGCTGGTGGTGACCAGCTTCGCCGCGCCGTTCGCGCGCACCTCCAACGAGGTCAGGTCGCCACTGGCGGGATGTGTGGTGTGGCCGGGCACCTGGAGATGCCCACCGGCAGAAAGAAAATCACCGGGCGGGCCGCCGGTCGGCGCAACCGAGTTGGCCTCGCACTTGCCGATCGAATGGATGTGCATGCCGTGGAAGCCCGGCGTCAGGATGCCGTCGCCGATCGTCTCGACGGTGATCGTCGCGAAGCCGCCGGCGAAGTCGAATGTCGCGGTCGCCACGGGCTTACCGTCGGGGGTCGAAAGCTGCACGGAAAGTTTCCTGCCCTGCCCGGCCGGCCCTTGACCGGGCTGAGGGGACCCCGCCGACGGCGACGTCGAACCCGTCCACACCGGCGGGTTGGTACCCGTTGAGTTGGTGGGGTTCTGATTCGGGCTGCAGGCGCCGAGCACAAGAGCGGTGACGGCCAGCGGGACGGCGAGCATAGCGGGCTTGACCATGGCAAGGAGCCTATCCCGTGACCGTCACGATCACGCCCGGCGGCCAGTCGGCGATTTCGGATGGCCGAAGCGCGACCGGCGCGTTGTCGAGAACCTTGGCGACCGCGTCGGCCGACTCCTTCTCACCGGGGGCATCGGTGTAGAACACCGTCGTCGCCGTCACATCGGGCAGCTCGTGCATGCCGGGCTCGACGGTCACGTTCCAGCCGGCCTGCGTCAGACGCTGACCGGCGCGCGCGGCCGCGCCCTCCACCCCCGAGATGTTGTAGACGAGCACGTCGGCCTTGGGTGCCGGGGGCGGTGTCGTGGTGGTCGTCGTGGGGGTCGTGGTGGCCACCGGCGTCGCCTGGGTGCCGGAGTCACCGCCCTTCTGCACCGCGTAGATGCCAAGCAGCAGGAAGAGAAAGCCGAAGAAAACAAACACCATCACCATGGCCCGCAGCGGCAGGCCGCTGGAGTCGGGTACGCGCTGATTCATCGTGCCCACTGTAACGAGGCCACGAACGGGCCCCGAAAGATCAGGTGACCTCGAAGCCAAGCCTGCGCGCTGCCCTGGCCTTCTGCCTGCCGGCCCGCAGCCGGCGCAGCCGCTTCACCAGCATCGGGTCGGCGGCCAGCGCTTCGGGTCGTTCCACCAGCGTGTTGAGCACCTGGTAGTACCGGGTCGCCGACATCGCGAAAAGCTCGCGGATCGCTTCTTCCTTCGAGCCTGCAAACTTCCACCACTGCCGTTCGAACGCGAGGATGTCGTGCTCGCGACGGGTCAGCCCGTCAGCGGGTTCGGCCTCGTCCCCCGATCGGCCCGCCCGCGCCATGGCGCCGTCCATATCGTCCTTTCAGAAGCCGCCGTGCTCTTCGCCTAACCGGCTCACTGATCCGTCGGCTCTTCGCCCGAGCGGCTCATCGCCGCCCTTTGCTCTTCGCCCGAGCGGCTCATCGCCGCCCTTTGCTCTTCGCCCGAGCGGCTCATCGCCGCCGTAACCGAAATGACATCCTTGGTGTTTCGGCGAACATTCAATCACGCTCAGCTCGAACAACACGTCAGCCGAGCCCGCGAGTCGGCTGTCATAAGCTGGCTGACCGTGGCCATTTTGCCGATCCGGATCGTCGGGGATCCCATCCTGCACAGCCCGACGAGCCCGGTGCCCATCGAAGCGGATGGCTCGCTGCCCGACGATGTGCTCAAGCTGATCGCCGATATGTACGAAACCATGGAGGCCGCCAACGGAGTCGGGTTGGCCGCCAATCAGGTCGGCGTGGCGCTGCGGCTGTTCGTCTACGACTGCGCCGAAGCCCGCGGGAAAACCGTCCGGCGCAAGGGCGCGGTGATCAACCCGGTGCTGGAGACCTCAGAACTGCCCGAGACGATGCCCGACCCCGAGAGGGACGACGAAGGCTGTCTGTCCGTCCCGGGCGAGTCCTACCCGACGGGCCGAGCAAACTGGGCACGCGTCACCGGGCTGGACGCCGACGGGGCTCCGGTCACGCTCGAGGGCGAAGACCTGTTCGCCCGCATGCTGCAGCACGAGACCGGGCATCTCGATGGTCAGCTCTACCTCGATCGGCTCATCGGCCGCCACGCTCGCGCCGCCAAACGCATGCTCAAGGCGAACGGCTGGGGCGTGCCGGGGCTGTCGTGGACAGCGGGAGAGGTGGCCGATCCGTTTGGCCATTAACCCATACGCTTGACCGGTGCGGCTGGCAACCTGGAACGTCAACTCGATCCGCGCCCGCCTCGACCGCGTCACGAACTGGCTGGAGCGTGCCGACGTCGACGTGCTGGCCATGCAGGAAACCAAGTGTGCCGACGACCAGTTCCCTACCATGCCGTTCGCCGCGATCGGCTACGAGGTCGTGCACTGCGGCTTCAACCAGTGGAACGGGGTGGCGATCGCGTCGCGAGTCGGCCTGTCCGACGTGCATGCTGGTTTCGAGGGACAGCCGTCATGGCGCGACAAGCCCGACGACAAGTCCCAAGCGGCGGCGACGATTGAGGCCAGGGCACTGGGCGCGACATGCGCGGGGGTGCGGGTGTGGAGCCTCTACGTGCCGAACGGGCGGGTTCCCGATTCGCCGCACTACCACTACAAGCTGGAATGGCTTGCGGCGCTTCGTGATGCCGCGCACCAGTGGCTGTCAGACGACCCCGATGCGCAGATCGCCTTGGTCGGTGACTGGAACATCGCCCCCACCGACGAGGACGTCTGGAGCCCCGAGTTCTACAAGGACAGCACCCATGTCACCCCGCCGGAGCGCCGCGCGTTCCAGGACATCGTCGACGCCCAATTCGCCGACGTGGTACGGCCTTTCACGCCGGGGCCGGCGGTGTACACGTACTGGGACTACACGCAGTTGCGGTTCCCCAAGAACCGAGGCATGCGCATCGACTTCATCCTCGGCTCGCCGGCGCTCGCCCGGCGGATCACCCACGCCGAGATCGTCCGGGACGAACGCAAAGGCAAGGCGCCCAGCGACCACGCACCGGTGCTGGTGGAAATCGCTTAGGCCGGTATGGCGGGTTCGTCCGCGTAGCGGCCGGGGTTGGCCATCGAGGCCAACGCGCCGAGCAACATCATCACCGCCGCGGCGACGAAGACCACCACGAGGCCGGCGTGGAACGGACCCGAGATCAGTTCCGGGAAGAACTCCTTGCCGGTCAGCACCTCGGCGTTGACACCCGGCTGCTGCAGGGTGTGCAACGGGGCCAGCAGTTCGGCGATCGGGTTAAAGCCCAAAAACGCCGCGAACAGGCTGCCGACCGGCGGCAGGCCGGCGACGTCGTGCGCCACCGACGCCGGCACACCCTGCTGTTGCAGACCGTTGCTCAGCGCGGTGGGCAGCGTGTGGGCCAGGCCGATGATCATCAACGTGAAGAAGATGCCGATGGACAGCGACGAGCCGGCATTGAAGAACGTCGCGCGGACACCGGATGCCGCGCCGCGCTCCTCGGCCGGCACGCTGGACATGATCGCCGCGGTGTTCGGCGCGGTGAAGATGCCGCCGCCCAGCCCGTTGAGGAACACCAGAAGTGCGAACACCCAATAGTTGAAGTCGACCGGGATCAGCATCAACGCGACGAATGTGCCCGCCATCAGCAGCATGCCCGTGACCGTGAATGGCCGCGCCCCCATGCGGTCGGCAAGGTGCCCCGCCAGCGGCCCGGCGATCAGGAAGCCGAACGTCATCGGCAGCATGTAGATGCCCGCCCACAGCGGCGTCGACTCGAAGCTGTAGCCGTGCAACGGCAACCAGATGCCCTGCAGCCAGATGATCAGCATGAACTGCAATCCGCCGCGCCCGACCGACGACATCAGTCCGGCCAGGTTGCCCATCCCGAACGACGTCGACCGGAACAGCCGGATGTTGACCATCGGGTGCGGCACCCTCAGCTCGACCAGGCAAAACGCGACCAACAGCAGAGCGCCGAGCCCGATCGAGCCGAGCACCCAGGGATTCGTCCAGCCGGTCGGGCGACCACCGTACGGCTGAATCCCGTACGTGATACCGGTCAGCATCACCGTCAGCCCGACACCGAACGTCACCGTGCCGGCCCAGTCCAGGGGGCCACGACGGCGCACCCCGATCTCGTGGAGCGAGCGCAGGCTCCAGATCGTGCCCAGGATGCCGATCGGCACGCCGACCCAGAAAACCGCCCGCCAGTCCCACTGCGAGAGCACACCCCCGATCAACAGGCCCAGAAACGAGCCCGCGACCGCGGCGACCATGTTGACGCCGAGCGCCATGCCGCGCTGGTTGGGGGGAAACGAGTCGGTGAGCATGGCGCCCGACGACGCCATCAGCATCGCCCCGCCGATGCCCTGGATCACCCGCCAGCCGATCAGCCACAGCGCGCCGCCGTCGAGGTGGAACGGATCGAAGGACAGTGCGACGGCCGCGACCGTGAAGACGACGAAGCCGATGTTGTAGATGCGCACGCGGCCGAACATGTCGCCGAGACGGCCGAACAGGACGACCAGAACCGCGGTCACCACGAGGTAACCCATGAGCATCCAGAGCAGGTAGCTGACGTTTCCCGGGGCCAGCGGGTTGAGCCCGATGCCGCGGAAGATGGCCGGCAGCGAGATCAGCACGATCGAGGCGTTGACCGTCGCGAGCAGCGTGCCCAACGTGGTGTTCGACAGCGCGACCCACTTGTAACGCGGGTGGTCGCGGTCCCACCCCCGGCGCCGGAGCTCCGTTTCCGCGACGGCAAGCGTCGGGTTCGTCACGACGGGGGTATCAGCCATCTCTATCTCAGTCGTCATCTTGTTATCGCTGTCTTATCGCTTCTTATCGCTTCTGATCGCTCACGTCCCGATCCAAATTTACATATGTTAGCTATACGTTAGCTGTACAAAGGAAACGGGCGGACGGCTATTCCCGGGCCGGGGCAGCTGCGCTAGCGTGAAACTGGCCAACAAACCACGCGGGAGCGCACGCCGGGTGCGCTGAGAGGACGGCTTGTTTGCTTGGCAGACGGCGCCGTCGACCGTACGAACCTGACCGGGTTATGCCGGCGTAGGGAGCTGAAATGAGTATTTCCATCGACGTGGCGAACGTCACCACCGGTGCTATCGAAGGCAGCGCGAAGGTCTACCGGGAGCTGGAGGCGGTCCCGGGCGCGCGGGTGCCGCTCCGACGGGTGGAGCTGTCCAACGGCGAGCACCTGGACGTGTATGACACGTCGGGTCCGTATACCGATCCGGATGCGGTGATCGACCCGTCCGCCGGGCTTGCGCCGCGGCCCGGTGTCGTGCGCGACCGCGGCACCCAACTGCAACGGGCCCGGGCCGGCGAGATCACCGCCGAGATGGCGTTCATCGCCGAGCGCGAGGGCGTGGCCGCCGAGTTGGTGCGCGACGAGGTGGCGCGTGGCCGCGCGGTGATCCCGGCCAACCACAACCACCCCGAGACCGAGCCGATGGTCATCGGCAAGGCGTTTTTGGTGAAGATCAACGCCAACATCGGAAATTCCGCGGTGACCAGCTCGATCGCCGAGGAGGTCGACAAGATGGTGTGGGCCACCCGCTGGGGCGCCGACACGATCATGGACCTGTCGACGGGCCGCGACATTCACCTCACGCGTGAATGGATCCTGCGCAACTCTCCGGTGCCGGTCGGCACCGTGCCGATTTATCAGGCGCTGGAGAAGGTCAAGGGCGATCCGACCGCGCTGACGTGGGAGGTCTACCGCGACACCGTGATTGAGCAGTGCGAGCAGGGCGTCGACTACATGACGGTGCACGCCGGCGTGCTGTTGCGCTACATCCCGCTGACCGTCGACAGGGTGACCGGCATTGTCAGCCGGGGTGGGTCGATCATGGCGGCCTGGTGTTTGGCGCACCACCAGGAGTCGTTCCTGTACACGAATTTCGAGGAGCTGTGCGAGATCCTGGCGCGCTATGACGTGACGTTCTCGCTGGGCGACGGGCTGCGGCCAGGGTCGATCGCCGATGCCAACGACGCCGCCCAGCTTTCCGAGCTGGCCACGCTGGGCGAGCTGACCAAGGTTGCCAAAGCCCATGGCGTGCAAGTGATGATCGAGGGGCCCGGGCATGTCCCGATGCACAAGATCGCCGAGAACGTGCGACTGGAAGAGGAGCTGTGCGAGGAGGCGCCGTTCTACACACTGGGCCCGTTGGCCACCGACATCGCGCCGGCCTACGACCACATCACGTCGGCGATCGGCGCGGCGATCATCGCGCAGGCCGGCACCGCGATGCTGTGCTATGTCACACCCAAGGAGCACCTCGGCCTGCCGGACCGCAAGGACGTCAAGGACGGCGTGATCGCGTACAAGATCGCCGCACACGCCGCCGACCTGGCGAAGGGCCATCCCGGCGCACAGGAGCGTGACGACGCACTGTCGACGGCGCGGTTCGAATTCCGGTGGAACGACCAGTTCGCGCTGTCACTGGACCCCGACACCGCGCGCTCCTTCCACGACGAAACGCTGCCCGCCGAGCCGGCCAAAACCGCTCACTTCTGTTCCATGTGCGGACCGAAGTTCTGCTCGATGCGCATCAGCCAGGACGTCCGCGACGCGATGGCCCAGAAGTCGCGCGAGTTCGTCGAGCACGGCAGCCAGGTGTATCTGCCCGCCACATCGTGACGGTGCTGCCCCTGGCACCACCGGGCGAGACGCCGCGTCGGGTGCTGACGATCGCGGGATCGGACTCCGGAGGCGGGGCGGGAATTCAGGCCGACCTGCGTACATGCGCCCTGCTCGGTGTGCACGCCCTCGTCGCGGTCACCGCGGTGACGGTGCAGAACTCATTGGGCGTCAAGGATTTTCACGAAATCCCCGTCGACGTCGTCGCCGGGCAGATTGAGGCGGTTGCGGCGGATATCGGCGTGCAGGCGGCCAAGACCGGGATGCTGGCATCGTCGGCGATCATCGAGACGGTGGCCGAGACGTGGGCCTCGGCGGGCCTGGCGGGCACCGTGCCGTTGGTGGTCGATCCGGTGTGCGCGTCTATGCACGGCGACCCACTGCTGCACCCTTCGGCCGTGGAATCGCTGCGGCGGCGGCTGTTCCCGCTGGCGACGCTGATCACCCCCAACCTCGACGAGGTCCGGCTTTTGACCGGGGTCGACGTCGTGGACCCGGGCTCACAGCGCGAGGCGGCGCGCTCGCTGCACGCGCTGGGTCCACGGTGGGTGCTGGTAAAGGGCGGTCACCTGGCGAACTCGCCGGCGCGGAGCCCCGATCTGCTCTTCGACGGCAGCGAGTTCCGCGAATACGACGCGCCGCGCGTGGCCACGGGCAACGATCACGGGGCCGGCGACACGTTGGCCGCCGCGACGGCGTGCGCGCTCGCGCACGGGTATTCGGTTCCCGACGCGGTGGCGTTCGGGAAACAGTGGGTGACCGAATGCCTCAGGGCGGCATACCCACTCGGGCGCGGCCACGGTCCCGTTTCCGCGCTCTTTCGGCTCGCAACATCGTTTCTGCCATGAGTCTCGACAGCATCGCCGGGGTGGCGCACGAGCCGGACGGCACGCCGTTGGGAGTCGTGGTGCTCACCCACGGTGCGGGGGGCAGCCGAGAGTCGCCGCTGCTGAAGCGGGTGTGCGACGAGTGGGCCCGGCGAGGGTGGCTGGCGGTGCGCTACAACCTGCCGTATCGGCGCCGGCGAACGAAGGGCCCGCCGTCCGGGTCGGGCGCGACGGATCGATTGGGCATCGCGGAGGCGGTGGCGGTCGCACGCCGGCTGGCCGACGGTCCCGTGATCGCGGGCGGGCACTCGTACGGCGGGCGGCAGACGTCGATGGCGGTCGCCGACGGTTTGGACGTTTCTGTGCTGACGCTGTTCTCGTATCCGGTTCATCCGCCGGGCAAGCCGGACAAGCCGCGCACCGAACATCTGCCGCGCATCGGCGTGCCGACAGTGTTCACCCACGGCACCAGCGACCCGTTCGGCACCATCGAGGAGGTGCACGCCGCCGCGGAATTGATTCCCGCGCCCACCGACGTCGTGGAGATCACCGGTGCGCGACACGACCTGGGCAGCAAGACGGTCGACGTACCCGTGCTGGCCGTGGACGCGGCGCTACGGTTGCTTACGGGTTGACCTGCGCTTTCGCCTCGCTTTCACTGAGCGCGGCAAACCCGCGCCGGTCACCTGCCGTGCCCTTTGCTGTCCGGCGTGCGGAAACGTTGCGATCCCCGCTGCGGCCGACGCCTTCCGGACATATGTTCACGTCATGACGTATCAGCAAGGTGAGCCGCCGTACTACCAGCCGCCGCAACAGCCATACGGTCAGTACTACGGTCAGTACGGCCAGCAGCCGCCGCCACCTCAGCCGCGCTCGACCAACGGCTGGGCCATCGCCTCGCTGGTCCTGGGGATCTTCGGCGGCGTCCTACTGAGCGTGATCTTCGGCATCATCGCGCTGAGCCAGACCAAGGGTGGCAGGCAGGCCGGCCGCGGCATGGCCATCGCCGGACTGGTGATCTCCGCAGCATGGATACTGGTCGGGGTCGTCGCGGTGGTGCTGGTCATGGTCTTCGCCCGGGGCACGGTCGAGGCCACAGACGTCCAGGTCGGCGACTGCATAGAGACCACACCGGGGGACAACGCGAGCGTCAAGACCTTGCCGAAGGTGTCGTGTGACAAGCCACACGAGGGCGAGGTCTACGCGCTGCTGCAGGTGTCCGGCGACACGTTCCCCGGGCAGACGGCGCTGCGGGACGAATACGGGAAGCAATGCGAGTCCGCGCTGAGCACGTATTCAAGCAAGGCGGCCACCGACGACGCGTATCAGATCTATGTGCTGTACCCCACGCAGCAGACCTGGGACCAAGGGGATCGTCGCGTCGCCTGCCTCACGATCACACAGGACAAGCGAACCGGCTCCGTCAAGGGGTGAGCGCGCCTTTTCGTCGCTAACCGGTACCTCAGGTACCGTCGAGCGGGTGTCTTCTGCTCTTCGCGCGAGCGGCTCATCGCCGCCTTCTGCTGTTCGCGCGAGCGGCTCATCGCCGCCTTCTGCTCTTCGCGCGGAGTTCGACGTGGTCATCGTCGGCGCCGGCTTCGGCGGAATCGGGGCGGCGATCCAGCTCAAGCGGTTGGGATACGACAACCTTGTCATCCTCGAGCGGGAGGACGACCTGGGCGGAACCTGGCACGTCAACCGCTACCCGGGCCTGGCCGTCGACATCCCGTCGACCACCTACTCCTACTGGTTCGAGCCCAATCCGAGCTGGTCGCGCCTGTTCGCGCCCGGCGCGGAGCTCAAACGCTATGCCGATCACGTCACCGACAAGTACGACGTGCGCCGCTACATGCGGTTCAACACCATGGTTGAGGGCGCACGCTGGGACGAGGATGCCACGCTGTGGAGGGTGGCTTTGGCCGACGGCGACACGCTGACCAGTCGCTTCCTCGTCACCGCGACCGGCTTCCTGTCGCAGCCACACACCCCCGACATCGCGGGCATCACCGGGTTCGAGGGCCGGATCATCCACACCACGGGGTGGGACGACGGCTACGACTTCGACGGCCGACGGGCGGCGGTCATCGGCACCGGCGCCACCGCCGTGCAGCTCATCCCCGAACTTGCCAAAAAGGTCGCCGACCTGACCATCTACCAGCGCACCGCCATTCATGTGGTGCCGAAGCCCGATTTCGCGATCCCGTTGTGGCTGCGGCGAGTGTTCCGCTGGGTGCCCCTGGTGCAGCGCGGGTTCCGCTGGGTCACCGACACCATCCTGGAGCTGATGATGGTGTCGGCGGTGCTGCACTACCACCAGTTCCGCCGGCTCAACATCGCAGCCGCCGACCTGGCAAAAATCCACCGCTTCGTGTCGGTCCGCGACAAGGAGCTGCGGCGCCAGCTCACGCCCGACTACGACTTCGGCTGCAAGCGGCCCACCTACTCCAACTCGTACTACCGAACGTTCACCAAACCGCACGTACACCTGCAGACGACCGGTATCCAGCGCGTCGAGGCCGACGGCATCGTCGCCAACGACGGCACCAAGGCGCTCGTCGACACGTTGGTGCTGGCTACCGGGTTCGACCTGTGGGACGCGAACTTCCCTGCGATCGAGGTCATCGGCCGAGAAGGCCGCAACCTCGGAAAGTGGTGGCGCGACAACCGTTTCCAGGCCTACGAGGGCGTGTCAATTCCGTACTTCCCGAACTATTTGAGCCTGGCGAGCCCGTATGCATTCAGCGGGTTGTCGTTCTTCAACACCATGGAATGCCAGATGCGGCACATGAGTCGGCTGTTCGGCGAGCTGCACCGGCGCAACGCGACCACGTTCGAGATCACCGAAGACGCCAACGCCGCGTTCCGCGACCGGATGACCGGGCTGCTGGACAATTCGGTGTTCTACGGCGGCGACTGCGCGACGTCGCGGTCGTACTACTTCAACCACAGCGGCGAGGCTTCGCTGCTGCGCCCCACGTCCACGCACACCGCGGTGGCAGAGCAGGCCCGGTTCCCGTTGAGTGACTACGCATTCGCCTGATTGGAAGGACAAATATGGCAGGGTCTTCAAAGATCGTGACTATTGCCGGCTTAGCGATCGCCGGCGCCGGGTTGGCCCACTTCGTCAAGCCGGACGCATTCGAAGGGCTGACGGCGACCGCGTTTCCGGAGAACACGCAGGAGCACCTCTACATCGACGGCGCCGCCGAGACCGTCCTCGGCCTGGCGTTGGCGCTGCGCAAGACCCGCAAGCTGGCCGTGATCGGACTGCTCGGCTACGGCGGCTATCTCGCCGCGAACGTGCTCAAAAACCAAACAGCGTAAGTTCCATCAGCCGTCGCACGCACGCTTGCGAGTGCGCGCAGTCGGCGGGCGGAGAACCGGAGTGCACAAGTCGACCCACGTCGACGACGACTGCCATCGCCGCATGCACGAGGAACCGCGCCGGCGTCGCGGTGAGCTCCGGCCGGGCCGCGGTCAGCAACGCGACCCAGGAGTCGATGGTGGAGCGTTGCACGTTGCGCAGCAGCCCGTCGTCGGTGGGCGAAAGGTTGGCCCGTTCGGTGTAGTAGACGAACGCGAGCTCGGGGTTGGCGAAAGCCGTCGCCACATAGGCATCGACCAGCTGGGTCAACACCTTTCGAGGCTCGGTGTCCACACCGAGGATTGCCGACAGCTCACCCGAAAGCCGGTCGGCCGCCCGCCGCATCACGGTGGCCAGGATGTCGCCCTTGCCGGCGAAATACCGGTAGACCCCAGACGCGGGCAAGCCCACGGTCGAGGCGATCTGCTCCATGCTCGTCTCGCGATAGCCATGCTCGTTGAACAGCACCATCGCCGAGTGCAGCAGGGCCTCGTACACACCAGCATCGGAAAACAGTTGCCGCCGGGGCGGAGGCGGCAACGGATCATCCGGCGCCGGCAGCTCCACCGACAGCAGCCTGACGCCGACATCGAACAGCAGCGCACGGATCTGCGGATCGGGCATCCGGACCCGGTGGTCGACGACGCTGCCGATGACGCTGAGCAGCGCTGCCGAGATCATCCACCTTTCCGGCGACGACAATCTCGGCCGAATCGCGTTGAGCGGCTTCTGAATCCGGCGGTTGACCACCTTCAGCTGGCCGATCAGGTGTTGTTGGTCCGGCGGCCGCAGATAGCGGGCCTGCCACCGGTACAGCCCGCCCGTGTCGCGGTTGGCGAGGGTCACGTCGATGAGCACATGAATCAGGCGGTGCAAGGCGTCGGCGTCGGAGTGCGCGTCGGTGAGCTCGGTGGCGTCGACGAGCTGCTGTCCGAGGTTGAGCACCGCCGCCCTGAACAGGTCGTACTTGCCGGGGTAGTGGCGATACAGCGCGGCCGCCGAGATACCCACCTTGGCGGCGATGGCGTCCATCCCCACCGCGTGATAGCCGGACGCGCTGAATGCCGCGGCCGCGGCCCGCTCGACCTGCGCCTTGCGGTCCTTCGGCCGGCGGCGGACCGGCGCCGCGGAGCCCGCGGGGATGGTGGCCACGTTTCACGGTAACGCCATTTTCGAATCGTTGTACACATCCTGACCAAATTCGCGAGCAAATGACGTAATTGGGTCGCTTACGTCGAGAATGGCGATTAACATAGTCGGGGTGCTCGACAAGGTTCGCCACGTCCTGGACTATCACATCTCCGTTGCGGCGCTGATCGGCATCGCGTTCCTCGTCGGCTTTCCGTACCTGCTCGTCGGAGTGCTCTGGTCGATCAACCACACCGAGCATCTGCATCAGATGCACGGCGCCGACGTGGTCGTGTCGTTCCTTGGACAGATCGTGTCGTGGCCGGTGCTGTTGTTCTCCAACGTGTGCATGGTCTAACCCTTTACAGGAGGCACTGTGACGAACCGCGGTTGGTTCCTTCTGTGTCTCGGCGGCGCACTCGTCGGGATCGGTCTGGTCGCGTTGAACTTCCCGGTCTTTCTCGATGCGTATGACCAGTGGGGCTGGCAGATCAAGTGCGGCACCGGATACAGCACCAACCTGATACAGGCACAGATCGCCAATCCGGCGTTCCCCCAGAGCAACTTCGTCAACCAGTGCCAAAGCGCGCTGGCGGTGCGCCGCGCCTGGGCCATCCCGATCGCCGTGGTCGGCTGGCTGATCCTGTCGGGTCTGAGCGTGGCGCTGTGGCGGCATGCGTCACCGGACCGCGAACACGCCGACGCGCTTTAACGGCCCGGTTGCACGACCGCGAGGCCCTGATCCATCGCGGCCGCCAGAAGGCGGTCGTCATAGGCGACAAACGCGGTCAACGAATCACCGAACACACCTTTTGCCGTCGCCAAGTGAATAGCGTCCAGCGACCGAAGGTCCGGATCCGGGCAGGCCCCCGCTGCCGCGCGTACAACCGGATCGATCTCATACCGAGAAACGCGGGCGAGCATTGCAGGCACGTCAGCGATCAGGCTCGCATCGGATTGCCGCAATGCGCGAGGCAGCTCGACCTCGACGAGTGTCGAGCACACCCACGGGATCGAGCCTTGCGAGTCGAGCCAGTCTGCGAGGGCGTCACTTTCAGGCTCGCGCCGCACAAGTTTCACTAGAGCCGACGTGTCGAGATAAATCATCAGTAGCGCTCGGCGTCGCGCAGCCCCCGCAGCACCTGGCCCGCTTCCTGATCCATCCTCACGGGCCCGGTGGGACGCGGCGCCGGCCCGGAAATCGTCGCGGGCTGCAGTTTGCCCGAGCTGATCAGGTCGGAGAGCGGATTATCATGGGCGGGAACGATTCTGGCGACGACTTGGCCGCGCTCGGTGATATCGATCCGCTCACCTCGTTTGACACGCGCGAGTACCCGGGCAGTGTGCTGGTTGAGTTCCCGCACCGGCACCTCACTCATGCCGCAATGGTACTACATACACGTACTACGCCCGTGGCGTTTAGCGTGATGGCGTGACCGGCCCGCAGCTCGAGCGCCGTCTGGGTCTGTTCGACGCCGTGATCGTCGGCCTGGGTTCAATGGTCGGGGCGGGCGTGTTCGTCGCGCTGACGCCGGCGGCGGCCGCGGCGGGCACCGGGTTGCTCGCGGGCCTGGCGGTGGCTGCCGTCGTCGCCTACTGCAACGCGACCTCGTCGGCGCGCCTGGCCGCGCGCTACCCGCAGTCCGGCGGGACCTACGTGTACGGGCGCGAGCGGCTCGGCGAGTTCTGGGGATACCTCGCCGGGTGGGGATTCATAGTCGGCAAGACGGCGTCCTGCGCGGCGATGGCGCTCACCGTCGGCTATTACGCCTGGCCCGCACAGGCGCATGCGGTGGCGGTCGCGACCGTCGCGGTGTTGACGGCGATCAACTACGCCGGCGTGCACAAATCCGCGATCGCCACCCGGGTGATCGTGGCTGTCGTGCTCGTGGTGCTGGCCATCGTCGTGGTGGTTGTCTTCGCCTCCGGCGCAACGGATATCGGGCAGGTGCGGGCGAGCGGTCGGCTCGGCGGTGTGCTGCAGGCGGCCGGGATCCTGTTCTTCGCGTTCGCCGGATACGCACGCATCGCGACGTTGGGCGAGGAAGTCCGCGACCCGGCCCGCACCATTCCGCGCGCGATCCCGCTGGCGCTGGGCATCACCCTCGTCGTCTACTCGGCGGTCGCCGTGGCCGCGCTTTCCGTGCTGGGGGCCGACGGGCTTGCGCGCTCGAGCGCGCCGCTCGCTGACGCGGTCAGGGCCGCCGGCATGCCGGGATTCGAAACCACCGTGCGGGTCGGCGCCGGGGTCGCGGCGGTGGGATCGCTGCTGGCCCTGATCCTCGGGGTATCGCGCACGACACTCGCCATGGCGCGCGATCGCCTTCTGCCGCACGGTCTTTCCGCCGTGCACCCCCGGTTCAATGTGCCGCACCGCGCAGAGGTGGCAATCGGCGTCACGGTGGCGGTCTTGGTCGTCTTCGCTGATCTCCGCGGCGCGATCGGCTTCTCGTCCTTCGCGGTGCTGGTGTACTACGCGATCGCGAACGCATCGGCGTGGACCATGGGCCGTCGGCTGATCCCTACGGCCGGGTTCGCGGGCTGCCTGGTGCTGGCGTTCGCGCTTCCGTTGACGTCGGTGCTGTCCGGGGCGGCGGTGTTGGCGATGGGCGCGGCGATTTACGGGTTGCGCCGGGCTTTTCGGCGGCCAGGTAGGCGCCAATGAGTTTCAGGCGTTTTCGACAGGCGGAGTCCGCCAGTCGATCTGGTAAAGCTGGATCGCGTGTTCAAAGCCTTTAAAATGAGCTTTGCCTATATCACTGAGGGAGCTATCCAGGTGTTCCCCCTTGCACAGCTCAAAAATAATCCCGGAAACCAGCACCTGCTCCGGTTCACAATGGCCGCACACCCGCGCCGCCAGTTGAACGGTCATCCCGAACAAATCATCGCTGCGTTCGACGGGTTCGCCAGCATTTAGCCCGATTCGCACATGCAGCGGCAAGCGGGGATTGGTGCCGTTAAACTGCTGAAAGGCCCGCTGGATGTCGATGGCGCAGCGAACCGAACTGGGGACATCGGTGAAGGCCGCCATCATGCCGTCGCCAGTATGCTTGATATAGCGGCCATGATTGGCTTCCAGCGCCTTGCGGATGATTTTGTCGTGCTGTTCTAACAACTCGAACGCGGCGACATCGCCAATTTTGAGGGACATGGCGGTTGAATCTTGCAGATCAGTGAACATGATGCAGCGAAAAGCGCTGTCGAAGTGCAGCCGTTTTTCGCCACAGGCGGTCGTTTCCGGTTCGGGGTCGGCACAACGACCCAGAAACGCCTCCACATTTTTCAGATCAACCGGGATAATCTCGCTTGGAATCAGCCCATGTGATTCACTGTGGACTTTGCGGATAACCTCTTCGTCAGGCGCGTCAATCAGACAAAAGACACTGCAGTCTCGACTGTCAAACCAGTAAGTCAAGAAACGCAGGTGATATTTATCCTGAATTTCGAGGTCTTTTT
>Ga0153922_1000356_pt1 | contig 18542 bp, 17 predicted proteins | sample TSNJ006MetaG_FD_104723 | JGI IMG/M metagenome (GOLD analysis project Ga0153922, IMG submission 104723) | Attine ant fungus gardens microbial communities from New Jersey, USA - TSNJ006 MetaG | ecosystem: Host-associated > Fungi > Mycelium > Unclassified | place: USA: New Jersey, Brendon T. Byrne... | reverse complement strand
GGCGGGGGGCGGCGGGGGGCGGCGGGGGGCGGCGGGGGGCGGCGGGGGTGGCGGGGGTTAGCGCCAGCTGGGCAGCCAGATCTCCATGTTCCAGGTCGAGTTGGATATCGGGATGAAGGTGAGGATCGGGAACATCCACACGAAGTTCGTGATGACCAGCGCGACGTAGAAGCTGGCGACGAGCAGCCCAAGTGTCCGTCGTTCCGGTGACTGGATCGTCGGCTTGTACACGATGTCGCCGAGGATGAGCGCGACGGCGATCACGAGGAACGGCGCCATCGGCGCGGCGTAGAAGAAGTACATCTGCCGCCCGATGTCGGCGAACCACGGTAACCACCCGGCGCAGTAGCCCACCAGCACCGAGGCGTACCGCCAGTCGTGCTTGACCGCGGCGCGCCACAGCGCCCAGAACAGCACCGGCACCGCGATCCACCACAGCGCCGGGGTCCCGACCAGCATCACCGCCTTGACGCACGACTGGTCACCGCAGGCCGGAACGTTCTGCTGATCGATCGCGTAGAGGACCGGGCGCAGCGACATGGGCCACGTCCACGGCTTCGACTCCCACGGGTGATAGTTCCCCGCGGCGTTGGTCAGCCCGGCGTGAAACTTGTACACGCCGTACGTGTAGTGCCACAACGAGCGGATCGCGTCCGGCAGCAGGGCGCCGGGACCGCCGGGACCGATAGAGTGCCCCACCTCGTAGCGGTTGACCGCCGTCTCGGACGCGAACCAGGGCGCGTACGACGCCAGGTACACCGCGAACGGAATGACCACCATCGTGTAGACGGTCGGCACGGTGTCGCGGCGAAGCATGCCCAGCCACGGCCGGGTCACCTGGTACTGGCGCCGAGCGGCGACGTCGAACGCCAACGACAATGCCGCGAAGAACGCCATGTAGTAGAGCCCGGACCACTTCGTGGCGAAGGCCATCCCGAGCAGCACTCCCGCGCCGAAGCGCCACCACCGCACGCCAAGCCGCGGACCCAGCGGGGTTTCGCCGATGCGGCCCTCGAGGTACGCGACATGCAGGCGGGCGCGCACCTCGTCGCGGTCGACGATCAGCGCACCGAACGCCGCCACGACAAACACCGTCAAGTAACCGTCGAGCAGCGCGGTCCGCGCCGACACGAAGCTGACCCCATCGGCGATGATCAGCAACCCCGCGATCCCGCCGACCAGCGTCGAGCGGCTGATCCGCCGAGCGATCCGGGCGACGAGCACGACGACGAAGACTCCGGCGACCGCGCCGCTGAACCGCCAGCCCAGGCCGTTGTAGCCGAATATCACCTCGCCGATGGCCATCAGCATCTTGCCCAGCGGCGGGTGCACGACCAGGCCGAATCCCGGGTTGTCTTCGACGCCCCCGTTGAAAAGCATCTGCCAGGCCTGGGGCGCGTAGTGCTTCTCGTCGAAGATCGGCGTGCCGGCGTCGGTAGGTGACTGCACCTTGAGGAACCGGGTGATCGCGGCCAGGGCAGCGATGACGGCCGTCATCGCCCATCCCTGCAACCGATCGGTCGGGCCGAAGTCGGCCACCGGTTCCAGCCGTCCCGGGCTGATCATCGGGGCCTCGGTCGCCCGAACGCGCGGTTCGACGTCAGCAACGGTCACACCGGCGATCGTAGGCTGTCGCCATGGTTGGTGGATTGCTCCTGGGGGCGACACCCCTGGGTCAGCCGTCCGATGCGTCCGCGCGATTGGTGACCGCGCTCGGCTCCGCCGACGTCGTGGCCGCGGAGGACACCCGACGCCTGCGGACGCTGGCCACTGCGCTCGGGGTGCGGATTGGCGGCAAAGTGGTGAGTTTCTTCGACCAGAACGAGGCCGCGCGGGTGCCGGCGCTGATCGCTGACATCAAGAGCGGGGCGACGGTGCTGGCCATCACCGACGCCGGGATGCCGCTGGTCAGCGATCCCGGCTACCGGCTCGTCACGGCGTGCATCGCCGAGGGAATACGCGTTTCATGTCTGCCCGGTCCGTCGGCGGTGACGACGGCGCTGGCAGTGTCCGGGCTGCCGTCGGACAGGTTCTGCTTCGAGGGTTTCGCGCCCCGCAAGCGTTCGGCCCGCCGGACGTGGCTCGCGACACTGGCCGCCGAGCAGCGCACCTGCGTGTTCTTCGAGTCGCCGCGCCGCCTGGCGGCCTGTCTCGCCGATGCGGTGGACGAACTCGGGCCGTCGCGGCGGGCCGCGGTGTGCCGCGAGCTGACGAAGGTGCACGAGGAAGTGGTGCGCGGATCGCTGGGCGAGTTGGCCGAGTGGGCCGAGGACGGAGTTCTCGGCGAGATCACCGTGGTGCTGGCCGGCGCACAGCCGCGGGTCGACATGGCGGCGCTCGTCGCCGAGGCCGGCGCCCTGGTCGACGACGGCGTGCGGGTCAAGGATGCGTGTGCGCAGGTGGTCGGCGCCCATCACGGGGCGCCGTCGCGGCGCGAACTCTACGATGCGGTGCTGCGCGCAAAGGAACCGTCCCGCTGACCGATGCCGATGATCGGCGCCGCCTTGTGCAGGCACTCGTCCCACTCGCTGTCGGGATCCGAGTCGGCGGTGATGCCGCCGCCGACGCCGAACACGGCTGTGCCGTGCGCGTCGAATTCGACCGTCCGGATCGCGACGTTCAGCTCGGTCCCGGCGATGGGTGATGCGAGTCCTATTGTGCCGCAGAAGATTCCACGCCTCCGCGGTTCCCATTGGGACAGCAGCCGGCGAGCGCGCGTCTTTGGTGTGCCGGTCACCGACGCCGGCGGGAAGGCGGCGTCCAAAAGCTCGGTCATCGGCACGTCCGCGGACACCCGCGCCGACACCGTCGACACCAGATGCCACACCCCCGGCGCGGGTCGCACGGCCAGCAGCTCAGGTGTCGTCACGCTGCCGACGGCCGCCACCCGTCCCAGGTCGTTGCGGACCAGGTCGACGATCATGATGTTCTCGGCGACGTCCTTCACCGAGCGCTGCAGCTGCGTCGGCGCGACGTAGCGCGGCGCGGTGCCCTTGATCGGGCTGGACGTCACGGTCTCGCCGCGGCGGCACAGAAACAGCTCCGGCGACAGTGAGGCGACCGCGCCCCATCTGCCGGCGACGAATGCGGCGCGGGCCGGCGCGGTTCGTTCGACTGCGTCGGCGAAGAAGTCGACGGGCACTCGTGCTATCTGCTCTTCGCGCGGGCGCTCATCGCCACTGACCGTTCCGGTGAACTGGGTGCAGACGCAGGCCTGGTACACCTCACCGGCGGTGATCGCATCCAGGCATGCCAGCACCCCGGCGCGGTGGGTGTCGCGGTCGGCGCCGTCCCAGTCGATGCGGCTTGGCGCCCGGTCCGGTGCTTTCGACAGCACCCGCGCGAGCCACGACGGAATCGGCCTGCCAGACAGGCTTTCATACCACCAGGTCCCGTCGCGGTCCTGGCGCAGAACGTAGTCAGCCCAGCCGCCCGCGGCTTCGGGGATGCGCGCCGGCTGACCGTCGGCGCCCGCGTCCGGATACGACAGGTAGCCGATCCAGCCGCCTCCCACGGCGTCGCCGTGCGGAGTCGCAGAGGTGGTCGCGTAAACATCCCGGGTGGCGACGGGTGCCGCTGCCAGCCGCGGCGCGATCACGGCGCGAGAGCCGAACCACTCGCCGATCAGGGCTGCAGCGCCGCCGTCGCCGACCGCACACAGCACTGCCGGGGCGTCACCCAGGTCACCGAGCCGCTCGATCCGCACGCCTTAGCGTGACAGATGGACGTTCAGCGGGTGATTTCCCGTCGCACGGTGGCGGTGGCCAACTTCTCCGGGTTGCGGACGGCGTAGAAGTTGGCGATCTTTCCGTCGACCACGTCGACCGCGATGACGATGTCGATGCGGTCCCCGGCGTACACCAACACGGCGGGCGTGCTGTTGCAGGTGACCCACTCGACCCGCATGTCGGGCAGGCCCCGTCGCACCAGGCCGACGATCGCGTTGGCCACCTTCCTGGCACCGATTACCGGCCTGCGGGCGGCGCTGACCTTGCCACCACCGTCGGCGATCCATTTCACGTCCGGCGCCAGCAGGCCGATCAGGGCGTCGACGTCTCCGCTTGCGGCCGCGGCCAGGAACTGCGCGGTGATCTGTTCGCGTTGCTGCTGGTCCACCGGTTCGAACCGTTTGCGGCGGGCCCGCACATGCTCGCGCGCGCGATGGGCGATCTGACGTGCGGCCGCGGCGGATTTGCCCACCGCAGCGCCGATTTCGTCATAGTCGAACCCGAACACCTCGCGCAGCACAAACACCGCGCGTTCGTCGGGACTCAGCGTCTCGAGCACAACCAGCATCGCCATCGACACCGACTCGGCCAGGACCACATCGGCCCCGGGGTCCGCCTCGTCGAGCAGCAGTGGTTCGGGCAGCCACGGCCCGACGTAGTCCTCACGCCTGCGCGCGCCGGCGCGAAGGGCGTTGAGCGCCTGGCGGGTGACGAGCTGGGCGAGGTAAGCCTTGGTGTCGCGGACCGTGGACAGGTCCACCTGGGCCCACCGCAGGTAGCTGTCCTGCAGCACGTCATCGGCTTCGGTTGCCGAGCCGAGGATTTCGTAGACGATCGTGAACAGCAGCGGACGCAGGTGCGTGAACCGCTCGGCGTGTTCTGGGGCGTTCATGAGACGGCGACGGGCGCGTGTGTCGGCCGTTTGCCGCCGCGCAGCCAGATGTACGAACCGGGTTTACGGCCCTCCCGGGCGGTGAAGCTGACCGTGGCCCTGCAGATCTGTTCCTTCACCACCGCCGCCAGCCGTCCCGCGATGTAGGTCCGCCGTGGCGTGTCGTCGGTGTGGGAGAGCTGGAGAATCGCCCGCTTGCGACCCAGGCTGACGCACTGGCCGACAAACGCGAGGCTCACCGTCGCCGGCGCTTCTCCGGCGATGCGGCGGAGCACCGTGTTGGCGGCCTGCGCGCCGAGCGGTCCCGCCGCCTGGCAGCTCATCCGCAGCGGCTGGCCGGACGGTGCGGCAGCGTCGCCGGCGGCCACGATCCGTGTGTCGTCCACGCTGGTCAGCGTTTCATCGGTGAGCAACCGTCCCATCGCGTCGGTGCTCAACCCGCTGCGCGTCGCCAGATCGGGCACACCGAACCCGGCGGTCCAAATCGTCGCCGCGCTGGGCAGCTCCCGGCCGTCGGCCAGTACGACGCTGCGCTCACGCACCTCGCGGACGGCGGCTCCGACGATCACCTCGACGCCGAGCCGGTGCAGCTGGCTGGCCACCGAGCGGCGACCCTGCGGGCTCAGCGACGGCCCGAGCGCCGGGCCGCAGACCAGCGTGACCGTGCCCTCGGGCCGCTGCTCGGCCAGTTCGGCAGCCGTTTCGATCCCGGTGAGGCCGCCGCCGACCACGCACACCGGCGCTGTGGGATGCAGCTCCGCGACGCGGTCCCGCAGGCGTTGTGCGGGTTCCAATTCGCAGATCTGGTAAGCGAATTCGGCTGCGCCCGGTACACTCGGCGCGGCGAACGTGCTGCCCACCGCGTAGATCAGGTAGTCGTAGCGCAGCCCGCTGCCCGACGCCAGCCGGACCTGCTGGTTGGCTGCGTCGATCTCGGTGGCCCTGTCGACGACCAGCGCGACGTTCGGATGCAGCATGTCCGCGTAGTCGACGGTCGCCGTGCCCGTGTCGGCCACCAGCTGGTGCAGCCGGATCCGCTCGACGAACGACGGCCGGGGGTTGACGAGGGTCACGGCGACGTCCCCGCGGGTCTGCAGGCGGTTCGCGGCGAGCGTGCCGGCGTAGCCGCCTCCGATCACAACGACGCAGGTGGGCTCGGTGATATTGGGTTGGATGCTCATGTCGGTCATGCCCTGTAGACACCGACGAAGATGCCGACGTGACAGTGCCGACGTGAGCCCGACGTGAATGTGGGCTACCTCACTGTGCAGGTGACCTGGTCGGCCAGCAGTTCGATGCGCTCGAATTCGTGGTCAGGACGCAGCCGACCGCTGCGGCTCAACGTGGCCAGTCCGTGCAGTGCCGCCCACACGACTTCGGTGGCCGTGTCCACATCGGAGGTGTCCGAGATTGCTTCAACCGCCGAACGAATTCCGGCGAAGGCGGTTGACAGCTGCGACGGGGTGTCGTCAGCGGCGAAGCGCAGCGTGGTCGCGCGGGTGAACATTGCGTCGTAGAGGGCCGGGTTGTCCCGGGCGAACTCGATGTAGGCGTGGGCGATCCGCCGAAACTTCTCGTCGGGCTTTGCCGCGCCGGAGCCCGCGGCACGAAGAGCATCGGTGAGTTCGGCGAATCCGTCGATCGCGACCGCCTCGGCGATCGCGTCCATGCCCGAAAAGTGTTTGTACAGCACCGGTTGGCTGTATTCGATCTCGGAAGACAGGCGGCGCGTGGTGACGGCATCCCAGCCCTCGGACTCGGCCAGCTTTCGTGCCGTGGCGACGATGAGCCGACGGCGGGCGGCTCGGTCGCGGGCCCGGCGCTCTCCGATGGTCACGCCCGATGATAGCACTGCTCTAGTTCCGAGCAGCGCTATATTGAGCGGTTCAGTCCACTTGATAGCGGGGGAACACCCCCGTCGGGGTGGGCAGCACCGTTCCGGGCGCGAGCCTGGTGCCGATCGCCTGGAATGAGCGCTGGTCGGTGGGCTGGCCGAGCAGGTCGAGCAGCTTGGCCGCCGAGTCGGGCATGACCGGCTGCGCCAGCAGCGCGGCGATGCGGACGACCTCCAGCGTCGTGTACAGCACGGTGCCGAACCGGGCGCGGTCGGACGCCGATTCCGACTTGCGCAGCACCCACGGCTCCTGAGCCGAAAAGTACTTGTTCGCTGCGCCGAGCACCAGCCAGATCGCCTCCAGCGCCAGATGCATGGCCTGGGCGTCGAAGTGTGCGCGGGCACGGTCCAGCAGCGCATCTGCCTGAGACAGGAGGTCGCGGTCGTCGGTTGTCAGCTCCGCGGGTTCCGGCACGACGCCGTCGAGGTTTTTGGCCACCATCGACAGCGAGCGCTGGGCCAGGTTGCCGAGCTCGTTGGCGAGGTCGGCGTTGACGCGGGCGACGATCGCCTCTTCGCTGTAGCTGCCGTCCTGGCCGAACGGCACCTCGCGCAGCAGGAAGTAGCGCACCTGGTCCACCCCGAATTCGTCGATCAGGTCGTTCGGGTCGACGACGTTGCCGACCGACTTGCTCATCTTCTCGCCGCGGTTGAGCAGGTGGCCGTGCGCGAAAACCCTTCTGGGCAGCGCGATTCCCGCCGACATCAGAAACGCCGGCCAGTACACCGCGTGGAAGCGGATGATGTCCTTGCCGATCATGTGCAGATCGGCGGGCCAGAACTTGCGGAAATCCTCTGACGACGTGTCGGGAAAACCAACCCCGGTGAGGTAGTTCGTCAGCGCGTCCACCCACACGTACATGACGTGGTCGGGGTGGTCCGGCACCCGAACCCCCCAGTCGAACGAGGTCCGGGAGATCGAAAAGTCCCGCAGGCCGCCCGACACGAAGCTGATCACCTCGTTGCGGCGCACGTCCGGCCCGATGAACTCCGGATGCGCCTCGTAGTGGGCAAGCAGCTTGTCGGTGTAATTGGAGAGCCGGAAGAAATACGTCTGCTCCTCGGTCCAGGTGACCGGCGCGCCGGTTTCCACGGACACTCGGGAGCCGTCGGCCTGTACCCGCGTCTCGTCTTTGCTCAGATAGCTTTCGTCGCGCACCGAGTACCAGCCCGCGTATGTCCCCAGATAGATGTCGCCGGAGTCGTTCATCCGCTGCCAGATGGCCTTGGACGCCTCGAGGTGATCGTCGTCGGTGGTGCGGATGAAGCGGTCGAACGAGATGTTGAGCCTGTCGTATATCCGGTGGAACACATCCGAATTGCGGCGGGCCAGCTGCGCGGTCGGGATGCCTTCCGCCGCCGCGGCCTCCGCCATCTTGAGGCCGTGCTCATCGGTTCCGGTCAGGAAACGCACGTCGAACCCGTCGAGCCGCTTGAACCGGGCGATCGCATCCGTCGCGATTTTCTCGTAGGCGTGCCCGATGTGCGGTACGCCGTTCGGGTAGTCGATCGCGGTGGTGACGTAAAAGGGCCTCATTTCACGTCAACCTTATGGTGTCGGTGTGAGCCGCTCGACCGACCGCCCTGCGCCGCCGCGCCCCGAACCGCTGGCCCCGCTCATCGACGCGCATACGCACCTGGATGCCTGCGGCGCAAGCGACGCGGACAGTCTGCGTGCGATCGTCGACCGGGCGGATTCGGTAGGGGTCAGGGCCGTCGTGACGGTCGCCGACGATCTGGCCTCCGCGCGGTGGGTGGTGGAGGCGGCGCACGCCGACCCGCGCGTGTACGCCGCGGTCGCGCTGCACCCCACCCGCGCCGACGCGCTGACCGACCCCGCCCGCGCCGAGCTGGAGTCACTCGTCGGTGATCCGCGGGTGGTGGCGGTCGGGGAGACCGGGCTGGATCTGTATTGGCCCGGCCGACTTGACGGTTGCGCTTCTCCGGGCGTGCAGCGAGAGGCGTTCGCGTGGCACATCGACCTCGCCAAGCGCACCGGCAAGCCGCTGATGATCCACAACCGCGACGCCGACCGCGAGGTGCTCGAGGTGCTGCGCACCGAGGGTGCGCCGGAAACCGTGATCTTCCACTGTTTTTCCAGCGGCGAGCAGATGGCCCGCAGTTGCTTGGACGCCGGTTGGTACCTGAGCCTGTCGGGCACGGTCAGCTTCAAGAACGCGACCGCCTTGCACGAGGCCGCCCGGCTGATTCCCCCTGAACAGTTGCTGGTGGAAACGGACGCGCCGTTTTTAACCCCGCACCCGTACCGCGGGGCGCCGAACGAGCCGTACTGCCTGCCGTACACGGTGCGGGCGTTGGCCGATCTGACCGGGCGTGCGGCCGAGGATCTGGCGCGGGACGCGACAGCAAACGCGGTCCGGGTCTACGGGTTGTCGATGTAGGTCCCGAAGGATGCGTCGTCGGCGCTGAGCGTGCGTCGGCTGCGTGTTGTCGCCCGTTTCCTCTCACTTTGCACACGCACGCGCGGTGAGAGCACACTCGCAGCTCACGGTGTGATTCAAGCCTCAAGCAGCCGTTTAGATTTGCCTCCCGCCGGGGTCTTCGTTACCGTCTTGTGATCAGTTCCGGCCCGAGCGGCCTAGCAAATGACGTCAACAAGTCGGGATAGACGCCACTTGAATGCTCTGACCAAGCTGTACCAAAACGATTCGCCCATGTTGCGCGCCGTGGTCGGCGCGTTATTGCTGGCTCTCGCAGTTGCCGGAAGCTACGCCGTGGCGGTGCACAAGACCGTCACGCTCGATGTCGACGGTTCGCCGATGACGGTTTCGACGATGCAATCGCGGGTGATCGACGTCGTGCAGGAGAACGGCTTCGCGGTAGGCGAACGTGACGACCTGTATCCGGCCGCGGATCAGGAAATCCACCAGGCCGACACAATCGTGCTCCGGCGCAGTCGTCCGCTTGAGGTGTCGATGGACGGACATGAGAGCCGCCAGGTGTGGACCACCGCGTCGACCGTGGACGAGGCGCTGCAACAGCTGTCGCTTTCCGATTCGGCGCCCGCCGCGGCGTCGCGGTCTTCTCGGCTTCCGCTGGCCGGCATGGCGCTGCCCGTGGTCAGCCCGAAGAACGTGCACATCGACGACGGCGGCGTGATGACGGACCGGCGCCTGGCCGCACCCGACGTCGAGGGGCTGCTGGCCGCCGCGGGTGCGCCGCTTGCACAGGCAGACGAGGCGGTGCCGCCGCCGACGACCCCGGTCACCGAGGGGATGACCGTGGTCGTGACGAGGATCCGGGTGAACCAGGTCACCCAGCGGGTGCCTCTCCCGCCGCCGTCGAACAAGGTCGAAGATCCGACGATGAACATGAGCCGCCACGTCGTCGACGACCCGGGCACGCCGGGCGTGCAGGACGTCACGTTCGCGGTGTCCGTCGTCAACGGCGTCGAGACGGGGCGGCTGCCGGTCGCCAACGAGGTGGTGACGCCGGCGCGCCCGGCGGTGGTGCGAGTCGGCGCGAAGCCCGGCACCGAGGTGCCGCCCGTGACCAACGGTGCGACTTGGGACGCGCTCGCCCGGTGCGAGGCCGGCGGCAACTGGTCTGAAGACACCGGAAACGGCTTCTTCGGTGGCGTCCAATTCGATTTGGGCACCTGGATACGCAACGGCGGCCTGCGCTACGCAACCCGCGCCGACCTGGCCACCCGTGAAGAGCAGATCGCGATCGCCAGCGTGACCCAGTCGCGCCAGGGCTGGGGCGCATGGCCGGTGTGCAGTGGTCGCGTGGGGGCGCGCTGACCATCCGCCTGCTCGGGCGCACCGAGATTCGTCGGCTGGCGAAGGAGCTGGAGTTTCGCCCGCGGAAGTCGTTGGGGCAGAACTTCGTTCACGACGGCAACACCGTTCGCCGGATCACGTCGGCGTCCGGTGTGGGTCGCGGTGACCATGTGCTCGAGGTCGGCCCGGGACTAGGGTCGCTGACACTGGGGCTGCTCGACCGGGCCGCATCCGTGACGGCCGTGGAGGTCGACCCCGTGCTGGCCGAGCGGCTGCCGCAGACAGTGACCGAGCACAGCACCAGTGCAAGCCGGCGGCTGCACGTGCTCAACCGCGACATCCTGACGCTTCGCCGCGCCGACCTGCAGGAGGGCACGTCCGGGCTGCCGACCGCGCTTGTCGCGAACCTTCCGTACAACATCGCCGTCCCGGCGCTGCTGCATCTGCTCGCCGAATTCCCGTCCATCCGCGCGGTCATGGTGATGGTCCAAGCCGAGGTGGCCGAGCGGCTCGCGGCCGAGCCGGGCGGCAAGGAATACGGATCGCCGAGTGTGAAGACCCGGTTCTTCGGGAAGGTGCGCCGCTGCGGGATGGTGTCCCCCACCGTCTTCTGGCCTATTCCGAGGGTGTACTCCGGGCTCATCCGCGTTGACCGGTACGAGAATCCGCCGTGGCCCGTCGACGAGGCTTTTCGCCGTCAGGTTTTCGAACTCGTGGACGCCGCCTTCGCCCAGCGCCGCAAAACCGCGCGCAACGCTTTCGCGCGCTGGGCGGGCTCAGGCAACGAATCCGCGCGCCGGCTGCTGTCGGCCAGCATTGACCCGGCGCGGCGAGGCGAGACGCTGAGCGTCGCCGACTTCGTCCGGCTGCTGCAGCGATCAGCGGATTCGGAATCTGAACCGGCGACTACTTAGTGCCGGAACACCCTGACAACCGCGGCTACGAACTCAGCGCACGTCGGGTAGCGCAGCTCCGGGTCCTTGGCCAGCGCCTTGCCGATCACTCCATCGAACCCGCGGGGTAGCCAGCCGAACGTGCGGGACAGATACGGTGGGGGGTCATACAGCTGGGCAGCGGCGAGCGCCGCCGGCGTGGCGGCGGCGAACGGCGGTGAACCCGTGACCAGTTCGAGAGTGGTGCAGGCCAACGCGTATTCATCGGTGGCCGCCGCCGGCGCCCGCCCGCGCAACATTTCGGGGGCCAGATAGGGCAGCGACGCGAGAAGCGGCTGCGGCGGCCTGGTTCTGTCCTCGGCGACCGAGTGGGCGACCCCGAAGTCGGTGAGCACCGCGCCGCCTTGCGAGAAATCCTTGTAGACAAGCACGTTGGAGGGCTTGACATCACAGTGCACGATTCCGCACCAGTGCACATAGTCGAGCGCCTCGGCGATCTGTTGCATCGCGGTCAAGCGGTCATCGAGGCGCTCGAGGGCGGCTGCCGTGCCGCCGTCCACCAACTGCATCGTGAGCCAGCCATCGCCGCGGCGATACACCGACACCACGTGCGGATGGCTGAGCCGCTGCGCGAAATCGAACTCCCGCTGTATCCGGGTCGACTCGGCAGGTCCCGGATGGTCGTCGGCCAGCACCTTGAGCGCGACCACCTCGTGCGGATCACCGCGAGCGTACGCCCGGAACACGGACGCGCAGCCACCGTGGCCGAGCACGTCCTCGACGGTGTAGCCCTCGAACGTCTGCCCAGGGTGCAGCACAGTTTCAGGGTAGGACCGGTGGTGTTTGGGTTCGGCTGCGACCGGGTACTGGAGAAATGAATGAGTGGTGCAGATGGCCGAGGGGTCTGTCTGGCCACTCTCCTCGTCGTGGGGGCTGCCTCTTTGCGGGGTGGGCGATAATCTCGTGCGGTGTCTGATGGCAGCACCGCACCCGAATGGGTGGCCACCGGTTCTGTCACCGTCCGGGTGCCCGGCAAGGTCAACCTCCACCTGGGCGTGGGTGCTCGTCGCGATGACGGCTACCACGAGCTCACCACGGTCTTCCACGCGGTGTCACTGCTCGACGAGGTGACGATCCGCAATTCCGACAGTTTGTCGGTGGAGGTGACCGGGGAAGGAGCCGACAGGGTGCCGGCCGACGAGCGCAATCTCGCCTGGCAGGCCGCCGAGATGATGGCCCAGCATGTCGGACGCTCGCCCGACGTCGAGATCGCCATCGAGAAGGCCATACCCGTCGCGGGCGGCATGGCGGGTGGCAGCGCAGACGCGGCCGCCGTGCTGGTGGGGATGAACACCCTCTGGGAGGTGGGCGTGCCGCGTCGCGACCTGCACGCGCTGGCGGGGCGGCTCGGCAGCGATGTGCCGTTCGCATTGCACGGCGGCACCGCGTTGGGCACCGGCCGCGGCGAGGAGCTCGCGACCGTGCTGGCCCGCACGACGTTTCACTGGGTGCTCGCTTTCTCGGCCGGTGGGCTCTCGGCGGCGGCGGTGTTCGCCGAGATCGATCGGCTCCGTGAGACTGGGGACCCACCGCGGTTAGACGACCCTGAGCCGCTGCTGACGGCGCTGGCGGCCGGCGATCCTGACGAGCTGGCACCGCTGCTGGGCAACGACCTGCAGGCCGCGGCGGTCAGTCTCGACCCGGGTCTGCGTCGCACGCTGCGTGCGGGTATCCAGGCGGGCGCCCTGGCCGGCATCGTTTCCGGCTCCGGCCCCACCTGCGCGTTCCTGTGTTCTACATCGGCGTCGGCACTCGACGTCGGCACGCAGCTGGCCGGCGCCGGGGTCTGCCGCACCGTCCGCGTGGCCAGCGGTCCGGTGCAGGGCGCACGGGTAGTGCCCGCGCCGACCACAGGAGTGTGATGCGGGCCTCAAAACGCCTCAGGGTTTGGCGCCTAGTCTAAGAGGAGATTAAGATCGTTGGCGGTGTACATCAGCGGTCCGGCTCTCACTTCGTGGTCGCCCACCCGGATTCGGGGTGGGCGATTGTCGTACCGCAGCAGCGCCGGCGAAACTAACACCGTTTTGCAATCGAACCGCTCCCCAATTGTGTATGCGCGCCTCTTATAAAGCTCCGTCCGCGAGGAGCAGCATTAATGCCCGGGCCGTTGTGGCGCAGCTACATGGCCGGCGACATCGGGCTTGGGAACCCAGGAGGTTGTCGTGAGCAGATTCACCGAGAAGATGTACCACAACGCCCTGAACACCAAGACGGGCATGGTGACCGGCGAACCCCACGCTCCGGTTCGCCACACCTGGGGCGAAGTACATCAGAAGGCTCGGCGGATCGCCGGCGGACTGGCCGCGGCGGGTGTCGGACACGGCGACGCGGTCGGGGTGCTGGCCGGCGCACCCGTCGAGATCGCGCCGACCGCGCAGGGCCTGTGGATGCGCGGCGCCAGCCTGACCATGTTGCACCAGCCGACCCCGCGCACCGACCTCGGGATCTGGGCCCTGGACACGGCCACTGTGATCGACATGATCGAGGCCAAGGCCGTTGTCGTCTCAGACCCGTTCCTCGCAGCGGTCCCTGTGCTCGAAGAACGCGGCGTCAAGGTCGTGACGATCGAACAGCTGCTCGCTGCCGACCCGATTGATCCAGTCGAGACCGGCGAGGACGACGTCGCGCTGATGCAGCTGACGTCCGGGTCGACCGGGTCACCGAAGGCCGTGGTGATCACCCACCGCAACGTGTGCTCCAACGCCGAGGCCATGTTCATCGGCGCCGAGTACGACGTCGACCGCGATGTGATGGTCAGCTGGCTGCCCTGCTTCCATGACATGGGAATGATCGGCTTCCTGACCGTGCCGATGTACTTCGGCGCCGAGTTGGTCAAGGTCACTCCGATGGACTTTCTGCGCGACACGCTGTTGTGGGCCAAGCTCATCGACAAGTACAAGGGCACGATGACGGCCGCGCCGAACTTCGCGTATGCGCTTTTCGCCAAGCGGTTGCGCAAGCAGGCGAAGCCGGGACAATTCGACCTGTCCACGCTGCGATTCGCGCTGTCGGGTTCCGAACCGGTCGAACCGGCCGATGTTGAAGACCTGATCGATGCGGGCAAGCCGTTCGGGCTGCGCCCCGACGCGATTCTGCCCGCCTACGGGATGGCCGAGACGACGCTGGCGGTGGCGTTCTCGGAGTGCGGCGCGGGTCTGGTGGTCGACGAGATCGATGCCGACCTGCTCGCCGCGCTGCGCCGCGCGGTGCCGGCCACCAAGGGCAACACCCGCCGGCTGGCCTCGCTGGGACCGCTGCTCCAGGATCTGGAGGCGCGGATCGTCGACGAGGACGGCAACGTACTGCCGGCCCGCGGTGTGGGCATCATCGAGCTGCGGGGCGAGGCGCTGACCCCCGGCTACATCACGATGGGTGGCTTTGTACCGGCGCAGGACAAGCGCGGCTGGTACGACACCGGTGACCTCGGCTATCTGATGGAGAACGGCCACGTCGTGGTCTGCGGGCGCGTCAAGGACGTCATCATCATGGCCGGCCGCAACATCTACCCGACCGACATCGAGCGCGCCGCTTGCCGCGTTCGCGGGGTGCGTCCAGGCTGCGCCGTCGCCGTGCGCCTCGACGCGGGCCATTCCCGCGAGACATTCGCCGTCGCCGTCGAGTCGAACGACTGGGAGGATCCCGCCGCGGTGCGCCGGATCGAGCACCAGGTCGCCCACGAGGTCGTCGCGGAGGTCGACATGCGACCGCGCAACGTCGTTGTGCTGGGCCCCGGCACCATCCCGAAGACGCCATCGGGCAAGCTGCGGCGCGCGAACTCCGTCGTGCTGGTCAGCTAACTTCGGGCGAGCTTCGGGCAGCTAGCTTCGGGCGAGAATCCGCCGCATCGCAGTGCCCAGCTCACCGTCGGGCGAGCGGGGCAGGGCATCGGCTCGCCACCGGACGAAATCGTCGGGGCGCACGAGCAGCGCCGCCTCCGGTGACAACCCCGTCAGCTGGGCCCACTGACCGTCGGGGTCCGAAACGTCGCCGCCGACGACGCAGACATCGATCGGCACGTCCAACGATCGCGAGACCGACTCGGCGGCGGTGACCCACGACGTTCCGGCAGTTCCGGTGATCAACGTGAATCCGGTTCCGAGCAGATCCAGCGTTGAGATGCGCTCGCCATCGCGCCGCACCCACGCGTGCGGCACCCGGGTCCCGGGTTCTCCGTGCAGTCTCTCTCCCTCGCTGCACGGCGTCTGGATCCGCCGCAGCGGCTCGTCGGTGATCACCGCAGCGGAGCGGTACCTACCTGTAGCCGGCGATCATCCGGCGATCATGTAGAAGTGCGGCAGGTCCTCGTCGGCGGGCAACGCGGGCGCGTCGTGGCCCAACGGAAGGAAGGCGGCACCCGGGCCGGTGAGCGACTGTCGCGCCGCGAACAGCGCGACCGGGTGTCGTTCTGTGTGGTACGTGTCGAGCAGGTCCGCGCCGGCCGTGCCGTGCAGAACGGCGGCGAGTTTCCAGGCCAGGTTTTGCGCGCTCTGGATGCCGGTGTTCGCTCCACCCGAAAATCGGCAGCCGGCCCGCCCCCGAGGTGCGGATGCCCAGGTTGCCGCGGATGGGGCTATGCGTGCCGTCGGCGGCGAGTAGGTAATCAGCGCGTACCTCCGAGACCGCGCCGGTGTCGAGATCCTCGATGCGCGCCACAATGCCGTCGTCATGGCCGCCGTCGTGTTGGCGAAATGAGCCGAGAGCAGTGCGTCAGGTTGCGAGCCTTGGGATATATGAAGATCTCCTTGCGTTTTTCGATCGTGAGGGATCGGACGCCGTGGTGGGCGAGCAGCGTTGAGGCGGTGAGACCGGCGGCACCCGCGCCGACGATCAGGACGGGGTACTGCGTTGCGGCCACCGTGGACCTCCACATTCTGAATGTTTCTATCAAATAGTAGTTCAAGTCAAGTGATTGTAACAATCAAAATATCGTGTGACCGCGCGCTGGCGTGCGGGTGGCCCACAATGAGCGTGACGACACTGTCCCGGAAGGGGGCAAACCAACAGTGGCGACAAGCGCTGATCTGGCTTTCGGTGTCCTTGGGCCGTTGCAGATGCGAGTCGGCGGCACGGAGGTGCCGTTGGGTACCCCGAAGCAACGCGCGGTGTTGGCGATGCTTGTGATCAACCGCAATCGGCCGGTCAGCATCGAATCCCTTCTCGGCGCCGCCTGGGACCAGTGGCCTCCAGCGGGCGCGCGCGCGACCCTGCACTCGTACGTGTCGAATCTGCGCAGGCTCATCGGCGGGGGAGGCGCCGATGCTCGCACCGTCCTGGTCAGTGTGCCGCCGGGATATCGACTCTACGCTCGCGAGATCGACTGTGACATCGGCCGATTCGTCATTTCGAAGAGCGCCGGAATGCAGGCGGCCGCCGAGGGCCACTTCGAGGAAGCCAGCCGCCGCCTCGCCGCCGCGCTGGCCGAGTGGCGCGGTCCGGTGCTGGAGGATCTGCGTCAATTCCACTTCGTCGACGCGTTCGCGACCGCAGTGGCGGAAGACAAGATCGTGGCTCACACCGCCCGCGTCGAAGCCGAAATCGCCTGCGGCCGAGCGTATGCCGTAATCAGTCAACTCGAGATGCTGGCTGCGGAGCACCCCTACCATGAGCCGCTGTGGGCGCAACTGATCACCGCCTACTACCTGTCAGAGCGCCAGTCGGAGGCGCTGGGCGCGTTCAGCCGCTTGAAAGCGATCCTTGCCGGCGATCTGGGCGTCGATCCCGGCCCGCGGGTGTGTGAGCTGCAGGCGCGGATCCTGCGTCAGGAACCCCTGGACGTCAAGAAGGCCGCGATGCGCACCGCCGAGCGCGCGGTCACATCGATGCAGCTGCGCACCGTCGGCCATCTCGAGTCGGCGACGGCGCTGCTGCGTGACGCGTCCGGACGCAGCTATCCCCTGTGCGCGGCGGCCACCACGATCGGCCGGCTGGCCGACAACGACATCGTCCTCGACGACGCGAGCGTCAGCCGGCATCACGCCGTGATCATCGACACCGGCACCAACTTCGTGGTTTCCGATCTGCGGTCGGCCAATGGAGTCTGGGTGCGACAGCGGCGAATCCGGGGCAGCGCCATGCTGGCCGACGGCGATCGAATCGGCATCAGCGATCACGAGTTCACCCTCGAAATCGGGCCGCGACCTTCAGACTGAGCCTGTGACGTGGCGCGGTTTCACTGTGGCGAACCCGCACAGGCGCTAGCGTGAGGGCGAGCAAACGGGTGCGGGCGACCTGGGTGGGGTACCCCCGGTAGCCGAGGTTTGAGGAGACGGCGATGAGCAGCGCCACCGAGGATTCGAGGGTGGGCACCCAATTCGGTCCGTACCTGCTGAAACGGTTGATCGGCGAGGGCGGTTTCGGCGAGGTCTACGAGGCCGAGGACACCGTCAAGGAGCGCACCGTCGCGCTGAAGCTGTTGCGGGAGGCGATGTCGAAGGACGAGACCTTCCGCAAGCGGATGCAGCGCGAGGCGCACGCCGCCGGGCGGCTCCAGGAACCCCACGTCGTGCCGATCCACGACTACGGCGAGATCGACGGGGTCCTTTACGTGGACATGCGCCTGATCGACGGCGTGGACCTGCGCAGCATCCTGACCAAGCAGGGACCGCTTTCGCCCGCACGTGCGGTCGCCATCGTGCGGCAGATCGCCGGGGCGCTGGACGCCGCACACGAGGCCGGTGTGATGCATCGCGACGTCAAGCCGGAGAACATCCTGATCACGCGCGACGACTTCGCCTATCTCGTCGACTTCGGGTTGGCCACCGCGGCCTCCGACGAGCGGATCACGCAGATGGGCATGATGGTCGGCACCTTCAGCTACATGGCACCCGAGCGGTTCCGCAACAAAGAAGTCGGCAACCGCTCCGACACCTACTCGCTGGCGTGCGTGCTGTACGAATGCCTCACGGGGTTGCGGCCGTACCAGGCGGACAGCCTGAGCTCGCTGATAACCGCCCACATCACCGCACCCATCCCGCGGCCGAGCGAGATGCGTCCCGGCATCCCGATCGCATTGGATCGGGTGGTCGCGCGCGGCATGGCCAAGGCGCCGGAGGACCGGTATCCCACCACGGGTGACCTGGCCGCAGCGGCCCACGATGCGCTCACCGCGACCGACCAACGGCGGGCGGCCACCATCCTGGAACGCAGCAGGGATGCGGCCCTGCCGACGGCCCCTGGGGTCATACCGCCGACGCAGCAGCTGTCTCGGCAGCTGTCTCCGCCCCCCAGCGCGCCGAGCGTCACTCCAACACCGGGCACTCCAACACCGGGCACTCCAACACCGGGCACTCCAACACCGGGCACTCCAACACCGGGCTGGTGGGGAAACCGCGG
>Ga0153922_1000355_pt1 | contig 18550 bp, 14 predicted proteins | sample TSNJ006MetaG_FD_104723 | JGI IMG/M metagenome (GOLD analysis project Ga0153922, IMG submission 104723) | Attine ant fungus gardens microbial communities from New Jersey, USA - TSNJ006 MetaG | ecosystem: Host-associated > Fungi > Mycelium > Unclassified | place: USA: New Jersey, Brendon T. Byrne... | reverse complement strand
TTTGTCGATCTCGGCGACCTGTTTGAGCAAGTCGTTCGCGCGGTCTTGCTGGTATTGCAGGTTCTCGATCTGGCCGAAGTTTCCCGCGCTGACCTGAAACGGTATCGAGGTGTGGTCGAGCGGCGTGCCCAACGGCCTGGTAATGGACTGCACCTGGGCGATACCGGGGGTATGGAAGACGGCCTTGGCCACTCTCTCCAACAGGATCATGTCGCGCGGATTCCGCAGATCATGATCGGCCTCGATCATCAGCAATTCGGGATTCAGCCGGGCCTTCGAAAAATGGCGCTCGGCGGCCGCGTAACCGACGTTGGACGGGGCACTGCCAGGCATGTAGGGGCCGGGGTCGTAACTGGTCTTGTACCCGGGCAGGGTGAGCAGTCCGACCAGGGCGATCGCGACCGTCACCACGAGAATGGGTCCGGGCCAGCGCACGATGGCGGTGCCGATCCGTCGCCATCCAAAAGTCCTCGCCCTGTGCTTGGGGTCGAATAGACCGACATGACTACCCAGGGTCAGCACGGCGGGGGCCAGGGTGAGCGCGGCCGTCAGCGCCACAAGAATGCCCAGCGCTGCCGGAACGCCCAGGCTCTGAAAATACGGGTTCCGGGTAAAGCTCAGGCAGGCCACCGCGCCCGTAACGGTCAGCCCAGATCCCAAGACAACGTGGGCGGTCCCGTGAAACATGGTGTAGAAGGCCGACTCGCGGTCCAGGCCGGCGCGACGCTCCTCTTGATAACGGCCAACCACAAATATCGCGTAGTCGGTTCCGGCGGCAATGACCAGTAGCGTCAGCAGATTCGTCGAGTACGTCGAGAGCCCGATGAACCCGGAGTTTGCCAGGAAGGAGACGATTCCACGGGCCGCGGCCAACTCAACGAGGACCGTGACAAGCACCAGAAGCATGGTGACCAGCGAGCGATACACAATTAGCAACATCACCGCAATCACCACGACCGTTACGAAGGTGACCTTCGTGGTACCACCGCTGCCCACTTCGAATTGATCGGCGACTTGCGGCGCCGCGCCGGTGACGTAAGCCTTAACCCCGGGCGGCGCCGGCGTGTGGTTCACGATGTCGCGGACCGAGTCGACCGACTCCAGCGACAACGCCTCGCCTTGATTACCGGCGAGAAAAACCTGAACGTAGGCCGCCTTGCCGTCGGCGCTCTGCGAGCCCGCCGCCGTCAACGGGTCCCCCCAGAAATCGTCGATGTGCTCTACGTGTTTGGTGTCCTGGGAAAGCTTTTTGACGAGGGTGTCGTAAAACTGGTGCGCGTCGGGACCGAGCGGCTTGTCGCCTTCCAGCACAACCATCGCCGCACTGTCGGAATCGAACTCGTGGAACACTTTTCCGATGTGTTTGAACGCCTTCAGCGACGGCGCGTCCGGGGAAGCCAGCCCCACATTGTGTAATTTGCCGACATCCTCCAATTGCGGAACGAATTGCGGAACATTCGTGATCGCGGCGAGAGCCAGCCACAACAGCACGATCGGCACCGAAAGCCAGCGGATCGTTCGCGCGATGGTGTGCGGCACCGACCGGCGTGGGGTGTCGTGGTTGCTCATCCGGACTTGTCCAGGCAGTAGGCGTAGGCGTTCATTGTGTTGACCGTTCTCTCGTCTTTGACCACGCCGTCAATACTGATCCGGCAGCCGATGGAATCGCTGTTGCCTTGAGCCACAACGTTAACGAAGACCGCGGGATCGGTCGTCGTCTTGTCGTACGACCAAGGCAGGGTCACGCCGTCAACGTGCTGCGGCTGGGAGTTGACATCCAGGTAATTGATCGTCGCCACGGAGCCCGGCGGGCCGAAAACCTCAAGGGTTACGCGCTTGGGGTTGAACGGAACGATCTCATTCGAAAAGGCACTGGCAGTCGAAGGGTTGTAGTGAGAGCCGAAGATGCCGTGCAGGCGATAAACAGCGAACCCCGCGACCCCGACCACGGCCACGGCGATCAGCACCATCCACCATCGTGTGACGAGGCTGCGAACCGAAATCTTCCTCACCCGTTAGCCTTTCGATAACCGGTGACACGATCACCCGGGCGAGGTTGACTCTACTGGGCGTCGAGCGGCGAACCGAGACTGCAGGACTACATCGGTACAGTACGGTACGGGACCGTTCCGTACAAGATGCCACGGCATGGGCGTCGGCGCGCCGCGGCGCATGCGTCCACGCGGGGGCCGGTCGACAAATCCGGTGGTCGATACCGCCCTAACCGCAAGGTCGGCTGAGGCTGGGGATGATGACGTCGTCGACGAGGATTTGCACGGTGCGGCTGGTGGGCGGCCGGCCGGCAATGATGCAGCGGAAGAGCAGGTAGCCGGGCAGCAAGTCCCAGAGCTCGTCGATCACCATGGCGCCGTCGATCTCACCGCGGTCGACGGCCTGTGCCAGGATGTGGTGGATCAAGGCTTTGCGCTGGTCGACGAACTCGAGCTGCATGACGTCGTTGAGCGCGTCGTTACGCGATACCTCGACAAGCACCGCGCGCAGGGTGCCGGCGTGCTCGCAGCACTGTTGGGAGACCAGCTCGCCCACTCGCAACAAATCGCCCCGAAGCGTGCCGGTATCGGGCGGGACCGCGACCTGCCGGATGCCCTCGATGAACGCGGCCAGCACCAATTCCGCTTTCGACGGCCAGCGCCGGTACACCGTGGCCTTGCTGGCCCGCCCGGCGGTGGCCACCGCGTCTACCGTTAACCGGTCGTACCCGTGTTCCTGCAGCAGCCGCAATGTCACCGCCAGCAGCTCGGCCTCCCGCGGCGACCACGGCGTGGACGCCACGGCATGATCGGCGGTCTGGGTCACGGCGTCCACGATAGCGCCGGGATCAAAGAGTTGGTGGTGATCCACTCGACCGATGACGAACTGTGCCGCGATAACGAGGATTTCCTCATCGCCCCCGACGGCGCAGTAGTTGCACGCAAGTACGCGAACGCATCGACGATCAGTGGTCAGTCGACGAAATCCTGAAGCTGGTCACTGCGTGACGGTACTCCGCCCGAACATGAGCGCCGAGCCGTCAGGCAGTAGCGCTGGTGGTTGGCGTCGGTTACATCAGCTCGAGGACGCCGAGATTGGCGGCGACCGCGACCAGGGGCAGCCCAGCACTGATCGCGTCGGCGTCGTCAGTGGCCTCCGCGCGCAGCGCCCGCACGAATTCGTCGCTGATGGGACGCCGTGCTTTGTCGTCGGCCCCGGTGAGTCGCTCCGACACCATTTCGGCGTGCTCTTCCAGCACTTTGCGGGCCCTCGGATATGACGAGGGCGGCGGCAGCGATCGGATGTCGGCGATCACGTCCGCCGCAACGCGCAGCCGGGTGGCCCGGTTTGCCGCTCTGACCACTGGCGTCCGCAGATCGGCCCCGCTACCGGTCTCCGAAAGATAATGGCGCACAGCATCATCGACCGTCCGACCGACCGCCACCGCATCGAGGCTCAGCTTCTCCACCATCTGATGAGAGATGCCACGGGTGACGCGTAACACCGCGGCTTGCAGGTAGCGAGAATACAGATCGCGTGCGCTGGCGATCGTCGCTTCCATTGCCGCGGTGGCGCCCCTCGGCCAGAGCAGCAGCGACACGACGATGCCGACTCCGGCGCCCATCGCGACGTCTTCGATGCGTAACAAGCCGATCTGCCAGCCGATCGGGGCGTTGAGATTGAAGATGATCAGCACTGTCATCGCGATCACCGCCTGGCCAGCTGTGAACGACAGCCGCGGGAAGTAGGCGGATCCGAACACCCCGGCGGGCAGCAGCGACCAGAGCACCGCAGCATCGACCCCGAAGGCGGCGGTGAGGAGTGCACCTACAGTGACGCCGACGGCCGTGCCGACCATCGCCTGAAGCACTTTCGTCCTTGTGCTCAGCGCGCTACTGCCCAGCACCACCATCGCGCCGAGCACGACCCAGAATCCGTGCTGCACAGGGAACAGATGCGTGACAGCGACGGCCACGGCCAACCCGACGCCGGTGCGCACGCTGTTGCGGGCCGCGACTGACCGGGTGGCCAGAAAGCCGGATGGGATGGTCGCCAGAGCAACCGGCTCGGGCAGCAAGCGATCGGCGGCGCCGGTGCCCGGTAACTGCAGGCCGAGGGCGCGGGCCCATACCGGCCGCGCGTCGGCCGTCGCGGCATTGCCGATGATGCTGCCGATGAGCCGTATCGTTGTCGCGATGGTGCGGCGACTCAGCAGTTCGCGACCGACCGAAACGGCGTCGTCGTCTTCGTGCTCACCAAGAATCTCGGTGAGGTCTTCCCGATAACGGCCGCGTGCTACCGTCCGCAATTCAATTACAGTACGTTTCAGTTCGGCCCGATCGGCGGCCCGATGCGGGAGCCGCGAAGCGTCGAGAACCCGTGTACAGCAACGCAACACGTTGATCGCCGGCTGCTTCATCGGCCCCAGCGCCGCCGCCGTGTCGTCTTTGACCAGTTCGGTGACCACCTCTAATTGATCGACCACCCGCACCAGTGCGCGACTGCCGGCGGTCAGACCGACAGGCCGGAAGCTGGCCGCTAAGAAGTTGGATCTCAGCGCGCTCATTGCGGAGGTCAGTTCCGCTGGTGAACCGACACCATCGAGCCGGTCCGCCAGCGCACCGCACACCTGTGCCGCATGGCGGCGGAGCTGACTGTGATGGCGTGGCGGAAGGACAAACAGCGCAGCCGGAACGCAGATCGCCAGCGCGATCGACCAACCCAGCAGCCGCTCGCCGATGGGCCCGACCGGTGTGCACACGGGCCACACGTAGAGCAGCAACATGACCCGTTGGCCCGCGGAGACCGTCTCGCTGACGACACCAGCCAGCGTCACTGCGACACCGAGGACAAACATCAGCGTCACGGCCAGCCAGGGGATGGGTGCGACAAGGGTTCCGAGCGTCAGCAGAATTGCCCCGTTCAGACCGAGGCCGAGGTACCCGACAGCACGGGCTTGACGGTTGCCGGGGAAGTCGACAACCACCAACAACCAGAACGCGCCGAGCAACGCAAATAACGGGGCCTGTGTCCCTGGCGCGACGACGCGGGCGAGTGCCGCTGCAACGGGAACGGTGATCGCCGCACGGACGGCGCGTCTCAGCGCGTCGAACTCCGGATCCTGGGCGCGCAACCAGTCCAACACGCGCCTTACCAGGCCGGTAGGCGTCAGCATTCCTGGATCGTAGGGCTGGCCAGGTGTGCAGCTAGCAGACGGCCATTCTCCACGCAGCGCGAATGCGTGGCACCGCGCCGTCGGTGACGTCGAAACGCCTGGGCGGGAATTGAATTTGCCCTACAGTCCGACGCACCAGATCCCGTAGTACTGGGCGACCTCGAGGGTGACAGTCAGGATCGGCTAGCGGATGCAGCCGCACCTGAGTTTGATGAAGCTGACACGCGGCTGAGGGTGCTCGCCGCCGCCTACTTCTCACCACCATGGGTGGAACCAGGGGTTCCAACCGCCTTGCCAGCCGCCGCCGTGCCAGCCGCCGCCGTGCCAACCGCCGCCGTGACCCCCCCAACCGCCGCCGTGTCCCCCCCAGCCGCCGTGTCCGACCGTCTCCACGGTCGGGCTGGCAGTGATACTTGCCGGCTGAGTCGGGGCCGGATCGGCCGCGGCGATCGGTGCGGCACCGATGGCGACCGCAGCAGCGCCTGCCGCCAACATCGGTGTGATGGCCTTCAATCCCATTCGCATGGTGGAACTTCCTTTCGAGTTTTATCGGGCTTGCCCTTCCAGGTTGGCGCTCCCTCGAGTCGATTTACGTCGCAGCTGACACCCAATTGGTTCTTCCGGATAACGGGCACGCAATCTGTGAGCCAGATTGACGGACGCTGGGTAACCAGTCGTCCCGACAAATTCGCGCCGAGGATCTGCACCGAGAGCCGACACCATCAGCTGGGCGGTGCCAGCGGAGTCCATCCGCCACAACGGTTTTGGTGTGGTCTCTGCCGATCGGCTACCGGATGATCCTTATTGGCGCTACCCGTTACCGGGTAGGCGAAGACTGCAGTTGGCAGGCGTGAGGGATGGGCTGCAGCAGTGACGACAAGGTTTTTCTTTTGCGCAATCCTCAAGGACGGTCAGGCAGGCCAGTATCGAGAAAGCGTCACAATGCTAGCGAACGTCAGCCGCAGCGCGCTTGTCGGCTTGCTGGAAATCGAGCCGCCCGCTCACGAGGTCATCGATCGTGTGGCTGTCCAACGTGATCGGGACGTTGCGGTGGTCACGCTGAGTCACCCCGCTGCGCACAATGCGCTGACTCTTGCCAGCTGGCAACGGCTGCGGGCAATCTTCAATGAGTTGGCGTCCGACGCATCGCTTCGTGCGGTCGTCCTGCGTGGTGCTGGTGGCCGGGCCTTCGCGGCCGGTGCCGATATCAAGGAGTTCCCGCAGGTGCGGATGACCGCCGCACACGCCGCGTATTACGACGAATGCATCGCGGCGGCCCTGCGTGCAATCGCTGCGATCCCGGTGCCAGTCATCGCGGCCGTGCGTGGCATGGCTGTCGGTGGTGGCTGTGAGCTGAGCGCCGCCTGCGATGTTCGGATCGCGGCCGACGACGCGCGCTTCGGCATCCCGATCGGCAAGCTGGGCGTCATCCTCGGTTACACGGAGGCTGAGGTGGCCGCCCGTCTCATCGGGCCGGCCGGTCTTAAGTATCTACTGTTCAGTGCTGAACTGATACCCGCGAGTGAGGCGCTGAGGTTGGGTCTCGTCCAAAAGGTAGTCGCCGTGAGCGACCTTGCCGCTGAGACTGCGAGACTCGTGATGCAGATATGCCGACAATCGCAGACAACCATGCGGGCTTCAAAGGTGGTGGCAGACATGGCTGGTCGCGCACTGACTGCCGCCGACACCAATCTCCTCGCCCGGCTGACTGTCGAGGCCTACGAGGGCGACGACCTCAAGGAAGGGGTTGCAGCCTTCAACCAGGGACGCGAACCGGTGTTCCGCACAGGAAAAGTGGACTGACAGGACGCGCTACCTGTCCGGTTCAGGGTGATCATGCTGCTCGCCGATCTTGGCGCAGATGTGGGCCCGCGGCTTCTGCAATCGAGTTCTGTGCTCGGGTGACGAACCCCGAGGCTGTGTTCAGGTGGGTATGCCAAATCGGGTGTGCCAAATGTCGGTTGGATAACAGTCCGGTTCCGCGAGCGAATCAGTATCAGATCGCGTGCCACATCCTCAGCATTGACGGGTGAAATGGACGGTGTGTCGGCAATAAGTCTCAACGAGATCGAAGTGAGCACCTCCGACGTCCCGATCGCTGGGTTCTGCGCGCCCGAGTTCGAGGCGGTCCGGGAGCAGTTCGAGCGCAACTTCGCCGACCGTGGCGAGATGGGCGCCGCAGTGGCCACATGGGTCGATGACGAACTCGTCGTCAACCTGTGGGGCGGATGGCGGGATGCCGCCTGCGAGCGCCCTTGGCAGCAGGACACGTTGGCCAGTGTTTTTTCGGGATCGAAGGGCTTGACCAGCACATGCATACACCTGCTGGCCGAACATGGGCTGATCGATCTGCACGAGCTCGTCGCCGCATACTGGCCGGAGTTCGCCCAGTCCGGAAAGGAGGCGATCACCGTCGCCATGGTGATGGCCCACCGCTCCGGGGTCATCGGACCGCACCGCCGATTGGAACCCGACGAGGTGCTGGACTGGGACCGTGTCTGCGGCTTACTCGCCGCGGCCGAACCATGGTGGACACCGGGGACGGCTCAGGGCTACCACATGGTCACGTTCGGATTCATCCTCGGCGAGCTGCTACGCCGCGTCACCGGACGCACGGTCGGTGAATTCCTGCGCGAGCACATCGCCGGGCCGCTGTCGGCGGACCTGTTCATCGGGTTGCCCGCCCACGAGCATGCCCGTTGCGCAGACATGATCAACAAGCCGCACATTCGCGACGTGCTGGCGGCCGGAGGCGCACCCGAGCATCCGACGTCGCTGTCGGAGCACCGCAAAGCCGGGCTGGCTGTCGCGATGGGTTTCATTCCCGACGACGAACTCCAGTCCCGGGCAATCGACCGTTGGCGCTCGGCCGAGTTTCCCGGCACCAACGCCCACGTGTCCGCTCTGGGCATGGCCACGTTCTACAACGCGATGGCACAGGAGAAGCTGATCAGCCGCGAACTGATGGAGCTCTGCCGCGAATCCCAGGGTGGGCTGGCGACCGACGTCGTGTTAGGTCCACGCGTCGCCGACCACGGTTGGGGTCTGGGTTACATGCTCAACCAGCGCTGCGTCGCCGGGCCGAATCCGCGGATATTCGGCCACGGCGGTGCCGGCGGCTCGTACGCATTCGTCGATTTGGAACACCGGATCGGATACGCCTACGTGATGAACAACTTCGATGCGACGAAGTGCAACGCCGACCCACGAAGCGTCGCGCTCACGAACGAGATCTACGCCGCCCTCGACGTCACACCAGCGTTGAATTGACGCTCCTCGAGAGCCCCGCCGGCCCCACGTTGCCGTACCGGTGGACGGTGCGCGTCGTCGTGCAGCTGGCCGTGCTGTCGGTCGCGGCGTACGTGTATGCCGTCGCCGAAATGGCCCCCATCGGCGCCATGCCCGTGATCGCGTCGGATCTGCACGTCGGTGAGGGTCGGGTGGGGATGCTCACTGCCGCTTACGCTTTCATCAGCATCGTGGCCACGGTGCCGCTGGTCCGTTGGACCGCTCGGTGGCCGAAGCGTCGGGTCCTCGTCCTGACGCTGACGTGTCTGACCGTCGCGCAGGCGCTGTCGGCGCTCGCGCCCGGGCTGGTGTGGCTCGCGGCCAGCAGGGTGCTGTGTGCGGCCACCCACGGTCTGATGTGGTCGATCATCGTGCCGATCGGGGCTCGCCTGGTCCCCGCGACGCACACCGGACGCGCCACGACGGCCGTGTACGTCGGGTCGGCGGCTGCGCTGATTGTCGGCAACCCGCTTACCAACTCGATGAGCCTGGCGTGGGGATGGCGGCCTGCCGTCGCCGCGATGGCGGTCGCCGCGGGCGCGATCACGCTGCTCGCACGAGCGGTATTGCCCGTCATGGCCGTCAACGCGGCCGACTTCGCGGCGTCCGCGACGCGCAAGTCATTGCCTTACCGCAACGTGCGACTGCTCACCCTGTGCGCTTTGACGCTGATCGGCGTGACGGCTCACTTCGTCTCGTACACGTTTATCGTTCCGATCAACAGGGACATCGGCGGCATCGGCAGCGGGAAGGAGGCCTGGGTACTGACCGCCTACGGTGCCGCCGGCCTCGTCACGTTGGGGATGCTGGCGAGCGCGATGGATCATCGGCTTCGCACGGCTGTCGCGGGCAGCCTCGGTATCCTGTGCCTCGCGTTCTGGATGTTGAGCGCGATGTCGGTGGTCGGCGCGGGTCCCGTCGCGACGGTTCTGTGCGTCGGCGCGATCGTCGTGTGGGGCGCGTCAGCGGCGGTGCTGCCGCCCATGCTGCAGTCGGCCGCCATCCGCACGTCGCCGGACGCGGCAGAGCACGCCTCGGCGCTCTACGTCACCGCGTTCCAGGTCGGCATCGTGTCGGGATCGGTGGCCGGTGGCCTCGTCTACGAGCACATCGGCGTCGCGGCGGTCTTGGCCACCACAGCCGTGCTGTTCGCGGTCACGCTGGTCGGCGTGATCGTTCGCGGTGACGCGTTCCGCTCGGAGCCAACCGCACCGGCCGTCCTCCAGACACCTCAACCCGTAACGACGTCTACGACGTTTGTCACATCAACTCCGGGGGAGTGCCCGAAAAGGTGGGGACCTGTCGCGGCAGCGACCTAGGCTCGACACATGACCGCATCGCGATTTTTCCTCCAGTGGCCCGTCGTTCGTCAACTGCGTACCGGCGATCTGCTCGGTCGCGGCCCCGCGGTGACCTCCCAGCGCACCCGCACGATCACTGCGCGCACATCGACCGCCGACCGGGTGGTGCAAAGTGTCTGCCCCTACTGCGCGGTGGGCTGCGGCCAGCGGGTGTTCGTCAAAGACGAAAAAGTCGTCCAGATCGAGGGCGACCCGGACTCGCCGATCTCCCGGGGCCGGCTGTGCCCCAAGGGCTCGGCGAGCGAGCAACTGGTTAATTCCCCCGGCCGCCAGATCAAGGTGCTCTACCGCGCCCCCGGCGCCACCGATTGGCGGCCCCTCGACCGTGACACCGCGATCGACATGGTCGCCGACCGGTTCATCGAGTCGCGCCGCAACGCCTGGCAGGACATCGACAAGAACGGTCGCCTACTGCGCCGCACCATGGGCATCGCCGCGCTCGGCGGCGCCACGCTGGACAACGAAGAGAACTATCTCATCAAGAAACTCTTCACCGCCGCGGGTGCCATCCAGATCGAGAATCAAGCCCGTATTTGACACTCCGCCACGGTTCCCGGTCTGGGAACCTCGTTCGGGCGAGGCGGCGCCACCCAGTCGCTACAGGACATGGCCAACGCCGACTGCATCGTCATCCAGGGCTCCAACATGGCCGAGTGTCATCCGGTTGGCTTCCAGTGGGTGGAGGAAGCCAGGGCGCGCGGGGCCAGGGTCATCCACGTCGACCCGCGCTTCAGTCGCACCTCGGCGGTCTGTGACAAGTACATCCCGATCAGAGCCGGCTCAGATGTGGTGCTGCTGGGCGCGCTGGTCAACCACGTGCTCACCAATGACCTGTGGTTCAGGGAGTACGTCCTGGCCTACACCAACGCCGCCACCGTGATCAACGAGAACTACCGCGACGCCGAAGATCTCGGCGGCTTGTTCTCGGGCTTCGACCCCGAGACCGGACGCTACGACCCGTCGACGTGGGCCTACGCCGAGCAGGACCGGGACGCCGGCGAGCCGCACGGCAGCGGCGGCCCGCCCCCGCAGCACACCCGGACCCAGCGCGACGACACCTTGACCCACCCGCGCACGGTGTTTCAGATCCTCAAACGCCACTACGCCCGCTACACCCCGCAGATGGTTCGCGACTTGTGCGGCATCAGCGTCGAGGAGTTCGAGTATCTCGCCCGCGCCATCGTTGAGAACTCCGGTCGCGAACGCACCACCTGCTTCGCCTACGCCGTCGGATGGACCCAGCACACCGTGGGAGCCCAATTCATCCGCACCGCAACAATTTTGCAGCTACTGCTGGGCAACGTCGGGCGCCCGGGCAGCGGCATCATGGCCCTGCGCGGTCATGCCAGCATCCAAGGCTCCACCGACATCCCGACCCTGTTCGACATGCTTCCGGGGTACCTGCCCATGCCCGCGGCGGGCACCCACGACACCTTGGGTCAATACCTCGATGCGGTCGGGTCCAAGAAACAGAAGGGATTCTGGGCCAACGCCGACACCTACGTGATCAGCCTGCTCAAGGCGTGGTGGGGGGAGGCCGCCCGCGCCGACAACGACTGGGGCTATGACTACCTGCCCCGATTGACCGGTCCGCACGGCACCTACCAGACCGTCATCGCGATGCTGGCCGACGAGGTGGAGGGCTATTTCCTGCTGGGCCAGAACCCCGCCGTCGGGTCGGCGAACGGCCGGATGCAGCGCCTGGGCATGTCGCACCTGAAGTGGTTGGTGGTGCGCGACCTCAACCTCATCGAATCGGCCACCTGGTGGAAAGACGGCCCGGAGATCGCCTCCGGCGAGTTGCGCACCGAAGACATCGAAACCGAGGTGTTTTTCCTGCCGGCCGCAAGCCACGTGGAAAAGGCCGGGACGTTCACCCAGACGCAGCGACTGCTGCAGTGGCGCCACCAGGCCGTCGCACCACCGGGTGACTGCCAAAGCGACCTCCAGTTCTTCCTCGAGCTTGGCCGGCGGATCCGACAGAAACTGGCCGGCTCCACCGACGAGCGCGACCGGCCGCTGCTCGACCTGACCTGGGACTATCCCACCGACGAACACGGTGATCCCGACCCCGAGGCGGTGCTGGCCGAGATCAACGGCACGCACCTCGCCGGGCCCGATGCCGGCACGCCAATCTCGACCTTCACCGAGCTGCGCGCCGACGGGTCCACCGCGGCCGGCTGCTGGATCTACGCCGGCGTGTACGCCGGCGGCATCAACCACGCGGCACGACGCGTGCCCGGCGGCGGCCCGGGACCCAGTCAGTCCGAGTGGGGCTGGGCCTGGCCCGCCGACCGGCGCATCCTCTACAACCGCGCCTCGGCCGATCCCGACGGCAAGCCGTGGAGCGAGCGCAAGCGCTACATCTGGTGGGACGAGCAGCAGGGCCGCTGGACCGGTCACGACGTGCCCGACTTCGTGGCCGACCGGGCCCCGGGCGCTCGCCCCGACCCCGACCTCGGCGGGCCCGACGCGCTGGCCGGCGACGACGCCTTCATCATGAAGCCCGACGGCAAGGCCTGGCTGTTCGCCCCCAAGGGCCTAGTCGACGGTCCCCTGCCCACCCACTACGAGCCGCAGGAGTCGCCGGTCGCCAACGCGCTCTACCCGCAACAGCAGAACCCCGCGCGGGTGATGTTCCCGCGCACCGACAACCTGTGGGCGCCCAGCGCGGGCAGCCCCGGCGCCGAGGTGTACCCGTTTGTGTTCACCACCTACCGGCTCACCGAGCATCACACCGCCGGGGGGATGAGCCGGTGGCTGCCCTACCTGGCGGAGCTGCAGCCCGAGATGTTCTGCGAGGTTTCCCCCGCACTGGCCGCCGAACGCGGCCTGCAGCCCTACGGGTGGGCCACCATCATCTCGCCGCGCGCCGCGATCGAGGCCCGGGTGCTGGTGACCGACCGGGTGTCCCCGCTCGTCATCGGCGGGCGCACAGTGCACCAGATCGGACTGCCCTACCACTGGGGAGTGGGCGGCGACGCCGTCGTCACCGGGGATGCCGCCAACGACCTCATCGGCATCGCTCTCGACCCGAATGTGCAGATCCAGGAATCCAAGGCGGGGTCCTGCGACATCCGCCCGGGCCGCCGGCCGCGGGGGCAAGCCCTGCTTCGCCTGGTCGCCGACTACCAGGCCCGTGCGGGCGCGACGATCGACACGGACAATGAGCGAGTCACCGACCCCTCCAGGGAGGGCTGATGGGTCAACTAGCCGGACCGACGGACCCGGCCGCCGACGCGCGGTGGCCGGATCGGAAGCCCCGCAAGGGTTTCTTCACCGACACCTCGATCTGCATCGGCTGCAAAGCCTGCGAGGTGGCCTGTAAGGAATGGAACCGCAACCCGCAGGACGGCGACCTGGAACTGCTCGGATCGTCCTTCGACAACACCGGTGCGCTGGGTGCCAGCACGTGGCGCCACGTCGCGTTCATCGAGCAGGGCCGCGACCGCATCGCGGCGGCGCGCGACTCCGGCCGTGCTCTCATCGAGCTGGGCATGCCCACCTTCGCCGGCCACGCCGACACCGGCGCCGACACTCGCGCCGACACCGTAGTCGACACCAGGCCGCCGGACACCCCGGAGTTCCGCTGGCTGATGTCCTCGGACGTGTGCAAGCACTGCACCCACGCCGGCTGCCTGGACGTGTGTCCCACCGGGGCGCTGTTCCGCACCGAGTTCGGCACCGTGGTCGTGCAGGACGACGTCTGCAACGGGTGCGGCTCGTGCGTGGCGGGCTGCCCTTTCGGCGTGGTCGAGCGCCGCCGCGATGGCACCGCCGCACCGGCCGCCCAGCGCCGCCGTCGCGACGGCCAGGATCCGGGCGGCGCGCGCCCGCGCCGCGACGTGCCCGAGATCTCCAACGTCGGAGTGGCCCAGAAATGCACCCTGTGTTACGACCGCCTGGTCGAGGACCAGACCCCAGCGTGCGCCAAAACCTGCCCTACCACCTCCATCAAGTTCGGCGACCACGACGAGCTCGTCGCGCAAGCCCGTGCACGGGTGGCGGAGTTGCACGCCCGCGGACTCACCGAGGCGCGGCTGTACGGCGCCAACGAGCGCGACGGGGTCGGCGGCACCGGGTCGATCTTCCTGCTGCTCGACGAGCCCGAGGTCTACGGTCTGCCGCCCGACCCGCGGGTGCCCACCGCGGACCTGATGCAGATGTTCAAGCGGGCGGGAATGGCCGGGGCCGGCATGTTCGCCGCAGCCGCGCTGGCGTTCTGGAAAGGACAGCGGTGAGCACCTCGGCATCCGGCGGCGCCCGGCCACCCGGCCGCGGCCAGCGCCGCGGCGGCGGCAAGCGTCGGGCCGACGGTGGTGACGGCGGACGTGAGATGCCGATGGTGCCCGAAACGCGGTTCAGCTCCTACTACGGGCGTCCGGTGGTCAAACCGGCGCCGTGGGGTCCCGAGATCGGGGCCTACCTGTTCCTCGGCGGCGTCGCGGCCGGGTCGGGTCTGCTGGCCGCCGGCGCACAACTGACCGGGCGGCCCACGCTGCGGCGCAACGCCCGACTGTCGGCGCTGGTGGCTGTGCTGCTCAGCGCGCTTGCCCTGGTCCGGGACCTGGGCCGGCCCGAGCGCTTCCTCAACATGTTGCGGACCATCAAGCTGACCTCGCCGATGAGCCTGGGCTCCTGGATCCTCGTCTCCTTTTCCACTGGCACCGGGATCGCCGCGGCCTGCGAGATCGACAGGATGACTGGGCAGCGCCTGCCGCTCGGCCCGCTGCGCCCGCTGTTGCGCGCGATCGAGGGACCCGCGGGCCTGCAGGCCGCGGCGTTCGGGCCGCCGCTGGGTGTCTACACCGCGGTCCTGCTGGGCGACACCTCGACCCCGACCTGGAACGCCGCCCACAAGGACCTGCCGTTCGTGTTCGTCAGCTCGGCCAGCCTCGCCGCGGCCGGGCTGGCGATGGTCATCACCCCCGTCACCGAGGCAGGCCCGGCCCGGCGGCTGGCTGTCCTCGGCGTCGTGGGCGATCTGGTCGCGACGAAACTGATGGAACGCGGCATGGATCCGGCGGCCGCCGAGCCGCTGCATCACGGCAACCCCGGCGCCATGATGCGGTGGAGCCAGCGGCTGGTCATCGCCGGCGGCGTGGCCACCGCGCTCGGTGCGGGTCGCCGCAGCGTGGCCGTGCTGTCTGGTCTGGCGCTGATGGCGGCGTCCGCGCTGACCCGCTTCGGCGTGTTCGAGGCGGGTCTGGAATCAGCGCGCGACCCGCGGTACACCATCGAGCCGCAGAAGCGCAGGCTGGCCGCCCGGCGCGCGGCGGGCATCACCGACGACGCGATCACCACTCCCGGCTGACGGGTCGAGGTTCAGCGCACTTCGATTCCGTCACCGCTGACGGTGTGCCCCACGACAGGATGACCGGGCAGCTCACCGACAACGAGCAATCCGCCGGAGGTCTGCGCATCGGCGAGTAACAACAGATCGTCCTCGCTGACGCCGGAGCCGGCGCGCAGGTGCGGTCGCACCCAGTCCAGGTTGCGGCGGGTCCCGCCGGAGACGAAGCCGTCGCGCAGCGCCTCGCGCGCACCCGCGATCACCGGGACCGCAGCCCGGTCGATGACAGCGCCAACCCCCGATGCCCGACACATCTTGTACAGGTGGCCGAGCAGGCCGAAGCCGGTGACGTCGGTAGCCGCCCGCAATCCGGCCGCCACCGCCGCCGCCGCCGCGTCAGCGTTGAGCTGGGTCATGGTCGCGACCGCCTCCGCGAACACCTCACCGGTCTGCTTGTGCCGGTTATTGAGAAGCCCGACCCCGAGTGGCTTGGTGAGGGTGAGCGGCAGACCCGGTTCGGCGGCGTTGTTGCGTAGCAGCCGAGCAGGGTCGGCCACCCCGGTCACCGCCATGCCGTACTTGGGCTCCGGGTCGTCGATCGAATGGCCGCCGATCACCGGGCAGCCCGCCTGCGACGCCACCATCAACCCACCGCGCAGGACCTCGGCCAACAGTTCCATTGGAAGGACGTCGCGCGGCCAGCCGACCAGGTTGATCGCCACGACCGGTCGCCCACCCATCGCGTACACGTCCGAAAGCGCGTTGGCCGCCGCGATCCGGCCCCAGTCGTAGGCGTCATCGACGACGGGGGTAAAGAAGTCCGCCGTCGAGAGCACTGCGCAGTTATCGTGCACCAGCACGGCCGCCGCGTCGTCGCCGTCGTCGAGGCCGACCAGGACGGTATCTGCGGACTGCCCGGTCAGGCCGCGCAGGGCCTCCTCCAGCTCGCCCGGAGGGATCTTGCAGGCGCAGCCGCCGCCGTGTGCATAGCCGGTCAGTCGCGTGCTGGTCATCTCCGCAGCTTAGGGCGGGTCGATTGGCTAGGTTTGGGCATGGAGGCGTTTGGGTTCCTGGTGGTCCCCCCGGTCTTCAAAACCGGTGAGGTCGAGCAGCTCGGTCTGGCGGGTTCGATTCCCGTCCGCCTCCGCCAGTGGATACCGCTGCGCCGAGGAGGAACGTGACCCAGCTCGATCCGCGCCGGCTGATTCCGCGCACCGACCAGCTGCTGGCGCTGCCGGCGGTGCGCCGCGCGCGAACGCGTCTGGGCGACCACGTCGTGCGCGCGACGATACGCGACGTGCTGGAGCGGGCCCGGCGCGGTGAGCTGGCACCCGGGGAAATCGAGGCCGTCGTGGTGGCGGCGGTGGGCGCGCGCACGGCGAGCAGCCTGCGTCCGGTGCTCAACGCCACCGGTGTTGTTGTGCACACCAATCTGGGACGTGCGCCCCTGTCGTCGGCCGCGGTCGAGGCGCTGATCTCCGCGAGTGGGTACGTCGACGTCGAACTCGACCTGGCCACCGGTAGCCGCTCGAAGCGCGGCGTGGCAGCCCGCGCAGCCTTGCTCACCGCCTGCCCCGCAGCCGGGGATGCGCTGGTGGTCAACAACGGCGCCGCGGCGTTGGTGCTTGCCACCACCGCGTTGGCGACCGGCCGCCAGGTGGTGGTGAGCCGCGGAGAACTGATCGAGATCGGCGCCGGGTTCAGACTGCCCGACCTGATCGCGTCGACCGGCGCCCGCCTGCGTGAAGTGGGCACCACCAATCGCACGCACCTGCGCGACTACGCCGACGCGATCGGTCCGCAGACCGGCTGCGTGCTCAAGGTGCACCCAAGCAACTTCCGGGTGCAAGGGTTCACCGCCGCCGTCGCCCTGCCCGACCTTCGGGCGTTGACCGCGGCCAATGGCGTCGTGCTGATCGCTGACCTCGGCAGCGGGCTGCTGGCGCCCGACCCGCTCCTGCCGCACGAACCCGATGCCGCCACCGCGCTTTCCGACGGCGCGGACGTCGTGACAGCCAGCGGGGACAAGCTGCTCGGCGGGCCGCAGGCCGGGCTGGTGCTCGGCCGGGCCGACGTGGTGGCCCGGTTGGCACGACACCCGCTGGCGCGTGCCGTGCGCGCCGACAAGCTCACTTTGGCCGCGCTGGAAGCCACCGTGTGTGGCGGCCCGGCACCGGTTACTCAGGCACTGCACGCCGACCCTGCTCAGCTGCGCGCCCGCGCGAAGCGGCTGGCCGCCGCTGTCGGGGCGGCCGTCGTCGACCACGACGGCCGGGTCGGTGGTGGTGGCGCCCCCGGGGTCCCCCTGCCCGGCTGTGCGGTCAGGCTTCCCGAGGCGGCGGCCGCCCCGCTGCGCGCGGGCGACCCGGCGGTGCTGCCGCGCATCCACAACGGCACCTGCCTGCTGGACCTGCGCTGCATACCCGAGCCAGACGACGCCCGACTGCTGAGCGCGGTGCGCACGGCGTTGGCGACACTGAACGGCGGCCAGCACTGAGCGGGCACGTCGTCGCTACCGCCGGCCACGTCGACCACGGCAAGAGCACCCTCATCCGGGCCCTCACCGGCATGGAACCCGACCGCTGGGAGGAGGAACGCCGCCGCGGCCTCACGATCGACCTCGGGTTCGCCTGGACCGTGCTGCCCTCGGGGCGCGTAGTCGCCTTCGTCGACGTTCCGGGCCACCAGCGCTTCCTCGGCAACACGCTGGCTGGCGTCGGCCCGGCGCCGGTGGTCTGTTTCGTGGTCGCAGCCGACGAAGGCTGGCAGGCGCAGTCCAGCGACCATCGCGACGCGGTCGCGGCCCTGGGCATCCGCCACGGCCTGGTGGTGATCACGCGAGCCGACCGGGCACCCGAGCACGTCGGCGACGTTCTTGCGCAGGCGCGCGACCAACTGGCCGGGACCGGTCTGCGGGACGCGCCCGCGGTCGTCGTCTCTGCGGTCGAGGGGAGCGGACTGGTCGAACTGCGCGCCACCCTCGACGACGTGCTGGCCCAGGTGCCTGCCCCGCCGGCGGCCGCCCGGCTGCGGCTGTGGGTGGATCGTTCCTTCACGATCACCGGCGCAGGCACGGTGGTGACCGGAACCCTCTCGGCCGGAACACTTGCCCGTGGCGACCGGTTGGAGCTGCTGGGCTCGCAGGGTGCGCGCTCGGTGGCAATACGCGGTCTACAGAGCCGCGGCAAGCCTTACCCTGCGCTGGAACCGGTTGCGCGGGCGGCGCTTAACCTGCGTGGCGTCTCCCACACCGACATCCGTCGCGGTGATGCGCTGATCACCCCGGACGCGTGGCCGAACACCGCCGCCCTCGACGTGCGCCGCGTCACCGGCGACCCGTTGACCGAGGCCCCAGCCCAACTCGTCGTGCACGTCGGCACCGCGGCCGTGCCCGCCCGGCTGCGTTCCTTCGACGCGGACCACGCCCGGCTGAGCCTGCAG
>Ga0153922_1000354_pt1 | contig 18606 bp, 16 predicted proteins | sample TSNJ006MetaG_FD_104723 | JGI IMG/M metagenome (GOLD analysis project Ga0153922, IMG submission 104723) | Attine ant fungus gardens microbial communities from New Jersey, USA - TSNJ006 MetaG | ecosystem: Host-associated > Fungi > Mycelium > Unclassified | place: USA: New Jersey, Brendon T. Byrne... | reverse complement strand
CTCGTCGTCGTCCTCGTCGTCGTCCTCGTCGTCGTCAATTTCATCCAGGCCGAGATCGAGGGGGTCGTCGCTGTGAGGGTCGACCGTGTACTGCTGCCAGTAGCTCGGGCTGAAGTAGACCTTGTCCGATTCGTCCCCGTCTGCCCCCACTTGCACCATGAGGATCTGGTCTGTGACGCCGTAGCTGAGTGCGTTGTTGTACAGGACGCCGCCGTCGGCGGTTCGGATGTGAATCTCGTAAGCCACGACCGGGAGTCTTGCATGAGGTCACGTCACGAGCTACATCGAAGCGCCGCCCGCGGGTTTCGCTCCTCGCGGTTCAGTTCGCAGCGTAAGGACACGGACCCGTGTCGCCGATACGCACGTGCGCGCCCGGACGTGGTTGGCCAGGGGCGAATCAGCGGGCGCTATCCGCGAGCCGGCTGAGCCGCGTAAGCCAAAGGCCGAGGCTGAGGTGCGTAGACCAAAGGCCAGGGCTGAGGTGCGTAGACCACGGGCCGCGGCTGGGCCGCGTAGACCGCCCGGCGGGACTGCTCAAGTTGTGAGAGCAGTTCCCGCTCGCGGGCGACAAATTCGACGAGCCCACGGCCCGCTTCGGCATCACGGCGCAACAATGCCAGCCGAGTCGCGATGCGCTGCACATCGCCGAGTGCGCGTCCCGCCCGACGGCGGGCCACACGGCGACCGTTCATCGACGAGAACCCGGCTAAATCCCAGGGCGAGAGATGGCCCGACGCCACGTACGGCCAGGTGTACCGCTCCAGCGCACGCATGTAGCGTCCGCGCATTGTCGTCGCAAACACGGTCGCGACCACAACTGCAACCCATCCCAGAAACACGATGACGAGTACCGCGTGCGGGTGAAGGGCTGCGTAGTCATACAACGCATGAAGCGTCGCAGCCCCGGCATATCCACCGACCGCGGCGATGACCCGCACGGCGCGGCGGGTGCTCACGGCAGCCACGCCGAGGCCAATGCCGATCAGAATGGTGAACAGCGGGTGCCCCCAAACGGTCAGAATGCCGCGGAGGACGAATCCACCTGCGGCTTTGGCGACCGCTCCCTGATCGCCGTGGCCATAGAATTTCGCGTAAAAGAGGCAGTCTTCGGTGAAGAGGAAGCCGGTGGCTACGAATCCGCCGTAGACGATGCCGTCGATAATGCCGCTGAAGCGGTCACGGACGAACACCAGCAAGCCGACCAGCACCACGCCCTTGGCGGCTTCCTCCACAACACCGGCCGCCAGGTACCCGGGGAAGTGCAAGGACCCCAAGCCCAGCTCAGCGAGGATGGCGATGAAGGGGGCGACCGTTGCGCCCCAGGCGAAGGCGACGAACAAATAGCGTCGAGGTTTGGGCTCGGCGCGGTCCAGCCTCCGGAACACCAACAGCAGCAACGGAACGGGTAGCACCGCGAGTATGACGGCTAACTCGGCCTTCGCCGGATTCTTCGCGAAAACGAACGACCAGAAAGCCAGCCAGACAAGGATGCCCGCACCCAGCGTGATCCACGTCACCCAGCGCAGGATTCCCCGGCGGGGCGTGGGGGGCCGCAACGGCAACGGCGCATTCGCAGCGGTACGGCTGAGGACGGCGGTCATGGGTGCTCCTTGATACGCGGGCTAGTCGTATCAAGGGTCAGGCCGACCCCTTGGAGGATTCTTGGGTGCTTTGGAAGATCCGCGGTGTAGCGGGTGAGGCGATCCGGAAGCGGATGGGGCCTGGTCCGTTTCCCGATGCACCAGGCCGCGTACGATTCCTCGGTCGCAGCGGTGCGTAATGCCATGGGCGAGGCCGACTTTGACAGCGCCTGGACCGAGGGCGCTGCCCTGTCCATCGAGGAGGCGATCGCCTACGCGCAACGTGGACGTGGGGAGCGTAAACGGCCGGCCAGCGGATGGGCGTCGCTCACCCCGGCCGAGCTCGACGTCGTACGCCCGGTCAGCGAGGGACTGCCCAACAACGACATCGCAACCCGGCTGTTCGTTTCACCCCGCACTGTGCAGTCCCACCTCACCCACGTCTACACCAAACTCGGCCTCAGCTCCCGTGTCCAACTCGCCCAAGAGGCAGCCCGCCACAGCTGAGAACTCCGTCTGCGCACCGGGATGCGGGGCCGAGTGCATCTGGCATGCTGGTGGTATGGCGGCGATCCCGGAGACCGTCTACGCGCGAGACGGCGACGTGCACCTCGCGTACCAGGTCGTCAGTGACCGCGGGCCGGACCTCTTGTTCGTGCCCACCGCGACGTTCCCGATCGACTTGCTGTGGGACGAGCCGACCGTCGCCGGCCACATGCACCGGCTGGCGTCGTTCAGCCGTCTGATCACGACCGATCTCCTCGGCGTGGGTAGCTCCGATTCGGTGCCGATCTGCGACCGTCCCGCGATGCAGGCGTGGGTGGATGGGCTTGTCGCGGTGCTCGATGCCGCGGGCAGCCGATGCGTGTCGGTGTTCGCGACGGCCGAATCGGCGCTTCCCGTCATGCTTTTGACCGCAAGCTATCCCGATCGCGTGAACTCCTTGGTCCTGTGGAGTCCGTTCGCCTGTTTTCGTCGGGCCCCCGACTACCCGTTCGGGATGCCTGAGCCGGCTTTCAGCCGCTACGTCGACGCCTTCGGCGAGGGCGTGGGGACCGGTGCGGTCGCCGACTTGTTGGCGCCCAGTTGGGCCGGCGACGCCGCGAAGCGGCGCTGGTGGGCGCGCGGTGAACGCCTCGTGGGCGGCCCCGGATATTTCAAGTCGATCTTCGACCTGTACATGCGCACCGACGTGCGGCCGACGCTGGACAGCATTCACGCGCCGACGCTGCTGCTGCACCGCCGCGGTGATCGCCACGTGGCGAGCGGTCATGTGCGCTATCTCGCCGAGCGGATTGCGCGGGCACGATTGGTGGAGCTCGAGGGGGACGACCACACGTGGTTCGCCGGCGATGCCGAGCGCGTGATTGACGAGATCGAGTCGTTTCTGACCGGCGTACGCCCTGTCACGCCAACCAACCGCGTGTTGTCGACTGTGTTGTTCACCGACATCGTCGGGTCGACCGAACGCGCCGCGGCCGTGGGCGACGATGCCTGGATGATGGCCCTCGATGCTCATAACGGCGTCGTGAACCGGCATGTGGCCAGCGCGCGGGGCGTCGTTGTGAAATTCACCGGCGACGGCGCGTTGGCGACCTTCGACGGCCCGGCGCGCGCGATCAACTGTGCGTGCGCGATCCGGGATGGGGTGCGCGACTTGGGCCTTGACATCCGCGCGGGCCTGCACACCGGCGAAGTGGAGATGGCCGGCAGCGACGTGCACGGCATCGCGGTGCACATCGCCGCGCGCATCATGGCGCTCGCGGGGCCCGGCGAGGTACTCGTGTCCGGTGCGATCCCCCCGCTGGTACTGGGGTCGCGGATCACGTTTGACGACCGCGGCACCCATCAATTGAAGGGCGTGCCCGATCAGTGGTCCGTGCGGGCGGTGCGCGACGGCCTCAACTGACCTCAGGCCGGGGGACCGGGCGGCCCGGGTGGCGGCTCCGTGATCGGCGGCGGCCCCAGGTTGTCGAGGCCCGGAGCAGCGGGCGGCGCATCAAGTGGCGGCCGATCAACCGGCACCACCTCCACCGGCGGCGGAGGCGGCAGGGGCGCAATGCCATTGCTGATGTTGATCGTCACGATCGATCCGGGGAAGGTCTGACCGCTCGGAGTCGTCCCCACCACCGTGCCGTATGTCTCCCCGCTGTTCACCGAGGTGGTCTGAGCGGCGACCTGAAAACCCGCGTCGATCAGGTGTTTGCGCGCCACATCCACATTGAGCCCGGAGACCGAGGGCACCCGCCCGCGCGGCGCTCCGTCGACATAGAGCGGATCGGTCGGCGGCAGGTGCACGTCGCCGAAATCCTTGGCGATCGGCTTCATCGCCTCAAACCAGGTGCGGGCCGGTTCACTGCCGCCGTAGAGGTCACCACCGCGGCACGTTTGCAACGGAAACGAACAGATCCCTGACGGTCTGGCCGAATCGGCGAAGATGTAATTGGCCGCCGCGTAGTTGTTGGTGAAGCCCACGAACCCCGACGACCGGTGCGACTCCGTGGTGCCGGTCTTGCCCGACATCGGCAGCGTCCACCCCGCGGCGCTCGCGGAGCCGGCCGCGGTTCCGCTGACGGCGTCCTTGCTCAGCGCGTTCGCGAGCGTGTTCGCAAGCCCCTCGGGCACCGCCTGCTCGCACCGCTGGGCGGAAAACGACACTTCGTGGCCCCGGCGGTCGAAGATTTTGTCGATCGGGCTTGGTGGGCACCACGTCCCGCCGGACGCCAGCGTTGCCGCCACATTGGACAGCTCAAGCGCATTGAGCTGGAACGGGCCCAGCGTGAACGAGCCCATGTTGCCCTGCTTGATGAAATCAGCCAGACTCTCGTTTCCGTCCGGGTTATAGCCGCGCGCCGTCCCCGGAATCGCGTAGGACCGCAGCCCCAGCCGAACCGCCATGTCCACCGCGCGCGGCACCCCCACGAGTTGAATCAGCCGGGCGAACGCGGTGTTCGGAGAGGTGGCCAGCGCGTCGGTGACGTTCATAGACCCGCGGTAGTTGCCGGCGTTGCGCACACACCAGGTCTCCTTGGGGCAGCCGGGAGTGTCACTGCTGCCCAGACCCCTGGCCTGAAACGAACCCGGCACCTCGAGCTGGGCGTTGATGCCCATGCCCATGTCCAGCGCCGCCGCGGTGGTGAAGATTTTGAAGATCGACCCGGCGCCGTCGCCGACCAACGAAAACGGCTGCGGCTGCATGGTTTCGTGGGCGGCGGCGTTGAGACCGTAGGTGCGGTTGCCGGCCATCGCGATCACCCGATGCGCATCTTTGCCGGGCTTGATCACACTCATCACGCTGGCGATACCGTCCAGCGTCGGGCTGGCGGTCCTATCGACCGCGCGCTTGACCGAGGCCTGCACCTTCGGGTCCAGCGTCGTGCGGATCAGATAGCCACCCCGGGCCACCTGGTCCTTGCTGATGCCGGCGCGCGCCAGGTAGTCGAGCACGTAGTCGCAGAAGAACCCGCGGTCACCGGCAGCGATGCAGCCACTCGGCAGCTGGCGTGGCGACGGCAGCACGCCCAGGGGTGCGGCCTTGGCGGCGTGCAGCGCGGCGGCGTCGCTCGGGAAACTGTCGATGAGGGTGTCCAGCACCAGGTTTCGCCGCTGCAGCGCCCCGTCGGGATTGCTGTACGGGTCCAGCGCATTGGGCGACTGGACCATCCCGGCCAGCATTGCGGCCTGCTGCCAGTTCAGCTGCGACGCGTCGATCCCGAAATAGGTCTGCGCGGCGTCCTGAACGCCGTACGAGCCGTTGCCGAAGGACACCAGGTTGAGGTAGCGGGTCAGGATCTCCGCCTTCGAGAAGGCCTTGTCGAGCGCCAGCGCTACGCGCATCTCGCGGAGCTTGCGCGCGGGCGTGGTCTCGACGGCGGCGCGCCGCTCGGCGTCGTTCTGCGCGGTCACCAGCAGCTGATAGTTCTTCACGTACTGCTGCTCGATCGTCGAGCCGCCGCGCGGGTCAAGGTTGCCGGACAGGTAGCCGGCCAGACCGGTCAGCGTGCCCGGCCAGTCAACCCCGTTGTGGTCGGCGAACCGTTTGTCCTCGATCGAGATGATCGCCAGCTTCATCGTGCCGGCGATCCGATCACTCGGAACCTCAAACCGGCGCTGGGTGTACAGCCAGGCGATCGGGTTGCCCGCCGAGTCGGTGATCGTGGACACCTGTGGGACATCCTCGGTGAGGAGCTCCATGGAGCCGGTCGACACCACCTCGGACGCCTGATTGGACATCAGGCCGATGCTGCCCGCGAACGGAAACATCAGTGCCGCAACCAGGATCCCGGCCAGCACACAGCACAAGGCAAGCTTCGCGGCGGTCGCCCACGCCAGTTGGCGTTCGGCCATTCCCCCAGAGTAGTGAAAGCCCTTGCGCAGCAGAACTTAATCGCGCGATCAGATCCAAGTGTTCCGCAGGTGCCGGCTTAGGTGCCGGGCGGCGGGCGCCGGTGCCTAACTAAGCCGACATCTCGATCGCGTCGATCGCGTCGATCGCGCGAGCGTCGGGGCGGACCGCCGGCCGTGCGATTCGGGTGGGCGTGGTGCGACCGCGGAGCTCGACAAGCTCACCGATATCCCAGCCTTCGGCGTCGCGGGCGCTGCGAATGGCGCACTCAGAGGCCACCACGCGCCCCTCTTGCAACTTGGCAAGCTCGCTGAGCCGTGCGGCCTCGTTGACGGGGTCGCCGATAACGGTGTACTCGAGCCGCTCCCGGGCGCCGATATCGCCTGCGAACGCGAGCCCAGCCGACACCCCGATCCCGAATCCGGTGCACCGCATCGCCCCAACCAGCTCGTCGCGAAGTTCACGCGCGGCCGTCAATGCCGCGCCGGCGCCGTCCGGGTGGCTTCGCGGCGCGCCGAACACCACCAACGCCGCGTCACCTTCGAACTTGTTCACAAACCCGCCGTGTCGGTTGACGACATCGACCACGATCCGGAAGAACTGGTTGAGCAGCTCCACGACCTCGGCGGGGCGTTGCGCGGCGACCAGCGCGGTCGAGCCGACCAAGTCGACGAACAACACCGCGACATCGCGCTCCTGACCGCCCATCTTGCCGCCGTGCTCCAACGCGCGGTTCACCACATCCTCGCCCACGTAGCGGCCGAACAGCTCACGCAGTCGTCGCTGCTCCGACACGCACCGCCGGCGACGCCCCGACAGACGCGTGAACACCGTGGCGACCTGCCACCCGAGCCCGGTCAGGACCATCAGTGTCGGCGCCAGCGGCCAGCCGACGACCACTGGAAGATTCACCGCCGCGTCGCTCATGGCCTTCTCCCATAGACTGATCCCCTAAGCTAAGTTCAACCGGGGCCGGTGTGATTTTCATCCCAGCTCCTCATATAAGGACGGATCGTGTCATAAAGGACGGAGATCGTGCGCCCGGCGGGTGACGCGGCGCCAATCCGCTTCCGGCAAGCCGGCGAGCCGGTTAACATGATCGTCATTCACAGGAAATTCATGGTCGTTTCAACATCAATCGGCCAGCTACCTTTGGATCATCGGAGTCATGACCGAGACAACAGAGAGTCCGACCACACCGACGCTGCCCGTGGACCCGCCGCCGCCACCGCCGGTCGACCACGAGACACCCCGCCGCGAGCCGGGCCGGCTCTACCAGGTGGTGGCGTGGGTCGGGATCGTCGCGGGCGTGGTGTTCATCGTCGCCGTGGTGTTCTTCTCCGGATTCTTCCTGGGCAGGCACATGGGCCCGGCCCACGGACACTTCGGCCCCCATCACGGCCGGGGCGTTCACTTCTTCCACCACGGCTGGAAGCCGCACCCTAATATGGGTCCGAATATGGGACCACAGCTCGGTCCCCCCAGCAGTCCGGCGGCCCCAAGCGCACCAACCAGCCCGTCGGCACCGACCGCTGTTCCGTCTCTGCCTCGGTAGCTGAGGTCGTCGAGCCTATCGTCGAAACCGAAGCCAGGGCTGCGAAATTCATCGAAGAGCAGCCCTGGCTTCTGTTTCGGTAGTGGGATTGGCATGATCGAGCGCATGACCATTGACGTTGTTTACACCGCAGAATCAACCGCAACCGGCGGCGGCCGCGACGGCCACGTGAAGTCAACGGACGGCAGGATCGACCTGGACACCAGGCCGCCGAAGGAAATGGGTGGCAGCGGCGAGGGCGTGAACCCGGAGCTGCTTTTCTCTGCCGGGTACGCCGCGTGCTTCCTCGGTGCGCTCCGGCTGGTCGCCCGCAACGACAAGATCGCCCTCGACGACGCGACCGGCATCACCGCGCAGATCGGGTTCGGCAAGGACTCCGAGGGCGGCTTCGGCATCACGGGTCACTTGATCGGGTATCTGCCGGGGCTTGATCAATCGCAGGCCGATGAGCTGATGGCGAAGGCGCACCAGGTCTGCCCCTATTCCAAGGCGACCGGCGGCAACATCGACGTCGAACTGTCGGCCAAGGTCTAATGCGCCTGGCCGCAGCAGCGATTGGTGTCGGTCTTGCAGTGAGCCTTGCCGTGCCCGCACACGCCGGGCCGTCGGGGCCCGGCGTCGTCAACTACGCGGTGCTCGGCAAGGGGTCGGTCGGCAACATCATCGGCGCGACCATGCGGTGGGAGAACTTCTTCACAGCGCCCTTCCAGGGGTACTGGGTTGACCTTCCCGACTGCAACAACTGGGCCGACATCGGATTGCCCGAGGTCTACAACGACCCGGACCTCGCGTCGTTCAACGGCGCGGAGACCAAGGAGTCCGCGACCGACGAGACGCACTTCGTCAAGCAGGCCGTCGGCGTCTTCGCCACAAACGACGCGGCCGACCGGGCGTTTCACCGCACCGTCGACCGCACGACCGGATGTGCGGGCCAGACCACGGCCATTCATTTCTCCGACGGAACAACACAGGTGTGGTCGTTTTCGAGCGGACTGCTCAACGCGACCGAGCAGGAATGGGTGAAGCAGGAGGCAGGAACCGACCGGCGGTGTTTCACGCAAACCCGCCGACTCGAGAACGTGCTGCTGCAGGCGAAGGTCTGTCAATCCGGCAACGGCGGTCCGGCGGTGAACGTGCTGGCCGGCGCGATCCAGAACTCGTTGGGCCAGTAGCACGTCGTCGACACTTGTCGGGGGTGCCCTGCAGGATGGGGGAATGGCTCAGACCACGCTCGCGGTTACGCCACAGGTGGATGACGCGCCGCTGACGTCCCTCACCGAGGCGGCCGACCACATCACCTCCAACTGCCTCGCCGATACTCCGGTGGGGCTTATCGGGTTGGAGCTCGAGGCGCACTGCTTCGATACGGCCGATCCGATGCGCCGGCCGAGCTGGCGGGAACTGTCCGAAGTGATCAAGCGTGTGCCGCCGCTGCCGGGCGGCAGCGCGGTCACCGTCGAGCCGGGCGGAGCGGTCGAGCTGTCCACCCCGCCGGCGGTGGGTGTGGTCGCGGCGGTTGACGCTTTGATGGCCGACCGGGCGGTTCTGCGTACGGTCTTCGCGAGGGCCGGGCTGGGTCTGGTACTGCTCGGCGCTGACCCGTTGCGGTTGCCGCACCGCATCAACCCGGGCCCTCGGTACCGGGCGATGGAACGGCATTTCATCGCGGCAGGCACCGGTGCGGCCGGTGCGGCAATGATGACGTCGACGGCATCCGTGCAGGTCAACGTCGATGCCGGGCCAGCGAATGGCTGGGCGGATCGGGTGCGGCTGGCCCATGCGCTGGGACCCACGATGATCGCGATCGCGGCGAATTCGCCGCTGCTGGCGGGGGCGTTCTCGGGATGGCGCAGCGCGCGGCAACGGGTGTGGAGTCAGTTGGACACCGCGCGGTGCGGGCCGATTCTCGGCGCCAACGGTGACGAGCCGGCCAGCGACTGGGCGCGCTACGCGCTGCGGGCGCCGGTGATGCTCGTGCAGAGCCGGGCTGCCGCGGAGTCGGAGACGGGGACAATCACCGCCGAACCGGTGACCGATTATGTCGCCTTCGCGGACTGGGTTGAGGGGCAGGTTGGTCTTGCCGGGCGTCCCCCGACCGCGGCCGACCTCGACTATCACCTGACCACGCTGTTTCCGCCGGTGCGCCCGCGCCGTTGGCTCGAGATCCGATATCTCGACAGCGTGCCCGATGCCCTTTGGCCCGCCCTGGTGTTCACCCTCGTCACGCTGCTGGACGACCCGGCCGCCGCCGACGTCGCGGTCAGAGTCACCGAGCCCGTCGCGACGGCGTGGGACATCGCGGCGCGCGTCGGCCTGGCGGATCGTCGGCTGCACGCCAGCGCCACTCGCTGTGTGGAAGCGGCCGCGGAGCGGGTACCACCGGCTCTGCAGGACTCGATGCAGCGGCTGGTCCGCATGGTCGAGGAAGCGAGCTGTCCAGGTGAGGAATTCGCTGAACGGGCTATCCGCTGCGGCGTGGCACGCGCGGTGACCCAACTGGCGAGGGGCGAAGGGTGACGGAACGCGAGAGGCTGGCCCGGGAGTTGACGGTCGCGCGGGACCGGACGCTGGCGCTGGTCGACTTCGACGACGCCGAGCTGCGCCGCCAGTACCACCCGCTGATGAGCCCGCTGGTGTGGGACCTCGCGCACATCGGCCAGCAGGAGGAGCTGTGGCTGCTGCGCGACGGCGACGCCGACCGCCCCAGCATGCTGGGCCCGCAGGTCGAGTCGCTCTACGACGCTTTCATTCACTCCCGCGCCCGCAGGGTGGACCTGCCGCTGATGTCGCCGCGGGAGGCACGGGCCTTTTGTCGCACGGTGCGCGACAAGGCGTTTGACGCGCTCGACGCGGTCCCGGAAGAGGATACGTTCGCGTTCGGGCTCGTCCTCAGCCACGAGCATCAGCACGACGAGACGATGCTGCAGGCGCTGAACCTGCGAGTCGGCGAGCCGTTGCTGCAGGCCCGCGCGTCGCTGCCCGACGGGCGTTGCGGGGTGGCGGGTACGTCGGTGCTGGTGCCCGGCGGGCCGTTCGTCCTCGGGGTTGACGCCGGCACGGAGCCTTACTCGCTGGACAACGAACGCCCGGCGCATGTCGTCGACGTGCCGGCGTTTCGGATCGGGCGGGTACCGGTGACCAATGGCGAGTGGCAGGCGTTCGTCGAGGACGGCGGTTATCACGAGCCGCGGTGGTGGTCGCCGCGCGGCTGGGAGTATCGGCAGCAGGCCGGGGTCGTGGCGCCCCGGTGCTGGAACGGCGGGGATCTCAAAGGCACGCGTACCCGGTTCGGGCGGACCGAGGACATCCGCGACGACGAGCCCGTGCAGCACGTGACGTTTTTCGAAGCGGAGGCCTACGCGGCGTGGACGGGCGGGCGGCTACCCACCGAGATCGAGTGGGAGAAGGCGTGCGCATGGGATCCGGATGCGCAGCGACGGCGCCGCTTCCCCTGGGGAGACGCTTCGCCGACTAGCGAACTGGCGAATCTGGGCGGCCAGGCGCTCCGACCGGCGCCGGTCGGCGCCTATCCGGGCGGCGCGTCGGCATACGGGGCCGAGCAGATGCTCGGCGACGTGTGGGAGTGGACGTCATCGCCGCTGCTCCCGTGGCCGGGCTTCACGCCGATGATCTACGCACGTTATTCGCAGCCATTCTTCGGCGGGGACTACCGGGTGCTGCGCGGCGGGTCGTGGGCCGTGGCACGGGAAATTTTGCGGCCGAGCTTCCGCAACTGGGACCACCCGATTCGGCGGCAAATCTTCTCGGGTGTGCGGCTGGCCTGGGACGTCAACTGATGTGCCGGCACCTGGGCTGGCTCGGTGAGCCGCGATCGCTGGCGTCGCTGATGCTGGACCCGCCGTATGGCCTGCTCGTGCAGTCGTATTCGCCGCGGCGCCAGAAACACGGGCTGATCAACGCCGACGGATGGGGCGCCGGATTCTTCGACGTCCCGGCCGGGGTGCCGCGGCGCTGGCGCAGCGCGGGACCGCTGTGGAGCGACGCCTCGTTCGCGTCGGTGGCGCCGGCACTGCGCAGCGGTTGCGTGGTGGCGGCGGTCCGCTCGGCCAGCGCCGGCATGCCGGTGGAGCCGACCGCGTCGGCGCCGTTCACCGACGGGCACTGGCTGCTCTCGCACAACGGGCTGGTCGACCGCGCCGTGCTGGGGCCCTGGCCGCGCGCCGAGTCGGTGGTCGACAGTGCGCTGCTGGCGGCACTGATCTTTGATCGCGGTCTTGAAGCTTTGGGCGACACGGTCACTGCGGTGGCGGCGGCCGATCCCAACGCCAGGCTAAACATTTTGGCGGGTGAAGGCTCGCGGCTGCTGGCGACGACCTGGGGCGACACGCTGTCGGTGCTGCGCCGAGACGACGGAGTGGTGCTGGCCAGCGAACCCTACGACGACGATCCCGCGTGGCAGGACGTGCCCGACCGGCACCTCGTTGAGGTTGCGGGCGGCGGGGTCAACATGGTCACGCTGACCCCCTTGAAAGGACCGTTATGAGCGTCATGCTGGCCAACCACCTCGAGGCGGACTCGGCGAACAAGGCGTTGCGCCGCGACGTGTCGCACGGGTTACGTCAGAGGCCGAAGTCGTTGCCACCCAAGTGGTTTTACGACGAGGTCGGCAGCGATCTGTTCGATCAGATCACCCGGCTGCCGGAGTATTACCCCACCCGCACCGAGGCGGCAATCCTGCACGCGCGGGCGGCGGCGATCGCCGAGGCCACCCGCGCCGACACGTTGGTCGAGTTGGGCAGCGGCACGTCGGAGAAGACGAGGATGCTGCTCGATGCGCTGCACGGCCGCGGCGCGCTGCGGCGCTTCATCCCATTCGACGTCGACGCGGGCGTGCTGCAGACGGCCGGGGGTGCGATCCTCGAGGAGTACCCGGGTGTCGAGGTCGATGCGGTCTGCGGCGACTTCGAGGAGCATCTGCCTGAAATACCCAGCGGCGGAAGGCGATTGATCGCTTTCCTGGGCTCGACCATCGGTAATCTCACGGAGGGTCCGCGCGCGGAGTTCCTGGCGACGCTGGCCGAGGTGATGTCGCCCGGCGACAGCCTCCTGCTGGGCACCGATCTGGTCAAGGACGCCGGCCGACTGGTGCGTGCCTACGACGACGGGGCAGGCGTGACCGCGGCGTTCAACCGCAATGTCCTCGCGGTGGTGAACCGGGAACTCGACGCGGACTTCGACCTCGACGAGTTCATCCATGTCGCCCGCTTTAACGGCCACGAAGAACGGATCGAGATGTGGCTGCGGTCCACCAAGGCTCAGCGCGTGCGTGTCGAGGCGCTGAACCTCAGCGTCGAGTTCGGCGCCGGGGAGGAGATGCTGACCGAGGTGTCGTGCAAGTTCCGCCGCGAAGGAGTGGCGGCCGAACTTGCCGCGGCGGGACTTCAGCTTACTGAATGGTGGACCGATCCGGCGTGCGACTTCGGGTTGTCTCTCGCGGTGAAATGACCGGCGTCGGGGCACGCTGGCGCGATGCGCGACCGGCCGTCAAGGGCCTGCATCTGGACAGCGCTGCGTGCTCGCGGCAGAGCTTTACGGCGCTCGACGCCGCGGCGGCGCACGCGCGCAGGGAGGCCGAAGTCGGTGGCTACCCTGCCGCGCAGGAGGCTGAAGAGACGTTGGCGGCCGGCCGTGCCGCCGTCGCCGCGCTGACCGGCAGGAGCGCCGAGGATGTCATGTTCACCACCGGGGCGTGTCATGCGCTGGATCTGTTGCTCGCTTCCTGGCCGGACGAGGGAGCGGTAATCGCATGTGTGCCCGGCGAGTTCGGGCCGAACCTCGCTGTGATGGCCGCTAACGGATTCGATGTCCGCGCGCTGCCGGTCGACGAGATGGGTCGGGTGGTCGGCGAGGACCTTCCCGGTTGGTTGGATGCGGGCGCGCCGTCATTGGTTCACCTGACGGTGGTGGCCAGCCACCGCGGCATCGTGCAACCGCTGGATGAGATCGCGTCGACATGCCGCGAGCATGGTGTGCCCTTGGTGGTGGACGCGGCGCAGGGACTCGGCCATGTCCACTGCGCCGTGGGGGCCGATGCGATCTATGCGACTTCGCGTAAGTGGCTGGCCGGCCCGCGGGGGGTCGGGGTGCTCGCGGTGTGTCCCGATCTTGCCCGGAGACTGAAGCCGAGGCTGCCGCCGGCGGAATGGCGCCTGGATATCCCGCCGCTGCGCGCGCTTGAGCTCGGCGAGGCGAATGTCGCGGCGCGCGTGGGATTTTCAGTCGCGATCCAGGAGTACATGGCGTACGACCCCGCTCTCGTGACAGCGGGCCTGGCGGATGCGGGCCGGCTGACCCGCACGACGCTCGGCGATCTGCCGGGCTGGCGGGTGGTCGAGCCGGTTGACAGCCCCACTGCCATCACGACTTTGGCGCCGATTGGTGACATCGATGTGGTAAGGGTTCGTGCCGAGTTGATCACGGATCACGCGATCGTCACCACGGTCGCCGGACCCGACCGCGCGCCGTTCGAGCTCAGCAGCCCGGTGTTGCGGGTGTCGCCGCACGTCGACGTCACCGGCGACGAACTGGCAGCGTTCGCCGGGGCGCTCGGCTCCGTTTGTGCTTGAGCAGGAAGTCGACTAGACGGGCAGCTGCCACGTGTGCACCGGCTCATTGCTGTGCATGCGTTCGGCGTAACGGCACAGCATTTCGGCCAGTGCCCGCGGCCGGGTCAACCCGTTCCGTTCCTGCAGCGCGGTGACCGTCTGCACCTGCCACGCGGCGCCGTTGAGGCCGGTCTTGGCGCGACCCTCGATGACACCGAGGTAACGGTCGCGGACGGCCGACGCGACTTCCCAGCGGCGCAGCCCCTCATCGGCCAGCGGCAGCAGTTGGCGCAGCACCAGTTCGTCGCTGGTGACGGTGCCCATGCCCGGCCAATACAGTCGCGCGGCCATGCCGTGGCGCGCGGCCGTGACGAAGTTCTCTTTTGCCGCAGAAAAACTCATCTGGGTCCACAGCGGGCGGTCCTCCTCGGACATCGCTCGCAGGACGCCGTAGTAGAACGCGGCGTTGGCCATCATGTCGAGGACAGTCGGCCCGGCGGGCAGCACGCGGTTCTCGACGCGAAGGTGCGGTCGGCCGTTGACGACGTCGTATACCGGCCGGTTCCAGCGGTAGATCGTGCCGTTGTGCAGCCGCAGCTCCGGCAGCTGCGGCACCCGCCCCGCCGCCAGCTCGGCGACCGGGTCCTCGTCGGACAGCTCGGGCAGCAGCGACGGGAAGTAGCGCACGTTCTCCTCGAACAGGTCGAAGATCGACGTGATCCAGCGCTCCCCGAACCACACGCGCGGACGCACACCCTGTGCCTTGAGTTCGTCGGGACGGGTGTCGGTGGCCTGCGCGAACAGCTCGATGCGCGTCTCCGCCCACAACTGGTGGCCGAACAAGTAGGGCGAGTTCGCGCCGAGCGCCAGTTGCGGGGCGGCGAGCACCTGAGCTGCGTTCCAGTTGTCGGCGAATTTGGCCGGGGACACCTGGAGGTGGAGTTGCATGCTCGTGCAGGCCGATTCCGGTGCGATGGAAGCGGTTTCCAGACACAGCCGCTCCGGCCCGGAGATGTCGATCACGATGTCCTCGCCGCGTGCGCCGAAGATCGAGTCGTTGAGCGCGCGGTAGCGGACCGACTCGCTCATCCAGTCGCCAGTGAGATGGTCCGGCATCAGTGTCGGCAGGATCCCGATCATCACGATGTGCGCGCCGTGCTGATTGGCCTTGGCCTGCGCCGCGTTCAAACTGGCGCGGACGTCGGCCTCGAGTTCCAGTGCCGAATCGCCCGGCAGTGGGTGCGGTGGAACGTTGAACTCGATGTTGTATGCGCCAAGTTCGGTCCGGAACGCCGGGTCGGCAATCGCGGCCAGCACCTTGCGGTTGGCCATCGCCGGCTGGTACCGCGCGTCGACGAGGTTGCACTCGATCTCCATGCCGGTGAGCGATCGTTCGAACTCGAAGCTGGACCGCGCGAGCATGTTTTCGAACACGTCCAGAGAGAGCTGCACCTTGCGCCGGTAGTCGCGGCGCTGCTCCCGACTGAATGTGGTGGCCTTGACTTCCTCGCCCACATCGCCGATGGTTCAGCGTCGGAGGGCAGACCGCAACCAAATCGCAGGATTCGTTGGGGGTGTGTTGGGGGTCGGTCGCGGGGGGTGTCCCCGGGGGTGTCGCCGGCGTGTCGCGGGGTGTGTCGCCGGGTGTGTCGCCGAGTGGAACGTCATGGCGACATTCACTCGACATTTGTGTGCGTGTCGTTACGCTCGGCGCGCGACGAACACCTGCGGACTCAACGGGCCGCCGCGCACGTTTACCAAGATTCGCGGATCGGCCTGCGCGGCCAGCGCCCGCAACGCCGAGGGGCTGTATGCCCTCAGCGAGCTGATGAACTCGTCGTGCACGAACGGGACGGCGGCAAACGGCAGCATCGTCGCCAACTTCACGACGTGCAGCAGCGACGGCGGCCTCGGCAGGTCGATGACCACCAGCTTGCCCGCCACCCGCGTGGCCTCGGCAATCGCGTGGGCGGCCTGCGCCGGCCGCAGGTGGTGGAAGGTGAGCGCCATGACCGCGAGATCGAAGCACCGGTCGGGAGCATCGATTTCGGTGGGATCTGCGACCAGCACGGCGGTGCGCGGATGGCTGCCAATGTCGCTGGCCGAGATGTTTAAGACCGACGTCGGATCGATGTCGGTGACGGTGACCCGTGCGGTGGGGTGCTGCTCGAGCAGCTTGCGGGACAACCCGCCGTGGGCCGCGCAGAGTTCGAGGATCTTGGGGTCCGGCACGTCGGCGATCTCCTCGAGCACGATGTAGGCGAAGCGCTCATGGTTCTTGCACACGTCGCCGGTCCACTCCAACCAGCGGACCACACTGCGCTTGATTCGCTCGTCCACGTCGTCTCGGTCGAGGTACTCCTGGCACCGGGGTTCCAGCCGCCGGTCGAGCCAAGAGGCGTCGGGGCCGCCGCGCGGCATCGCGGCAATGTCGTCGACCCGTTTCTCAACGGTTCCCATCGTTGCCATGATGGTCCATTGCATGCGTTCGTCTCGACCCGACAGGAGATCTGAGTTGGCCGACTTCGTCGCCTCTATTGACCAGGGCACCACCAGCACCCGCTGCATGATCTTCGACCAGTCCGGCTCCGAGGTGGGGCGTCATCAGCTCGAACACGAGCAGATCCTGCCGCGGGCCGGCTGGGTCGAGCACAACCCCGTCGAGATATGGGAGCGCACCACGTCGGTGCTCGCGTCGGTGCTGAACAAGACCAATTTGAGCGACACCGACCTCGCGGCGCTCGGCATCACCAATCAGCGCGAAACCACGGTCGTCTGGAATCGGACGACCGGGCGGCCGTACTACAACGCGATCGTCTGGCAGGACACGCGCACCGACAAGATCGCGTCCGCCCTGGACCGCGACGGCCGCGGCGATGTGATCCGGCGCAAGGCGGGGCTGCCGCCGGCGACGTACTTTTCGGGCGGCAAGCTGCAGTGGATCCTCGAGAACGTCGACGGTGTCCGCGACGCCGCCGCAAATGGCGACGCGATCTTCGGCACCACCGACAGCTGGGTGGTCTGGAATCTGACCGGAGGCCCGCGCGGCGGCGTACACGTCACCGACGTCACCAACGCCAGCCGCACGATGCTGATGAACCTGGAAACCCTCGACTGGGACGATGAACTGCTGTCGTTCTTCTCGATTCCGCGGGCGATGCTGCCCGAGATCAGGCCGTCGTCGTCGCCGGAGCCGTACGGGATGGCGCACCCGTCCGCTGACTACGAGGTGCCGATCACGGGAATCCTCGGCGATCAGCAGGCGGCGATGGTCGGGCAGGTCTGCCTCGACGAGGGATCCGCTAAAAACACGTACGGCACCGGCAACTTCCTGCTGCTCAACACCGGCGAAAACATCGTCCACTCGCAGAACGGGCTGTTGACCACGGTCTGTTACCGCTTCGGTGACGCCAAACCCGTGTACGCGCTCGAGGGTTCGATCGCGGTCACCGGGTCGGCCGTTCAGTGGCTGCGCGACCAGCTGGGCATCATCAGCGGCGCCGCACAGAGCGAGGCACTGGCCCGGCAGGTGGACGACAACGGTGGCGTGTACTTCGTGCCGGCATTCTCGGGATTGTTTGCGCCGTACTGGCGGTCGGATGCGCGCGGCGCGATCGTCGGGCTGTCGCGCTACAACTCCAACGCGCATCTGGCCCGCGCGACGCTCGAGGCGATCTGCTACCAGAGCCGCGACGTCGCCGACGCGATGGAAGCCGACTCCGGTGTGCATCTGGACGAACTCAAAGTCGACGGCGGCATCACCGCCAACGACCTGTGCATGCAGATTCAGGCCGACGTGCTCGGCGTTGACGTGGTCCGGCCCGTGGTGGCGGAGACAACCGCCCTCGGCGCGGCATACGCGGCCGGACTCGCGGCCGGATTCTGGTCGGACCCAGGTGAGCTGCGGGCGAATTGGCAGGAAGACAAGCGCTGGTCACCGACCTGGAGCACCGACCAGCGGGAGGCCGCGTACGTCGGCTGGAAGAAGGCCGTCGAGCGGACCCTGGACTGGGTGGAGGTGTAGTCAGGCCGCGCGCGTCAGCTCGTCGACGGTGTCGTTGTCGAGTTCGATGTCTGCGACGGCCATGTTCTCCTCGAGATGGCGCACCGACGACGTGCCCGGGATCAGAAGGATGTTCGGCGACAAGGCCAGTGTCCAGGCGAGCGCGATCTGGGCCGGCGTGCGGCCGAGACGGGTTGCGGTGCGTTGCACCACCGAATTGCCCAACACCGGGTTGTCGGCTGCGAAACCTGAACCCAGCGGGAAGAACGGCACGAACGCGATGCCGCGGGCGACACATTCGTCGAGGACCGGTTGTGACGTCCGGTCCACCAGATTGAAGGCGTTCTGCACGCAGACGATGTCGGTGCGCTCCAACGCGATCCGAAGATGCTCGAGCGTAATGTTGCTGAGCCCGACGCCGGCGATCAGGCCATCGTCACGCGCTGTGATCATCGCGGTGAGCTGGCGGTCGAACAGTTGCCGGTTCACGCGGCCGGGCTGATTGGGGTCGGCCTCGGGGTCCATCACTCGCAGGTTGACCGCGGCGAGTCGATTGG
>Ga0153922_1000353_pt1 | contig 18616 bp, 14 predicted proteins | sample TSNJ006MetaG_FD_104723 | JGI IMG/M metagenome (GOLD analysis project Ga0153922, IMG submission 104723) | Attine ant fungus gardens microbial communities from New Jersey, USA - TSNJ006 MetaG | ecosystem: Host-associated > Fungi > Mycelium > Unclassified | place: USA: New Jersey, Brendon T. Byrne... | reverse complement strand
CTCTTCGCGCAAGCGGCTCATCGCTGCTTTTTGCTCTTCGCGCAAGCGGCTCATCGCTGCTTTTTGCTCTTCGCGCAAGCGGCTCATCGCTGCTTTTTGCTCTTCGCGCAAGCGGCTCATCGCCGCCGACGTCAACCGGAATCTCGGGGCAGTCCCGCCACAACCGATCCAGCGCATAAAAGTCGCGTTCGTCCTCGTGCTGGATGTGCACAACGATCTCGATGTAGTCGAGCAGGGTCCACCGTCCTTCGCGGGCGCCCTCCCGGCGGGCGGGCTTGTACCCGGCCCGGCGCATCTTCTCCTCGACCTCGTCGACGATGGCGTTGACCTGGCGCTCGTTGGACGCGGACGCGATCACGAACACATCGGTGATGACCAGTTGTTCCGATACGTCAATGACGACCACGTTGTCCGCAAGCTTGGCCGCTGCGGCGCGCGCCGCGATCGTCGCCATCTCTCTGGCCTCGTCGGACGCCGTCACGCCTTGTCCTTGCCGTCATACAGGCGACGCTTGGCCACGTATTGCACCACCCCGTCGGGCACCAGGTACCGGATCGGGCGGTTCTGGCTGGCCCGGGCGCGGCAGTCCGTGGACGAGATCGCGAGGGCGGGCACCTCCAACAGTGTCAGCGCGTCGGAGGCCAACGGGCCGAAGGCCGCCGCGACGTGGCCTCCGTCCAGGACGTATCCCGGCCGGCTGACACCGACGAAGCAAGCCAACGAGAACAGCTCCTCGGCGTCTTGCCAGGTCAGAATCGACGCGAGCGCGTCGGCGCCGGTGATGAAGTACAGCTTGCTGTCCGGGTGAAGCGTGTGCAGATCGCGCAGCGTGTCCTTGGTGTAGGTGCGTCCGCCGCGGTCGATGTCGATGCGGCTCACCGAGAAACGCGGGTTGCTTGCCGTCGCGATCACCGTCATCAGGTAGCGGTCCTCCGCGGCGGTGACGTGGCGACCGTGCTTCTGCCACGGTTCGCCTGTGGGGACGAACAGCACCGAGTCGAGGCCGAAACGGTCTGCGACCTCGCTGGCGGCGACGAGGTGGCCGTGGTGGATGGGATCGAATGTTCCACCCATCACACCCAGCCGTTTTCCGCCTGACGTCACGTTTGGGCAGCTTACTTGGCGTGTGGTGGGGAGCCTGTCAGACGGACTGCGTCCCTTTGCGCGATCGCGGGCCCGATCGTTGTAGTCGATCTCCCCGCTGGCGACAAAACCAGATGGTAGTCTGCAGACGGAACGCTATCGTATCGGCGGAGCATGTGACACTGGAAGCGGAGAGCAGACGAGGTGACGGCGCAGGCCGTACGCCGGGGACGACGCGCGGGCGCAATCCCGCGCGATTCGACCCGTCGGTCGACACCGCGATCCTGGACGCGGCGTTGCAGGCCGTCGCCGAGCACGGTTTCGACAAAATGAGCGTCGAGGACGTTGCGGCCCGGGCCGGCGTGGGGAAGGCGGCGATTTATCGTCGCTGGTCGTCAAAAGCGGAAATCGTCGCCGAGGCGATAGCACGTTGGCGGCGCACGCTGGGGCCCGTGCGACCCCCGAATACCGGCAGCCTTCGCGGCGACATCGACGCACTCCTGGCGGCCGTACCGGATTTGGATGACACCGACGTGAACATGATTAACGTGATTATGGGCGTGGCCACAGCCGCGAGCCGCAATCCCGTTTTGGCGGCCGCGCTGGACGAACTTGTGCTGTCCCAGCCGCGCCGGATGATCAGCGTGGTTCTCGACCAGGCGGTGGCACGCGGAGAGATCCTCGCAAGTCGCGACCTGAGCCTGGTTCCCGATGTCGCGCTCGGGCTGAACGTGCTGCGGACCATCACCGGTCGGCCGATCGATCGCGTGTTCGTTCGCCGCGTGCTCGAAGACGTGATTCTGCCGCTGGCGACCGGCGCCACGGGACGATAGCCGAACACCGCTTGCCATCGGCCGCCAGCGGGATAACAATGTAGGCGAAACGATACCGTTCCGCCCGAGGGGAGGAGCATCACATGACCGTCGCTCAGGTACCCGTGCTAATCGTCGGAGCGGGGGCAGGCGGTCTCACTGCCTCCGCCGTGCTGGCGCGACACGGAATCTCGTCGCTTCTTGTGGACCGGCGCCGAGAGGTGTTCGTTTACCCGAAGGCCCGTAACCTCAGCTTCCGCAGTCTGGAGATCCTGCGCGGTCTGGGTCTCGACGAGGAGGTTCATGCCGTCGCCGAGCGTGTGTCGGACATGCTGGTCAAACCCACCCTGAACAGTGCCGAGCAAAATCAGGCGCTGGACCTCGATGCCATCTTCGCCGGCTTTGACCAGCTGAGCCCCGAACCGTCCGCACAGTATTGCCCGCAAAGCAGATTGGAGCCGATCCTTCTCGGCTACACGCGCGGCCTGGGCAACGAGGTGCGCTACGGGACCGACTTGGCCTCATTCGAACATGACGCATCCGGCGTCACGGCCGTTCTGCACGACGTGGCCTCCGGGAAAGATCAAACGGTGCGCGCGGACTATCTCGTTGCGGCCGACGGTGTGCATGGCAGAACCCGTGAGGCGATCGGCGTATCAGCGTCCGGCCACGGCGCACTGCCGATCTTCGTCGTGTTCATCTACTTCCGCGCGCCGTGGCGGCGGTTCGTGCCCGATCTGGGCGACGGGGACGGGGTACAGGTGAAAAACGCTGAGGTGGACGGGATTTTCCTCGCACCCGACGCTGACTTTGGCATGTTCATTACCACCTACATACCCGAGAGAGGGGAATCGGCCGGACAATTCACGCCTCATCGGTCCCGCGAACTGATCGAGAAAGCCGTCGGCGAGCCGATCGACGTGCAGATCCTCGAAGTGGCACCCTGGCAGCCCCATGAACTGGTCGCCGACGAATTCCGCCGCGGACGAGTCTTTCTCACCGGCGACGCCGCGCACACCATGCCTCCGCTGAAGGCCGGCGGCGCCAACACCGCGATCCAGAGCGCCCACAACCTGGCCTGGAAGCTCGCCGCCACCTTGAACGGGCTGGCGGGACCGCAACTGCTGGACACCTACCACGCCGAACGTCATCCGGTGGGGCGTTTTAATGCCCGCCAGTCGCTGACCGGACCGACGCTGGCCATGTTGCAGGTAAACGACGACGTGCCGACGCTGCCCGCTGACGAAGAGGCGCCGATGTTCAATCTGCTTGTCGGCTACCGGTACCGCTCGTCCGCGGTGGTAACTGCTGAACCGGAACCGACCGACCCTGACGAGGTTCAGCTGGTGGACGAGTTGCGCGCACAACCCGGTACCCGCGTCCCGCACGCGTGGGTGCGCCGCGCCGGCCAGCGCCTATCCACCCTCGACCTGCTCGGTCCCCGGTTCACGCTGCTCGCGGGTGACGAGGGCGCGTTGTGGCACGAGGCCGCGGCGAAAGCCTCAGCCGCCCTGAACATCCCGATAACGGTGCAGCTCATCGGGGCCCAGGGCGACGTGGTGGACATCGGCGGCCAATGGGCCGCCGCCACGGGACTTCCTCGCGACGGGGCGTTGTTGGTGCGCCCTGACGACTTCGTCGGATGGCGCGCCGAGACCGCGGGCAACGACCCGGCCGCCGGTCTGTGCCAAGCGTTGTCGGTGATCCTCAGTCGCTGAGAGGCGGTGCCCAGCTTCGTGTCAGACCGGCAATAGCCCGTCGATCACCTCGGCGAGCTGCTTGGCGTTCCGGCATTCATGCATGGGGATCACCTCCTGATACCGCGGCACGGCGGAATCGCCGCTACCCCATAAATGCCGCGGCTCGGGGTTCAACCAATGGGCGTGCCGGCTCTCGGTGACCATCCGGTGCAGCACCTCCGTCTCCGGGTTGCGGTAGTTGTTGCGCCCGTCCCCGAGCACCAGCAGGGAGCTGCGCGGCGAGAGCACCGTCGGGTACTTCTCGGTAAAGGACGTGAACGCGTGGCCGTAGTCGCTGTGCCCGTCGCGGGTGTACACACCGGACTCGCGAGTGATCTGCTGCACGGCCATCGCCAGGTCTGAATCGGGGCCGAACAGGTGCGTGACCTCGTCGGTGGTGTCGATGAACGCGAAGACCCGAACCCGGGAGAATTGCTGGCGCAGCGCATGCACCAGCAGAAGCGTGAAGTGGCTGAAGCCGGCCACCGAACCGGACACATCGCACAGCACCACCAATTCCGGACGCGCCGGACGCGGCTTGCGGAGCACGACGTCGATCGGCACGCCGCCGGTGTTCATCGACCTGCGCAGCGTCTTTCGCAGATCGATCTCACCGGCTCGCGACCGGCGGCGGCGTGCTGCCAGTCGGGTGGCGAGTGTACGGGCCAGCGGCGCTACCACGCGCCGCATCTGTCGCAACTGCTCGCCGGATGCGCGCAGGAACTCGACGTTCTCCGACAGCTGCGGGATGCCGTACATCGTCACGTGTTCGCGACCGAGTTGCTCGGCCGTGCGTCTCTTCGTCTCCGCCTCGACCATCTTTCTCAACTGCGAGATGCGCTGCGTCGCAATTGCCTTCGCGATCTGCTCCTGCGTGGGAGTAGGCTGTTCGCCGTACGGTGCCAGCAACCCGGCGAGTAGCCGTCCCTCGAGCTGGTCCAGCCCCATCGCCTTGAGTGCCTGATACGACGAGTACGACGGGCCGCGGCTGGAGCTGTAGCGGCCGTATGCCTCGACGATGCGCGCGACCATCGTCTCCAGCCGTTCATCGCGATCGGTGAGATCGGCGTCGGCGCCCAGCAATTCGACAAGTTGCGCCCGCAGCGCCTCGAGGTCGTCGGGCAGCCCGGTCCCGTCTTCTTCGTCGGCCGGAAGCGCGGCGGCGCGAGCCCCCAGCGCTGCCGGGAACCACAGGTCGAACATCGCGTCGTAGGTGTTCCGGTGATCGGGCCTGCGAAGGACGGCACACGCGATTCCTTCGCGCAATGCCTCCCGGTCCAACAGCCCCAACACGCTCATCACCCGTCCGGCGTCGACGGTTTCTGAGGGGCCCACTGAAATTCCTTGGGCGCGCAGCGCTTCCACAAAGCCGACCAGGTGCCCGGGAATACCGTGCGGGGCGAGCGGCTGCGGTGGGCGGGTGCGCCGGGCGGCCATCAGTTCAGCCTCAGCTCCCCTGCGGCGCGGCTGACGTCCGACTGGTGTTTGAGCACCACGCCCAGCGTCGACGCGATCGTCGCGTCCTCGATCGTGTCGAGCCCGAGCGCCAACAACGTTCGGCCCCAGTCGATGGTCTCGGCCACCGACGGCAGCTTCTTCAGTTGCATGCCGCGCAACACCCCGATGATGCGAATCAGCTCCTTGGCCAGATGTTCCGGCAACTCGGGTACTCGGGACAACAGGATCCGCCGCTCCAGCTCGGGATCGGGGAAGTCGATGTGCAGGAACAGGCAGCGGCGCTTGAGCGCCTCGGAGAGTTCGCGTGTCGCATTGGAGGTCAGCACGACGAACGGCGCCCGCTCCGCGGTGATCGTGCCCAGTTCGGGGACCGTGACGGCAAAGTCGCTGAGCACTTCGAGCAGCATGCCTTCGATTTCGATGTCCGCCTTGTCCGTTTCGTCGACCAGCAGCACGGTGGGCTCGGTGCGCCTGATCGCGGTCAGCAGGGGACGCGAAAGGAGGAACTCCTCGGAGAACACGTCGGTCTTGGTCTCCTCCCAGTCGTCGCCGGCTGAGCCGGCAATCGAACCCCGGCCCGCCTGGATCCGCAGGATCTGCTTTGCGTGGTTCCACTCGTACAACGCCCTGGACTCGTCGACACCCTCGTAGCACTGCAGCCGCACCAGCCCCGAGCCGGTGGCCTGCGCGACTGCGCGGGCCAACTCGGTCTTGCCGACCCCGGCCGGGCCCTCGACCAGCAACGGCTTACCCAGCCGGTCCGCAAGGAAAACCGCTGTGGCGGTAGCTGTGTCGGGCAGGTAGCCGGTTTCGGCGAGGCGACGGGCGACGTCGTCGATGTCAGCGAACAACGGCGCGGGCCGTGCGGGGACGCTCATGGGTGCTCGTTTCTGGTTTGTTAGGCCGGCCGCGTATGGCCATCGCCCCACACGATCCATTTGGTTGATGTCAGCTCCGGCAGGCCCATCGGCCCGCGCGCGTGCAACTTCTGAGTCGAAATGCCGATTTCGGCACCGAAACCGAACTCCTCGCCGTCGGTAAACGCAGTCGATGCGTTGACCATCACCGCAGCGGCATCTACCTCTTCGGTAAACCGTTGAGCTGCAGCAAGATTGGTGGTCACGATGGCCTCGGTGTGGCCGGTGCCGTATTCGTTGACATGGCTTATCGCGGCGTCCAGTCCGTTCACCACTGCGACCGCGATGTCCATCGACAGGTACTCGCGGCGAAGGTCGTCTTCCTCCCCGCCGGGGTGAATGGTCACTCCGGCCGCCTCGAGCGCGTTGATCAGGCGCGGCAGCGCCGATTCGGCGATCGCCGCATCGACGAGCAACGTCTCGGCCGCGTTGCAGACACTGGGCCTGCGCGTCTTCGCGTTCAGCAGCACCCGTTCGGCGACGTCCAGGTCGGCCGCGCTGTGGACGTACACGTGGCAGTTTCCGACGCCGGTTTCGATCGTCGGGACCTGCGCGTCGCGCACCACCGCATCGATCAGGCCGGCACCGCCGCGTGGGATCACCACATCGACCAGTCCGCGCGCCTGGATCAGGTGCGTGACCGTGGAACGGTCGTCGGCCGACAGCAGCGCCACCGCGTCGGCGGGAAGGTTCTCAGTGGCCAGGGCGGCGCGCAGCACGTTCACCAACGCGGTATTGGACCGCGCCGCCGACGAACTGCCGCGCAGCAGCACCGCGTTGGCTGACTTCAGCGTGAGGCCGAACGCGTCAACGGTGACGTTCGGCCTGCTCTCGTAAACGATCCCGACCACGCCGAACGGCACTCGCTGCTGACGCAGCCGCAGCCCGTTGGGCAGCGTGCGTCCGCGCAGCACCTCGCCGACGGGGTCGGGCAGCCCCGCGACCTGCCGCAGACCGGCGGCGATGCCATCGACACGTTGCGGGTTCAGCGCCAGCCGGTCAAGGAGAGCCTCGCTGGTGCCCGCCGCGCGTGCTGCGTCCAGATCCTGGGCGTTGGCGGCCAGCACGGCATGCATGTGAGCGAGCAGCGCGTCGGCGGCAGCGTGCAGCGCCCGGTTCTTGTTGGCCGTCGACAGCGTGGCCAGTACCCGGGCCGCCACGCGCGCGCGTCGGGCGGCGTCGTGGACGTGCTGGCGCAGGTCGGGCAGTGCGGGTGCCTGCAGGCTCATCGACCCAGGGTATCTGGCCAACCGCTCGGTTGGCCGCTCGGGTTAGTGTCACGCCGTGACACGAGTGTGCGTGGTGGGCAGTGTGAACACCGACCTCACGTTCACCGTCGACGCCCTGCCGCGGCCCGGCGAAACCGTGCTGGCGTCCGCGCTCGCATCCTCTCCCGGCGGCAAGGGCGCCAACCAGGCAGTGGCCGCGGCGCGTGCGGGCGCGCACGTCCAATTCGTCGGCGCGGTCGGCACCGATCCGGCCGCCGGTGCGCTCCTGGCGCACCTGCACGCGAATGGTGTCGGTACCGACGGGCTGGTCACCCTGCCTGGAGCTAGTGGCGCAGCGGCGATCATGGTCGACGCGAACGCGCAGAACCTCATCGCCGTCGCTCCCGGCGCCAACGCTCATCTGGTTCTCGACTCGGCGAGGATGCGCAACATCATCGCCGATTCCGACGTGGTGCTGTGCCAACTGGAGATTCCGGTGGCGACAGCCCTTGCGGCGGCGCGCGTCGCTCGCACGTCGGACGCGCTCGTCATCGTCAACGCCTCACCGTCAACCACATCGCCGATGATGGCCGAGTTGGCCGAACTGACCGCCGTCGTCGTCGTAAACGAATCCGAAGCGAACGCCTGGCATTGGCCGGTCCCGCACCTGGTGATCACGCGGGGAGCGCGCGGTGCATCGTATGTCGCGGACGGCCACGAGCTCCTCGTCGCGGCACCGCCGGTCGAACCCGTCGACACCACCGGTGCCGGCGATGTGTTCGCCGGTGTGCTGGCCGCGGGCTGGCCGACCGACCACGACCGCGCGCTCCGGCGGGCGTGTGCGGCCGGCGCCCTCGCGACCCTGGTGCCCGGCGCGGGCGACTGCGCTCCGCTCGACGAAGCCATCGAGGACGTGCTGGCCCGCTAATCCTCGGGCACGCACCGCTCGATCTCGTCGAGGAAGGTCCGCGCCGACATGTCAGACGGCGCCCGCCAATCGCCACGCGGCGACAACGATCCGCCGTGCGACACCTTGGGGCCGTTGGGCAATGCCGACCGCTTGAACTGGCTGAACGAGTAGAACCGCTCGACGAAGACCTGCAGCCAGTGCCGGATCTCCTTGAGCGAGTAGGACGGCCGCTTGTCCACAGGGAAGCCGGGTGGCCAATCGCCGCGCTCCGCGTCGCTCCACGCATGCCACGCCAGGAAAGCGATCTTCGAGGGCCGGAACCCGTAGCGCAGCACCTGAAATAGTGAAAAGTCCTGCAGCGAATACGGACCAACCTTCGCCTCGCTGCTCTGCAGTTCCGCTTCCTCACCGGTAGGAACCAATTCCGGCGTGATCTCGGTGTCGAGCACGGACTGCAACACCTCACACACCGCTTGCTCGAATTGCCCCGACGAGATCACCCAGCGAATCAGGTGCTGTATCAACGTTTTCGGGACACCAGCGTTGACGTTGTAGTGCGACATCTGGTCGCCGACCCCGTATGTCGACCAGCCCAACGCCAGCTCCGACAAATCGCCGGTGCCCAACACGATCCCCCCGCGCTGGTTTGCGATGCGGAACAGGTAATCGGTGCGCAGGCCGGCCTGGACGTTCTCGAACGTAACGTCGTAGACCTGTTCGCCGCGTCCGAACGGGTGGCCGATCTCCTGCAGCATCAGCTTTGCGGTCCGGCGGATGTCCAGTTCCTCGAATGTCACGCCCAGCGCGCGCGACAGCCGGATCGCGTTGTTCTTCGTACGCTCACCGGTGGCGAAGCCGGGCAGCGTGAAAGCGAGAATGTCGCTGCGCGGCCGGCCTTCCCGGTCCATTGCACGCGCCGCCACGATCAGCGCGTGAGTCGAGTCGAGCCCGCCCGATACGCCGATGACGACCTTCGGGTAATCCAGTGCCCGCAACCGCTGCTCCAGCCCGGCCACCTGGATGTTGTAGCCCTCGTAGCAGTCCCGTTCCAGCCGGGACACGTCGGAGGGGACAAAGGGGAACCGCTCGACCGACCGCCGCAGACCGATGTCGTCAGCGGGCGGGTCGACCCGAAACTCCATGCGCCGAAACGACTCTGCGGCAGCCTCGCGGTGACGGCGGTTGTCGTCGAAGGTACCCATTCGCAGCCGCTCGGAGCGCAGCAGCCCCAAATCGACATCGGCTACCGACCGCTGGGGCCCCTTTCCGAACCGCTCGCTGTCGGCGAGCAGGCGGCCGTTCTCCCAGATCATCGTCTGCCCGTCCCACGCCAGGTCCGTCGTGGATTCGCCCTCCCCCGCCGCCGCGTAGACATATGCGGCCAGACACCGCGCCGACGCGGATCGGGCGAGCAGACGGCGGTCCTCCGCCCGGGCGATGGTGATCGGGCTGCCCGACAAGTTCGCCAACACCGTGGCGCCGGCCAGCGCGGCGTCGGCGCTCGGCGGTACCGGAACGAACATGTCCTCGCACACCTCGACGTGCAGAACGAAACCGGGCACATCGGATGCGGCGAACAGCAAGTCGGGTCCGAAGGGCACGTGAATCTCCCCTCCGGCGCGACCAAGCCGAAGCACCCCGGAGACGTCGTCGCCTGGGGCGAAGAAACGACGCTCGTAGAACTCCCGATAGGTCGGTAGGTACGACTTGGGCACGACGCCGAGCATCTTGCCGCGGTGCACGACCACCGCGGTGTTGTAGATGCGGTGCCGGTAGCGCAGCGGCGCGCCCACGACCAGCACCGGCAACAGCTCGCAAGACACGCTGACGATCTCGAGCAGCGCCTCCTCGACGGCGTCCAGAAGCGCATCCTGCAACACGATGTCCTCGATCGAATACCCCGACAGGGTCAGCTCGGGGAACACTGCCAGCGCGACAGCGTCGTCGTGACACTCGCGAGCCACCTGCAGCACGGACGCCGCGTTGGCCACGGGATCTGCGATCGCGGTGTGAATCGTGCACGCGGCGACGCGGACGAACCCGTGCCGGTACGCGGAGTAGAAGTCCATACGCCCAGCCATACAACCATTGTCGCCCGCAACCGCTCCGGGCTGACCGCCGATGGGTCAACAAGCTCCTCGAGGAGCGATCCCCGGGGCCATATCGACCGTATTTACGTTACCGATGATTAAGGTGTCGTAAAGACAGCGGACGATTCCGCGAGCGCTTGGTCGAGCGGCGGCCCAGGACGCCGATTTTGCAAAAGTGTCAAAGTATCGTCGGTTGACGGGCCTCGACGTGGTATGACACAAGCGGTGCCACCGATTGTCGAGGGGCAGACGTTTAGGCCGTTAGTGGTGCGCTGGTCGGGCGCCGCGGCTCAGTGACAGGAGGTGTTGGTGACTCAGGCGCCCAACACCAGACCGGGTGGTCAGCGCGCGACGACTGTTTCGCCGTTCGTGGGCGCGGGCGAAATGGCCGCGCGGATGTCCTCGTTCAACTGGGCGGCGACTCCGCTCGGGCCGGTGTCGAAGTGGCCGCAGAGCCTGCGAACAGCGGTCGGCATCTGCCTGAGTTCGCGGTACCCGATGGTCATCTGGTGGGGTTCGGACCTTGCCCTTATCTACAACGACGCGTGGGTGCCGATCCTTGGGCCCGACAAGCATCCCGCGCTCGGGTGGCCGGGCATACAGGTGTGGCCGGAGAACTGGCACATCATCGGCCAGCAGTTGCGCAGTGTGCTCGAAACCGGCCAGGCCACCTTCTCCGACGACCAGCACCTGCCGGTGAAGCGCTTCGGCTACTTGGAGGAGGCCTACTTCACGTACTCCTACAGCGCCATTCGTGACGAGCTTGGGGTGGTCCGCGGGGTGTTCACGGCGATAACCGAAACGACCCAGCGCGTTCTCAACGATCGCCGGCTGCGCACGCTGCGCAAGCTGGGTGTGCAGACCGCTCGCGCGGCGTCTGAGGGCGGCGCCAGCGTGGGCGCTGTGTGCGACGCGGCGCTGAAGGCCCTTGCCGACAATCGCGCCGACATCCCGTTCGCCGCGATCTACACGCTCGATCCCGGCGATCCGGTCGCGCACCTGGTCAGCTCCATGGGCATGACCGATCCCTCGGTGTTTTCGGAGGCCGTGTATGGATCCACCTCCGCCGTGGTGCTGCGGGACATCGTGAGCACGGGAGCCTCAACGGTTTTGGATGCCGTTCCGCCGTCATGGGGCGAAGCCATGGAGACCGGCGCGAACCTGGTCGGCGACCAGCCGCCGACCACCGCGTTGATCCTCCCGGTCCAGGCCGGCGGCCCGGACCTGCCCGCCACCGTGATCGTGGCCGGAGTCACCCCGTACCGCAGTCTCGATGACGATTTTCGCGGCTACGTCGACCTGGCCGCCGCGCAGATCAACCGCGCGATCGGCGACGCCCAGACCTATCAGGCCCAGCGTGCCAGGGCCGAAGCGCTCGCCCAGCTCGACCGGGCCAAGAACGAGTTCTTCGCAAACGTCAGCCACGAGTTCCGGACGCCGTTGACGTTGATTGTCGCCCCCGCCGAGGACAGTCTCAACGACACCGAAGAGCCGCTGGCCGGGGCGCAACGCAAACGGCTCACGCTCATCAGACGCAACGCGGAGCGCCTACGTCATCTGGTCGATGACCTCCTCGACTTCGCACGCATCGAGGCGGGCAGGCGGCAGCCGGAGCTCGAGCACGTCGACCTCGCGGCCGCCACCCGGGAATTGGTGACCTCGTTCGCGCCCGCCACCGCCCGCGCCGGACTTGCCCTGCGCAGCGAAATCGAACCGCTGCCGCGACCCTTCCCGGTGGACATCGACATGTGGGAGAAGATCGTCCTCAACCTGCTGTCCAACGCCGTCAAGTACACGCAGCAGGGCGATGTCGAGGTCCGGCTCCGCCACGACGACGACCATGTGACGTTGTCCGTCCGTGACACCGGCGTCGGTATCCCGGCCGACGAGCTACCCCGGGTGTTCGAGCGGTTTCACCGGATCCGTCGGACCGGCCGCGGGCACGAAGGTGCCGGAATCGGGCTGGCCCTCGTCGCCGAGCTGGTCCGGTTGCACGACGGCGCCATTCACGTGCAATCGCAGGAAGGCGAGGGAAGCACCTTCACCGTCACCCTGCCCTGTCCTGCCTCATACCTCGAAGGCGCGCCGGCGCGGGCCACGCGGCCGCGGTTCGGCCACTCCGCCAGCTACGTCGACGAGGCACTGACATGGTCGGAATCGACCGAAACTGCCTCAGCCCCAGAATCATCCGCGGACCCCGACGCGACCGTGCTTGTCGTCGAGGACAACGCCGACATGCGCAGATTCATCACCAGGGTGTTGTCGCCCCATTGGCGTGTTCTGCAGGCAGTCGACGGCGCGGAGGGACTCGAGATGGCCCTCGCGGAACGACCCGAGCTGGTCTTGACGGATGTGATGATGCCGCGCCTCGACGGGTTCGGCCTCCTCATGCGGCTGCGAGCGGATCAGCGGACCGCGTCGGTGCCGGTGGTGTTTTTGTCGGCCCGCGCGGGCGAGGAAGCAGCCGTCGGGGGCCTGGCCGCAGGTGCCGACGACTATCTGCCGAAGCCCTTCTCGACGGCAGAGCTGGTGGCCCGCGTCAGGTCGAACCTGGAGATGGCGCGTTTCCGCAATCTGGAATCGGAGTTCCGCCGCACGTTGATCGAATCGATGCAGGAGGGCCTGTTCGTCATCGACGATCAGGGCACGATCATCGAAGCGAACAACGCGTTCTTCGAATTGCTCGGCTATGACGCCGCCGGTCTCCCCTATGCGTGGCCGCAGCCGTGGGTGCCGTCCTCGGCGTCCGATCCGCAGGCGTGGGCAATGAACGAACTCGCCAGCCGCGAGTGGGCGCATCAGGGCGGCGGCCGGGTCACGTTGCCGTTGCGCCATCGCGATGGCCACACGGTGTGGGTGGTGTCCACGTATGCGCAGGTGACGGATCCGCGCAGCGGGAAACGGCTCGGGGTCGGTACGACGCTGGACGTGACCGATGAGCGGCTCAGGAGCCAACTCGCCGCCACGCTGTCCCGGTTCGCGGCGGCGCTCTCGACCACCACCTCGACGACCGGGTTGCTTGGCACCGCCGCCGAACGGCTGGCGGAAGTGTTCGCGGCTGACCGGGTGGTCGCCGCGGTATGGAACAGGAATGACGCCGAGCCGTCCCTGGTCGGCTGGCCCGACACCGCCGTCGACGACGATCGGCATCGGCAAACGCTCGCGGCCCTCGAGTCGGTGCGTCAATCCCCGGCGGCGTCGATTTCGACCCGCGCGACCGACCACGACACCGTGCTCGTCGCGGCGCCGCTCGGCGCCGTGGGATCGTCGGCGATCGTCATGGAGCTCACCGCGGCGCGGGACTTCCGCGCGGAGGACAGTGCGCTGTTGGAGGTTCTGACTTCTCGCCTGTCCCACGCCTTGGCGACCGCGCGCGAGTACGAACAGACGCGTGCGGTGGCGCTCACGCTGCAGCAGGCGATCCTTGGGCCGACTCGGTTGCCGCACGGGTTCGCGGTCCGCTACACCCCGGCTGTCGAACCGCTCGAGGTCGGCGGCGACTGGTATGACGTCATCCCCCTCGACCACAACCGCATCGGCGTCGTGGTCGGCGATTCGGTCGGCCGGGGACTGCCGGCGGCGGCGGTGATGGGACAGCTTCGGTCCGCGGCCCAGGCCCTGCTGCTGCGCACCCCCACGCCCGCCCAGGCGCTCAGTGACCTCGACAGCTTCGCCCGTAGGCTCCCGCCGGCGAAATGCACCACCGTGTTCTGTGCGGTCATCGACCTCGCCGCGTCGACCGTGAAGTACAGCAGCGCAGGCCATCCTCCCCCGGTGCTCGTCGACCGGACCGGCTCGCAGGTTCTCGACCGGGCGCAGTCGGTGCCGCTGGCGGCTACCGAGACCGTCTGGTCTCGGCCCGAAGCGGAGGCCAAACTGCTTTCGGGCGCGACGCTTCTGCTCTACACCGACGGGCTAATAGAGCGGCGGCACGAGTCTTTGCGGGAGGGCATCTCGCGGGCGGCGGCCGCGCTCAACCATTACCGAAACCGCCATCCGGACTACGTCGCCGATCGCCTGATGACCGACCTCGCGCCCCCTTCGGGCTTCGACGATGACGTGGCCGTCCTGCTGTACCGGCATCCCCCGTCGTTGTTGACACTGCGTTCGCCGGCGAGGCCCGCGAGCCTGGCAATCATCCGCGAACGCCTCCGCCGCTGGCTGCCCGCGGCCGCGATCAACGCCGACATCGCTGAGGAGGTTCTTCTTGCTGTCGGAGAAGCCGCCGCGAACGCCACGGAGCACTCCACCCGCGACGCAACTCATCAGGTCGAGCTCACGGTGACCGCACAGCTAACCCACGCCGGTCTGGCGGTCACAGTGGCCGACGACGGACACTGGCGCGAGCCGTGCGCATCGGAAGACCACCGCGGACATGGCATCGCATTGATGAATACTCTTGTCGACGTTGTCGAGATCAAGTCGTCCGGGCATGGCACCACCGTGGACATGCTCAAGGAGCTGCACTCGTGAACGACCCACAATTTCGGCTGACCGGCGCCAGCGGCGAGCAGGCGCCGATCGTCACCGCGGCGGGTGACATCGACCTCGCGAATGTCACCGAATTTCAAGACATGATGACCAAGGCGGCCAACGGCGCCAGCGCGTTGACAGTCGACCTCGCCGGGGTGTCCTATTGCGACAGCTCGGCCGTGCGGGCCCTGTTCTCCGTGGCGGCGATCACCAAGCTCAGCCTCGTTGTCCGATCCGAAGGGCCGATCAGGATGCTGCTGTCCGTGTCAGGGCTCGATCGCGTCGCAACCGTCACCACGGCCGATCGGTAGCCGACCATGCCCGCCCCCCTATTTCAGCCTCGAAAGCACCCTGCGCTCTTCGCGTTGCTTCACCGCATCCTCGACCGGGTGCGCGCCGATATACCCGGTGCCATCGGACTGACCATCACCGTCCACGGCGTCCGGTACGGCACCGGGCCCGTTGTGGTCGCCGCCTGGGGTGGCGGATCCGACATCGTCAGCGCTGAACTGTCGGGGTTTGGCGGACCATTGCCGGACGCGCTGCGCCACGAGGTACCCGTGCTCAGCCTCGACCTCTGGACCGACGAGCGCTGGCCAGAACTCACGTTGGAGTCGATGGCCGCGCGCAACCCTCAGGACCGGGAGGCTTGGGAGCAGGTCCGCGGCGCCGTGTCCGTTCCCGGCCTGTGGCAAGACGACGGCAACATCGTGATCTCCTGCCTTCTGGATCAGCCGGCCACCGCCACCACCGTCGCGACGTTGATCAATTACGAGCGGCTCGTCAACGCCGCATTCGTCACCACAGCCGCCGAGGACGCCGCCGGCATCGAGGACATGCTGACCGTGTTGCAATCCCGCGGCGCAATCGAACAATCCAAGGGCGCGATCATGGGCTGCCTGGGCTGCGACGCCGAACAGGCCTGGAGCGTACTTCGGCGGGCAAGCCAGGACTTCAACGTCAAGGTTCGCGCCCTCGCGGTGGCCCTGCTCGAACACATCAGTGGCGCACCCGCGGAGCAGCCCGCGTTCGGCACGCCGATCATCCCGGACCAGGAGACGCGCCACGCGGCCGAGATGATGTGGGCCGCGCTTCGCAGCCCACCGCGTCGGTCGCACGCATCCACGCGGCGATAGCGCCTACGCTCGACATGTGGATGCCCCGCAACTGGTCGCGGTGCTGGCCGGACGTCGGGTTGCGGTCCTGACGGGCGCAGGCATCTCGACCGATTCGGGAATCCCGGACTATCGCGGTCCTGCTTCGCCGCCGAGCAATCCGATGACGATCCGGCAGTTCACCTCCGATCCGGTGTTCCGACAGCGCTACTGGGCGCGCAACCACGTCGGCTGGCGACACATCGACAAGGCCTCACCCAACGCCGGCCATCGCGCGCTCGCAGACCTCGAAAAGGCCGGCGTTGTCACGGGTGTCGTCACCCAGAACGTCGATCTGCTGCACACGAAGGCCGGTAGCCGGGCCGTGGTGAACCTGCACGGCACGTACGCGCAGGTGGTCTGCCTCGAGTGCGCGCACACGATGACCCGCGCGTATCTGGCCGGACTGCTCGAGGCGGCCAATCCGGGTTTCCAAGGCGGCGCCGATCGGCTCGCTGTGGCGCCCGATGCGGACGCGGTCGTGGCCGACACATCGTCGTTTTCGATTGTCGACTGTCCGTCGTGCGGCGGCATGCTCAAGCCCGACATTGTCTATTTCGGCGAAAACGTGCCGAAAGAGCGAGTCTTGCAGGCCTATTCACTGGTGGACTGCGCCGATGCGCTGCTGGTCGCGGGATCGTCGCTGGCGGTCTTCTCCGGCTACCGATTCGTACGCCACGCCGCGGCGCGCGGAATTCCCATCGCGATCGTCAACCGGGGTGACACCCGCGGCGACGACCTGGCCAGCGTCAAGGTCGACGCCGGATGCTCGCCGATTCTGGCGCTGCTGGCCGGAGAGCTCGTCGCCTGACGCTGATCCAGAGCTAAACGTGAGGACCGGCGAGAACACCCCGGGTCAATGCGCCGCGGATGTTTGCCATGACCCGTAGCAGCAACGCCTCGTAGGCCCCGCCGTCGTTGACGATGTCATCAAGCCCGCGGTGGTGCAGGTATGCGTCGACCCGCCGGTCGATGGACCAGATCGCGTACATCTCTTCGGTGAACTCGGATCCCAGGAAGTCCCAGGCGATGGCCTCTAATTGTTGCGGCGTTGACACGACGTTCGCAGCCGACATCGACGATCCCTTCACTTCCGATACCCCACCATCCTTTCGCCGCGGGCCAAAGCGTCATATAGCCGAAACTGATAGAAAATTTTGGGCGGTTCCCCGCGCGCCGCTTCCTTAGATCTATGTGTTCTGCCGAGCCGCGACGAGGTCGTCGGCATGCACGGCCGGGCGGCGCAGTTCGGGGGGCAGCTCAGACGTCGAGCGGCCGATCATCGTGGCCAGCTCCGCCGCGTCGTAGGCCACCACGCCCCTGCCGACCATGGTCGCGTCGGGGGCGTGCAGTTCCACCACGTCACCACCGTAAAACCGGCCCGAAACCGCGGTGATGCCCGCCGGCAGCAGCGACCGCCGGTGCTCGATCACCGCGCGCACCGCCCCCCCGTCGAGAGTCAGCACACCCGCCGCGTCGGCGGCGTAGCGCACCCAGAACCGTCGGGCCGACATGCGGGCGGGGCGCGCGGCGAACACCGTGCCCACGGACGCCTCCGTCAGCGCCGCCGCGGCATCGGAGGCGGCCGCGACCAACACCGGCACCCCGGCATCCGACGCCAGCAGTGCCGCGGACAGCTTGGACGCCATCCCGCCGGTGCCGAAATGATGACCCCGGCCGGCCGTCACCCGGTCCAAATCCCGCGGCCCGCCCACCTCAGAAATAAAGCGTGCCGGATGGCCTCTGGCCGCCTTTCGCGGGTCTGAGTCGTACAGGCCGTCGACGTCGGACAGCAACACCAGCGCGTCGGCGCCGACAAGATGCGCGACGAGCGCGGAGAGACGATCGTTGTCGCCGAAGCGGATCTCATTTGTGGCCACGGTGTCGTTCTCGTTGACGATCGCCACGGCATGCAGCGCCCGCAGCCGGTCCAGCGTGCGCTGCGCATTGGTGTGCTGCACCCGCATCGCGATGTCGTGCGCGGTGAGCAGGACCTGTCCCACCGTGCGGTGATAGCGGGCGAACGCCGCGCTCCAGGAATTGACCAGCGCCACCTGCCCGACGCTTGCGGCGGCCTGCTTGGTGGCCAGATCGGACGGGCGATGGGTCAAACCCAGCGGCTCGAGGCCGGCGGCGATCGCTCCGGAAGACACGATCACAACATCCGACCCGGCCTTCATCCGCGACTCGATCGCGTCGGCTAGCCGCTCGAGACCCCCGACGTCAAACATGCCGGTGGGCGTGGTCAGCGCCGTCGTGCCGACCTTGATTACCACGCTGCGCGCGGTGCGGACCGCCTCGCGGGGCGGCGACACCGTGGTCATGATCGGTCCGACTCGCCGGTGTTGGTCTGCTCTTCGCGCAAGCGCTCATCGCGCTCGCTGCGGCGAGCGCGGCGGGCTTCTTTGCGCTCGTCGGCCGAAGCACGCTCTGACCGGTCCAGGCGCGCGTCGGTGCCACGGCCCGACGGCACAACGTCGACACCGGCCGGGGTCTGTGGCTCCCAGTCGAAGGACACCTCGCCGATCGTCACGAGGCAACCCGGTAGGGCGCCGAGCCGCAACAACTCGTCCTCCACACCCAGCCGGGCCAGCCGGTCGCCCAGGTACCCGACCGCCTCGTCGTTGTCGAAATTGGTTTGACTCACCCAGCGTTCCGGCCTGACCCCGTGCACGATGAATGCGCCCGGGTGCTCGGCGTCGGGCTCCCCCGGGAATCCACTGTCGTCGGCGGGCACCGGCCCGATCCACGGGGGGCTCGGGCGCGGGGGCG
>Ga0153922_1000352_pt1 | contig 18691 bp, 14 predicted proteins | sample TSNJ006MetaG_FD_104723 | JGI IMG/M metagenome (GOLD analysis project Ga0153922, IMG submission 104723) | Attine ant fungus gardens microbial communities from New Jersey, USA - TSNJ006 MetaG | ecosystem: Host-associated > Fungi > Mycelium > Unclassified | place: USA: New Jersey, Brendon T. Byrne... | reverse complement strand
TTTCCAATCCAGTAGCAGCCAAACATTAACAAGATAGCAGCCGTACATTTATCCTTGAGCACCGTCGTAAACACCCACCAAAAAGAAGTCGGTTTTCCCTTCTTAACAGAGCTGGGTTCTTTTGTTTTTTTAAAAGCCAGAAGTTGTACCGGCAGGGAGACGGCTGATAATATCAATGCTGTCAGGAAAAACCCCAGCCTTTGATTGCCGCCGCCAAAAAAATTGACCATCGGCAGCAAATAGGAGGTGCAAAGTGTCATAAGAACAATTGTAAAGCCAATCCGCAGGCTGTTTAATGATACCCGTGCACTTTCTGTTTTTGCCATAACGGGCAGCAGTGCCTCCCTAGCCACCGAAAAAAAGGAATATATTACGTCCCAGGAGAAGTATACTAAAACGATATAGATAATTTTCCCTTTTTCCGAAAAATCAGGTGTTGTAAAAAGCAAGACAGAAGTAATCGCCAGGGGCAGGGCTGTCCACAGGATATAGGGTCGGTAAACACCGTAGCGGGAACGAACTTTAGTCATAATGTAGGCAATACAATAATCGTTGACCGCATCAAAAATATTAAAAACCAAAAACATAATCGAAATAACATGAGCCGGAAGTAAATATACGTCAGTGTAAAAATAAATTAAGTAATAACTAACGATTGTAGAAATGAGAACTAGCGGGATATCAGGCAGGCAATAACATATTTTATTTTTAATTGAAACGCTATTTTCCTTTTCCATCATCCCAATAACCTCCGCCTTTCAGTGTGATAATTTCAACATTAATTTTGTGTTTTTTTCATTATACCATAAAATTACAAAAATCGACATAGTTTACCTATTGATTTTTTGTGAATTTTCTGTAAAAATAGAAAGACAGTACAATATATATTTAATGAGGAAGCGATTTTATGAATATTAGAGCATATTTAAAGACACATAAGTTAATGATTGACGGTGCCATGGGTACTTATTATGCCGGGAAGACAATGGTCTTTAATCACCCTTCAGAGATGGCAAACACGAGTAATCCGGAAGCTATTAAAGAGATTCATTTGGAATATATAAAAAGTGGGGCAAGGCTAATCAGGACGAATACCTTTGCCAGCAATTCTAAAACGTTGGCAGATACACCGTGTCGTCGCTTGATTCGGGAAAATATTGGGGCCGGCTGTGATATTGCAAGGAAAGCGGTAGAAGAATCAAAGGAGAAGGTTTTTATTGCCGGCTCTATCGGTCCGATATCCCCAAAAGGAAGGCCTGAAGAATTTGACACTTTCAAAGAATATTGCCAAATGGCAGATGTATTTATTGAGAAAAACATCGAAGTCATTTTGTTTGAAACGTTCTCAGATTTTAGCAGTATTGCGCCGGTGGCAGAATACATTAAGGCGAAAAGTGACATCTTTGTGATGAGCAGCTTTTGCTTAAATAAATTTGGATATACCCCTTCCGGAATCAGTGCCCAGAGAATCATTAATCAGGCCGCCCAAAACCCTTATATTGATAGTGTGGGGTTCAACTGCGGGATTGGTCCGGCGCATCTGTACACAATTATGAAACGGTTGGATTTAAAAGATCTAATTATTTCCGCAGTGCCAAATTCCGGTTATCCCGATATTATCCAGGACAGAAATATATATCAGGAGAATATAGAATATTTTGCCGGTAAAATGGCTGAAATCGATCATCTGGGTATCAATATATTTGGCGGCTGCTGCGGAACGAGTCCCCGATACATATCTAAACTGAGTCAAAGAATTGATATCAGTCCAATAAATTGCCGGAAAAAGATTGTATCAGCGGGTAATGGATTGAAGGAAGTCGATTTCTCTGAAAATGAATTTTTGAAAAAACTCAGATCCGGCAAAAAGGTTATCGCTGTAGAGTTAGATCCACCCTATAATGCCGATATCGATAAAGTCGTAGAGGGGGCAGGGATTCTAAAGCAGGCCGGTGTCGATATGCTTACCTTTTCTGATTCCCCAATGGCAAGGATGCGCGCCGATGCCGTTATTGTTGGCGATAAAATACAGCGGGAGATAGAAATTCCGGTTATGCCTCATGTGTCTTGCCGTGATAAAAATGCCATTGGTCTGGGAAGTGCCTTTTTAGGAGCCCATGTCAATGGGATAAGGAATATGCTGATTGTCACAGGAGATCCAATACCGATCAGTGATCGAAATACGATTACGCCGGTTTATGATTTTAATTCTATTAAACTGATGGCGTATTTAAATGAAATGAACAGAGAATATTTTCCCTACGATCCTATTGTTTTTGGCGGTGCATTAAATTATGGCCGTCCAGGTATCGAAAAAGAAATAGACCGTGTCCGGATGAAAATGGAACATGGAGCGGCCTATTTTTTAAGTCAGCCGATTTTTTGCCGGGAAGATATTGATAAAATAGAATATATCAAAACGCAGACGGGGGCAAAAATTTTATGTGGGATTATGCCTCTTGTGAGCTATAAAAATGCTGTTTTTATAAAGCATGAAATTCATGGAATCAATGTTCCTGATGAAATTATTGACAGATATAAACCGGAGATGACGAGAGAAGAAGCAGAAAAGGCAGCTGTCTCCATTGCATTGGAATTAACGAAAAAGCTGAAGCCTGTGACCGACGGTTATTACTTTATGGTTCCCTTTAACCGGACTCAGATGATTCGTCGAATTATAGAAAGGATGGATTAAGGACATGTTAAATATCAAAGCCTTATTAAAAAATGGCCCGGTGATATTAGATGGTGCGACCGGCACGAACTTACAAAAGCAGGGTATGCCGATGGGTGTTTGTCCGGAGCTTTGGATAATAGAGCATCCGGAAATCATGAAAGATTTGCAGAAGGCCTATGTAAAGGCCGGAACCAGGATTATTTATGCGCCGACATTTACGGCGAATAGGATTAAGCTTGAAGAATATGGCTTGTCTGATCAAGTTGAGAAAATCAATCAGACACTTGTCAGGATGACCAAAGAGACTGTGGGAGAGGCCTGTTATGTTGCCGGAGACTTGACAATGACGGGGAAGCAGATTAAACCCATAGGTAATCTGGATTTTGAAGACCTTATCGATTGTTATAAGGAACAAATCCGTATCCTGGATAGGGCAGGTGTTGATTGCCTCATCATTGAAACGATGATGCACATAGGTGAGGCCAGAGCGGCTTTAATTGCGGCGAAGGAAGTGTCCTCGTTACCGGTTATGGTGACGATGACCTTTGAAGAATCCGGAAGAACGATTTATGGAACAGACGCTTTAACATCCCTTATTACATTACAAAGCCTTGGTGCTGATGCGGTAGGTATTAATTGCTCAACCGGACCGGATAAGCTGGTTGATATTGTTAGAGAAATGGCCGGGTATGCCACTGTGCCGTTAATCGTCAAGCCCAATGCCGGGCTGCCGGAATTGATTGATGGCGACACTGTTTTTAACATGGATAAAGAGACATTTGCCAGATATATGAAAGAACTTGTCAAGGCCGGAGCCTCTATAGTGGGGGGATGCTGTGGAACGACACCGGAATATATCCGTGAGATGGTCAGGGCAGTTGCCGGGATGAAAACGGTTAAACCGGTGGAGCATGGAATCCGGGCAATCACCAATATGGCTTCTACCGTACATTTGCCCTTAGAGGGCTCATTGACCGTAGTGGGAGAGAGAATAAATCCGACAGGAAAGAAGGCGCTGCGGGAAGAATTGAAAAATAACCAATTTGATTTGACCTGTGATATGGCACTATCACAAGTTGAGCTGGGTGCTAAAATTCTGGATGTCAATGTTGGCATGAATGGTGTCGATGAAAAAGAACTGATGCTTTCGGTGACAGAGGCGGTGAATAGTGTTGTTAAAGTACCGTTATGTTTAGACTCCAGTGATATCGGTGTGCTTGAAGCAGCATTGCGAAATTATCACGGAAGGGCACTGGTCAATTCGGTTTCCTGCGAGACAAAGAAATTAACAGAACTTTTGCCCATTGTCAAAAAATATGGCGCCATGTTTATTTTGCTGCCCTTGACAGATAAAGGATTACCGGAAAATTTTGCAGAACGTAAAGCCAATATCGAAACAGTGGTTAAGGCGGCTAAAGAGCTTGGATTTAAAAGGGAAGATATGGTTGTTGATGGTTTAGTCGCAACGATTGGCGCCAATAAAAATGCGGCACTGGATACTTTGGAAACAATTCGATATTGCAAGAATCAGCTTGGGCTGGCCACAATTTGTGGGTTGTCTAATATATCTTTTGGTTTGCCGAAAAGAAATGTTATCAATGGGACCTTCCTTGCCCTGGCCATTCAAAACGGATTAACGATGGCTATTGCAAATCCGTCCTCGGAAGATGTTCTTGGTATGGCTTATGCCGCAGATTTATTGATGAATAAAGAGGGAGCGGACTTACAATATATTGAGATGGCCAGAACAAATCAGACAGCCGGCAAAGAAGTCCGACAGGAGGAGAAAAATAAAACAGCAGGTGAATCGATAGTTTCTGCAAAAATCTTGACTCAGATTGAAGAAGATATTTTAAAAGGAAAGAAAAATCTAATGATTGATGATGTGAAAGCGGCTATAGATATGGGCATTGCTCCGTCAAAGTTATTAAATGAAGTATTGATTCCTTCGATTAACCTTGTGGGTGACTATTTTAATCAGGGAACATATTTCCTTCCTCAGTTAATTGTCAGTGCCGAAGCGATGAAAAAAGCCGTGGATTATCTGGAACCGATGCTGGCAGATAAACAATCGGAATCAAAGAGCTGGGTAGTTATTCTGGCAACGGTTAAAGGCGATATCCATGATATCGGTAAAAATCTTGTGGCTATGATGATGAAAAATCATGGGTTTAAAGTCATAGATTTGGGAAAAGATGTGCCTAAAGAGGTGATTATTGAAGCCGCTATCACCCATGGTGCGGATATTATAGGACTCTCAGCCCTGATGACAACGACGATGCAGGAAATGCGCCAGGTTGTTTCCTTGGCAAAAAAGCAGCAGATTAAAGCTAAAATTATGATCGGTGGTGCCGTAATTACTCAGGATTATTGTGATGAAATCGGGGCTGACGGTTATTCTAAAGATGCGGTTGAAGCGGTCGACTTAGTTAAAAGACTTATGCTTGACAATGGATATAATAGGTAATATACTTTGAATATCAAAGCATATTGTTTGGAAAGGGATTAATAAATGCCGGAAGTTAAGATTATTGGAACAGGCTCTTATGCACCGGAGCTTATCGTTTCCAACGATGATTTAGAGAAACTGGTTGATACCAATGATGAATGGATTTATTCGCGTACAGGAATCAGGGAGCGGAGAGTAGCCACAACCGAGACACTGGAAAGTATTAGTGCCGCCGCAGCCAGGATTGCGATGGAAGATGCAGGTTTAAAAGCAGAAGATTTAGATATGATTATTGTGGCAACATTAACACCGGATTATCCTCTGCCTAATGCTTCCAGTGCGCTGCAGAAAGAACTTGGAGCGGCAGGGGCAACGTGTTTTGACCTCAATGCCGCATGTACCGGATTCCTTTTTGCAATGAATACCGCATCTATGTATATTCGATGTCATGAGGCCAAATATATTTTAGTTATTGGTGCGGAAATACTTTCCAAGATTGTTGACTGGACAGACCGATCTACCTGTGTCCTTTTTGGCGATGGTGCGGGTGCCGCCATCCTTGCGCCCAGTGAGAATCAGGGCTTTATCGGAATGGTTACGGGCACAGACGGGACAAAAGGTTATACCCTGACATGTGGGGATACGCTCACCTCAGGTGAACAGGATAATTTGAATCCATTTAAGCCACCTGTAAAATCAGAAGACTTAATATCCAGATACGTTTACATGGATGGTCCGGAGGTTTTTAAGTTTGCCGTAAAAAGAGTGCCGGAATGTATCAATCAGGTACTGGAAAAGACAGGTATGACCACCGGCCAGGTAGACCACTTTGTTTTACATCAGGCCAACGCTCGGATTATAGAATCCGTAGCCAAACGATTAAAGGTACCGATGGATAAATTCATCATCAATATGGATCGTTATGGCAATACCTCGGCAGCCAGCATCCCCATCGCCCTTGACGAATTATTGAAAAGCCAAAAGGTAAGACCGGGCGACGTATTGATGATTGCCGGTTTTGGCGGGGGTTTAACATGGGGTGCCACGCTTTTTCGGATTTAGGTGAGGAGAAAATAAACGGCCACAACTAAACCCAAAATAATACGATAATAGCCAAAGACAGTAAAATCATGCTTCTTAATATAGGCCATCAAAAATTTAATGGCAAAGATGGATACGATAAAGGCAGTGACCATACCTGTCAGCAAGATGAGTATTTCATTGCCGCTAAAACTAAAACCGAATTTTATTATTTTTAATAAACTGGCACCAAACATCACGGGAATGGCGAGAAAGAAGGTAAAGTCGGCGGCTACAACCCGGGAAGTTCCTATCAGCATTGCACCGATGATGGTTGCGCCGGAGCGTGATGTTCCGGGAATCAGTGCCAGAACCTGGAACATCCCGATAAATAAGGCGGATCGATAGGTTAATTCGGAAATGTTATTGATGGCAAAGGTTTTATGCCGGCTTTGTCTTTCGACGATAATGAACAATATCCCATAGGCAATGAGCGTTAATGCCACTGTCAATGGATTAAAGAATAACTCATTAATCAAATCATCAAAAGGAAGGCCGATAATGATTGCCGGAAGGATAGCCACTGCTACTTTGCTCCACATGATTATGATATCTTTTTTGATGAAGGGCTCGTTACGGTTACCGGAGATATTCCTGATGGAGAATGGAAAAATCCGTTTCCAATATAATACAATGACAGCGCAGATAGCCCCTAACTGAATGACCACAAGGAACATATTCCAAAATTCAGGAGAAACATTTAATTTTAAAAATTCCTCCGCAAGTATCATATGTCCCGTACTGCTTATCGGCAGCCACTCGGTAATGCCTTCAATAATGCCGAATATAACCACTTTTATAAATTCTAAAATAGCCAATTATTTGCCTCCTCATTTTACATTTAAACATAAGTATACTCTTATTTCTACTGGAAAGCAAAGCATATTATTCTTAGAAAATATTCTTATAATTTTATGAAGAATAAGTAACTTTCATTGATTTATCACAAATTTATAGTATAATATAAATTTGTAAGTCGATGAATTATATGAAAGGAAGATTTGTATTGTTTGATAAATCTAATAAAAAATTGATTAAAGCAGGAATTTTGAGCCTTCTGCTGATGATAGTTCTGGGGCTCACCATATCCGGTGAAGGTATCAATATACCAATGCTTTTTACGTGTCTCTTACTCACTGCCTGTATCGTAGCCGTTTATTTATTAAAAATTAGATTTCCCAGAAAGATCAGTCTGCTATTTATAGTGATTTTTACGATTGCCGGTTTCTATCTATTGGAAGGATATACCCATTATCCATGGGAAATATCATGGCAAATCCAAATATTGAACATATTGTTTTTTGCACTTTTGTTTGGATTGCTATTGATTATTTTTGGCAAAGCGAAGAGATCTGCGGCTATGACATTAAGTTTAATGATGATAGTGGGTATTGCCAACTTCTACACGACAAAGTTTAGATCATCGCCTATTTTACCCTGGGATTTCTTCTCCTTAAGTACGGCGATGAGTGTGACAAATAATTATAATTTTTCGATTACATACCGTTTACTTACGGTAACACTGGGATTCATTTTATGTATTGTTCTTGCGGGTAAGTTGGATCTGGAAGTAAAGTCACTTAAGGTGAGAATCGGTTTTGCAGTCGCCTGCATTGCCTGCCTTATATTTTACACCGGCAATATTCAAACTGATGCCGCAAGAGAAGTTTTTAAGTTAAATGATATATTATTTACGCCAAATAACCTATATGCAAGCAATGGCTTTGCCGTAAGTTTTCTGGTAAATCTGCAATACATTAACGTTGATAAGCCGGAAGGGTACTCGCTTGATGCGGTGAATGAAATTATTGAAAAGGCAGAGTCAGAATATCAGGATTCAGCTTTAGAAACAGAAGAGATGCCGAATATCATTGTCATTATGAACGAAACCTTCAGTGATTTATCGGTTCTGGGAGATTTTGAAACTAATGAAGATTATATGCCGTTTTTTCGTTCTTTAACCGGTAAAGAGAACACTGTCACCGGCAATCTCTTTGTTTCCGTCAAAGGGGGAAATACGGCGAATACGGAATTTGAATTTTTGACGGGTAATTCTATGGCATTTTTACCGTTGGGAAGTATTGCTTACCAGCAGTATATTGATTCAGCCATACCGAATTTAAGTCAAAATCTGGAGAACGAGGGCTACTCAACCCTGGCAATCCATCCTTATGGCGCATCGGGCTGGGACCGCGACAAGGTCTATGAATACTTTGGATTCGATACGACTTATTTTTTAGAGGCATTTGCCGATGCGGAGCTTATAAGGCAATACGTTTCGGATCGAGCCACCTATGAAAAGATTATTGAGGAATTTGAATCGAAAGATGATGATGAAAAGCTATTTACTTTTGAAGTGACGATGCAAAATCATGGCGGTTATTATAATCGATATGCTAATTTTACGGAGACAATTCAAATATTAAATGCACCTGTTAAGGCAAGTACAACATATACTGAAAGGTATTTGTCCTTGATTAAAGAATCAGATACTGCCTTTGAAGAGTTACTAGCCTACTTTGAATCAGCCGATGAGCCGACCATTATAGTCATGTTTGGCGATCATCAGCCGGCGGACGTTATTGCTCAGACAATTCTCGAATTAAATGGTAAGACGGGTGATGAATCTCTTGAAGCAGAGCAGGAAAGGTATGAAGTGCCATTTATTATCTGGGCAAACTATGACATTGAAGAAGAGCATATTGATTATATCAGTGCCAACTATTTAAGCACATTGCTTCTTGAGAAGGCGGGTCTTCCCCTGACCGGATATCAGAAGTTCTTAACCCAGCTGCGCTCAGTTCTTCCGGTGATTACGGCTAACGTTTATATTGACGCAGAGGGCAATTATTATAACAGTACGGATAACCCTTATGCCGAGCAGTTACAGAATTATGCCATACTGCAATATAATAATTTGTTTGATGATAAAAATCGTGTTGACAGTTTCTTTACCACGGGGGACATATTTCCCAATGTAATGATAAAATAGATTAGAGGAGTATGAGGATGGAGAATTTAGTAATCCCGAGAGGATATAATGCGCACCTTGACATTCGTGAGACAGAGATAGCGATTAAGCATGTGAAAGACTATTTTGAACGGGAATTGGCTAACCAGTTAAACTTAACCCGCGTATCTGCCCCATTATTTGTCCAGCCGGAAAGCGGCTTGAATGATACTTTAAACGGCATTGAACGTCCGGTAAGTTTTGGAATTAAAGAACAAGAGGATAAAAATGTTGAGATCGTCCATTCACTGGCGAAGTGGAAACGTTATGCGCTGAAACGTTACAATTTTAATCATGGTGAAGGTCTTTATACGGATATGAATGCGATTCGCAGGGATGAGGATACAGATAATTTACATTCAATCTTTGTGGATCAATGGGACTGGGAAATGATCATCAGCAAAGAGGAACGCAACTTTGAAACCCTTAAAGAGGTAGTGACTAAGGTCTATGATGCCTTAAGATTTACCGAGAACTTTATGGCTGAGAAGTATGGGTATATCCGTCCTATATTACCGGGAAAGATTTATTTTATGACAACTCAGGAGCTCGAAGATGCGTATCCTGACTTGACACCCAAGGAGCGGGAACATCAAATTGCAAGGGAGAAAAAGGCTGTATTTTTAATGCAGATTGGTGATAAGCTGGCTTCAGGTGAGGCTCATGACGGTCGTGCGCCGGATTATGATGACTGGTCGTTAAACGGTGATATTCTGGTGTATTACCCGATATTGGATATTGCGCTTGAATTATCTTCCATGGGGATTCGGGTTGATGAGGAAGCGCTTAAGCGGCAATTGGAAATACGCGGTTGTACAGAACGTGCCAGGCTGCCATTCCAGAAAGCGTTACTTGACGGCGAACTGCCCTACACCATCGGAGGTGGTATCGGTCAGTCGAGAATCTGTATGTTCTTCCTGCGTAAAGCCCATGTCGGCGAAGTACAGGCATCCATTTGGCCGGAAGAAATCATTGCAGAATGTGAAGCAAAGGGGATTCATTTGTTGTAAAATCAGAGATACCGATAGTTGTCAAACACTCTGCAACCTTTATGAAATTAAAGGGTACAGAGTGTTTTCCTGATGAATGACTTATAGTTTGCTATCATATACAAAAAGAGCTGTATAGTTGCGTTTAGCATACAAAATACGATGAATGATAACTTGTTCTTTGCCTTTATCGATAACATAAAAAATAATATAGTTTTGAGTCAACATTGTTCGAAATCCCTGTTTGGCAAGAAAACGATCTTTTGATAAAGGGCAACGTTTCGGCATGGTTGAGAGAGACTGCATGGAGTCATATAATTTAAGAACCAGATTAGAAGCAATTTCAGACACCTTAAGCTGCGTGGCTATATACTCAAATATTTCTTCCAGATCTTGGTCTGCACTGGGTGTAACAACAATTTTGTATTGTTCCATTACCCATTCACTCCGTATTTTACCTTGTACTTATTAAAAACTTCGTCCAAAGTAAACAGCTTTTCTCCAGATTCCACCTCAGCTTGTGACTGTGCAAGTTTATCATAAACTTCAAGCTTAGCCAGGCTTTGTTCATAGGTATCAATGCTCATAACGACTAAATCGGCATATCCGTTTTTAGTGATAAATACCGGTTCTCTACCAGAGTGTGCGAGGTTAGAAATGTCTGTTGTATTATTTCTAAGATCAGATAATGGTCTTATATTCGGCATAGATATTCACCTCCATAAATTTGTACCCTTATTATACCCCTTATATATTATGAAATCAAGAGTTATATGTTTAAAAAATATGGCCATCATAGTATTTCAGCATATTTTGATCGGGTCTTTCTAAAATACTGGTACATATAAAGTATTCCATGGGCTGAACAAACGGATAGGTATCTTTCGTTGCCCATGCCGGTTTCGTAAGCGCATTTGGTGTTTCTATGAAGGCTTTAGTCCAGGCGGAATTACGTTCAAGAGGAAAAAACCTACTAATCATTCCGTCAGTTTTTAACACACCCCCTTTAACTTAATCCGGGGAAAAGAACAAACAGTAAAGCTACGGCAATGGTTGCGATACCGGTCATGATAACGGTACACATCATAACCGGCGGATAGCCGTCTTTGTGCTTTAAGTCTGCCATAGCCAACATAATGATAATGGGACTTTGGAAAGGCAGTGTATCAAAAGTGGTTGAAGTGACAGTGGCGATGCGGTGCAATGCCTCTGGGCTGATACTTAAGGAAGCAGCCATCAGAACAGGCAATACGATTCTTAAAGCTACCGGCGGAGAACCGGTGAGACCGACCAGAATCATAACGGCAAGAACCGCTAGGATAGCCGCCGGGATATCAAGACTCAAAACGCCGTTTACCAGTGCATCATATGCTTCTGTCTGCTGGATGACTGAGGCCATACCGGCGATAATGCCACCCATGAAAAGACATTCGGCGGTAACCTTTCCGCCTTCATTGAGACTTTCAATCAGCTCACGGCCTTTTGTTCTTCCCTCTTCAGGCACTATGTATCTGGGCAAAAATATTAAAACAAGGATAAAACCTATGGCAAGAGCAACCGTCAAATTCCCTACAATATTAAAAAGAACGGTAACAACAATCAACGGAAGCAAAGCGATAATGAATGGGGGGTAATTACGTGTTGGATCAACCGGCGAAAATTGAACATTACCGGGAGTAAACACCTCACCCTTCGCTGTGGCCTTGTGAATGGCTGTAATAAGATAGAAAGATCCCCCACCGGCAACAATTGCAAAGGCTACCAATCCCGGAATCAGTCCGGCGGTTGATGAAGTTCCCAGAATCTCCATTGGAACATAATTGGTTACAAGCGGGGCACCGGGTGTACAGGCAGCTGCCGAAACGCCGCAGGTAATCATACCAATCATAAACTTACGCGGGATGTTTGCCTCGGCACATACGGTAAGAATGACAGGGAACAAAGTAAATAAGGCACAAAATGTATCAATTCCTCCGTAACACATAATCCAGCTTACGGCCACACAAATGATAACACCTGTTGTCTGTTTTTTCTTTACAGAACCGCCTTTTGCAAAAACATTCAGCAATGTCCTGGCAATGTTGGTCGCTGCACCCGAAGCGATGTAAACACGTCCAATCAAGATTGACAGCATAAACACCGGCAGCAGTGGAACGATAAAGCTGGCAAGTCCCTGGGAAAAAGCACCGATCACCATCTCATCGACAACAGCTCCGGTCATTGTGTCCAGAAGTGGCAAGCCGCAAATAATAGCAATTAATATGGCGCATAATGGCGCCACATACATCACCGAAAACCCCTTATAGCATAGTACGATTAACAATACAAATGCTAAGATAATGGCGATAATTCCAATAGCAACTGACATAACAAAATACCTCCCGATTTCAATTTTTTATAGAACTTTTATATAAAAAATTATTGCCTATCGTTACTATTTTGTCAATATCCCACTATAAAGTAAGATTCGTCAATAAAAGTTTTATTCAGTTTTATGGGGAAGATAGTATCAAAAAAGAAAGTTACTTACCTAAAAGTAACTTTCTTTAATACCTTAGCAATCCTTTGTATTTAACTTCTTATATGGATGATACATAATATCCTCATCGCGTTCCCGATACCCATGCCACATTTCGCCCAGGGGATCAATGGGCATTGATTTACGCTTCATATCTTTCCAGCCCCAATCGTAGACTAAATCCAATAATGCAATCACGGACTTGCCCTCATCTGTCAGCTTGTATTCCACCCGGGGAGGAATCTCAGGAATAATATTGCGGGAAATTAACCCATCTTGCTCCATTGCCTTTAAGTTTTGTGAAAGAACCTTTTGAGTAATGGGCAGCTGTTTAAAGAATCTTGAAAAATAAGTTGGATTGTCACCGTCAAAATCAATTGCCCTGAGAATAAAAGGCTTCCAACGAGAGAAGATAATCTTCATCATATGATTATATGGATCTTGCCGGATATCAAATTCGAATTCAAATTCATGTTCTTCGGTCATAAAAATCCCCCTTCCGGAAATTATCCGTTTCATTATATAATTACTTTTAATTCTATAATGAAATGAGTAAAAACGCAATCATAAATTACTTATTTGTACCTTGAGGTAAGCATGTTTCTTTCAGGTGACATACCTGACTTTGTTGTATGAATCACACTATATTGTGCCTTCTTCACAAAAAAGTATTAATGTGGTAGTATTTACTTAAAAAACTATACAGGGAGGATTATAATGGAATTCAAAGGAAAAGTAGCCATTATTACGGGAGGCAACAGAGGAATAGGTCAGGCCATTGCCAAGATATTTGCCGGGAAGGGAGCTTCAATTTTCGTGATTGACCTGGGCACTGATGAAGATTCAAAAGAGACAGTTGATGCGGTAAAAGCACTTGGCGGAGAGATTCAGGTTTTTCATGGAGACATCTCAAAACCAGAGACAAACAAAGAAGCATTTGCAAGCTGCATAGAAACCTTTGGAACTCCGGATTTCTTTATTGCAAACGCTGCCTATTCTAAAATAGTTTCAATTGCCGAAGCGACGGAAGAAGATTACCGCTCAATGTTTGACACAAATGTCATGGGCACGCTTTGGGGGATTAAGGAATCCCAGCGGATCATGAAGCCAGGCGGCAGGATTATTGTTATATCATCAAGTACTGTCATATATCCGGTAAAAGGGATGGCATTGTATACGGGTACGAAAGAGGCGCTTCAGGCAATCGTTAAGGTGGCATCTATGGAGCTGGGTGAGGCAGGGATTACGGTTAATGCTGTGCTGCCGGGGGTGACGGCCACGAAACATGCCTTGAGTGGTTTGGATAAAGATTTTGTCGCAAACGTAAAAGATTCTACGCCGCTTGGAAGAATCGGGGAACCAAAAGATATTGCCAAGGTTATTTCAGCACTATGCAGTGAAGATGCCGGTTGGATAAACGGACAGTTTATTGTAGCCAATGGAGGTGGAAGTTACTAATGCATAAAAAATATCCCAATATGTTTTCTCCCTTTACAATTAAAGGAGTTACATTCAAAAACCGTGTATTTGCTTCACCTATTACGACTAATCGTATCGTAGATCATGGTTATCCCACACCCGAGGGGATTGATAGCTATGAGACAAAGGCCAGGGGTGGTTTTGCCTTGGTAACCCTTACCGAATCTTTCATTGACGACGAGTTTTCTGCCAGACATGAGCATGGACTGAATGTCTATGAGCCTCATATGACAACATTCCACATGGAGAGTATTATGACGTTGACCGAAGCGATCAAGGCGCATGGAGCCATGGCCTCAATCCAACTCAATCATGTGGGTGCCATGAACCATCCGGATACTGTGGCCGGACATAAGAATCCTATCGGACCATCCGCGTTTATTCGTGAAGATGGGGTGCAGGTGGATGAGATGACGGTAGAGATGATGGCGCACGTGGCTGAAAACTGGGCAGAAGCTTGTTGGAACTGTAAGGCATTGGGCTTTAATATGGTCAACCTCCACGGTGGCCACGGCTGGTTGCTTAACCAGTTCATTTCGCCGCGTTTTAATCTTCGTACCGATGAATATGGCGGCTCCATGGAGAACCGTGCCCGCTTCCCAATCATGGTTTGTAAAAAAATTAAAGAGGTTTGCGGTGATGATTTCTTGATTGAATATCGCATGTCCGGATCCGAACGGATTGAAGGTGGCATGACATTGGAAGATGGCATAGAGTTTGCGAAAATTATCCAGAACCATGTCGATTTAATTCATGTCACTTCAGGTGTTTATCAGGATCATGTCAATACAAAAGCGTTTAGCTCCATGTTTGACAAGCACGGGTGTAATTTGGATTTGGCTGAGGCCATCAAGAAAAATGTCCATGTTCCTGTGGTGGCCGTGGGCGGCTTTAACACACCTGAACAAATTGAGGAAGCCATTGTCTTGGGTAAGTGTGATTTCGTGGCATTAGGACGTCAGCAGTTTGCCGATCCGGCATTTGTCAATAAAGCGATGACGGGGAAAGAAGATGAGATTGCACCTTGTCTGCGCTGCTCATGCTTTAATCCATTGGCATCGGATCCGGGGGTACGTCCAATTCCCGAGCTGTGGCACTGTGCCGTCAATCCATGGGCATCACGGGAATTGCGCTGGCGTCAGGCACCAAAGCCTTTAGGACACCGCAAAGTACTGGTTATTGGCGGCGGTGTTTCCGGTATGTATGCAGCGCTGACTGCAGCTGAGCGAGGTCACGTGGTTACCCTGTGCGAAAAAGAATCTGTTTTAGGGGGATTGCTGTGGTTTACTGAGATTGATACCCATAAGGAATCGCTGCTGCGTTATCGAGATTCTCTGATTGCCCGCTGTAAATCGGCAGGCGTTCATATCAAGGTGAATACTGAGGTGACTAATGATTTGATTTGGTCGATGAAACCTGATGCGGTTATTTGCGCTGTTGGTTCCCATCCTTTTGTTCCCCCGATTAAGGGCATTGAAAAGGCAAAGCATGCCTTGTATGCGTATAACAATCTGCCGGAACTTAAAGGAAGAAAGGTCATTATGATTGGTGGCGGTGCCATCGGTTGTGAATCCGGTTTCTTTTTTGCTGATGAGTGTGGCGCCAAGGTCCATGTTCTGGAGATGCGGGATGATTTGTGTAAGGATTCCAATGATTCTCAGCGACGGGCATTGTTACCAAGAATGGAACGTGCCGGTATGACATGGGATTGCAATGTATCGGTGAATGAAATTACTGATATCGGTGTTAAATTCACCGACAAAGAGGGTGCAGAGCAATTAATGGAAGCAGATGTCATTTTGTATGCCTGTGGTAATCGCGCTGATTCTAATATTGTTAAATCACTGGATGGTGCCTGTCAATGGTTCGTTGTAACAGGTGATGCCAAGCAGGCCAGAATGGTTAAACAGGCTACTTATGAAGGATTCTGTGCGGCAATGGATATTCTTTAATGGTATTTGAGCAGGGGGCAAACCAGCTTTTGATGAGGTAAAAAATAAAAAGTTGTCATAATGGATATAGGGCGCCAGATGCTTGCATCTGGCGCCCTATATGTTGTAAGATTTAGGTAGAAAAATGCTCCTTCCCTGTTGCCAGTAAATATTAAAGGAATTCTTTATTTTCCAGAGGTATACTTTACAGCCTCATCAATGATGGGAATATATGCGTTTGCTATAACCTGTGGGTCTAAAGAGTTGACTATTTTTGCCCCAAACAGCACATAGCTATTATATTTCCCGTATGTATCGATACAGCGTCTTACCTCGAATCGAACCTCATCTTCGCTCGCATCCGGCATACCGGGACGGCCATTGCTGTTAAAGCCGCCTATTATTGTGATTTGATTTCCGTAGTTTTTAAGTAAGGCTTCTATATCGTTGCAGGGCTGAACCGATGTCCAGGCCTGAGCCCCCGTATCAATAAAATCTTCAATAAGTGCTTCTGCCTTGCCACAGCAGTGATATATGGGAATCATTCCAAGTTCACGAACGGCGTCATTAAGCCTCTTGTGATGAGGTTTGATTAATTCCCGATATGTATTTGGAGACATGAATGTGTTTTGCTCGGAGGCAATATCATCGTAATTGGTAAATGCATCGGCCTTATAATATTTAGCTGCCATTTTGGCAATTTTGATCTTGTAGTCTGTTACTGCCGAAAAGAACTCATAGCAGTCATCTGGTTCCGCCAGCAGTGAATACAGGGCATTCTCAAATCCCATCAAAGCACCGAGACGCTCAAAGATACCATTGCCGCAGCCATAATCCACGACCACTTGTGCTCTGTCGCAGCCTTTAAGATCCTTTTTTGCTTCTGTTTCCCAATCAAATGAATTCAAATCGGGAAACTTGACGACCTCTCTCCACTCGGTGATGTCGTCAAGCAAAAATTCGTCCGGCTTAGGTATTGGTGCGCCGCCCCCAGATGCAGGCGTGACCCAACAAACACCAAAGCCGTCCATGCCTCCCCCATCCGGACCTTTCTCAAACCATGGTCCGTTTTTGGCACCGAAGCCGACACTGTGTGTGGATGTGAAAAATGTCGGTACAAATTCTGAGGGTTGATGATTGAGCGCCCTTAAATAATTCTCTCTGAAATTCACTTTGTTCTCCTCCTTTAACAGTATAGATTATTGATAGTTTAGACTATATTTATAGTATAATACCTGTCAGGATAGTCGGAACTGGTGAGGAAAATAAACTCAACGCCTTCATCCTTTAAAAACTTATCGGCTATGTAAAAATAAAACTGAAATGCCCCAGCAAGTTTATGAATGTACGAAGGGTTTGCTTTCTGCCATTCCTGTACCAGTACTAGATCGTGAAAAAAGCGTATCATTATGCAGAGGGAACTGCCCAAATATGAAGAGGTGGAGCCTGAACACTTTGTGGGTTGCACTAGTTATTAAACCGATAACGGCTAAATGTGTAAATGGGTATTGTAATAATCTTTTCGGTAGTTCCTCCCTTGGTATTGCCTTTTACTTCCAAAGCATATATTTTATCATTTAGATTACTTTTTACAATAAAATCAATTTCTCCACCTGCATATACTGCGAATGCGGGTGTTTCAAATGCAATTTCATTCAAAGGTTTTTGTCTTCGCCTCAATTCAAGGTAAACAAAATTTTCATATAGGAAACCTTTAATAGTTGATTCGTTGATACCAGTCTTATTCATGAAATAATATGCTAATCCCATATCCGTAAAGTAGCATCGGCTTCTACTCTTAAAATCTAATATATTTAATTCGATAATTTTGCCGGCAAAATCTAAAATGCCGCTACGATATAACCAATTGATAGCACGATTGCACTCTTTCTTGCTTAAATTACTATTGTAATCGTTTCGAATAAGCTTTTGTAAGTCTTCATTAAAATTGTCTTTTTCAAGACCTTTCTTTTCACGTACAAAGATTCTGCTGATGCCACAAAATAAATTATCATATGCAGCGGCATCTAGTATATCTGTATAATAACGAGTTGATTCTATACTAAAAAGCTCAATGATGTATTCTAATGAAGCGGTACATTTTTGAAGTGATTTATAGCGAATATATTCTGTTACAACGGCCGGATAACCACCAATCCTGCAGTAGATGTTAAATGTATCTTCTATTTTCTGATATTGCTCTGGTTTCTATTTTTAGACTCATCAGATTACCTGAAGACATTGTAAAATCTCGATTCATGATTCTTCCTAAGTAACTTCCGGTTACAATAAACCGTGCCTTAAAGTTTCTGGTAAAATCTCTGATAAAATTATAAACAGTTGCTGATTTTATTATAGATTTTTCTTTTCAGATACATATTGATCCCCATCCTTTATTTATTGCCACTGCTATATTTAGTTATTGTACCAAATAGATGGCATGATGGCTAGTCTATTTATACATGTGCTTATAACAATCTGCAGGATCTTAAGAGTATAACAGGCTCTGCCCTTTCCAAAAAGATCCTGTTCCGTAATAAATAGGATAAACGTCTGCA